>ERZ773115.2179-NODE-2179-length-15958-cov-3.167578_pt1 | contig 15958 bp, 14 predicted proteins | sample MGYA00511116_ERZ773115 | MGnify/ENA primary metagenome ERZ773115 (study PRJEB29015, sample SAMEA2737869) | human gut metagenome | biome: human gut; feature: human-associated habitat; material: faeces | place: China | collected 2012 ... | reverse complement strand
AGAGAACCGGTTACAGGTGTTGTATTAAATGAAACAACGGTAGAATCTTCTATGTCTGTCGGACAGTTCCAGTTAGTGGCAACTGTTCTTCCTGCAGGGGAAGGTGTTAACAGAAATGTTACATGGCAGTCTACAGATGAAAGCATTGTAAAGGTTGATGAGAATGGTCTTGTAACATTTGTAAAACCGGGACATGCAGCAGTAGTTTGTAAAACTGAAGATGGCGCATTTCAGGCATTCTGTAATTTTGTCATTGATATTCCGGTAGAAACGATTACACTCGATTATACAGATGAAATTATGAGAATCGGAGATACATTAAGAATTACAGCAGAGGTACTTCCGTTAGAGGCATCTAACAGAACAGTACGCTGGACATCTTCTAATACCAATGTTTGTATCGTAGACTCTAACGGTTTAGTACAGGCAGTTGGAACAGGAAGCTGTACAATTCTTTGTGAATCATTAGATGGCAAGGCATCTGCAATGTGTAATATCTATGTAAAACAGCCGGTTACACAGGTTGTTTTAAATACAACAGATATTACAGTAAGAAAAGGTCAGGTATTCTGGCTGAATGCAACCTGTCTTCCGGAAAATGCGGATAACAAAATCATTACATGGGAAAGCCGTGATGAAGATGTGTGTACAGTGGAAAGCGACGGTAAGGTAACAGCTACCGGTGCAGGTACAACTTCTATTATTGCAACAAACCCGGATTCCGGTCTGACAGCATACTGTGTTGTAACAGTTACACAGCCGGTAACAGGTATTACCTTAAATTCTGATTATCAGGAATTATGGGTAGGTGCAAAGTATGCGATTATTCCGAATATCGAGCCGTATGATGCTGAAAATAAGAATGTAACGTATCGTTCAAGTGATCCTGATGTTGCAACCGTTGATGAAATGGGTGTTGTAACAGCAGTAAAGGGTGGCTCCTGCGTAATCATTGTTACAACAGAGGAGTGTCAGCTGACAGCAGCTTGTACGATTGATGTAAAAGAATATGTTTCTTCTATTACATTAAGTGAAACACATAAATTTATGAATGTCGGAACTTCCGGAACTTTAACAGCAACGGTAGGTTCTGATACGGCAACCAATAAAAATATTATATGGACCTCATCCGATAATTCAATCTGTTCCGTAGACTCTTACGGTACATTAAATGCGGGTGAACCGGGTATTGCAGTTATTACTGTAACAGCAGCTGATGGCAGCGGTGTATCCGCTACCTGTGTTGTTCAGGTTGTAAATCCGGTGACATCTATCCGTATTGAACCGGATACAGTCCGTATGTTAGTTGGAGAATCCCGCATTGTACAGGCAGTTATTGAACCGGACGATGCATCGATTAAAGATGTAACATGGGAATCTTCTAATGAAGAAATTGCAACAGTTGATGAAGCCGGCGAAATCTTTGCTTTAAGTACAGGTAAGTGTAAGATTACAGCGACTTCGAAGGATGGAAATAATGTAAAGGGTGTCTGCTGGGTATATGTAACGCCGGTAGTTAATATTACATCCATTAAGATTAATTCAAGCGAAATCTATATGCTCACCGGTAAGTCAAGACAGTTATCTGTCAGAGTGCGTCCGGCAATTAATACGGATTCCTATGAATGGTATTCAACAGATACCGGTATTGTTGTAGTAGATGGTAATGGCGTAATTACAACAGTGGGTCCTGGTACTGCGGAAGTTGTGGCAGAAAGCGTCAATGGTACTGCACTTTCATCTTGTACAGTCCATTCACTGGCTATCAGCCGTTCAAGCATCACTTTGGAACAGTATGATTCATACTGGCTGGATGTTATCGGTAACGACAGTAACAGCAAGGTGACATGGAGGAGCAGTAACCCGAGAGTCTGCACAGTCGACTCAACAGGCCATGTAGTTGCCCGTAAGGCAGGTACGACAACTGTAACAGCAGTCTTAAATAATAAGACTTTGTCATGCACAGTAAGAGTAACAAATATCCGGTAAGAATAACACAGTAGTGGTATTCCGGTATTAATAAAAGCAGCCGCAGGCGGTTCGTGAAGAACGTCTGTGGCTGCTTTTTATTGTAGGGCATGAATTATTGAAAGCCGATTTAGCAGATATAGAATTAAAAAAAGTAATAAAAAACCGGTACCCTTGGGGAGAGTACCGGTCAAAAAAATATGAGGGGGAGATAGAAAGAATATCTTTGCTATCGAGATTTATTATATCTGGGAATTGTGAGCAAAGTGTGTACAAAATATAAACAAACAATAAAATATATAAATAAAAAGTGCAAAAGAAGGGCGAATTTGTATCGTCAAAAAATTCACAGTATCATTTATTGCTAAAATCATTTGTATATGGTATGATTGTTCATGTTAAATAAAGAAATAGGAGTTAGCTATGGGCAGTCATGATGAAAGTAAACCAGACGATACGCGTACTGATTTAGGCTCAGTGAGTAACGATAATAAAGAAGAGATTGATATAGAGCTTGCAAAATCCATTGAAAAGCTGGTAGAAGAAGAAACCAATGTAGCAAAGGCTGCAATGGGAAAACAGGAAATACCTGTCCGTTCTACAGCCGCGGGAAATGCAGGGAAAAAAGATGCTGCCCAGATGAAGACTCAGGTTTTGCCGGATTTAGTAGATATCCAGCTTCAGGCAAGACAGGCGGAGAAGGAAAAACAGCAGAAAAGCATGCAGAAAGCCGCCATGGAGAAAAAAGCTGCGACAGAAACAAAGGTGTCTTTAGAAACACAGGTAATAGAACCGGTAAAAGTACACCCCGGAATGGATAAACCGGGGAACGGTAAGCAGGACACTGATAAGCCGGAAACAGATTTATCGAAAAAAACATCCAAAACGGCTTTGAAAGCAGATAAAAAAAAGAAAATACTGATTGTGGGAATTGTGGCGGCAGTGACCGTTGCAGTGATTGCAGGAATTACCGTATGGGGTATTTCCAACCGCAAATCCTATTCTTATAATTATCAAAAAGCCATGGAATTGTTAAAAAAACAGGATTATCATAATGCAAAGCAATATTTTGCCAAAGCTTATCAGACCGGTGAAGGTAAAAAAAATGTAGATATGATGTATGCACTTTATCAGTGCTATCAGCAGGATAAAGAAGAACAGCAGGCATTGGATATGCTGCTTGCGATTTTGCAGGTAGATAAAAATAATGAGAATGCATTATCTGCACTGGCACAGTTTTATGCGGATAAAGAAGACGGCGATGCCTTGAATAAATTGATTGCACAGTATCAGGGAACAGATGCCCAGAAGTTGTTATCCCAGTATGAAGTACAGGCACCGACTGTATCCGAAACACCTGGACAGTATCAAAGGGAATTACAGGTTTCTTTATTTGCAGAGGATTCCTGTACGATTTATTATACAACAGACGGTACACAGCCGGACAGTGGCAGTACACAGTATACAGAAGCGATTGCGCTTGAGGGTGGTATTACGGCGTTGAAAGCCGTTGCGGTCAATACAATCGGTGTATATAGTCCGGTTGCGGAATTTGACTATACTATTAACTATCAGAAGCCGGATGCGCCGGTCATCAGTCCGTCATCAGGCACTTATGAATATGGAGAAAAAATTTCCATTGATGCTGCAGATGGCACGAAAATTTATTACACAACAGACGGAACGACACCGACAACAGATTCACAGGCTTATACAGAGCCTTTTTCAATGCCGGAAGGCAATATCGTTGTATCAGCCGTTGCAGTTGATGAACATGATCTGGTAAGTTCTGTTGCAAGGAAGAATTATATTGTGAATCCACAAAAATCCTATACGTATACAGAAGCGTTAGAGATTTTAAAAGACCGCATGAAAGAACTTGGGATGCTCAATGCAGATGAGCAGACAGCACCAAATGGTGCGGCGGCAGTCTTTTCTTATGTGGGAAATGTCACAATTAACGATACGGAACTGTATCAGATCCGGGTGGATTTAAAATCCGGCACACAGACCACGACAGAGGGAAACTACGGGGTAGGCATTAAAAATGGGAAATGCTACCAGATTACAGGAACAGAAGACGCATATCAGGCATCTTCTTATTAAAAAGGCAGCAATGCCGCGATTTACTATGTTATAAACGTGTCTTTTTATATACACGGAATATAAATTGAAAGGGGTACTAAGATGTATAAGATTCAGAAAGCTGAGAAATTAGCAGACAAAATTTACCTGATGGATGTTGAGGCGCCAAGAGTTGCCAGACACTGCCAGCCGGGTCAGTTCATCATTGTAAAGATGGACGAAAAAGGAGAGAGAATTCCTCTTACTATTTGCGACTTTGACCGTGAAAAGGGCATTGTTACAATTGTGTTCCAGACAGTGGGCGCATCTACAGAAAAGATGGCACATTTAAAGGCGGGAGATGCTTTTGAAGATTTCGTAGGACCACTCGGATGTCCTTCAGAATTAATTGGAGAAGATATTGAAGAATTAAAGAAAAAGAAGCTTGTGTTTGTAGCAGGTGGTGTTGGTACAGCACCGGTTTACCCACAGGTAAAATGGCTGCATGAACATGGCATTGATGCCGATGTTATTGTGGGTGCAAAAAATAAAGATTTACTCATCCTTGAAAAAGAGATGGAAGCTGTAGCCGGTAATCTTTACATTACAACCGATGACGGAAGCTATGTCAGAAAAGGCATGGGTACGGATGTATTAAAGGATTTAGTAAACAATCAGGGCAAAAAGTATGACCGTTGTATCGCAATCGGACCTCTGATTATGATGAAGTTTGTCTGTCTGTTGACAAAAGAATTGGGAATTCCTACAATTGTCAGCATGAACCCGATTATGGTTGATGGTACAGGTATGTGTGGTGCCTGCCGTTTACAGGTTGGCGACGAAATCAAATTCGCCTGCGTAGACGGACCGGAATTTGACGGACATTTGGTAGATTTTGATCAGGCAATGAAACGTCAGCAGATGTATAAGACAGAAGAAGGTAGAGCCATGTTAAAGCTTCAGGAAGGTGATACACATCACGGCGGCTGTGGCAACTGCAACGATTAATCATAAAAAATAAAACAACAGGTAGGAGGTTCCATAATGGACGTTACAAAGAAAGTACCAGTCAGAGAGCAGGCTCCTGACGTAAGAAATAAGAATTTTGATGAAGTTTGTCTGGGTTACAACGAAGAAGAAGCTGTATTAGAAGCCAGCAGATGTATTAATTGTAAGAATGCACAGTGTATTAAGGGATGCCCTGTATCCATTAATATCCCGGCATTTGTTCATGAAGTTAAAGAAAAGAATTTTGAAGCTGCTTATAAGATTATCGGTCAGTCATCAGCACTTCCGGCTGTCTGCGGACGTGTATGTCCACAGGAAAGCCAGTGTGAAGGAAAATGTATCCGCGGTATCAAGGGCGAAGCAATTTCTATTGGTAAGCTGGAACGTTTCGTTGCTGACTGGGCAAGGCAAAATCAGATTAAGCCGGAAAAATCTACGGAAAAGAAGAATAAGAAAGTTGCCGTTATTGGTTCAGGTCCTTCAGGTCTTACCTGTGCAGGAGATCTTGCAAAGATGGGTTATGACGTAACAATCTTTGAAGCCCTTCATGAGCCGGGCGGTGTACTTGTTTACGGTATTCCTGAATTCCGTCTGCCAAAGTCAACCGTTGTTGCAAGTGAAATTGAAAATGTAAAGAGCTTAGGCGTTAAGATTGAAACAAACGTTGTTATCGGCAAGTCTATGACAATCGACCAGTTAATTGAAGAAGAAGGTTTTGAAGCTGTATTTATCGGTTCCGGTGCAGGTCTGCCTAGATTTATGGGTATCCCGGGTGAAAATGCAAATGGCGTATTTTCTGCAAATGAATACCTTACAAGAAGCAACCTGATGAAAGCTTTCAACGATGATTACGATACACCGATTGCAAGATTCAATAAGGTAGCTATCGTAGGTGGCGGTAATGTTGCCATGGATGCTGCAAGAACAGCGTTAAGACTTGGTGCAGAAGTACATATCGTATACAGAAGAAGTGAAGCGGAACTTCCTGCAAGAGCAGAAGAAGTACATCACGCAAAAGAAGAAGGTATCATCTTTGATCTTCTGACAAACCCGACTGAAATTATCGCTGATGAAAACGGCTGGGTAAAGGGTATGAAGTGCGTTAAAATGGAACTGGGCGAACCGGATGCTTCAGGAAGAAGAAGACCGGTTGAAGTTCCGGGTTCTGAATATGTAATGGATTTAGACGCAGTAATCATGTCACTGGGTACATCTCCAAATCCATTGATTTCTTCTACAACAAAGGGACTGGATATCAATAACAGAAAGTGCATTATTGCAGAGGAAGAAACAGGTAAGACAACAAAGACAGGCGTTTATGCCGGTGGTGATGCCGTAACAGGTGCAGCAACTGTTATTCTTGCCATGGGTGCAGGTAAAGCCGGTGCTAAGGGTATTGATGAATATCTTTCAAACAAATAATTATACGGTCACAAGATCATTCACCCACCTATGAGCAAGCTCATGTGGGTTCAGATATTTTGACCCTGGTATCATAAAAAATAAAACCGCAGGAGTGTGACAGATGTCCGGGAATCCGGAGTCTGGTTCACATTCCTGCGTTTTTTGAATAGTTTTAAAACATAGCAGAATCAAAAATATTTAAAGGCATTATTCATGTGAAGAATTAAAAGTATCTTCAATGTACTGGTCACTGACCACTTCGATAACAGAATCATCTGCATCCGGGAAGGCTTCTGACAGCGCGTTTTTTAAATAGCTGCTGCGGTTAAAATACTTCATTTCTTCCGGGATACTGCCATCGTAAGAAGCTTCAATGGCTTCCGGTGACACGTTTTTGGTAAGCCAGTTGTTTAATTTATCTGAAAGTTCATTTTCCACACTCATCTGTGATTTAATATTTTTGGAATATTTGAGTGATTTGAAGCCAATCAGTAAAAATGCAATAAAAAGTCCGCCAAGCACAACATTTGTCAGGATTGCGGAAGCACCTGAAAAGTGGAACAGGTGAAGTACATTAAAGTCATTGAGCAGTAAAATAATCAGTCCCGCACCGCCGCACACAAAAAATGTGATGGCAGAGGAGAGATTGTCGCTGTATTTTTCGGCAGAGTTATTGTAAATACTGCCACCCTGAGTCAGCTCGTCTTCCGTAGAATCTTTTTTTAGTTCATTTTCGGAAAAAACATGATAAAGATTATCTGCTTTTTCAAAATCGCCCGAAGCAACACTGACAGAATAAGTGCTGTTTAATTCATTGACATTCATTTCAATGTCTGCAATTCCCGAAAATTTCAAAAATTCCTGAAAACGTTCAGCCTGCTCTTTCGGAAGATAAGCGACCGGTTCATAATGTTTGTTTTCCATAAAAATCTCCATTCTTGCAAATACTAACAATAGTGTATCATGCAATGTGGAAAAAAACAACGCCACCTTGAATCCATGTGGATATTTCGCTATAATAGATATACTGTGCCGGAGAAAAAATGGAGACCGGTGAAAGAAAAAGGAGCAGCTATGGATATTATTGCAAAGATTTCCGAAGAACTCGGAATCCGTAAAAATCAGACTGAAGCAGCTGTAAAGCTGATCGACGAGGGAAATACAATTCCATTTATCGCCCGTTACCGTAAGGAGGCAACCGGAGCACTCAATGATGAGGTACTTCGTAACTTATATGAGAGACTGACTTATTTAAGAAATCTCGAAGAGCGTAAAGAGACGGTTCTTGCAAGCATCGAGGAACAGGGAAAACTGACCGATGAGTTAAAAGCACAGATATTAGCGGCAGAGACGATGGTCGTGGTGGAAGATCTGTATCGTCCTTATAAACCAAAACGCCGCACCAGGGCAACGATCGCGAAAGAAAAAGGGTTAGAGCCGCTTGCCAGTATCATTACCCTGCAGATGTTAAATACATCTTTAGAGGAAGAAGCAGAAAAATTTGTTGATCCGGAAAAAGAAGTGATGAGTGCCTCAGATGCGATCGCAGGAGCAAAAGATATCATTGCAGAAAGTATTTCAGACGAGGCAGATTACCGAAGCCGTATCCGTGATCTGACTGTTAAAAAAGGACGTTTGGTTTCTGCTGCGAAAGATCCTGAGGCAGAGTCTGTTTATGAGATGTACTATGAATTTGATGAGCCGGTAGCAAAACTTGCAGGGCACCGTATTTTAGCATTAAATCGTGGAGAAAATGAAAAATTTTTAACAGTAAAAATTGAGGCACCGGTCGAGGATATTTTGCGATATCTTGAAAAAAAGGTGATCGTGCGTGACAATCCACAGACAACTCCGGTATTAAAAGAAGTGATTGCGGACAGCTACAGCCGCCTCATCGCCCCATCCATTGAGCGTGAGATCCGTAACGAGATGACCGAACGAGCAGAAGAGGGCGCCATTAAGGTATTTGGCAAGAATCTGGAGCAGCTTCTCATGCAGCCGCCAATCGTAGGCCGTGTGGTCCTGGGCTGGGACCCGGCGTTCCGTACCGGTTGTAAGCTGGCGGTGGTAGACGAGACAGGCAAAGTGTTAGACACGGTTGTCATTTACCCGACTGCTCCGCAGAATAAGGTAGAAGAAGCCAAGAAAGTATTAAAGAAATTAATTGAAAAATACAACATTTCCCTGATTTCTGTGGGAAATGGAACGGCATCCAGAGAATCGGAGCAGGTGATCGTGGAACTGTTAAAAGAGATTCCGCAGCATGTCCAGTATATCATTGTTAATGAGGCAGGTGCGTCTGTGTATTCCGCAAGTAAGCTGGCTACCGAGGAATTCCCGAATTTCGATGTAGGACAGCGAAGCGCAGCTTCCATTGCAAGACGTCTTCAGGATCCGTTAGCAGAATTAGTAAAGATCGATCCCAAATCCATCGGCGTTGGCCAGTATCAGCATGATATGAACCAGAAACGGTTAGGTGAAGCACTGGAAGGTGTAGTTGAGGACTGTGTAAACAAGGTAGGAGTAGACTTAAATACCGCATCTGCCCCGCTTCTGGAGTATGTATCCGGTATCAGCAAGGCGCTGGCAAAGAATATTGTGGCGTATCGTGAGGAAAATGGTGCGTTTCGCAGCAGAAGACAGCTTTTGAAGGTGGCGAAGCTTGGCCCGAAAGCATTTGAGCAGTGTGCAGGCTTCATGCGGATCCAGGGCGGCGAGAATCCATTAGACGGCACCAGTGTTCACCCGGAAAGCTACGAGGCAGCAGGGAAGCTTCTTGAAAAGCTGGGGTATCAGCCGGAGGAGATCGCAGCCGGTGGTCTGACAGGTATTGGCAAAAAGACTGGTGACTTAAAAAAGCTGGCAGCAGAGTTGGGAATCGGTGAGATCACACTTGCGGATATCGTAAAAGAACTGGAAAAACCGGCCAGAGATCCTCGTGATGAGATGCCAAAGCCGATTTTAAGAACCGATGTATTAGAGATGAAGGATCTGACTCCGGGAATGATCTTAAAAGGAACCGTCAGAAATGTCATTGATTTTGGTGCATTTGTGGATATTGGTGTTCATCAGGATGGTCTGGTACACATTTCCCAGATGACGGACCGCTATATCAAGCATCCGTTGGAAGCAGTCAGTGTAGGTGACATCGTGGAAGTGAAGGTTCTTGGCGTGGATATGGCCAAGAAGCGGATCTCCCTGACCATGAAACTGTAGTGTGAAACGCCCTGCGAAGGGCTATAAAAGGAGGAACCAGATGGAACAGAATGAGAGTGTCCGTTTCCGGATTCAGATCACTGCGAAGGATCTGTGGATGTTTTCCATGTACCACAGCAACAAGGGATATCTGGGGGTATTTAATCTGTTCTTTACCCTGGCATCTTTGTGGCTTTTGGTTACCAGATGGTCAGATGTGACCGTGGCGTACCGGATTCTTCTTCTGATCTGCGTGCTGATGTTTACCGTGTGGCAGCCAGCTCTTCTTTATATGAAAGCGGCCAAACAGGCAAAAACCAAAGCCGTGAAAGAGCCCATGGACATGACCTGCAGCGCAGAAGGGATACTGATCGAACAGGCTGAGCAGAGCCAGCAGATCACCTGGGACCAGATCGTTAAGGTGGAGCAGGTGAAAGGACTTCTGATCATTTACATGGGCCGGGTTCATGCATACCTGATCCCGGAACAGGCATCAGCAGCGTGTAAAGAGCAGCTTCTGGAGATGATCCGGACAAATCTGCCAGCAGAGAGGCGTAAAAAAATATGAAAAAAATGTGGGAAACCCATGGTCCGCAGGAGACCTTTGAAATCGGAAAACAATTAGGGTTAGAAGCAAAGCCGGGAGAAGTATATTGCCTGGATGGAGATCTGGGAGTGGGAAAAACCGTATTTACCCAGGGCTTTGCCAGCGGTCTTGGCATTACGGAGCCGGTCAACAGCCCGACCTTTACCATTGTCCAGCAGTATGAAGAAGGCAGACTTCCTCTTTACCATTTTGATGTGTACCGGATCGGTGATGTAGAAGAAATGGATGAGATCGGATATGAGGACTGTTTTTATGGAGAAGGCGTATGCCTGATCGAGTGGTCCACGCTGATTCAGGAGATTCTGCCGGAGGACGCTATTCATATTACCATAGAAAAGGATCTGGAGAAGGGATTTGATTACCGCCGGATCCAGATGGAGAGGGAAAAAGTATGAAACTATTAGGAATTGACAGCTCATCACTGGTTGCTTCTGTGGCAGTAGTGACAGATGATGTACTGACAGCAGAATATACGGTGGATTTTAAAAAGACCCATTCTCAGACACTGCTTCCTATGATCGATGAAGTAGTGACCATGCTTGGAATGGATCTTCATGAGATAGATGCCATTGCGGTATCCGGCGGCCCTGGTTCTTTTACTGGACTTCGGATCGGCAGTGCCACCGCGAAGGGGTTGGGGCTGGCTCTTGAGAAGCCTCTGATCCATGTGCCGACGGTAGATGCTATGGCTTATAATCTGTGGGGCAGCGATGCCCTGATCTGTCCGATCATGGATGCCAGAAGAAATCAGGTTTATACGGGATTGTATCATTGCAGACGGAGCCTGGAGATTGTGATGGAGCAGTGTGCCATGGATATGATGGATCTGATCCGGAAATTAAACGATATGGGTGAGCGGGTGATCTTTTTGGGAGATGGTGTTCCGGTTTACCGGGAGATGGCAGAAAAGAACCTGACAGTCGAATATGATTTTGTCCCGGCATCCAACAACCGCCAGAGAGCAGCCAGCGTGGCTTCCCTTGGCATGGAATATTTCCGTCAGGGAAAGACCGTTACCGCAGAAGAATTTGAACCGGACTATTTGAGAAAATCCCAGGCAGAGCGGGAACGGGAAGAGGCAGAAGCAGCCAAAGCAGATAAAGTTCAGGCGGATGCTGCCAGTGAAGGCCGGGCATAAAGCTATGACAGAGGAGATGAAGATCCGTCTGATGGAATCCCGTGATGTGGAGGCCGTAGAATGTTTGGAAAAGCAGTGCTTTTCTGATCCGTGGTCCGGGAAACTCTTGTTAGAAGGCTTAAACAGCAAATGGGACACCTTCTGGGTGGCAGTTCTGGATGATACCGTGATCGGTTATTCCAATCTCAGGGTTCTATCTGATGAGGGAGAACTGGAACGGATCGCCGTTGCACCAGATCATAGAAGACTTGGAATTGGCAGAAAACTGATGGAAGCCATGGAAGACTTTGCCGCTCAAAACCAGGTTAAAGCGGTGACGTTAGAGGTCAGAAGCCAGAACACGGCCGCATTAAAACTATACAAATCCTACGGTTTTGAAGAAGCCGGAGTCCGCAGGCGTTATTATCATGATCCGGAGGATGACGCCGTGATCATGTGGCAGTACCGCTCATGAAACAATTACCAGTAAAAAATAATCTGTAAGTCAGTATAATGAAGGGGTATCTGCGAAAATGCAGATATCCTTTATTATATGATACCAGGGTCAAAAGGTCAGAAGTTCGACTCAAGCGTGCTTGCAGGAGAATTTTTGCCATTGGGACCCGGTATCAGGCAGATTATTTCATTCAAAAAGGAGAGGAACATGAGAAAATACAGATGCCAGGAAGAATTAGAGACGGTGATCTGCAATTGCTGCGGAAAAAAGATGATTGTAAAAAATGGGATTCTGCGAGAAGGCGCCATCCACATTGATCATGCATGGGACTATTTTTCAGAAAAAGATGGAGAGATCCATCATCTTGATCTGTGTGAAAACTGCTATGATGAGATCATTAGCGGATTTCGGATTGCAGTGGAAAAAGAACCGGCAGTGGAAATGATTTGATATTTCACGGGATATCTGTTAGGATAGTAACGAATATGGCAGCTGCCTGACATGTTTGTGCAGCTGCTGAGTATGACTGGAATACAGATTGGAGAATCAATATGTTAGATATTTGCCTGCTGGGAACCGGTGGCATGATGCCGCTTCCGTACCGGTGGCTGACTGCTATGATGGCCAGATGTGATGGCAGCAGTCTTCTCATTGATTGCGGAGAAGGAACCCAGATTGCGTTAAAAGAAAAAGGGTGGAGTCCCAAGCCCATTGATGTGATCTGTTTTACCCATTACCATGCAGATCATGTCAGCGGTCTTCCTGGACTTTTACTGACCATGGGCAATGCGGAGCGGACAGAGCCCCTGTTGCTGATCGGCCCCAAGGGACTGAAACGAGTAATCGATGCCTTGCGGATCATTGCGCCGGAGCTTCCATTTGAAATCCGGTATCTGGAACTTTCTGAGCCAAGAGAACAACTGAAGGTGGGGCCTTATGTGATCGATGCATACCGTGTAAATCACGGCGTTATCTGCTATGGCTATACCATTTCTATCCCGAGAACCGGTAAATTTGATCTGGAACGGGCCAAGAGCCAGAATATTCCGATGAAATTATGGAACCGCCTCCAGAAGGGAGAAACCATTGAACAGGATGGTGTCTGTTATACACCTGAGATGGTGCTGGGACCGGCAAGACGGGGGTTGAAGGTTACTTATTGCACAGATACCAGACCGGTTCCGGTGATTGCAGAATATGCGGCGGATTCTGATCTGTTTATTTGTGAAGGAATGTATGGGGAAGATGGGAAAGAAGCCAAGGCAAGAGAAAAGAAGCACATGACCTTTTACGAGGCGGCCAAGCTGGCCAAGGAAGCCCAGCCGAAGGAAATGTGGCTGACTCATTACAGCCCATCTTTAACCAGACCGGAAGAATTTATAGACAAAGTACGGGAAATCTTCCCAAGAACCATTGCAGCGAAAGACGGAAGAACCGTAGAACTGGAATTTGATGATAACGAGTGAACAAAAGAGAAATTCATGATCAGAGATCGTGATGACAGAATATAGAAAGCCGGGAAAATATTATGAAAAAACATATGGTAGAAGAAGACGTATACATTCTGGCCATTGAAAGTTCCTGCGATGAGACGGCAGCGGCCGTTGTGAAAAATGGAAGACAGGTTCTTTCCAATGTGATCTCATCCCAGATCGCACTGCATACCTTATATGGCGGCGTGGTCCCGGAGATCGCATCCAGAAAACACATTGAGAAGATCAACCAGGTCATTGAGGCAGCATTAAAGGAAGCGGATATGACCTTAGACCAGATGACAGCCATTGCAGTGACCTATGGTCCGGGACTGGTTGGGGCTTTACTGGTAGGTGTGGCAGAAGCGAAGGCCATTGCTTATGCGGCAAAAAAGCCATTAGTAGGTGTACACCACATTGAAGGCCATGTTTCTGCCAATTTTATCGAACATCCAGATCTGGAGCCTCCATTTGTATGCCTGATCGTTTCGGGAGGACATACTCATCTGGTGGTTGTAAAAGATTATGGAGAGTTTGAAATTCTCGGAAGAACGCGAGATGATGCGGCAGGGGAAGCGTTTGACAAAGTAGCAAGAGCAGTGGGGCTGGGATATCCAGGCGGCCCGAAGGTTGATAAAGCAGCAAAAGAAGGAAACCGCAATGCTGTTGTATTTCCACGTGCCAGGGTAGAAGGTGCCCCATATGACTTTAGTTTCAGCGGACTGAAATCTGCAGTGTTAAATCATATTAATCATGCACATATGATGGGGGAAGAGATCAATGTACCAGATCTGATGGCTTCTTTCCAGTATGCGGTGGTTGATGTACTGACTTCTCATGCGGTAGAGGCGGCAAAAAATCTGGGCTATGACAAAGTCGCCATTGCCGGAGGTGTTGCATCTAACTCTGCCCTGCGTGCAGAAATGAAAGAGGCCTGTGAGAAGGCTGGCCTGAAATTTTACTATCCATCACCGATTTTTTGTACAGATAATGCGGCAATGATCGGTGTAGCTGGTTATTATGAATACATCAATGGAACCAGAAGTGGCTTGGACTTGAATGCTGTACCAAACTTAAAACTTGGTGAACGATAAACACCGGAGGTAGTGACCATGAATGATCAGAAGAAGAAAATATGCGCAGTCGTTTTGTCTGCAGGACGTGGCAGAAGGATGGAAAGTGTCATTCAGAAGCAGTATATGTGCCTGAATGGGAAACCGATGATCGCGCACACTCTGGCGGCTTTTGAACGCAGCTGTGTAGATGAGATCATTCTGGTAGCCGGGGCCGGGGAAGAGGAATATTGCAGAAAAGAGATCGTGGAGGCAGAAGGCTTTCGGAAGGTAAAAACAGTAGTAACGGGCGGAAAAGAACGGTACGATTCAGTATTTGCCGGTCTGAAGGCGGCCTCTGGCTGCGATTATGTGCTGATCCATGACGGAGCCCGGCCGTGTGTGACGGAGGAGATCATCAGACATGCAGCAGTTGGAGCAGAGCAATATGGAGCCTGTGTTGTAGGGATGCCGGTGAAAGACACCATCAAGGTAGCAGATAAAGAAGGTTACGCCTCCCATACTCCGGACCGGAGCTATCTCTGGATGGTTCAGACACCACAGGCATTTTCTTATGATCTGGTGTATGGGGCTTATGAGAAATTGTTTCGTGAGCAGGAATTTACCGGAGTGACCGATGATGCTATGGTAGTAGAACGCGAGACCAGTCAGAAGGTGAAGTTGATACCTGGCAGTTATAAGAATATTAAAGTAACTACTCCGGAGGACCTGGCAATCGCGGAGCTCTATTTGAAAGAAAATGCTGGTCGATAGAAAAAGTAACCAGGCAGGAAGATTTTCTGTTCTGATAATCCAGAAAAACGGGAAAAAACAAAAACCTTAACCACTCTGTATCCACCATCATTTCCACTGACTTTTTTCCAAATTTCTTCCTTATAAGAAGAACAAGGAAGAATAATATCACCTTTCCTAACAAATATGCCAAAATGCCACCAATTTCATACTGCTGTTCTGACAGTTCACTACCTAGAAATAACCACTCAACAATCGAAAACAACAGATAATCTACTGCCAACAACAATGCATCATACAGCACAGCCAATATAAGAGATTTTTTCAGGCTAATTTTAACATGCCACAGCATAAATACTGAAAACATCAAAATAACAGCAATCTGTCTTATTGCAAAATATTTTGAAAAGCCATATGCAAGTAAACACATGCTACTAAGAAACAATATAAACTGTACTATATTGATCCAACCTTTATACCGTATTTCTTCAAAGGTTTCGTAAAAAATCTTACAACATATTATTTCAAGAAATATCAACAATACATTCTGCATTATATCAAACATCTACACCTCCCCCTGACACGCTATAAACTTTTTCCTTACTTCCGTATATCTTACTTTTGGTACGGATAACTCAACACCATTTGATAATATCACTTTACAACGCACAACATTCTTGATATGTTTTGCATTAACAAGATAACTCTGGTGTGTCCTGATAAAACCATTTTCTGAAAGCATATCGTCCAACACATTTAATGTCTCATACATGGTATAAACTTTTTCTGTGTCCTCCATAACATGAAACTCAAGTAAATGCAACTTGCTCTCAATATACAATAATCTTTCCAGCGATATTT
>ERZ773115.2177-NODE-2177-length-15974-cov-3.452101_pt1 | contig 15974 bp, 10 predicted proteins | sample MGYA00511116_ERZ773115 | MGnify/ENA primary metagenome ERZ773115 (study PRJEB29015, sample SAMEA2737869) | human gut metagenome | biome: human gut; feature: human-associated habitat; material: faeces | place: China | collected 2012 ... | reverse complement strand
GAACCGCCGGGGCGGCGCCCGTTCATGCGGGCTCCCTTCCCCAGCCGCGGAAAAAGAAGAACTCCGCCGGCATATGGATTCTCACCCTGCTCCTGCTGGGAGGCGCATGCGGAACCTATTATTTCACCCGGAACCCCGCGGAAAAACCCGTCTCTGCTCAGGAGCCGGACGTTCCCCACTCCAACAGGGAAAAGAAGGAAGCCGCCAAACCGGAAAAGAAAGCCGCCCCGCCCGCCGTAAGTGGGGAAGCCTCCCCCGAACAGGAAAACGCCGCGGGCCTCTCCCCGTCCGGACCGGCGGAGCAGCCGGAAAAAACGCCGCCGGCCACTTCCTCCGGGGAACGGAATGAAGACGCCCCGGGCGCTTTGGAGGAAAAATCCGCAGCCGCCCCGGCACAGCCTGACGAAAACTCCTTCGCCCCGACAGACGACGCTGCGAACGGAAAACAGCCGGAACCGCAACAGCCCGCCAACCGGAAGGAATCACAGGAGGGACAGACTGCCGCCAAACCTGCGCCCGTAGTGCGTCCGCGCGGGAAAGCCGCCAGGCAAACAACCAATATGGGGGATGTGAACGCCTATGTGAAAAAATTCGCCAAGCCCATGCCGCTGAACCAGTGGAGAAAACAATACGCCGAGCTGTACACGAGCTGGTTCGGCAATTCCGAGGAAGTAGCCAAAGGCTGGATTACCACCTTCGGCCCTCTGGGCTTCCGCGCCCGCGGCCTGGACGCCTCCTGGCCGGACACGAACTTCCGCGGCTTCTTCCCCAAAACCATGCTGGACCCCAACGGGGAACCCGTGGCGAACCTTTACACGGTCACCCAGGTGATTGAGGGTTCCCCTGCCGAAAAATATGTCAAGGAAGGTGACCTGATCCTGGGCATTGACGGACACCTCTTCAAAACGTCGCAAAGCCTGGATGTGCTTTACGGCCCTTATCAGCACCAGAACCGGCGCGGCCTGGACATGCACGCGGGCCTTCTGGTGGACAAGGCGGAAGGCGCCGGAAAAATCACCCTGAACCTTATTCCCGCGGAAAGCGTGGAAAAAATCCAGGGCATCCAGCCTCTCTGGAAGGAAGCCTTCCGGGAGGAACGGGCTAAAAAGCCCGTTTCCCTTTCCATTCCGGTAAAGGGCGGCCAGCAGGTGCGCCTGCGTGTGGATGACGGCGGCAACGGAATCGGCAGTGACGGCTTCGAATGGTCGGACCTGAGGCTGGAAGGCCCCGGCGGAACCGTTCCGCTGACCAAGGCCCAGCAATACACCGTGGGTTACGGAGAAGCCAGGTACGACGCCAAAAGCAAGGTATGGCAGGCGCACGCCGTCTCTTCCCTGGTCTTTGATATCCCCAAGGGTGACTGGAATCTTAAAGGAACGGGAACCCCCAGGTGGTCCGCCTCCGTGGGCGTGACCGTACAGGTGGGCGGCTCCGCTGCCCTGCCGGACGCAGTGAAAAAATACGTGAAAAACGTCACCTTCAAAATCCCCCAGCTGGGTTCTTATGCCCTCGGCTTCCCCAAAAATTGCGCCAAGAGCAAGGCGGTCGTCCATATGATGAGCGAATGGCTGGCGGCCCAGCAGCGCGAGGACGGCTCCTGGGAACGCCCGGGCGGCTACTGCGGCAACCATTATGATACAGGCTGGGCCGGCCTGGCCCTGATGGCCACGGGCAACCCGAAGTATGACCCCGTCATTAAAAAAGCGGCTCAGTACATCGCCTTCTCCGGCTCCCAGTGCTGGTGGGCCGTCCCCCAGGCCTCCGCGGGCATTTTCCTGTGCGAATACTGGCTGCGCTACCGGGACAACTCCGTGCTTCCGGCCATCCGCAACGGCGTGCAGCGCATGAAAAATGAAGTCCTTTACGGGGACTTCGTCACCGGCCACGGCATTCACCCGGGCTACCGGGGAACAGGCGTCAGCATCGGCGGCTCCCACATGTGCCTGTTCCTGGCGCTGGCCAGCAAAACGCCGGCGCGCACGGAAGACGGCGTACTGGACAAAATGATGGATCATGCCCAGTCCATCTGCCCCACCGGCATGGGACCCTATGGCCGCATGACGGAAACCTTCACCTTTGAACCCGACCGTGAATGCGGGGGGACCTACTCCGGACGCCACGGCCCGTACTACATCGCCTCCCTCATCTGCGGCGGACCGGAGCTGTACACGAAAAACAGCCGCATCATGTATGGGGAAGGCCCCATCGGCGGCTGTGACCAGGGCCACTCATCCGAGACGCTCTCCATCATGTGGGCCCTCCCCGCCTACTGGCGAACCAATCCGGAAGCATATTACAAAAACATGGAGGCTTTCCGGTGGAAACTGACGCTGCTGCGCCCCTTTGACGGCGGCATGATGCAGAACCCCAACCGCCTGGAACTGATGACGGCGGACTCCGTCATCGGCACCTACATCCGCACCAGCATCTGGATCACGGCCCTCTGCGCGGAACGCCAGAACCTGGCAATTACGGGCAAGCCTGAATTCCAGGCCAAAACGTTCCGGAAGGTTCCCCCCATCATTGACACGGAATCCCGCTTCCTGAACACCTACGTGCGCAACTGGTCCATGGTAAACGCTGCGCTTGGAACCAAGGCCCCCGCCTCCCTGAAATCCGCCATCCGGGAATTGAAAAATATTCCGGTGGAACAGGGTTGCCGCTTTAAGCTTATCAATGTCGTCAACAACCGCGCCCTCCCCATCGCCAAGGCCATCATGGAGATTCCCGGGGTGGACCAGCTCACCAGGGCCACTTGCGCGGAAATGATTCTGGGCATGGATGTGCGCATTTTCTTTGAACCCAAGCGCAACGACGGCAACCCCCAGCCCGGGGAATATTCTCTGAACGTGGACATCCAGCAGCCACTGGGCGGCCGCGCCCTGGGGCTCCACCGCGACAAGGAGCAGGAAGGGAAAGCCAACTCCGCCTACAAATATGATTTTGCCGGCACGGTGCAATTCAGCGACACGACCACCTTCTCCCCCATGGAAACCATTTCCTGGACGCCCAATTCCAAATTCGGCGGCCAATGGAACGTCTACTCCTACAAGAAGGAACTCAGCGGCCCCACCCAGCCGGGCGTGCAAAAAATGAACGCCAAAATCAAATGGCGCGTCAATGACCTGGAGGTGGAATACGACCGCCCCATCGCCGTGGGCGGCTTTGAAGTGGGATGTGCAGAAAAGGCCCTCTCAGTCACCAACTGCAACCATCTGTGGGTGCCGGGCATCCTGATCCGGGATCACGGCAACTGGGGCTGCTCCTTCCATCTGCCGGACGGGACCTACATTTCCGCGGCCTCCCAGGGCAACCAGATAGAGGTGTACGACAAAACGGATAAAAAGAAGGAAAAAACCTGGGTTTCCCCGAATGACTCCTGCCTGACTCAGGGTTCCCGCTGCCTGTTCCACGTTTCCACGGACTGGCACGGCCTGGAATGCCGCGTGCATGAACTGAAACTGCTGGGAAGTTCCACGGAGGAAGTGGAGGACTACAAGCTGAAAGCCTCCACAGGAGGCCGTGTGGACACGGCCAAACTGACGGACCGGGACGCCACCACGATTGAGGAGCTGGACGCTTCCCCCACGGAAGACGAGCCCCTGGTGCTGGAACTCACCCTGAAATCCCCTGCCGCCCTGCGCGCCGTGGACATCAAGATTGAAAAGGGCCACAACCGCCTCATCATTGAGGCCTACAAGGGCGGCAAGTGGATCCCCATCCACTGGGGCTCCCTGGGAGCCTCCACCGCCGGCGTCAGCGATGCGCAGAAAGCCATGTACGCCAATGAACCGGAAGTGCTGCGCATGCTTCAGCTTCCGGGCAACGGATTCATCAAATGCATGCGGACGTTTGACCCCGTCACCACCAACAGGCTGCGCGTCAAGCTCTTCCAGAAGGGCGGAAAAGTCCGCCTTGCGGAACTGCACGTGTACAAGGCGAACGCCGCCAAAAATATGGCTCTCCGCTCTTAAGCTGCGGCCGCCCGCAGCTGGAAATGACAAAAAGCCTTTGTGATAAGAGAATCCCGGCAGGGGCGCCAATCGCCGCGCCCCTGCCGGGAAAACAGAGCAATCCCTTTTAGGGACGGAGGGAATTTCCTTCTCCATGCCGAGGCCGCCTGCCAATTTTTTGTCTATTGACACTCAGCGGCGCCCGCCCTATATTTTCTCATGATGTTCATCAGAACGGCACTCCTTTTTCCTCTTCTCTTTCTCTCACTTTCAGCATCTTCCGTCATGGCGGCGACTCCCTGGGCATCCGACAGGAACTGGGAACTCGTTTTTGAAGACGACTTTGACGGCTCATCTCTGAACGAACATAACTGGAGCCGCATTGATTACGTAGGCTATAACGCCCCGGACTGGCGCAAGTACCAATCCCGGGACGAAAGCCTTGTGGAATTCCGGGAAAAGGACGGCAACTCCGCCATGACCTTGTGGGGAAAATACGGGGACTACACTACTCAAACCAACCAGACCGCACCGGCCAAAACATACGCCTGCGGAGGGGTATATTCCCTGAAAACCTTCTCCTTCCAATATGGCTACGTAGAAGTCCGCGCCAGATTCGATTGCGTGCAGGGCGTCTGGCCGGCCATCTGGATGATGCCCAAATCCGACAGCATCGGCTGGCCTGTCGGAGGGGAAATTGACATCATGGAACACCTGAATTACGAAGGCCGTGTTTACCAGACAATCCACTGGTCGCAAAACGGCGTTCCCAATCAGGATAAATCCCAGGGGGTCACCCCCGGTTGGAACGATGGTGCTGAAAAAGCAAACTGGCATACCTACGGGATGGAATGGACGGAAGAAGGCATCACCTTTTATGTGGATGGAAAAGCAACCGGTTCATTCAAAAAGCCCAATAACGCAAACTGGCCCTTTGACAAGGACGGAAACGAATTCTACCTGATCATCGACCAGCAGATTGGAGGCAACTGGGTGGAAAATGCAGGAGTTAATAAGGGAATCGACCAGAATACGCTGGCCAATTCCGGAGCCGCATTCGACATCGATTATGTCAAAGTCTATTCCTCAAGCATCTACAACCACCTCGTTCCGGAACCCGCCGCGGCTTCCCTGGGCCTGTTTGGAGCAGCCTTGCTGGCGGCTCGCCGCAAAAGAAGCTGATCAGCCAGCACTCTTTTTATTCCCCCTGCCGCGGAAATAAATCTTCCGGGACATTCCCGGCATATTCTCAGGCAAAAACCGTCATTGGCACCTGCCTCAATATTTCTGGACTGGGGATGAAGGCAGCTTTTCTCCTCCGTCCTCTTCCAGGCGGCACAGAGCCTCCGCACGGCGGAGGCAGGAATCCCACAGGGAAGCCTTTTCCGGAAACGGGAAACACAGGGAGTCGCTCAGCTTTTCCACCCGTTTGAAAGAATCCTCCCGGTCATAGGCGTTCAAACCTTCCAGACGTGAAGCCAGCCCATCCAGCCAGGGAAGAGGGTCATGGCAAATCAGGGGAAGATCGCATCCGGCCCGCAGGGACAGGAAAGCGGCGTCATCCGGTGAATACTGCGCCGTAATCGCCCCCATGCACAAATCATCCGTAAACACCACGCCCCGGAAACCGAGGCGGTCGCGCAGAAGCCCCCTGATCACCCGTTCGGACAAGGTGGCGGGATAATCGGGATCAATCTGAGGCAGCATGATATGGGCGGACATGATGGAGGACAATGCCGGGCACAGAGCCAGAAAAGGCAGCAAATCCGTCTTGAACAGCTCCCGTTCATCCAGGTCAACCACGGGAAGGCTGAAATGGGGATCCGCCAGGGCACGGCCCATGCCGGGAAAATGTTTGCCGCAGCTCTGCACGCCGCCCCGGCGCAGGTTGGAGGCATAAACGCCGCCGCGTGAAATGACGTCCTGGGCATTATCTCCCCAGCAGCGGCCGGGAAGCGCGTTGGCCGCGGACGGATCATGGCAGATATCCAGCACCGGGGCAAAATTCAGGTTCACCCCCAGGTAGCGGAGAGCCAGAGCCGTCACCGCGCCCAGTTCCACTACGCCGCCAACCGAACCGAGCCGGGCCAGCGAAGCCGGGGAGGGCAAATTCAGGCCCAGGGAAGCAGTGCGCACCACACGGCCCCCCTCCTGGTCCACGGCAATGACAGGATGGTGGAGGCAAAGTTTCCGCAGCGACTCCGTCAGCCCGCGCACCTGCTCCACGGAATCAATATTCCTGGAAAACAGAATGAAACCCGCCGGCTGCCAACGCCGGATGGCAGCCTCTTCCTCCGCGCCCACTTCATGGCCGCTTATGCCGATCAGGGCCGGGAGCATGAACGGAAAAGGATTAACGGCCCAACAGGGAAGTCCTGGTGTACAGCGGGTAAACGGGAATGCCGCGTTCCTCAATCGCCTGGCGGCCGCCTTCCTCGCGGTCCAGCAGCACCAGGGCGGCGGCAACCCTGCCCCCTTCCGCCTCAATGGCGTCAATAGCCTTCAGCGTGGAGCCTCCTGTCGTGATGACGTCATCCACCACAACCACGGTATCCCCGGCCTGGAAATTGCCTTCAATGCGGCGGCCGCGTCCATGGTCCTTCGGCTCCTTGCGCACGGTGAACACCTGAAGCTTCTTTTCCGCTCCTTCCAGAGCGCTGGTCATGCCGACGGCCAGGGAAATAGGGTCCGCCCCCATGGTCATGCCGCCGATGGCCGCCACCTCCGGGAAACGGGGCAAAATATCCTCTTTCACCAGCTTCCAGCCCAGAGCGCCCACCAGGGTGGCTCCTACGGGGTCCAGGGCTGTCATGCGGCAATCCACATACAAGTCGGACACCTTGCCGGAAGCCAGTGTAAAAGTTCCCGTGCGCACGGATTTTTCCAAAAGAATGCTTTTAAGAAGATCGTATTGTTCGCTCATGAAAATAGGGATGAATGAAATGGTTCGCCGTGTATAACAGATACCCCCGGAATAAGCAACGGATAACAGCATGCAAATCTTGACAAAAAGGAGGACAGGCCCCATAACCTGCCTGTCATTTTCCCGTTCCCATGAAATCCGGCATACTGGCGTTAGTTTCTATCAGTTCCGCTCTTGTTTCCTGCACATCGTACGAGAGGCCCCCGCTGTTTGACCAAATCACCGGAAAAATTCAGGGAATGTCCGGACGGGACGATTATCTGTCCGGAGTGGGCGCCACCTCAGGCGTCAACACGGACCTGCCTCCGGAAGCCCGTCTGGGCCAGGGATATTGGGACCTGCCGGCGGGCACCCAGGGGGAAAAGCACATCATCATTGACCTCAAGCAGCAGAAAGTCTTCTACTACGTGGGAACCACGCTCGTGGGCGTTTCCCCCATGTCTTCCGGCAAGGAAGGTTACGGCACTCCCAGGGGAACATACAAAATCATCCAGAAAGACGCCAACTACAAATCCGGCACATACGGCGTTCTGCGCAGCAAATCCACCGGAGCCGTCGTCAACGGGGATTACAACGCCAGGGCTGGCGGAGCGCCGGCAGGAACCTACTTCGACCCCGCCCCCATGCCCTACTGGATGCGGATTACGGGAGGCTACGGCATGCATGTGGGTTTTGTCACCGGATATCCGGTCAGCCACGGCTGCGTGCGCCTGCCGGAGGACATGGCCAAGACATTCTTTGAACACACTCCCATCGGCACCAAGGTCACCATCCGTTAGCCGTTTCCTGCGCGGCATCGCGCCGCAGAAATGCCACACTTTCCGGAAACCGGCGTGTTTCGTATTCCCGCCGTCCGGAAGCGTTCCGTGCTGATAACTGCTCCCGTTTCATGGCGCAGCTTCCTCACTCCGGCATTGACAAACGGCTCCGAACCTTTTTGAATATACGGGATCTTTGACCTCTTGATTAGTCATGACAATCCCTCTTCCCCCTGCCCTGCCGCCCCATTTCAACATAGGCGGCTATAAAATCACGGCGCTTGTAGAAAGCGGTCCGGACTATCATCTGTACCAGGCTCTTTCCCCGGAAGGCCATGCCGTCCTGATACGCGAATTCTGCCCCGGGGGCCTCGTTACGCGTGACCTGGCCAGCGGAGAACTGGCTGTCTTTCCGGAAAATGAATCCCAATTCGCCCAGGCCCGGGAAGCTTTTGAAACCCAATACGCAGCAAATGCAGAAAGCAAGCTGAGGGGATTCGGCACCGTGCTCTTCCTTTACCCGCTTTCTCCGGCGCAGCCCCAGCCGGCTGTAGCGCATGCCCAGGCTCTCCGCCCCGCAAAAAAACCGCAGCAACCGCAACTGCGGAAACCCGTAGTCGGCGCCACCATCCCCGGAACGCCGCTGCCGCGGGTAAAGCACTCCGGAGGGTTCCCGGTCATCACGGTCATTGTGACCGGGATGCTCGCCCTCTTCGGATTTCTGGGCTACCAGATACTCAAGGATAAAGAAGAACCCGTCGCTAAAGCCGTTACCGTGCCCGTACCGGCTCCGCCCAAGCCCAAATCCAAGCCCGCTCCGCCAAAACCGGAACCCGTGGTGGTCGCTCCCGAACCGGAACCGGAGCCTGAACCGGAACCGCCTGCTCCCGACCTTTCCCCCTCCCCGGAAGTCATTGCCATGGAAAAGGCTTTACGGGAGGAAGCTATCGCGTCCAAGGGGAAATTTTCTGAAAAACTGCTGAACAAATATCCCTATTACGCGGAAGCCTACGTACGGGATTACGTAAAAAAACGCGGAGGCAGTTTTTCTCCGGATTTTGAAAAATGGCTGAAAAACACGAAAAACAATCGTGAGGTCTTCGCCATGTTTTTCCCGCCGGACCCCAGCGTCGCCACCAATGTGGCTTTCATGATTGATGAACTGGGGCTGGAAACGACGGAAAAATATGACCAGCTCGTTCTGGCGTTCGCAGTAGGACGCCGCGAATTCGGCATGGGGGCCTTCGACCTTACCCAGCAGGGCCGCTACATTGATGCCCAGGGCAAGCTGAATGACCTGAGATCCTCCGGAGTCATGCCTCCGCCAGCGGACCTGTATTGCGCCGGAAAACCGCCCGTCAACTGGTATGGGAACGCCCCCCGCACCGTGGATGAGGAATGCTACAAAAAGGTGGAAGCCTATCTGGACCGCAAAAAAATCACCCCAAAGCAGGCCTGGCTCAGGAAATACCCCACCGTCTCGGAAATCGGGGACTCCGCCATTACGGAAGACAACCTGGCCGGCTTTCTGCACGAATACATGTACCGCCACGGCCAGCTGAGGCGCAAAAGGGACCCCTTCCCCACTCCGGTGGAATTCTTTTCCTACCTTGTGGATAAATATGAACATTGCGGTGATTTGCGCGACGTGGACCGCAAGCGTGTGGAATGGACCGGCGTTTCCCTGGAAGGAACGCCCTGGCCGGCCATGATGGCCCTTTCGGAAACGCGACCTCTGCGTGAGTGCGACAGCGTGTGGGAACGCTACATGGGCCAGCGGGGCCCGACCCGCCTGTGGCTGTACGGCCCCTACCGGGCGGATGACGACAAGGAACCGCCCATCCTGTTCAGCTTTGACCCGGATCCGGAATGGTCCAGGGAATCCAACGAACGCAAGCTTCATGAAGGCGGTGTGTGCGGCACCATGTCCCTTATCTCCCGCAATTCCCAGATTGCGCGCGGCATTCCCGCCGCCCCCGCCGGGCAGCCCGGCCACGGTAATCTGATGACCACCCATTTCAACGGTAACGGCTGCTGGCTGAGCGTGGGGCAAAGCGTGGACACCCTGAAAGCCACCACGGGATTCTGGTACTTCCGGGATTCCAACGCACCGCGCACCGGCAATGCGGAATACCAGTCCGGACTGGCCCTGTCCATGAACATCGACTATGAAAAGTTCATCGACAGCCGCTTCGCCATGAACATTTACAAACTGGCGGCCATCGGCTCCACCACGGAAGAGACGGCCGCCCCTTCCGTCACGCTCCCCAAGGAATTCACGCAGACCGCCATGAGGACCGTGCTCAAAGCCAACCCGTTTTATACGGAAGCCTGGTACACGCTCTTCAAGCAGGAACCTCAGGACCTCATGGGAGCCACCAAGATGGTGGATGAAGTAAGGGAGGCCCTGCCGGACGGCATGGGCATCAGAAAACTCTGGAAAACGCGCAAATACGTTCCCTCTGTAGGCCGTGGCGACAAGAACGGCAAGGAAATGCTTGCCAGCCACGCCAAGGAATACGTCAATGTGCTCTGCTCCGTAATTCTGGAAAATGCCTTGAAACAGGAATATGACTATAAGACCTTCCAGTGGGCCGAACTCATGTCCTGGCTCAAGTCTGAATCCAAGCGCAACTCCTACCCGGAGCCTCAGGCCGCGTATCAGATAGCGTATGCCAAGGCCCAAGGCGCAGACAGGCTCAAAAGAACCGTAGACAGGGGATTCAAGAAAGCCCTCAACTTCTACCGGGACGACAACAACGCCCTGAAGGAGCCTAAGGATGTGGATCAGGAGGAAATGTCCTTTTCTCTGGACGCCCTGTGCCAGGCCCTGCCCAAGGAAGAACTGGTCCCCTGGATGAAAAACATGCTGGACACCTGTCCGGACGGGTTCAAATACAAGCCCAAAAACAAGAAGGAAACGAAAATCCACCCATTCTACAGCGCCCTGACGAAAAACTACATGTCTCTGGCTGACGATTCGGAGAAATCCCGCGTCAAGTCGGAAATGAAAGAGGCTTCCGACAGAATTCTGGAGCTTTCCCAGGACAAGAAAGGCGATGGGAATGGGTCCTCCGGACGCCGCCGGAGACGCTGATCCCCCGCTTCCGTGCACCTCTACGTCCACATTCCCTTTTGCCACCGTATTTGCCCGTACTGCGCTTTCTTCAAGCACACGCCGGCCTCCACGGACATGAAATCATTCATCCGAGCTCTGGGCAGGGAGGCGGAATCCCGCGCAACCGCTCTGGCCACGAACCGCGGAGGGGAAACGGCCACGCTTTACTTTGGCGGGGGAACGCCCTCCATGCTCTCGGACACGCATCTGGGGCGTCTCATGGAAACCCTGGACCGTCTCGTGCCCGTGGACAAACTGGACGAATTCTCCTTTGAGGCCAACCCCGCCACCTTTACGGAAAAAAAAGTGCGCTTCTGGCGCAGCCTGGGCATGACACGCGTCTCCCTGGGTGTGCAATCCCTGGATTCCGGCATCCTGCATCTGCTGGGGCGCGAACATACCCCGGCCCAGGCTCTGCACTCCATGGAAATGCTGAAAAATGCGGGAATGGCCCATATCAACATGGATCTCATGTTCGCCATTCCGGGGCAAACCCTCTCCATATGGGAAGCCACCCTGAAGGAAGCTGTCCGCGCCGGAACGGACCATATCTCCGCCTACAACCTCACCTATGAAGAAGACACGGAATTCTTCCGGAGCCTGCTGCGGGGGGAGAAAAGGCAGGATCCGGACGAAGACGCATCCTTTTTTGAACTGACGGAACACATGCTGGAGGCGGCAGGCATGCGCCACTATGAAACATCCAACTACGCCCGGGAGGGCTGCCTCTCCCCCCACAATATGGCCTACTGGAAGGGAGAAGACTATGTAGGCATAGGGCCTGGCGCGGTCAGCACCATCAACGGCATACGGTACTCCAACACGCGGGATACGGACGCCTACATACGCAGCACGCTGGAAAACGGCCTCCCCCTTTCCGAACAGGAACCCGTCACCGAGGAAGACTACCGTCTGGAACGCATTGCCCTGATGCTCCGGACGGATGAAGGGCTGCCGCTGAAATACATCCTGCCGGAATCCCGCCCCCTGCTGGGACAATACCGGGAACTGGGCCTGGCGGACATTTCACCGGAACAAAGACTCATCCTGAAAGGGCGCGGCCGCCTGCTCGTGGACGCCATCGCGGCGGAACTGTGCTGAATGGCATTATTTTCCTAACTTAATATCAATAAGTTGGAAATAAATTAGAAAAACGATTAAAATTAATTTCTTGACATTTTTCAATTTTTATCTCCCATTATTCCATAAATAGACAGATATGTTCCATGCATCCGCTGTTCAACATTTCCTCTGTTTCTTTGCTGGCAGGACTTCTTTTCCTGTTGCAGGCCTCCTTTAACCACGCATGGGGAAGTAGTAAGCCGCCGGCATCACCACAGGAGCCCCAAACGTTCATCCTGCCCCTTTACCTGAAATCCACGCCTCTTTCTGAAAAAAGGCAGGTCTTCCGGAAATCCCTATCCGCCTTTCCTTTTGTTAAAAAGAATCCGAGAATCCATCAATTTGTCCGGGAATATCCGGCTTTGACCTTTGACGAAGGCGTATCTCTTTTCGTTCAACGGACCGCCATGGGACAAACACCTGGTGATGTTTGTGCCCGCCTCAATGAATTGACAGCCCTGATGCAGCATAAAAATATGCAATCAGGGCAACGCCGCTCCTGCCTTACCGGATTTTTGGAAAATGCCTTTCTCCGGACGTACTCCGCCCGGTACTCCCCCTTGGATATGGAAGCTTTATCGCTTTGCGCCCTGATGGAACTGGAAATGGAGGAAGGATGCCCATTGATCCTTCGGTCTCGCATTTTAAAAATTTGGGAAAGCGCAGCTATATCCATGGAAAAAGGAACCGGCATGCAAAGAAAACTGGCAGCTCTTTTATTTATAAGGACACTGCGGCATGGAAAAGAAGATCCTTATTTAATGGCCCGTTGCGGATACCGGTTAGCCAATCTTTATATACGCATGAATGAACCGCAAAAAGCCCAGTGGGCAGCATCCTTTATTCCGCCTATTCGGGGCATGGAAGGCGCCCGTGCTTTAATCCGGAAATGGACAACACCCGCTTCCAACAAAAAAAAGCGTAAAAAATAATCTCATTCAACCTGCCTGATCATCATATGGACAACGCATTCATCTCCCGATGTTTTCTTCAAATGCCTGTTTTGCTTGCAATTGCCGGCATTGCTGCACTATCTGCCCTCCTCGCAAAAGGACAACAAATTTATGAAGGGAAGACAACATTGGAATATTCCCTGTCTCCGGTTGAAGTGGTAGCCAATCTTTCCCAGCTTGCAGATAAATTGAAACAATGCTGCGCCGGAGAAGTGAAAATCCCAAATACAACGAAAGTCACTGACCCAAAATCTCCCTCTACTATTCCTTATAATGGAAAAATTTCCCTCAAGGATTTTAAGGATGAACGTATTAGCCAACCTACTACTGTTGCGTGGCTTTCATTGGTTTCCGACGATGGGTGCGACATTTCTTATACCACAGGGAACGGAGAAAAAACAGACTGGTTAAAAGAACACGGAAAAGGACATGACATTTCCAAAGGGCGCCGGGATTGCCCGCATGTCTTGAAAGCAGGTTCTTACAATTTCCAAATCAAATATTCGCAAACCTATTACAATCCCAAGCCGGGCACAAGTGATTTGGACGGCATCAGCCTTGTAGTCGCTCCCATTGTCGTGGACATTTGCATTGGAGAAAAATCGATCCCATATAGTAAAAGCCACCTTTTCTTGGAGAAAAAAACAGAACTCCGGCTCGCTATCAACAAAATTTACCTGGCAAAAGGGCCTTCCGAAAACTCCGAAGACATATCCATCACATGGGAAGCTCAAACTTACTCCAAATGCCCGCAACGATTTAATGGAGTTATTCTGGCGTGCAACCATACGTTCCAACCAAACAACGGCGCCTGGAAACCCATCGGCAAAGGCCCATGCATCACCTATACTCCAACGGAAGCAGAACTAATTCGTGTGACCATCGGTGATAAAAGCTTTTATTACGAAGGCATTCCCAATCGTTTAGGAGAAATTTACTGGGCCATCCGCCCCTGCCAGGGACTGCCCATGGCAAACCATCACTTTCTGCTCTTTGTCCCTGACGACCCGGTAAAATTAAATCTTCCGAACCCTGGGCTTGCTAACTGCACCGCTATCCCCGGAATGAAAATCATCACTATCGGAGGGGATGCAGGGCCAGAAATCAAATACCGAAAAAAACTCAAAATCATCCCAGCTGCCGGAACCGTTTATTATAAGTGGATTTATGAATCCCTATCTCCTCCATTTGCTCAAGCAGGTGTAGCCAGCAAATATATTGATTGCTTAACTAACATGGTTTACCATAAAAATGACAATCCTGATATAGTAGCTGTTGAAAACTGGTTCAAAAACAACCATGATAAAAAATTTACAAATTTTACAAATATCATAGCCATTCAAAACAAGGAACTATTTCAAAAAGTTCTTCATTTTTCACAAAGTTATAATGAGCAGGAACGATATCTAACCAATCCATCAACTAACCGAAATCCAGAAAGTACAGAAAATGGATCAAATTGTGCTTCCTTAGTTTCTTCTATTTTACAGTATAGCGGAGCCACTTGGGAACAGATACTTGAATCAGCTGACACAAACGGCATTGATGTTGGAGAACGCCATCTTATCCCTATTAAACGTTTTAATCCCTAATTTTCATGATACAATCAACCACCATAGCATTCTTATCGTCGGCTTTTATATATTTCTCAGTTTGCCAAGGAGATATTTGTCAAATCAATGGTCTGAGTCCAGAAGATTTGAAAAATCTCTCTTATGACCCTCCAAGGAATGAATTGCTTTCTGAGGCACAAGATAAAAAGGCATGGCAGACATTCGTTGAAACCTATGAAGTGCCTGTAGGTAAAGTACAGGATTGGTATAATTCCATCAGGGATAAAGATTCCGCTGATGCTGCAGCCGATGCGTTCAAGAGAGATGTCCTGCCCATTCTTAAAAAGCTGACGGGACGTTCTGCTGATATAAAGAAACAAGTCCTTGCTATTCCAGCTTCTTCTGAAATGCAAAAACTGATTCTTTCACGTATCCTCACATTGCAGAGCCGCTTGCTAATAATTTTTCTTCCTATGCAAGACAGTAAAAAGTCAAGTTCCGATGCTTATTATCATGGCAGTGAAAAACTCTTTGACATATTTCTAGGTCTAACGTCAACAACAGCCATGGATATTTCAAAATTTATTGAAACTCAAAATGAAGACCAGGAAAGCATTGAAGCAGCTTTCAAAGAACCATGGACAGAGACATCATCTTCTTAAAAAGCAGGTTACATAGAAATTGCGTTGATCTCTATTGAATTTCCATCCTTCTTTTATTCCCCTTCATTCAGGAACCCTGTCATGCTTCCATAATCTGATGATCTTGAAATACTCAATCTTCCTCACCGGTTGCATCTTCCATTTTTATTTATGTTCAGCATCCTATGGGGATACCTGCCAAATCAATGGACTGGAGCCGGAAGTACTGAAAAGCCTTTCTTACGAACCGCCCAACAAGGAATTGCTCTCCACCGGACAAAATCAAAAAGCATGGCAGACTTTCATTGAAAACTATGAAATCCCTATCCGTAAGGTTCAAGATTGGTATAATTCCATTGTCGATAAACAATCTGCCGATGCCGCAGCCGATTCTTTCAACAAGGATGTTCTGCCTATTCTTAAAAAACTAACGGGACGAGCTGCAGACATGAAAAAACAGGCTCTTGCTATTCCAGCTTCTTCTGAAATGCAGAAATTCATATTCTTACGCATTTCTCAGCTGCAGGGACGACTGCTAATTATCTTCCTGCCTATGCAAAATGAAGAAAAGGCGAGTCCAGAAACATGCTACCGTGGAAGCACAAAACTTTTTGAAATTATTCTGGGATTAACATCCCCATCAATGATTGACATTTCAAAATTTATTGAATCTCAGAACGAATCACAGGAAAGTTTTGAAACCGTTTTCAAGGAATCATGGCCTGAAACTCCATCTGCTTAAAAAGCAGTTTACAGCAGAATTGTGCTGATTACCATTTCCTCCCCTTTCCGTTCCATCATGATTCAATACCTGATAATCATGAAATATTCCATCATCCTCACATTTGCATCTTCCCTCCTTATTTATGATTCAACATGCTATGGAGACGCCTGCCAAATTAACGGTCTGAGCCAGGAAGAGTTGAAAAATCTCTCTTATGACCCTCCAAGGA
>ERZ773115.2159-NODE-2159-length-16061-cov-18.171561_pt1 | contig 16061 bp, 10 predicted proteins | sample MGYA00511116_ERZ773115 | MGnify/ENA primary metagenome ERZ773115 (study PRJEB29015, sample SAMEA2737869) | human gut metagenome | biome: human gut; feature: human-associated habitat; material: faeces | place: China | collected 2012 ... | reverse complement strand
TCGGTATGAACATTACTGCCTTCCAGTATGAGGACAGTATTATTGTGGTGGACTGTGGTCTGTCTTTCCCGGCAGATGATATGCTGGGAATCGATCTGGTCATCCCGGATGTGACTTATCTGAAGGACAATATCGACAAGGTAAAGGGTTTTGTTATCACCCACGGACATGAGGATCATATCGGAGCACTGCCTTATGTGCTGCGGGATATTAATGTTCCCATCTACGCTACCCGCCTGACCATGGGTATTATCGAGAACAAGCTGACCGAGCACAATCTCATGAAGAAGACCAAGCGTAAAGTAGTGAAGTTCGGTCAGTCCATCAATCTGGGCGATTTCCGTGTGGAATTCATCAAGACGAATCACAGTATCGTAGATGCCGCAGCACTGGCCATTTATTCCCCTGCCGGTATTGTGGTGCACACCGGAGACTTTAAGGTAGACTACACACCGGTATATGGAGATGCCATTGATTTGCAACGTTTTGCAGAAATCGGCAAAAAGGGTGTACTGGCACTGATGTGCGACTCCACCAATGCCGAGCGTCCCGGCTTTACCCCTTCTGAGAAAACAGTGGGTAAGACCTTTGATACTTTATTTGAAGAACATAAGAACACCAGAATTTTCGTGGCAACTTTCGCATCCAACGTGGATCGTGTACAGCAGATCATCAATACGGCATACAAATTTGGCCGTAAAGTGGCTGTGGAAGGCCGCAGTATGGTAAATATCCTGGATACCGCCATCAAGCTGGAGTGCATCAATATTCCCGAGAATACACTGGTGGATCTGGATCAGATGAAGAATTATCCCGATGAGCAGCAGGTGATTATCACCACCGGAAGCCAGGGCGAAAGTATGGCAGCCCTGTCCCGTATGGCCAACAATATGCACCGTAAGATCACGATCGGTGCGGGGGATACCGTAATCTTCTCCTCCAACCCCATCCCGGGCAATGAAAAGTCCGTCACCAAGATCATCAACGAGTTGCTCCGCAAAGGCGCAGATGTTATTTTCCAGGATGCTCATGTATCCGGACATGCCTGCCAGGAAGAGATCAAGCTGATCTATACCCTGATCCATCCGAAGTACGCAGTACCCGTGCATGGTGAATACAAGCATCTGAAGGCACAGGCCAAGATTGCAGAGAGTCTGGGCATCAGTAAGGACAATATCTTCATCCTGTCCTCCGGAGATGTATTGGAAGTCAGCGAGGAACAGGCCAAGGTCAATGGCAGAGTACCCGTAGGAGCTATTCTGGTCGACGGTCTGGGTGTCGGTGATGTCGGAAATGTAGTATTGAGAGATAGACAGCATCTGGCAGAAGATGGTATTATGATCGTGGTCATGAGTCTGGACAAGGCCAGTGGAGAACTGGTAGCAGGTCCCGACATTGTATCCAGAGGTTTTGTATATGTGAAGGAATCCGATGAACTTATCGAGGAAGCCAGACGCACCGTGGATGATGCGCTGCAGGCATGTCTGGATAAGGGAATTACGGACTGGGGTAAACTGAAGACCACCACCAAGGATGTCCTCGGCGATTATGTATGGAAGAAGACCAAGAGACGTCCCATGATCCTTCCGATCATTATGGAAGTGTAATATTAGCGATTGCTGGAAAGGTCGTAAGCAGATGAAGATTACAGCGGACGAAAATGTGAACGAGGCAGTGGAACAACTGGTCGGCGCAATCCGGAACACGGACGCCTATCTGGAATATCAGAGACAGTTGGCGTGTGTAAAAGAGCAGCCGGAGCTGAAGCGGCAGATTGATGACTTCCGCACCAGAAACTTTGAACTGCAGACCAGTAAGGACACCAATTTTGACAAGATCGATCAGTTCACCAGAGAGAACGAAGCGTTCCGTGAGAATCCGCTGGTATCTGATTTCCTGGCGGCGGAGCTGGCGTTCTGCCGTATGATGCAGGAGATCGGTCTCTATGTTACCGATCAGATGAGGTTCGAGTAGTTCCAGTAGGAAAGGACAACAACATGAAAGCAGCAAATTTGGCAGGCGCCGTTTTGGGCGCGATCTTAAAAGTAGTGTTTGTGGTGATTGTAGTATATATGGTATATACCGGTGTATCCAAATGTTATGATTACGGATACCGTATTTTCACAGAGCCGGCAGTTTCCTCTGGAGAAGGTCGTAAGGTTACGGTGACGCTGACCTCCGATATGTCTGCTACGGAGATCGGTACAGTTATGCAGGAAAAAGGGCTGGTAAGAGATGCGAAACTGTTTGCATTACAGTATCTGTTGTCAGAATACAAAAAAGAGTGGAAGCCCGGTACCTATGAACTAAGCACCGCCATGACTGCAGAAGAGATGATGGAAGTCATGGCAGGACAGACGGACACCAACACGGAGGAGAGCGTAGAGACGATCGACAACGGCAGTGCGGTGACCGGAGATACACAACAGGAGACCGCGGAACAATAAAATTTGAAATTTGAATTGCGATTCCTCCGACGGAAGGAATCGTCTGCGGAATGGAGATTAGTATGATCATAGACGAAAGAATGTCCGCATTTATCGATTCCCTGGACAGCGGGAATCCTGCGTGGCTGAATGAGATTGAGAAATATGCACTGGACACACAGGTTCCTATCATACGCAGATCCATGCAGAGTCTGTTAAAATTTTTGCTGAGATTCACAAAGCCGAAGAGCATCCTGGAAGTCGGGACTGCGATCGGCTTTTCTGCGTTACTGATGAGTGAATATGCGCCTAAGGATTGCCACATCACTACCATAGAAAAATATGAGAAAAGGATCCCCATTGCGAAAGAAAACTTTCGGAAGACGGGACGGGAAGACCGGATCACATTGTTGGAGGGAGATGCCACAGAGATTCTCAAGAAACTGGACGGCACATATGACATCATTTTCATGGATGCGGCAAAGGGGCAGTATATTAATTTCCTGCCGGATATTTTACGGCTGTTACCCCCCGGAGGCCTATTGATCTCCGATAATGTATTGCAGGACGGAGACATCATAGAATCCCGCTTCGCCGTCACCAGACGCAACCGCACCATCCACGCGAGAATGCGGGAATACCTGTATGAATTAAAACACCATCCCAAACTGGAGACCGTGATACTGCCGGTGGGGGACGGTGTGACACTGAGTACCAAGAAATAAGGAGCAGAAAGAAAATGACTTATAAAAAACCGGAACTTTTGATTCCTGCCAGCAGTCTGGAAGTATTAAAGACCGCGGTGATGTTCGGAGCAGACGCTGTATACATTGGCGGAGAGGCTTTCGGACTGCGTGCCAAGGCAAAAAATTTCAGCAGCGAAGATATGGCAGAGGGAGTGGCTTTCGCCCACGCTCATGGCGTGAAAGTCTATGTGACCGCCAATATTCTGGCACACAATTACGATCTCGACGGTGCGAGAAAATATTTTGCCGAGCTGCGGGATATGCAACCGGAACAGCCGGACGCACTGATCATCTCCGATCCCGGAATGTTCATGATCGCCAAGGAAGTATGGCCCCAGGTGGAGGTGCATATTTCGACACAGGCGAATAACACGAATTACGAAACCTATCTATTCTGGTGGAAACTGGGAGCTAAAAGAGTAGTATCTGCCAGAGAACTTTCTCTGGTAGAAATTAAAGGAATTCGAGAAAAAATCCCTGCAGAGATGGAAATTGAGAGCTTTGTCCATGGGGCAATGTGCATTTCCTATTCCGGCAGATGCCTGCTGAGCAATTTCTTCACCGGAAGAGATGCCAACAGAGGTGCCTGCACCCATCCCTGCCGCTGGAAATATGCGGTGGTAGAAGAGACAAGACCCGGAGAATACCTGCCGGTCTATGAGAACGAGCGGGGGACCTATATTTTCAACTCCAAGGATCTGTGCATGATCGAGCATATTCCGGAGCTGGTGGAGGCGGGGATCGACAGCCTGAAGATCGAAGGCCGTATGAAGACGGCATTATATGTGGCAACTGTGGCCAGAACTTACCGCAAAGCCATTGATGATTATTTTACGGATCCGGATCTGTATGAGAAAAATATGGACTGGTATAAGGCGGAAATTTCCAAATGTACTTACAGACAGTTTACGACAGGATTCTATTTCGGCAAGCCGGATGAAAATACTCAGATCTATGATAACAACACATACGTGAACGAATACATCTATCTGGGAATCGTAGAAGCGGTAAATACCGCAGCAAAGATCTGGGAGAATATCCCGGAAGGATTGGAAGCGGCGGATGACTTATGCCGGATCGAACAACGGAATAAATTCTGTGTGGGAGATACGATCGAGATCATGAAGCCGGACGGTACCAATGTGGCGGTGGCGGTGGAAGCCATGTACACGGAAGAGGGGGAAAGTGTGGACAGTGCGCCCCATCCCAAGCAGGTACTGTGGATAAAATTATCTGAGGTACCTGAGGAGTTCGATCTGCTGCGTCAGAGAAACAACGAATGAGAAAATCCGACCGGAGGTAACGCTTTGTGAAGAAAAGTGCTGCGATTCATAAGGCATTAAGCATTTTTGTCTATATGGTAATGCTGACGGGAATGGTATGGTTACTGACCATTGTATTCCGATATCCGCAGAATCATTTGATTTCCCGTCAGATGATGCTGGGGACGGCAGCATTTACGGCAATCCTGCTGACAGTAGGTGGACTATGGAATAAAATATATACAACAATGGGCAAAAAAACAGTGCTGTATCTGATGGCGCTGGCAGTATTTGGCGTGTTGCTATATATAACAGCTCTGAGCCGGCAGGGGAATGAGAACACTCTGGTAGACTATACTTATGTGTATCGGGATGCGATGAACCTGGCAACCGGTGGAAAGCTAGAATATACGGATTATTTTGTGACGTATTCCAATAATCTGAAACCAATGCTTTTACTTTCCGTATGGTTTCGGGTGGCGGTCTTACTTGGAATTTCTGCGTTTCATTTCGTATTGCTGCGAAATGTACTGTTGGTACTGCTGGTGGTATGGGCATGCGGATATCTGACGGAAAGAGACGGAGATGTACGCTGGAGATTTCCGATATTGCTTGCCTTTGCATTCCTGCTTCCGTTGTGGGAGATGGTCTCGGTATTTTATACAGATTCTATGAGCTTTGGTCTGGGCGTGTTAGCACTGGCTGCCTTGAAAAAGGCCGGCAGGGCAGGCGAGAACCGGTCCGGAGTGCTGTGGCCGGTGCTTGCCGGACTCGCGACGGTATTGGCAATTACCTGGAAGATCACGGCAATCATACCATTGATCGCCGGTGCTATGATTGCACTCTGGAAGAGAGCAAAGATAAACCGTCGTGTGGCAGGACAATTTGTAGCAGCTGTGGTAGTGTTCGGCGTGGGAATAAATCTGTGGGCTAATACCTATGAACTCACAGAAAAAGCAGCGGTCACTGCAAATCCGGTGATCAGCTGGGTGGCACTGGGTATGAAAGAAGACGGTTCCTGGACCAACAATACGGAACTGGTGGAGCAGATGTATCAATTTTCCACCAAGGAAGAAAAACAGCAATACTGCGTGGAATATATCAGGGAAAATAAAGCAGATTTTTTCAATGTGGAACATTTGAGAAAAAAGGCAAGCTATAATTTTGCAAACGGCAATCTGGGTGCCAGTGCTTTTCTGAATGTGGAGCAGAACGACCAAACCCTGCTCTGGGAAATGTTCTCGCCCTGGGGAAAATATTACTGGAGAACCTGTCAATATTGCTTCTGCTATCTGGTATCGTTTTATGTACTGCTGCTTCTCGGAATGATATTCGGACTTTGTGATACAATCAGAGATCGGGAAGTTCCGGCATTATTGATGATATGCCAGCTGGGTTTTTTCGGAATCGTATTTTTCTTAATGTTTTGGGAGGCCAGCGCCAGACAATTGTATAATCAGATGCCTGGAATTCTGTTGGGAGGAATCCTGAGCATAGATTATTTTTGGAAAAACTTATCGATAAAACCCCGAAAATAATAATTGACCACTATAACGCACATGTTGTACACTGTAATCGATGTAATTCTAAAGTATATCGAAGGGAAGCAGGGACATGCGCGAAGAATTAAATGTAGAGGAGCTTTTCGCCAGCAAAGTATTTACTTTGGGTAAAATGAAAGAGAGACTCCCCAAGAGCACTTACAAAGAAGTCAAGAAAGTCATGGATCAGGGAGGAGAACTTTCTCTGGCGACTGCCGATGTGGTGGCAGCAGCAATGAAGGACTGGGCGATCGAGAACGGGGCAACCCATTATACTCATTGGTTCCAGCCGTTGACCGGTATCACCGCTGAAAAACACGATGCTTTTGTAACACATCCCGATGAGGATGGCCGTATGATCATGGAATTTTCCGGTAAGGAACTGATCAAGGGCGAGCCTGATGCATCTTCTTTCCCGTCCGGGGGCTTGCGTGCGACTTTTGAGGCAAGAGGTTATACCACATGGGATATTACCTCTCCTGCATTTATCAAAGAGACAGCAACCGGTCCGACCCTTTGTATCCCCACTGCTTTCTGTTCTTATAAGGGCGAAGCTCTGGATAAAAAGACACCGTTACTTCGTTCCATGGAAGCTTTGAGCAAACAGGCAATCCGCATTGTGCGTCTGTTCGGTAATACAGAGGCAACCAAGGTACTGCCTTCCGTCGGTGCAGAGCAGGAATATTTCCTGGTGGATTCTGCCAAGGCATTGCAACGTGAAGATATTATTTTCTCCGGACGCACCCTGTTCGGTGCCCCTGCACCTAAGGGGCAGGAGATGGATGACCATTATTTCGGTGTTATCCGTGAGCGTATCGGCGGATTTATGCATGACGTGAATATTGAGCTGTGGAAATTGGGCGTGACTTCCAAGACCCAGCATAATGAGGCAGCTCCCGCGCAGCACGAAGTGGCTCCCATCTACGAATCCGCAAATGTGGCAGTGGACCATAACCAGCTGGTAATGGAGACACTGAAGCGTGTGGCAGGCAAACATGGCCTGCGCTGTATGCTGCATGAGAAGCCTTTTGCCGGAGTGAACGGTTCCGGTAAGCATAACAACTGGTCTATCACCACGGACAACGGTGTGAATCTGTTAGAGCCGGGACAGACCCCGAATGAAAATATTCAGTTTTTGTTAGTGCTGGCATGTATCATGAAGGCAGTAGATACCCATGCGGATCTGCTGCGCCAGAGTGCGTCCAACGTAGGCAACGATCACAGACTGGGTGGCTATGAGGCACCTCCTGCTATCATCTCTATTTTCCTGGGTGAGCAGCTGGAGGATGTCGTGTCACAGCTGGTAGAGACCGGTAAAGCGGATAATCTGAAAGAGGGCGGCATGCTCCGTACCGGTGTATCCACGCTTCCTGATTTTGTAAAGGATGCGACGGACAGAAACCGTACGTCACCTTTTGCGTTTACCGGTAATAAATTCGAGTTCCGTATGGTGGGAAGCGAGGATTCCATCGGAAGCCCCAACACCACTCTGAATGCTATTGTGGCAGAGGCCTTCTGTGAAGCGGCCGATCGGCTTGAGGGAGCGGAAGACTTCGACATGGCAGTTCATGACCTGATCAAGGAATATATGACCGAGCATCAGCGCATCATCTTCAACGGCAACGGTTATGCCAAGGAATGGGAAGAAGAAGCAGCCAGAAGAGGACTGCCCAACATTCCTTCCATGGTGGCAGCAGTGGATACTCTGACCACACCCAAGGCAATCCATCTGTTTGAGAAGTTCGGTATTTTCACCGAAGCAGAGCTGCGTTCCCGTGCGGAGGTGCTGTATGAGACCTATGCGAAGACCATCAATATCGAGGCACTGACCATGGTGGATATGGCAAATAAGCAGATCATCCCCGCAGTCATGAAGTACAGCAAGTCTCTGGCGGATGCTGTCATTGCCATTACGGAAGCAGGGGGAGATACCTATGTGCCTGTCCGTATGTTGCAGCAGATCACGCAAAAGCTGACTGAGATGGAGAAGGCTTCGGAGGCACTGCTCAATGTCGAAAAGAAAGCATCTGCCATGGAAAGAGGCAAGGAGCAGGCATTCTGTTATCACGATGAAGTCATGGTGGCAATGAACGCTCTGAGAAGACCTGCGGATGAACTGGAGAAGCTGGTGGATAAAAAATACTGGCCGTTCCCGACGTATGCGGATCTGCTTTTTGAGGTATAGAACGTTTCAAAGGTCGTTTCGGATGCAATCATAAAATTTTTTCAAAAAGGGTATTGCAATCGAAAAAAAACTGTTGTATAGTAATAAACCATAGAGGAGCGATCCTCACAAGTTAATATTTTTCTATGCGGAACGAAGGCGTTTACACTAGTAGTGTAGCGCCTTTCTTTTTGTGCAAGTAAGTCGCAGGAAGCATGAAAAATTGCAAAATTAAGGAGGAAACGAAGATGAGTGAAGTATTAAATGTGGAAGAAATCTTTGGCAGTAAGGTATTCACTCTGGGGAAAATGAGGGAAAGATTACCCAAGAGCGTATACAAAGAAGTAAAGAAGATCATTGATCACGGCGGAGAGCTGTCACTGGCTACCGCAGATGTTGTAGCTAAGGCAATGAAGGACTGGGCCGTTGAGAATGGTGCAACCCATTATACACATTGGTTTCAGCCGCTGACAGGCATTACCGCAGAGAAGCATGACGCATTCGTAACTCATCCCGATGAATCCGGTAAGATGATCATGGAGTTCTCCGGCAAGGAACTGATCAAGGGCGAGCCCGATGCATCTTCCTTCCCCTCCGGAGGCTTACGAGCAACCTTTGAGGCAAGAGGCTATACTGCATGGGATATCACATCTCCCGCATTCCTGAAAGAGGATGCTACCGGCGTGATTCTTTGCATTCCCACTGCTTTCTGCTCTTACAAGGGTGAGGCACTGGATAAAAAGACACCGTTACTGCGTTCCATGGAAGCTGTCAGCACCCAGGCACTTCGTATCGTAAGACTGTTCGGCAACACTGGAGCTACGAAGGTAGTAGCAAGCGTTGGACCTGAGCAGGAATATTTCCTGGTAGACAGAGATAAATACCTGAAGCGTGAAGATCTGATCTTCGCCGGACGTACCCTGTTCGGTGCACCCGCACCCAAGGGACAGGAGCTGGAAGATCATTACTTCGGCACTATCCGTGAGAGAATCGGTTCTTTCATGAAAGACCTGAACATTGAACTGTGGAAGCTTGGTGTAACTGCGAAGACACAGCACAACGAAGTGGCTCCCGCACAGCATGAACTGGCTCCCATTTATGAGACCGCCAATATTGCAGTAGATCACAACCAGCTGGTTATGGAGACTATGAAAAAGGTAGCCGGTCGTCACGGCATGACCTGCCTGCTTCATGAGAAACCTTTCGCCGGTGTGAATGGTTCCGGTAAGCATAACAACTGGTCACTGGGAACCGATAATGGTGTAAATCTTCTGGATCCCGGCGATACTCCGAACGAGAACATCCAGTTCCTGTTGGTACTGGCTTGTATCCTGAAAGCTGTAGATACGCATGCAGACCTGCTTCGTCAGAGTGCATCCGATGTCGGCAACGATCACAGACTGGGAGCGAACGAGGCACCTCCCGCAATCATTTCCGTATTCCTGGGCGAGCAGCTGGAGGATGTGGTAAAGCAGCTGGTGGAGACCGGTGATGCAACTCATTCTATCCAGGGCGGTAAGCTTTTAACCGGTGTATCCACACTGCCTGATCTGGATAAGGATGCAACAGACCGTAACAGAACTTCACCGTTTGCTTTCACCGGCAACAAGTTCGAGTTCCGTATGGTAGGTAGTGCAGACTCCATCGCCAGCCCCAACACTACTCTGAATGCCATCGTAGCAGAGGCTTTCTGTGAGGCAGCAGATATTCTGGAGAAGGCAGACGACTTCGATATTGCAGTACATGATCTGATCAAGAAGTACCTGACTGAGCATCAGAGAATTATCTTCAATGGTAATGGCTATTCCGAGGAATGGGTAGAAGAAGCTGCCAGAAGAGGACTTCCCAACATCAAGTCCATGGTAGAAGCTTCCGAGACTTTGACCACCGAAAAGTCTATCAAGCTGTTCGAGAAGTTCGGTATCTTCACCAAGGCTGAGCTGGAATCCCGCGAGGAGGTTCTGTATGAGACCTACTCCAAGACCATCAACATCGAAGCTCTGACCATGGTAGATATGGCGAAGAAGCAGTACATTCCCGCAGTTATGGAGTACACCAGGACTCTGGCGGATACCGTACTGGCTGTTAAGAGTGCAGGCGCTGATGCTACTGTGCAGACCACAGTTCTGAAGAGTATTTCCGAGAAACTGGCAGAGGCACAGGCAGCAGAGACTTCATTGGAAGATAAGCTGGCAGAGGCAGCAGGTATCGAAGATCCCAAGAAGCTTGCCTTCTTCTATAAAGATGTGGTACATACCGCAATGGATGACCTGAGAGCTCCCGTGGATGCACTGGAGATGATGGTTGATAAGAAAGTATGGCCGGTACCTACCTACGGCGATCTGATCTTTGAGGTATAATTATTGCTTATATCATTTCTCTCATTTTTTAAATATGACGAGGCCGCAATCACAAAAAGGAGGATGCGGCCTCATTTTTGGCTGAATTGTTCCAATTTTGTATACTTTTTTAAAATTTTTTAAATTAGGTATTGCAAAATGGGAAAAGATAGTGTATACTTCATCAAGTAAACGACATAGGGCTATCGCCAAACGGTAAGGCAACGGACTCTGACTCCGTCATTTCAAGGTTCGAATCCTTGTAGCCCTGTTAGGGAAAACCTCAGTAGAGAAATCTGCTGAGGTTTTTTGGTGTCCGGAAATATTTATGATAAGGGTTGATAACGATTTTATTTCCTAAAAATAGATATATCATAAAGTTATAATTGAAAATTAGTGATTATGCATAAAAAAGATATATAATATTGAATAAAATTGTAAAATATGATAAAATAAAAACGAAATTTAAAATGAAAAAACCTACAGAAGCAGGCGAAACAAAAGGGGAGAGGAGAAGCACTTATGAACAACATAAAAGTACAGACTAAAATGATCATGGTAATACTGGCAACGATGGCTGCACTGGTGTTGTGCACCATATTTTCAGCACAAAGCATGATGGAGCTGCAGTCCAGGGCATTGGAGACTATGGAGACCGATGAAAGAGATTCTTACGATGAGCAGATCAAGCAGCAGGTAGATAACGTAATTTCACTCTGCCAGACCATTTACGACCAGTATCAGGAGGGCGTGTATACGGAAGCGGAGGCAAAGAAACTTGCAGCAGATGAGATCCGTCAGCTTCGCTATGGAGATTCCGGATATTTCTGGATAGATCAGTATGACGGAACCAATGTCGTATTGCTGGGAAGTGCAACAGAGGGTACCAACCGTATGGAGACCAAGGATGCCAACGGATATCAGATGGTCAAGGAGATCATCCGAGTGGGACAGGAGCCGGACGGAGGCTATGTAGATTATGTATTCCCAAAGGAAGGAGAGACCGAATCTTCTCCTAAACGTTCCTACAGCAAAGCGTTTGAACCGTTCCAGTGGGTTATCGGCACAGGTAATTACACCGATTATATTGATGACAGGATTGCCGCAGTAAGTGACGAATTTTCCGGTTATGTGACAGGAAGACTGGCGATGTTCATTGCATCGACCCTGATAGAAGGAGCAGTTGTGATCGTCCTTCTTGTCTTCATTATTATCAGTATTGTAAAACCTCTCAAAAAATGTGTGGCATCTATCGGTGTGATGGAACAGGGAGATTTTACAAAATCTATGGGAGATAAGCTTTTGAAACGCCGTGATGATTTCGGACAGCTGGCAGTCTCTCTGGAGTCTATGAGGACAGAAATGGGCGGCCTGATCGGTGAGGTCAAGGAACAGGCGAACGAAATCAACGATATGGTGCAGAATATTGATAACAGTATTCAGGCACTGGATGAGCAGATCGAGGATGTGTCCGCTACTACGGAGGAACTGGCAGCCGGAATGGAAGAGACAGCGGCATCTTCCGAAGAGATCAATGCTATGTCTCATGAGATCGAGAGTGCAGCAAAAAATATTGCAACACGTTCCCAGGATGGTGCTACTGAGGCGGATGCGATCCGTGAGCGTGCGGTAGGTATCAAAAAAGACATTACGCAGAATGATCAGCGGACCAAAGCCATTCATGCAGAGATCAATGAAGGACTGACCAGAGCACTGGAAGAAATCAAGGTAGTTAACCAGATCGGAGTTCTGGCAGAATCTATTATGCAGATCACGGGACAGACGAATCTACTGGCATTGAATGCTTCCATTGAGGCAGCACGTGCAGGAGAAGCCGGAAAAGGATTTGCTGTGGTGGCGGAGGAGATCCGTGTACTGGCAGAACAGTCCAAGGCAGCCGTTGCACATATCCAGGATGTAACCAAGAATGTGATGAATGCTGTAAACAATCTGGCAGAAGGAACACAGAAGCTGCTGGGATTTGTCGGAACAGATGTGGTGGACAGCTTTGCAACATTTTCCGGTATGGCTGATTCTTACAGTAATGATGCCGGTCAGATCGATGGATTGGTAACGGATTTCTCTGCATCCTCCGAAGAACTGTTGGCATCTATCAGCGGTGTTATGGAGGCAATCAACGAAGTCAGCAAGGCAGCTACCGAAGGGGCTTCGGGAACTACGGATATTGCGGATAAGACGGGGGTGGTCGCAGAAAAAGCCAACGATATCAAGGAAAAAGCAGAGGCTGCAAGAATCGCTGCGGACAAGCTCCGGCAGAATGTGGAACACTTTATTGTATAGAGATTTCTACAGGCAAAGCGAGATACAAAAGAACAAACCATTCGAACATATTTTCGAAACCATCTGTACTTTTCAAAAAAAATCTGCTATAATCTGTGCGTAACGTGAAAATACTATCCATAACTATCTGGTGCGATGTAACGCTGCCGGATAGTTATGGATCATTATTCCAACGATAGATTTGCACGGAGAGGCATCATGAATCATTCTAACGAACCCTCACAATTCAAATTACATTCCGAATATCAACCAACCGGAGACCAGCCGCAGGCAATCGCGGAACTGGTAGAAGGTTTCCGGCAGGGCAATCAGTTTGAGACCCTCCTGGGTGTCACCGGTTCGGGTAAGACCTTTACCATGGCGAATGTGATCCAGGCGCTGAACAAGCCAACACTGATCATTGCGCATAACAAAACACTGGCGGGACAGCTTTACGGGGAAATGAAGGAATTTTTCCCGGAGAACGCAGTGGAATATTTTGTCTCCTATTACGATTATTACCAGCCGGAGGCGTATGTGCCTTCTTCGGATACCTATATTGCAAAAGATTCTTCAATCAATGATGAAATTGATAAACTGCGCCTGTCCGCTACGGCATCCCTGGCGGAGCGCAGAGATGTCGTTGTGGTAGCCAGTGTTTCATGTATCTACGGCTTGGGAAGTCCTGATGAATATCAGGATCTGATCGTATCCCTGCGCCCCGGAATGGTGAAGGACCGGGATGAAGTGCTTCGGGAGCTGATCGATATTCAATACAACCGTAATGATATGGATATCCAGCGTGCCACCTTCCGTGTCAGGGGAGATGTAGTGGAAGTGTACCCGGCACAGGGCGGAGACTATCTGATCCGCATCGAATTTTTCGGAGATGAGATTGACCGGATCGCCGAGGTGGAGCCTCTGACAGGGAAAATCCACGCAGAGCTGAACCATGTGGCAATCTTCCCGGCATCTCATTATGTGGTATCACAGGAGAAGATCAAGGCAGCCTGCGACAATATCGAAGAAGAGATGAAGGAGCGGGTGCAGTTTTTCAAAGGCGAAGACAAGCTGATCGAGGCACAGCGGATCGCGGAGCGGACGAATTTCGATATCGAGATGCTCCGGGAGACCGGATTCTGTTCCGGCATCGAGAATTATTCCAGACATCTGAACGGACTTCCTGCGGGAGCGCCGCCCATGACGCTGCTGGACTTTTTCCCGGATGATTTTCTGATCATCGTGGACGAGTCTCATATGACGATTCCGCAGATTCGCGGCATGTATGCAGGAGACCGTTCGAGAAAACAGACACTGGTAGACTATGGCTTCCGTCTGCCCTCCGCGTTAGATAACAGACCGCTTAATTTTGAAGAATTTGAGTCGCATATTGATCAGATGATGTTCGTATCCGCGACACCTTCCGATTATGAGAAGGAGCATGAGCTGCTCAGAACAGAGCAGATCATCCGTCCGACAGGACTGCTGGATCCGGAAGTACAGGTACGCCCTGTGGAAGGACAGATCGATGATCTGATCGGAGAAGTAAATAAAGAGATTGAAAAACACCATAAGGTACTGATCACCACGCTGACCAAGCGTATGGCGGAAGACCTGACAGACTATATGAAGGAAGTCGGTATCCGGGTAAAATATCTGCATTCCGACATTGATACGCTGGAGCGTGCCCAGATCATCCGTGATATGCGACTGGATGTATTTGATGTGCTGGTAGGTATTAATCTTCTGAGAGAAGGACTGGACATTCCGGAGATCACACTGGTAGCGATCCTGGATGCGGACAAGGAAGGGTTCCTAAGAAGTGCAACATCCCTGATCCAGACCATCGGCCGTGCCGCACGTAATGCGGAGGGCAAGGTAATAATGTACGCCGACAGCGTTACAGGCTCCATGGAGCGTGCCATTACCGAGACAAACCGTCGCCGTGAGCTTCAGCTGGCGTACAACAAGGAGCACGGCATAGTACCCAAGACCATCATAAAGGATATCAGAGATGTTATCGAGATATCCTCCAAGGCGGAGGTCGATGACAAGGCCGCCAAGAAGAAGATGAGCAAAAAGGAAAAGGACGAGCTTATCGCAAAGCTCACCGCCCAGATGAAGGAAGCCGCAAAGCTGCTTGAATTTGAGCACGCCGCATATCTGCGTGATAAGATAAACGAACTGAAAGGTCAATGATATGGAAGAATTAAAGGATATCCCCCGACAGCAGGGCGGGCAGTACGGCGCACGGTACAAAAAGCGCCGCAGAAGGCCCGACATAAAAGCAATAGCCATATTTATCCTGCTGATAACAGTTGTGATCCTTGCCGCCAATGTGATACGCCTGTCAAATGCGCTGAAGGACGATGAGCAGTACATTTCCGCCCAGTCCTCACGGGTATTTGAGTATTACGGCGAAAAGGACGTTATCAAGCTTGATGACCCCACCTACGGCGACACATGGCTTGCCGCCCTTACCGATGTGCCCCGCCACACGCTGGATTACGACAAGGTGGAGATAGAAAACGGCTATAAGCACTACTACGAAAACGGCGAGCGCCTGAACACCACAGGCATCGACGTTTCCTATCATCAGGGGGACATCGACTGGGAAGCCGTCAAGGCGGACGGCGTGGATTTTGCCATGATAAGGCTGGGCTACCGTGGCTATGAATCGGGTCAGCTGAATCTTGACGAGCGCTTCCACGAATATGCGCAGGGCGCTGTTGACGCAGGGCTTGAAATAGGCGTTTACTTCTATTCACAGGCAATAAACGCCTCAGAAGCGGAGGAGGAAGCAAGGTTTGTACTGAACGAGCTTTCCGACTACAAGATTACATATCCCGTGGTTTTTGACTGGGAGATAGTGGGCGATGACACAGCACGCACAAATTCGGTTTCGTCAGAAGAGCTGAACGAATGTGCATCGGTGTTCTGCAACACCATTGCCCGTGGAGGATATATCCCCATGATATACAGCGTCAAGCGAATGGCGCTGCTCAAATATGACCTGAGCCGCCTTGCAGGCTTTGACTTCTGGCTGGCGGAATACCGTGACGAGCCTGAATTTCCCTATGAATTTGCCATGTGGCAGTATGCCTCCGACGGAAAGGTAAACGGTATCGAGGGCGAGGTTGACCTGAACATGAGCTTTGTTGATTACTCAAAGGTAAGGAGATAATTTTATGAAAACAATGACCGCTCCCATGGGCTGGAACAGCTGGGACTGCTACGGCGCTGCCGTTACCGAGGATATAGTAAGAAAGAACGCCGATTTTATGGCAAAGCACCTGAAAAAAT
>ERZ773115.2155-NODE-2155-length-16090-cov-50.404927_pt1 | contig 16090 bp, 7 predicted proteins | sample MGYA00511116_ERZ773115 | MGnify/ENA primary metagenome ERZ773115 (study PRJEB29015, sample SAMEA2737869) | human gut metagenome | biome: human gut; feature: human-associated habitat; material: faeces | place: China | collected 2012 ... | reverse complement strand
CGATTTCTGTTTTATTTGTGGAAAAAGAAGAAGAAAAATAAAACATCATCTTTGTCAATCGCAATTATAGGGAAATAAAATCATATATCCAAATATTTCTCCGATTTTTTTTGAAAAAAAAGTTTTCCACCGGGAAATATAACGATATATCCGCCTTGATTTAGATGTGTTCCTTTTTACTTCTTCTTCTTCTTTGGATTCTGTTATTTCTCAATTAATCTTACATCAGAAAAATACTGGCTTATATAATTCCGTAACGTTTTTTGGTAGCATTGTCAAATACTTCTGTCTCTTTCAGAAACGCCATCACTCTTTCTCTGTCTTCGGGAGTCAGACAGCCTTTCAGTTTTCCGTCCTTTTCCGTAATTTTCAGTTTTGAAAGCTCGAATATATCCGAGCAGTCCAGCCAGCTGTCATAGTCCAGAATGCTCCGATAGTTGCGTACCAATAAGGGATATTGGCTGTTTAGCAGTTCCTCAGACCTCTTCTTGGAAGAATCTATCTCCGAATTTATGAGCAACGCACCGATGGCTACTCCTTCTGGCGTGAACCCGATAATGACAATGTATTTCTTACGGTCATCATATCCGTTTTTCAATATCAGTCCGTCCTCTTCATCCAAAGGAACATAAATAATGTCACCAATCTTCACTGATGACATATCTACTCGTTCTGCTTCGTCCATTGCAGCCTTCAGCTTTTCAAGCACACTGTTTTTATCGTCCATCTGATTTTTAGGATAAAGCGTTTCTGACAATTTGTTTTTCTCGGATGTAATCTACCATTTCCTTGGTTGCTTTTCCGGCTCTTGCTATATCTATGATGGTAATGAAATTCTTTTGAGGATCATCCTGAATGCGGGTCATTGCTTCTTCCCATGCCGAGTCGTGCGACAGATCCGACAGGTCATAGGGGTCTGTATCCTTATATTTTTCGATAGCAGCATCAAGACAACGCTTGTCAGCACCTGAGATGTAGTCCATATCAGGTTTTGCAGAAGTATAAACCTTCTTGTCTCGTACTTCTATACCGGTGAGAAATTCTTCAAAATTTCCTTCCAGTGGCTTTCCCTCTGCTATTTGCAGTGCCTTATAGGTATAAGTCGGTACTGGGCCATGCTTCAATGCCCTGAAGGAATCCTCTACAAGTACCTTTCCATATTTGACAAGATAATCCTGCTGGGCAAAATAAAGTATCTTGAATAACTTTATATAATCCACTCCTTTGGGAAAACTCTGCATGATATAGAGTAATACTGCTTTTATTTTGGTAATCTGTATAGAAGTTTTCATTTTATCTTAATTCAATTATTGGGCAAATATACAACTAATTTATTGAATAATACGCCTGTAACCCGTAAAATCTACTTTGAGACCATACTATTCATATTTCCAGACCTCATTTAGTGATATGATATTTCTCCTTTATATGTTCGGCCACATGCTCTACTTCGGGGAACAATGTGGATTTGTCTATACCGAGAGCTTCGAGCTGCTTCCTGATTTTCTTCTTTTGTGTTTTGCTGATGATATACGTTTTATAGTCGAATTTTAGTATTGCAGGCTTGCTTTTGTCACCGTCTATGCCATAAAGGAAGAAAGCTCCCGATTGACGGATGATACGCGGGTTGTCAAACATCGGTTTCACACAAAAGACTCTTTCTATGTCTTTTGAGTCAATTACGTCTTGAAAATGAGGCTTCTCGTACTTGATCTCATGTAGCAGGTATGCTATGTCTGTTTGATCGTTAAATCCCTCACGGTCTAAATCCCGAATATTCTCAATACTGAAGTCTATTGGACGTTTTGCTATATTAGATACGACGCTGACTGCATCACTGTCAAAGTATTTGATGTCTGATGTTTTGACTTCAAAACGAAACAGCTTGCCGTCAACTTCGTCATCGTCGCAAGCAAAATACATGGCAACCAAAGGATTGGTTGTAATGTCCAGCAGGCGTGTCGGTAAAGAGTAGTGTTGCATCTTTACCAGTTTCTCAAAGGCTGATGTACTTCCCTTGAAATCGGTAGGACATTGTGCGATAATGTCTCTGAATATCTTGTCCTCATTCTGGATTAATGCTTCTTCCCGATAGATTGAGGGGAGTAACCCATATTTTTTGTCCGATTGCCCTCTGTAAAAGATATGGTAATCCTCTGTATCTTCCAGTTCGCCTTCAAGTCTTTCAAATAATGTTCTGATACTACCTATGGTTGTTGAAGTTTCATTTTCAGGGATGAGGTCATAGGCATCACATGAAATCTCCCAAGGCTTTTTCCCAAGAGTCCGGATTGCTTCTTCAGACAGCTTTTCATAAGAAGCAAAGCTGTCATAAGTGTAGCTTAACTTCTTCTTTCGCAGATATGATGATGTATTGGAGTCCAGAGGAACAAACTTCTCTGGATTGGTATAGAACAGTACAATACTGAGTTTACCTTTTCCTACACTTTTTATATCCAATACAGTTTGAAAGAGTTGTTCTTCTATTTTCCCTTCTTTTGCTTGTCTGAATAAGTCCCACAGTGCTGTTATATCATCTTTACCCCTGGTTGTCTTCCATGGGAATAGATGCACTTTCATTGGATGTATTGTTGGAAGTCCTGTTATATCTGTCGGTACTTGGCATTTGAACTTCAGTTCTGTACATAAATCCTGCAATATTTCAACTCTTCTCTCATTGGAGTGAAACTTGTTGAGATACGATAAGAATGTGAACGGGTCTATTTCTTGTAATGTAATCTCTTTACCTTTTTCTGTGCCGTCTCGAAAACCGGTAATACCGATTTCTTTTAACTTAGATATAAGCTCTGGCTGGCTATTCTGTTTCCCGAGTAGCCAGTCGGATAGTTCTTTATAGAATGGTAACCATGTAAATTTTTTATCCATAACTTATCATGGCTTATTTACTATTTTGATGGAGCCAATTATAGAATCTTTGCTTTAATAGTTCTTTCCATTCTTTGCTGGGACATTTATCTACTAAAGATAGATATTCTTCTGGTGTAGTAGATTTTATCAATAACTCTACCAATTTCAAAAGATCCCATTGCAAATCATAGAATGAGCTTTCTGGAAATAAGCTAATTAATATTAGACCTTCTTCATACGTAATGGGGGCTTTAATCCTTGATAATAATATATCATAAGCCCTTATTGTATTAATAATCATTTCCGTATCATTAATTGATTCATTGGGCATTTGCCCTAATTTTGATAATTCTATAACTTCTTTTCTCATATTATAATATTATTATCTACATGATTGAATAATTTTATCTAATGATAATTCATCTTTTTTTAGCATTCCTAAATTCTCATATTCTTTAATAATTTGAGTTATTGATGCATCATACTTACCATTTCCTATGTTATGTAAGTTTATTAAATCATCTTTCAGAACCTCTATGAAACTTCTGTTTTTATCTATTTTGTAAGTTAATACACCTTTGTATTTGTAAGTACGGGTCAAGGCATGATCTGCATCAGTCATAACAACCGCAATGCCATCAGACTTGGGTAAATACCTTAATTTATCTTGTGGTATATGATGAATCTGTAATCCATCATATGCTGTAGATGCACTTGTTAAATCTCCATAAGTTCCAACTTGACCTAAAACGACATATAACCCCAAAACATCAATCCAGACATTTATATCCTGGACATATCCATACAGAGTCGAATTGTTTCCCACCAGCCCAATCGGGTCAGAAGAAATATACATCCCCATATCCGGAGAGTAGTATCGGAAGCGGTTGTAGTACAGTCCCGTTTCAATATCCTCATACTGCCCCTGATACCTGAACGGCACGAGCGTTCGGTCTCCGTGGCATTCCTTCACCTCTCCGTATACGTCCAGCAGCATCTCCCATACAAGGTTTCCCCTGCTGTCGTATGCCTGCGTAGGCGTACCCAGATAGTCATGCACTATCGTATAGCGTTCCACGTCAGTGACTTTTGCCACCGGCGTGAACGAGGTCCCGTCATATATCCATGTAACGATGTTCTCCGGCTTCTCCGTGCCGTCGTATTCCTCGCGTCCGCTTCCGTCAGTGATGAGCTTCGGTCTGCCGGCTTCCTCAATGTCCCATTCGTGCAGCACCACGTTTCCGTCCCATCCGAACCGCCGGACGGTTCCGTCCATGGTCTTCGACACCCGTCGTCCGAGCGCGTCATACCCGAAATAGACGGTCTTTCCGTCCGGTGTCTTCACCCCGGCAAGCATTCCGTTTGCCAGCCACTCGTAGCAGGTGTCTCCCGGCTGCCAGTCCGCAAACGGGGTGTCCTTGCTTCCGGCACTGCCGTTTTTTTCGTTTTCAGGAGAAGAGAACAGTCCGAACAGCCCCTTCCTGATGCGGCCTGCACTGCTGCCGCTGTTCATATCCGACAGGTTCCTGCGGCTTCTGTGTACGAGGTTCCCCTCGCAGTCATAGCGGTAGTGGAACTCTCCGTCGCTTGTCAGCCGTCCGCCTCCGTCATACGTCCTGTCCCTTCCGCTTTCGCTGCGGTACAGGTTTCCCACCTTGTCGGGTGTGCGGAATATGCTCTCGTGCATGGAGTAGTCCGCCCTCACGAGGTTGCACATTCCGTCGTAGTCGAAGATGACCGGCTCGGGAGAGAGGTTGCAGCGCATCGACATCAGCCTTGCGCCCACGTCCCACCGGTAGCTTCTCCATCCCGTATGCCTTTCGCCCGAATGCACGTGGCGGGAGCGTACAAGCCCCATGTCGTCATAGTCCGTGGTAATCCTTATCCCGCCCGTGGCGAAGCGTTCCGTCTCGCGTCCCGCATCGTCCCGCAGGATGCTGCTTTCCCAGGACTGTATGTTCTTTTTCCCTGTGTTTCCTTCCTCTGCGGATGCCTTGTCCGGTTCAGGCGTTTCCACCTCGGCCTTTATTTCTCCGACAAGTCCCGGACTGTCGTAGGACAGCCGCATGTCCGCTCCGAGCGAGCTTCTCACGCGGGTGCGCTCGCCGTATATGCCGTATTCCGATTCCACGGACATCACCTGCGTGAAGGTGTCGCCTCCCGGGAGACCCGCCTTCTCGCATACCACACGTCCCATCGGGTCGCGCTCCAGCCTTATGCGTGCCTCCGTGTTGTCGGCCGATACCATCAGTCCGTTCCTGTCGTATCCGTATTCCTCCCTTGTGCCGTCATGGTACACGGCTGTCGTCACACGTCCCATGGCGTCGTATGTATAGGTCGTGGAGCGTCCTCCGGGGCGGTCTATGCGTGTCACCCTTCCGCATCCGTCCCTGTGGTATGTGCGCCCTATGCCTCCGTAGTCCCTTTCCGAGGTGATGTTTCCCGCAAGGTCGCGTCCGAACAGGTATCCTGCGCCTGCCTCGTTTACCACCTCTATCAGCCGGTCCATCCCGTCATAGCTGAAGCTCACCCTGTGCCCGGCTTCCTCCCGCCACGTCATGCTGCCCACCGAGTTGTAGCCCATGCGCACATGCCTTCTTGCGTCACGTGCCTCGGTGATGCTGTCGTAGCTGTCGTAGTCCAGGTGTATGACGTTCCCGTCCCGTGCGTCTATGCGGCGCAGACGGTCCAGCGCATCGTAGTGGTAGTACTCCGTGCGGTATCCGGGGGAGGTGCGTTCCGTCATCCTTCCCCTTGCGTCGTGCTTCCATCCTCCGAGCTTCCTGCCGTCCTCATGCCATGCTCCGAGATTCATTTCCCTGTCGTACGAGAGTTCGCTCCGGCGCTTTCCCTTGCTTATCGTCACGGGCAGTCCGTGTGCGTCGTAGGCCAGTTCGGTCACTTCTCCCGCAGCGTCTATGAATCCGGTCACGAGGTGCGGGCGTTCCCTGTCGTACAGGCGCACCGTCTTGTTCCCCTCGCGGTCTATGTGGATGATGAGCCGTCCTCTCTCGTCATGGACGAACATTTCCCCGCTGCCGTCGGGATAGGTGATGCCGGTGAGCTTTCCCTCCCCGTCATAGCTGTAGCCCGTCACTCCGCCCTCGGGATCTGTGGTGCGGTACGGCTCCATGTAGTCCGTGTAGCTGTTGCGTGTCTCGTTGCCCAGCGGGTCTATCTCCGCCGTTATGAGCTGTTCGGGTGTGTAGCGGTAGGTGGTCGTCCCACCCGTGGAGTCGGTCACCAGGTTGTAGCCCTTTTCGGGATGGTACTCTATGCGTCCCTCCATCATTCCGTCCTTGCCGTAGGTATGCACGCAGCGTCCCTTTCCGTCGTACTCCCAATAGTAGGTGTCGCCGTTGCGGTCGGTCTTCTCCGTCATCAGGTGTCCGGAGTACGTCATCCTTGTGGTCTTTCTCAGGGCGTCGGTGATGCCGGTCATGTTTCCCTCTTTGTCGTAGGTGTACGACACCAGGGTTTCGTTCCCTTTTTCCGTCACGAACGAGAGTTCCGTTATCCGTCCCTTTCCGTCCGTGGTGGCCTGTATCCTGCGTCCTGCAGGGTCGGTCAGTCCTGCCAGCCTTCCGTCGGCAAAGTGCAGCCGTACCCGGAGGCCGTCCGGATTCTCTATGTGTGTCAGCCTCCATGCCCTGCCGTCCCTCATGTCGAACCGGTAAGTGAGCAGGGTGTCGTGGCTGTATGCCTCATAGCCTTTGTCCGTGCGGCGCAGCGTGGTGCGTTCGGAGCGCATGTAGAATTCTCCGCCCGGTGCTATCGCCGGGAACGGCACGGCACGTCCGTCCTCCATGCGCAGCATCGTCACGTCTTCGTCCTCGAAGCTCTCCACCGTGCGGTCGTATCGGCAGTGCGTCCCGTGTCCGAGCCATCCCTCGTATCCCGAGTCGGAATACCACGCCCTTGTCCATTCCAGCGGCAGCGGAGAGGGGAATCCGAAGTCCGTGCCTTCGTAAACCACGGCTCCGTTTACAAGGTTCACCGGCTCGAAACCGTTCTTGCACAGGTATGCGCTCAGCTTCTTTGTCGAGGGAAACCGATCCTGTATGTTGGTATTTTGTAAGACCTTTGTATTAAATTTCGCTAGTGCCCTTCCGACTCCCTTGCTTCCTAGTTTTATCAGTGAGCTGAATCCGATACTTGACGCAAGCCCTGCCAGCATTCCTCCCCAGTCGGGTACATAGGGACCGCCCACCATGACGGGCTTTCCGGTCGGTACCGGGAGTGAGAAGGAGGTCGGCGCGAACAGACTCGGTATGAGGCTTGTCTTTCTCGCCTTGTTCTTTTCTATGGCTGCCGACAGGGGTATGCCCACGTCGTTGCAGGTCATCACCATGTATCCCTTCGGACTCATGCGGCTGCCGTCACAGAACGTGTTCTGTGAGGCGAAGAAGTTCATGCTCTCATTCCCGATCATGGATGCCATGGCAAACGGGCCGGCAAGCGGTATGTGCATCAGGGGGATGATCATCCCGCCCGTATCGGATACGCCGCGCTTCAGTCCGTTCACGCTCACGTTCGTACCCAGGAACGGTATGTAGTCAGCGGGGTCTATCACCATCCCGACGTAGGGATGGATGGGATTGAAAGGGGGAGCCGTTGTCACATGAACGTCAACCCCGATCACCATGGTGGTATGACTGTCCGCTAAGAACATTTATTTTACCGTAACTTGCTCTATTCTATCAAAATGAATTCCTTTTAAAGAAAATTTATCAACTAGTTCTTTAAATTTCTCGCTAAAAAAAGTATACTGATAATTTGCTTGAGGTATCCGAAAAATATCTTGTTCTTTAATAGCTTCTTTAGATAATGTAAAATGATTGATACTACAAATCCACCCTTTTTCTTTATCTAAATAATTTAAAGAAGATTCTTCTTCAATTAATGCGTTAATAATATTGGTACAATAAAAAAAAGAAAAACCACTTGGATTTGCTATAGGTAAAATTTCACCATATTTGCTAATTAATTCATAAAGACAATCAATCGCATATGAGCTCATAGTATATAGAGGAGTACATGCTGTTGAAATATCAAATTTTTTCTTACTCTTTACTGAGTAAATATACTCTAAACTAGGACTTTCCCAAATTTGTTTAATTTTAGGATTATATCCCATATTTTTTTGCCAATCAGAAACATCTTTGAATCTGATAGCATTATATTCACTTAATGAACCTATTAAATAATATTTCATACTTATATATGTTTTTATTTTTGTGGAGGAGTATATGTTCCATTTAGCAACATTTTCCTTATTTGATCCAATTGCTTTAATACAGCATCTTTTCCACCAGCAAGGTCGGCGGCTACAATTTCAGCATTTACTCGCTCAATATAATCATTTGTATGTCTTCCTGTATGTAATAGTCCTGGAGCTGAACTATTTCTATTATTAGGAAGGAAAACGCCATTAACATAAGAATCAATATCTATTTTATGCTTATCCAGTATATCTTTTGCAGCTTTAGCTTTTTTGCTACTTCCTACAATATGATGAGCTGCAGTATTTGCTGGTCGCGGTATTCCATGAGCAATCATATCATCGGCTAATTTTTTACTACAATGGAGTCCAAATATGTCCAGCCATATATTCACATCCTGCACATATCCATACAGCGTAGGATTGTTCCCTGCCAGTCCAATCGGGTCAGAAGAAATATACATTCCCATCTGCGGTGAATAGTAGCGGAAGCGGTTATAATACAGTTCCGTCTCCATATCCTCATACTGTCCCTGATAGCGGAACGGTACGAGCGTTCGGTCTCCGTGACATTCCTTCACCTCTCCGTACACGTCCAGCAGCATCTCCCACACAAGGATTCCCCTGCTGTCGTATGCCTGCGTAGGCGTGCCCAGATAGTCATGCACTATCGTGTAGCGTTCCCCGTCAGTGACTTTTGCCACCGGCGTGAACGAGGTTCCGTCATATATCCATGTCACGATGTTCTCCAGCTTCTCCGTGCCTTCGTATTCCTCGCGTCCGCTTCCGTCAGTGATGAGCCTCGGCCTGTCTGCCTCGCTGATTTTCCATTCGTGCAGCACCACGTTCCCGTCCCATCCGAACCGCCGGACGGTTCCGTCCACGGTCTTCGATACCCGTCGTCCGAGCGCATCATATCCGAAGGAGATGGTCTTTCCGTCCGGTGTCTTCACTCCGGCAAGCATTCCGCTGGCCAGCCACTCGTAGCAGGTGTCTCCCGGCTGCCAGTCCGCAAACGGGGTGTCCTTGCTTCCGGCACTGCCGTTTTTTTCGTTTTCAGGAGAAGAGAACAGTCCGAACAGCCCCTTCCTGATGCGGCCTGCACTGCTGCCGCTGTTCATATCCGACAGGTTCCTGCGGCTTCTGTGTACGAGGTTCCCCTCGCAGTCATAGCGGTAGTGGAACTCTCCGTCGCTTGTCAGCCGTCCGCCTCCGTCATACGTCCTGTCCCTTCCGCTTTCGCTGCGGTACAGGTTTCCCACCTTGTCGGGTGTGCGGAATATGCTCTCGTGCATGGAGTAGTCCGCCCTCACGAGGTTGCACATTCCGTCGTAGTCGAAGATGACCGGCTCGGGAGAGAGGTTGCAGCGCATCGACATCAGCCTTGCGCCCACGTCCCACCGGTAGCTTCTCCATCCCGTATGCCTTTCGCCCGAATGCACGTGGCGGGAGCGTACAAGCCCCATGTCGTCATAGTCCGTGGTAATCCTTATCCCGCCCGTGGCGAAGCGTTCCGTCTCGCGTCCCGCATCGTCCCGCAGGATGCTGCTTTCCCAGGACTGTATGTTCTTTTTCCCTGTGTTTCCTTCCTCTGCGGATGCCTTGTCCGGTTCAGGCGTTTCCACCTCGGCCTTTATTTCTCCGACAAGTCCCGGACTGTCGTAGGACAGCCGCATGTCCGCTCCGAGCGAGCTTCTCACGCGGGTGCGCTCGCCGTATATGCCGTATTCCGATTCCACGGACATCACCTGCGTGAAGGTGTCGCCTCCCGGGAGACCCGCCTTCTCGCATACCACACGTCCCATCGGGTCGCGCTCCAGCCTTATGCGTGCCTCCGTGTTGTCGGCCGATACCATCAGTCCGTTCCTGTCGTATCCGTATTCCTCCCTTGTGCCGTCATGGTACACGGCTGTCGTCACACGTCCCATGGCGTCGTATGTATAGGTCGTGGAGCGTCCTCCGGGGCGGTCTATGCGTGTCACCCTTCCGCATCCGTCCCTGTGGTATGTGCGCCCTATGCCTCCGTAGTCCCTTTCCGAGGTGATGTTTCCCGCAAGGTCGCGTCCGAACAGGTATCCTGCGCCTGCCTCGTTTACCACCTCTATCAGCCGGTCCATCCCGTCATAGCTGAAGCTCACCCTGTGCCCGGCTTCCTCCCGCCACGTCATGCTGCCCACCGAGTTGTAGCCCATGCGCACATGCCTTCTTGCGTCACGTGCCTCGGTGATGCTGTCGTAGCTGTCGTAGTCCAGGTGTATGACGTTCCCGTCCCGTGCGTCTATGCGGCGCAGACGGTCCAGCGCATCGTAGTGGTAGTACTCCGTGCGGTATCCGGGGGAGGTGCGTTCCGTCATCCTTCCCCTTGCGTCGTGCTTCCATCCTCCGAGCTTCCTGCCGTCCTCATGCCATGCTCCGAGATTCATTTCCCTGTCGTACGAGAGTTCGCTCCGGCGCTTTCCCTTGCTTATCGTCACGGGCAGTCCGTGTGCGTCGTAGGCCAGTTCGGTCACTTCTCCCGCAGCGTCTATGAATCCGGTCACGAGGTGCGGGCGTTCCCTGTCGTACAGGCGCACCGTCTTGTTCCCCTCGCGGTCTATGTGGATGATGAGCCGTCCTCTCTCGTCATGGACGAACATTTCCCCGCTGCCGTCGGGATAGGTGATGCCGGTGAGCTTTCCCTCCCCGTCATAGCTGTAGCCCGTCACTCCGCCCTCGGGATCTGTGGTGCGGTACGGCTCCATGTAGTCCGTGTAGCTGTTGCGTGTCTCGTTGCCCAGCGGGTCTATCTCCGCCGTTATGAGCTGTTCGGGTGTGTAGCGGTAGGTGGTCGTCCCACCCGTGGAGTCGGTCACCAGGTTGTAGCCCTTTTCGGGATGGTACTCTATGCGTCCCTCCATCATTCCGTCCTTGCCGTAGGTATGCACGCAGCGTCCCTTTCCGTCGTACTCCCAATAGTAGGTGTCGCCGTTGCGGTCGGTCTTCTCCGTCATCAGGTGTCCGGAGTACGTCATCCTTGTGGTCTTTCTCAGGGCGTCGGTGATGCCGGTCATGTTTCCCTCTTTGTCGTAGGTGTACGACACCAGGGTTTCGTTCCCTTTTTCCGTCACGAACGAGAGTTCCGTTATCCGTCCCTTTCCGTCCGTGGTGGCCTGTATCCTGCGTCCTGCAGGGTCGGTCAGTCCTGCCAGCCTTCCGTCGGCAAAGTGCAGCCGTACCCGGAGGCCGTCCGGATTCTCTATGTGTGTCAGCCTCCATGCCCTGCCGTCCCTCATGTCGAACCGGTAAGTGAGCAGGGTGTCGTGGCTGTATGCCTCATAGCCTTTGTCCGTGCGGCGCAGCGTGGTGCGTTCGGAGCGCATGTAGAATTCTCCGCCCGGTGCTATCGCCGGGAACGGCACGGCACGTCCGTCCTCCATGCGCAGCATCGTCACGTCTTCGTCCTCGAAGCTCTCCACCGTGCGGTCGTATCGGCAGTGCGTCCCGTGTCCGAGCCATCCCTCGTATCCCGAGTCGGAATACCACGCCCTTGTCCATTCCAGCGGCAGCGGAGAGGGGAATCCGAAGTCCGTGCCTTCGTAAACCACGGCTCCGTTTACAAGGTTCACCGGCTCGAAACCGTTCTTGCACAGGTATGCGCTCAGCTTCTTTGTCGAGGGAAACCGATCCTGTATGTTGGTATTTTGTAAGACCTTTGTATTAAATTTCGCTAGTGCCCTTCCGACTCCCTTGCTTCCTAGTTTTATCAGTGAGCTGAATCCGATACTTGACGCAAGCCCTGCCAGCATTCCTCCCCAGTCGGGTACATAGGGACCGCCCACCATGACGGGCTTTCCGGTCGGTACCGGGAGTGAGAAGGAGGTCGGCGCGAACAGACTCGGTATGAGGCTTGTCTTTCTCGCCTTGTTCTTTTCTATGGCTGCCGACAGGGGTATGCCCACGTCGTTGCAGGTCATCACCATGTATCCCTTCGGACTCATGCGGCTGCCGTCACAGAACGTGTTCTGTGAGGCGAAGAAGTTCATGCTCTCATTCCCGATCATGGATGCCATGGCAAACGGGCCGGCAAGCGGTATGTGCATCAGGGGGATGATCATCCCGCCCGTATCGGATACGCCGCGCTTCAGTCCGTTCACGCTCACGTTCGTACCCAGGAACGGTATGTAGTCAGCGGGGTCTATCACCATCCCGACGTAGGGATGGATAGGGTTGAATGGGGGAGCCGTCGTCACATGTACGTCAACCCCGATCACCATGGTGGTATGACTGTCCGCTAAGAGCATAATTTCGTTATTTTGAGTTTACAGAATATTCCGCATTGAGTTTGGCTGCCAGTTCCTTGGTAGATAGCTGCCAGTCCTCGCCGTATAAATTTGCCATACGTTTCTCGATTTCGTCTCTTTTGGAGGAGTCGATGCTGTATGTCTTGTCTAGATAGGTAGAGGCGATAAATGAAAGATTGATGATTCTCAATTCTTCGTCAGTGAATGAGTAACCGTACTCAAAAGCCTCGTTTAGGATCGGTTCGTACGTAAGCCTGTCTTTTTTCAGTGCCATCAGCAGTGCATAGTTGTATTCGTTTACAACCTCTGTCTTCATATCAAGTTCCTTGGCTATTCTTACGGCAGTCATAAACTGTTTGATGGCACTGCTTACATCCTTATTATAGCTGTCCACCGTACCTTTATAGTTGTAGAGTTGCAGCAGGATTTGTGCGCAGTCCCGCTCCTCATGATATTTAGGGAGTACAAGGGCAATTCCTTTGTCAAACAAGTCATGACAGAACCCGGATTCACGGTGAAATTTAATCATGAAACCGCCAAATATGAGGTAAGCTGAAGCCATGAGTGCTGTTCCGCCTATTTCCCGGCTTAGCTTTATCAGTTCATTTCCAAGCCTTTTGGCTTCGTCCTTTTTTCCTTTCGATGCAGCTTCTCCTAATTCAAACAGGCATTTGCGATATTTTACGTGTGGGTCTTGCGGGTTGCCTTGTGTCGCAATCTCTTTATATGCACCGGTCATATTCTGGTCTGGAATGTCAATCATGCAGAATTTGTCTTTCAATTCCTCGTGCAGACTTTCATAAACCTCCCTCTTTTTATAATCAATCAGAATGATTGCCACACCTTTAGGAAGCAGTTCGGCAATGTTCTTTATTGCTTCATTCAGTGATTCCACATCGTTGATACGGGATATGAAATAAGTTATGCCCAGCAGATTGTCGTTTCCGACAAATTCCTTGAAACTTGTTACCAGACGGATATACAGGTCTCTCAATCCTTCGGCTGTCATGGAATCTGCTGATTCCGATTCTGACTTGAAGGTGGAAAAATCCTTCCACTTCCAGTCTGGGTTCTTTTCCGCATCGGCAGAAAAAGAGGTTATCCATTCTTTTATCAGAAACCTGTAAAAGTCTGTTGTATCATTGTAATCTGTCTTGAAACCTACGATTATGTCCGGAGTGCGGCCATATTCGGATGCTTCCAGTCTTATAAATCCTTCCACAATCTGAAAATCAGCAGGTTCACAGGCGAGGCAATAAATCTTTGCATCGGGAGTTTTCTCTCGATGCTCAATCCATAAGTCCTGTATGCAGTTGATTCTTATGGCTATCGGATTATGCTCGTTATTTATCATGGATTAAGATTTAATAAAGCGCCTTTTATGTTTGTCATCGTAGAGCCGTCCACATCCACGGTAGCACCTGTTGCTTTCAGTGAGGCAGATGCTTTTATGTCTATTGTGGCAGCCTCTTCCTTGATGGAGGCGCTGCTCTTTATTTTTGCTTCGGATGTACCTTCGAAAGTAGAAGTTTTTCCAAGCACTTCAACTTCAGAGTCAGCTTCGATTCTGATTTTTTCGTCAGCACGCATTTCTATCTCTTTGGAATGGATGCTTATCTTGTCCTTGGCATCTATGGTGATTGTCTTGTCACCGTTCAGCATGACGGTACTTCCACTGGGATCAGCAATGGTGATGCTTCCTTTGTCATCATCAATCGTTATGGTACATCCGCTCCGGGTAGTCAGGCTCTTTTTCTTGTTGCCGCTGTCACCGCCTGCACCGGTATTTCCGTTGAACAGGCTGCCCATTACGAATGGGCGGTTCGGGTCGTCATGCCGGAAGCCTACCAACACGATGTCGTCTTTTTCGGGGATGAAGACAAATCCCCTGTTGGTAGATACTTTGTCGCCCATTCCTGCATCCGGTGTCATGACACGTATCCATGAGGTTTTCATATCTCCCGACTGCCAGTTCATTTTTACCTGAACGCGTCCCTGCTTCTTTGGGTCATCGTTGCTTACCACTACCGCCTGTTGCGTCTGTGCTACAGGCAATGGTACATCTGGAGCTGGCAGGTTAGGTATTGTTGCGCTCAGTGCCGTAAATGTATTGTAATAGCTGTTGCCGGAACCTATTATATGGGTTATCTCCGTAATGATATACGAGTCGAGCATCTGTTCTGTAAAACTGAAATCCTCACCTTGTATGGCTGTTTGTATATCAACTACACTGCCTACTGTCAGGCTATAGCAATCGCTTTCGCAGCTAACATAGTGTGAGGCCGCAGTATCGCTCTGTTGTTTCTTCTGGAAATAGTTGTCAAGTTCTACTTTGTTGGATATACGGGGTTCTGCATATTGGTTGGCCGGTGACTTGAACAGTCCTAAGGAAGCCTGAAATGCTGAATGTCCCAAACTGCCAAGGCCTCTTGGTGTGTCTGGTGATGTTGATTCAAACTTTTGTCCGTCTTCAGAGTGGTAGGATTGGCCTGCCAGCGGACGGGCGATGGCTTGGATGGATATGTCAAGGCTCTGCAGGTTTCTTCCGTACATCAGAGGTATGCCGCTTGCAGCAGCAGGTTTGCCAAATACCAGCTGCTTTCCGTCATAATATAGCCATTCGTGATACTGTCTGGCCAGCCTGCGGATAAAGTCAAAATTGCTTTCCCTGTATTGGCATTCGTATGCTATCTTTTCTGTGTATTCGGGAGAAACAAGGGCTGTTATTCCGGCTTTTTCACAAACTTCGTTGACGATGTTGGCCAAAGTCTTGTCCAGCCACGAAGCGCATGTCGGTTCTGACTCCAGAAGGAAAGTATTTGAGTATCCCGTCAGGAGCAGGCAACCGTGATTTCCGGCTGCTCTGTGTAGTGAAACATGTGTGGCTATTCCCACAAATGTATTTTCACCCATCAGTATGACGACTTTTTTTCCAAGCCAGTTCTTTGCCTTTTCCAGTGAATGCGTTGCATAGGCTTCGCCCACCTCTATATCAAAACTTATCTCGAAATAGTGATGGTCATTGATTACCTGTTTCAGCATTACCTGCAGAAAAGAGTGCTGCGGATTTCCATCTATGCTGATTGATATTTTCTTTTCTTCCAGCATGGCAATAGTCTGTTAAAAGTTTGATAACAATTGAAGCTCCTATTCCTGAATTATGTCAGGGCATAAAAACAGGAAAAGGAGACCTCAAAGCCTGATTTTTTGAAATTTCCTCTGGTTCTTCCCGACGATTTCTGTTTTATTTATGGAAGAAAAGGGAAAAAACAAAGCATCATTCTTGCTAATCGCAAATATACGTGAATGAAAAAACAAAACCAAATTTTATAAGCCGTTTTTGATATGAAGAAAGTGAAATAACCGTTTTGATTTTCAATATCTTCTGATTGATAAGTTAACAGCAGAAATATTTTTAATGGCATTTTTATTTGGAAAATAAATTATGCCGCCCTAAGCTGGATGCTTGGAGCGGCATAATAATCATTTATTCCCTTATCTCTTCATCAGTTTTTCGGCCATCTGTTGTCAAGCGCAGCGTTGCCCACATTGATAAGCTCAGCCGAGAATGTGAGTGCGATGGTCATCGGCACGTTGTTGTTCACGTCAAGAGTTTCCTTGTAGTAAACAATGTAGGCGTTCTTGAACTCGATTTCCTTCATCTTGGCATCCTCTTCAATCTTCTTGTACACGATTTTTCCTTCCACCTGCTTGAACTGGC
>ERZ773115.2144-NODE-2144-length-16170-cov-18.761154_pt1 | contig 16170 bp, 16 predicted proteins | sample MGYA00511116_ERZ773115 | MGnify/ENA primary metagenome ERZ773115 (study PRJEB29015, sample SAMEA2737869) | human gut metagenome | biome: human gut; feature: human-associated habitat; material: faeces | place: China | collected 2012 ... | reverse complement strand
TCTTTGCGAATGCGCTCTTCGAGTAATTTCATTGTATGTCTCCTCTTTTGTTTCTACTTAATATATTCTGTGGTAGTACTTTAGGCTTTTATGTCTCTTATTATACGCAGGATATTGCTCCTTTTTCAATAGAAGAACTATATTTCTTGCTATTTTGACAACATTTTGCTATGTTAACCATGAGAATACTGAAATCACGAGGTGCCTTATGCCTATCAGAGGATATATCATAGAAAAATATAATGCTATGACCAACGCTTATACCTGCAATCGTCTGGTACAGGAAGCTTCTGCCCTGGATATGGATCTGCAGATTGTAGGGATCCATGATACTGCGGTCTCTCCTCATGGTGTTATAAATCATGGTAAAATACTGGAACCCGTGGATTTTGTCGTCAACCGCTATAAATGGGGACGGGAAAAGGATGCTATAAATGCACTTGCCACCCGAAGCTATAATCCATTAACTGCTTATAATATCTATATTAATAAATTTGAACAGGTACGAAGGCTTCATTCCAAAGCCTTTTTGATTCCGAAATATCTTCTGGGAACTTCACGGTTGCCTTTTTCTTCTATTGTAGAACAACTGGGCCTTCCCTTTGTCGGTAAAGGACTGGAAAGCTCCATGGGAGAAGAAATCGTCTGCATCCGGGATAAAGCTTCTTATGAGGAACTCTCTCTTAACTACCCTTCCTCCAAGGAATGGCTCTTCGAAGAATTTATCTCGGAAAGCTACGGCAGAGATCTGCGATTTTACAGCATCCGCGGAGAAGCCGTTGCCTGTATGCAGCGCACATCCCAGGGGGATTTCCGTGCAAATGTAGCTCTGGGTGCTTCAGTAGAGCCTTACCCTGTCACGCCCGGCATCCGTACCATAGCCGCAGATATTTACGAGCAGACCGGACTGGATTTTCTGGGAATTGATCTGCTTTTTGGCAGAGAAAAACCTTATTTTTGCGAAATCAATGTCATGCCGGGACTGGAAGGTATTGAAAAGGCTTCCGGCATAAATGTTGCGGGAAAAATTATTGAGACGATACAATCTGACTTTACATCAAAGACTTAGTGTAAAAAATAGTTTTTTCATGCGCAAATATGTGCCTGCACAGTGTACGAAAATACATGATACTAAAGTATCTGGAAAATTGCAGGCTACAAAAAGGTATTTATATGAATAACACTTCCAAAACATCACTGCAATTTCATAAAATCACTACGCATAAGGAGGCGGAAGACTTTGTCTATGCCTCTTATCTGCGAGCTGCCTCACATCAGGATTATGCTGCAAAGGACGCCAGAAAACGACACCCGGAACTGACCAGATCCCTGCTTTGGCAAAAATCCGTTACTCCCTGCATCGTTGTCACCGGAAGCAAGGGAAAAGGCTCCGTTTCCAACATGATCTCCCGAATCCTGCAGACAAGATTCTCTGTGGGACTGATGACCAGCCCTCATATCACGGACTTTCGCGAACGCTTCCGTGTCAATGATACGATGATCAGTGAATCTGACTTCTGCCGCCTGATGACAGAGATCCAACCAGAGATTCTGAATATTGCCTCTGATCTGCCGGAGTCAGTATGTATCAGTCCCATGGGAATCCAGGCCGATCTGGCACTGGCTTATTTTTCGGAAAAACATACGGATTTCAATGTACTGGAATGCGGTAAAGGTGCAAAATACGATGATGTGAATAATGTACGTCACAATTATGCCGTGATCAACCGGATTTTTCTGGAGCATACGAGGGAACTGGGTGATACGCTGACTGCCATTGCGGAAGATAAATCCCACGTTATCACCGGAGAGCAGAAGTGTGTCTATTTTGCGGAGCAGGAACCGGAAGTTCTGGAAGTTCTGCAGCGCCGTGCCGAAACTCTGCATATTCCCTATAAGATCTACGGTCGGGATTTTCATGCGGAAAACATCCGTTATACCTGCTTCGGAATGCAGTTTGATGTTGAAATCGGAGACAACATTTATGCGGATTTACAAATTCCGTTGCTGGGAGAACATCAGGCGAAAAACTGTGCTCTGGCACTTGCTGTGTGTGTGGATGTGCTGTCTGATCTGCGCAGGGAATCCGCAGTTTTTTCTTTGCCAGACATCCGGAAAAATCTGTCTCTGCTACACTGGCCGGGACGCATGGAAGTCCTGCGTTCCAAGCCGTTTGTTCTGCTGGATGCCTGTATCAATGCCACCAGCTGTGAGAATGTAAAGGAAGTCCTGCGACATCTGGGGGGTTGGAATTGCACTGTTATTGTGGGAATTCCGGAGGATAAGGATTATGCCGGGGTGGTTCGGTCCATGAAAGGTATGGCAAACCGGATCCTTCTCACCAGATCTGGGAATCCGCATTATCATTTTTCCCAAAAACAGCAGGAGACATTGGCAGAAGAAGATATTGGCACAATATGGACAGATTCCGTGAAACAGGCACTGACTCTGGCCGGTTCTTGTCCGGATCCCATTGTAATCTTGGGAACGACTTCGGTAATTTCCGAAGTAGAGCAGATTTTTCAGCAATCTTAACTTGCCCTCACCGGATACAGGTGCTACAATGAGGGCAAATAGAAGAGTAGCAAAACATTACGCAGAAAGGAGAAGTCCCATGACAGGTATTTACGGAATCAATTATTCTAATAATTATAGTCTGACCGGCAATTACGGATACGGTTATTCTACCAGTGCGGTATCTTCCGCACAGCCCGAAGAGAAAGGTATGGTGGTAAATCCCGGAAAATCCGATGTAGAAAAGCCCGGCAGAAAGTCTTCTCCCGCAGAATGCGAAACCTGCAAGAACCGGAAATATCAGGATGGTTCCAACGAAATGGTCTCCTTCAAATCTGCATCTCATATTTCACCACAGGCTTCCTCCTCCAGAGTTCGTGCCCACGAACAGGAGCATGTAACGAACGCTTACAACAAGGCCGCACAGAACAACGGCAAGGTTCTCTCCGCCACAGTGTCCCTGCGGACCGCGGTATGTCCCGAATGCGGCACCGTCTACACCGCCGGCGGCACCACCACGACCAAGATCAGTTACCGTGACGAGAGCAATCCTTACCAGCAAAATAAGAAATCTGCCGATGCTGCCATGCTGATTGGACGGAATCTGGATCTGAGTGCGTGAATGAAACATAATTTTTGACACGCGAAAGCCCCCACCTTTTATGATATGTGAGGGCTTTTTTATTTTCATTTTAATACGCCACATACCAGTCCCGGCAGGGCAGAAGAGTGAATCCATCGAATTTTTCCGCATCTGTATAGTAAATGATATATATCTTATTTCTGTCGATGTGCTCCCAGTCGATTCCCATGGTGAAGCGGATTCCTTTTCCCAGAAAATCCTTCGGCTTGGGAGGTACATCGCTTAAGTTCCTGTTGGCAAGGTATTCTGCAGCGTCAATCTCTCCGTAGAGCAAAACACTGGGATATTTGATGGCATCTTCGATCTCGATCTCACGACCGCTTTCCGCCGCAATCTCCATGGCTTTCTGTACGGCTTCCTCGCTGCCTTCCTGAAAATAGGCACTGACCAGCTCTTTATAAGAAGTAAAATATGCCTTTTCAAACTGTACATTTTCCCCCAGCAGAAGTGCTGCCAAAAGAATGCTTACTGCAATTTTTCCATAGAAATTCACTTTTTTCCCCAGAAAATCTGTCAAAGAAGACACGCACAATGCTCCGCACAAAACAAGAGGAATATAGATGCAGTTGATCTGGGTCATTCCCACGGTAACCAGTAATCCAAGCAGCAATGCGCCGGTCAGTTGAAAGAATATCATCCATAATAATGTTGTCTGTCTCTTCTGTAAGGCTAGGATCAGGCGGATCACCAGTAAAAAAACTCCCAGAAAGATCAGTACTCTGGCTGTGATTCCGAAAAATCCAAACGGCATGATCACATCGTAGGGACGACCGATATCCTGCCGATACAGAAGATACAGCAGATTTTTGAAATTGTATAAAATATCACGGAAAGAGGATGCTATTTCATTCACTCTGAAATCCGTCATTACATAGACCGAAAAAGGGCCTATGGAGAACTCTGGGAGGATTCCTCTGTTTACCAGCAAAAATGCCAGCAACGGAAGTGCCAGTAATCCAATGATCACCACATGGATCACGAAGTATTTGTTGATCTTCAAAGTCTTTGTAAGAAATCCGTATCCCCATTCCAACAACAGAAGGAGTGGAACAATAGGCCAGATGGTCGCATAACAATACAGGCTCAGACCGTAAGAGAGTGCTGACAAAATAAGTAATCTCGGTTTTTTCAGACCATAAACAAAAAAGGTCAGTCCAAAAAGCAGGAACCCGGGTGCCAGATTGGACTCCAGCCCCCATCTTGACATCATAATATGCCAGGGACATACACTGAGAAGAAGCATGGCCCACAGTCCGGCCGCTTCATCCACCATCTCTTTCATCAGAAAATAAACCGCCACCAGAGATAAAATTGCTACAATGGCCTGCGGTAGTCTTACTACCAGTGGAGTGATCTTACCTCCGGTGAACACCATAAAAGGAAGCATGAGATACGAGTTCAGTGCATTCTGCCCGCCTCCCCAGGACTCGAAATACACAGGATAGGAGTGTCCTGTGGAATCGATCCCACTGTGAAACAGCGAATACGCATTAAAAGCCCCATAAGCCTCGTCCATCTGGTAACCGCCCGGAACCTTCCCCAGCTGCATCAACCGCAATATAGAACCAAATACTAATATGAGACAAAACAATATGGTGTATTTATGTTGTTCTATTGCTCTCTTTAATGTCATAAGTCTTTTATATCCTTTTTACTTTCCAATATCCATTTGGGATGAATATTATTTTCTTCTGTTTTTTATTTTATCATATGGGATATTGGATTGTCTCTGTAAAAGTGAAAATTACTCTCTTTCCACCTACTGTGGTAAATTCAAAGTTGGATTTTTCAACAGTGTGGCAATAACCGGGGTATATTTAGATACTCCATAGTCTTCAACAATACTGGTTATTCTAGCGCCTGCATCTTTTGATGAAGCACCACATAAGAAAACCCTTTCATCAGCAGTTCCATAATCCAATACGATAAATCGATCATGAAATATACCGCCTGTCTTTTTCATTGACAAATTTACTGTTGGGTACTCCTTGCAGAAATCTGTAAATTCTATGTTGTGAAGTTTATTATTTCCGACATTATCACTGAATAAAATAATATTTACTCCTGTAGGAGAATTTTTAAGATGTACCAGCGTTCTTAATCCAATATAATTGTCAACGACATATATTGACGACTTTGCCTGCTTGTAAATGGACTCATACACCTCATCTGCACTACTGAATTTTGCATTAAACATGAGCCACTTGTCATCATCATCTGAAACAAAGCTGTTCATCATATCAGCCAACTCAGATTTTGTCACAACATCCTTCAAGCCTTCTGCAACATCTGAAATCTGCTTTTCAAGAGATATCATATCTGAGTTGATTTTGTTAATTTCTATTCTGTTGTTAGCAGTCTCCATGCTTAACTGAAGTATTTCCCGCTGACCTATTAAATCACGATTTTCTAATATGTAATCTTTCATTTTCTTAAAGGTTCTTATTAATGCCTTGCTCTGCTTAACAGCCAACGGTCCTTTCAAGACAGTCATCAGCATATATAATCCTTGCTCTGTAAATACATGAGGATTATAACGACTTTTTGAACTTATATTTGCGGTACAATTTTTGTACCGCAAATCTTCTAATTCCTCATCTGTCAATTCAAACATAAAATCTTCATCAAATTTTTCAATATTATTTTTTACCTGTCTATTAAATCCCTTCGTATCATAGCCATATATCTCTGCTAAATCAGCATCAAGCAATACCCTTTTACCCCTAATTTTATACAGTTTTTCTTTTAGATATTCTTCTGTTACTTCTATTACTGTAACATCGATTTCTTTCTTTTTATCTTCTGCCATAGAACTCCTCCATCTATTTGCGGTCAAAAAAAACGTCCGCAATTCTCATATAACATATTGCTGACATCAGCAATATGTCTGATTTGTTATTATTGTTCTATTATTTCAGTTAATCATTTTCTTTTCTATATTAGACTTTCTCCTCCCACATTGAACCATTTTACTGACATCAGTAAAATGGTCTATTCCTCTTTTTTCTTCATTTTGTCATAATACGCTTTATACCTATAAATCGTCCGCTCACTGACATTGTTCCTCTTCGCAATTTCTACCATTGTCATGCCGCTCTCATACCCAACAACAAAATCATTATAAATTGCCATCCACTTGGCGTTATGTTTCTGACGACCGCTTAACTTACGATTTCTGTAATACTCCAATTCCTCCCGAAGTTCTGCATTCTCTTTTTCCAGCTCCTCAATTCTTTTTAATGCCTCTTCAAGTGTTACAGTTTTCTCCATTACCCTGTCCTCCGTTCATGTCATTTTCGTTTTGTCTATATTATAAATATCTATGTTGTTTTAGTCAATCCGATTATGTCATGTTGCATCATTTTTTACAATAGCTTTCATACAATCGAAATACCGCTGATATCTTTTACAGGCTAAACTTCTCCAAAAGCAGTCAGCCTGTATGTTTTTTATCCAATCACGTAAAATCCATTTTCTTTTTATTGCCGATCCATATTTTAAGATCAGTGCTGTCACAACATCCACACATCTCTCAAATGCTACATTCTCTTTTGCATCATCATAATATTTCTTTCTCATTTGTCCGCCCCCTTTCTGTACTTAAATTGCTTTGGCAGCCAATTATCGTTATCTGCTTTCAACAATCCCCCAAAACCATGAAAATAACTTTTCATGGAGCTGCGCCTTCCGGCTTTTTTCATACTGATACATTTACAACATTCCATAATTTTTGTACTCCTTTCCGATTCATTGTATGAAACTATTTTCTCAAAATTTTTATACGAATCCGGTATATCCAAGATGCTGAAAAAATATCCTCTTTCTGATTTTTTCCAATATTCTGGACAAGACATGAATTAAAATTCACTTTATTCTTTACCAATATCATGGTAATCTATCTATATCTTTTAAACAAGGAATGTACTATGCACACAAGGCTTACCATACCGGAACGGCTAAAAGATTTGAGAGTCGCAGAAAAAAGAATGTCATTGCAGGAATTGTCTGATGCTACCGGCATCCCGAGTTCCACACTTGGCAACTATGAGAAAGATGAAAATGTAGATATATCCCTTGGTAATCTACTGACGCTTGCAGATTTCTATCATGTAAGTACCGATTATCTTCTTTGCCGAACCGAACTACGTGAACATACAAATAAGTCAGTATCCGATCTGCATCTCAATGATGATGCAGTCCAAATACTGACTGATGAAAAATATAATCCACGGTTATTATCAGAATTACTCTCTCATGAAAGCTTCCATAAATTCATGACCGACCTGGAAATCTATATTGATGGTTTTAATGATAAAGGAATTCAGATAGCAAATGCTTTTCTTGATGTGATGAGATATAAACTGAACGAACTCGGTGCCGACTCCACTGATGCATTTACAAAAATATTTGATACTTCTCACATAGAGGCAGAACAGTATTACATCAATATTCTGTCGGAAGATTTAAATTATCCATTTTCAAAACAAGCCACCGAGCATTATCCCTATGTGGCTTGTTTCATCTATAATTATTTCCATTATAAAGTTTAGGGTTCATGTACAATCGACAGCCCAACTTAACTATCTGTTTTCTACTATTGTATATGTTCCTGATTCAAAATTTACATTTAATGTTGCAAATGCACTATTATATTCCCAGCGGATTTCCAGAGAACTCTCCCCTCCGGAGATTGCTACCTCTGCGCCTTCCGAAAATGCCTTATGGGTATTTCTCATACGGATTAACGCAAGCTGTTTTTGAACCACATCTTTTTTCAACCCTTCCGTGATCTGATCAGTGGAAAGATTTGTCCGGTTGATTTCCTTATGTCCGGATTCCCCCGCACGCTGCACCGCCTCGTGGTCATTTTTTCCGGCAAACAAATCCAGATACCAGACCTGAGGTTTGCCCGGCATAAACATCTGTATGGCACGCGCCAGAAGCATTTTTTCATCCGATTCTCCCAATGCACTGTAATATGTAGCGTTTACCTGATAATACAGATTCTTTTGTCCATGTAAATTTTTGACCATGCCTCCACGGGATACGATCCGGTCAATCAATGACTGGATCTCCTCTTCCGGAAGCAGCCCCTTTAAATCCAGAAGCGGGATGCCATCGTGACAGCCAAGCATGTTGACCGTGGAGATCTTCTTTGCCACGATCTCCTCTGCCCATGCCGCAAGGTACGTTCCGCGCCGGTTCTCAATCGCATCAATGACCAGTCCCGGCAGGAAAAAGTCATAGGTTGCATAGCCTTTTTCTGCAAGTGTCTCATATATTTTTTCATCATACGCTGCGTGGATCTCCGGCAAAAGCGTAAGTCCCAAAGGTTCTGCCAACGTATGGATCTTCTGTAAAAGTTCCCACGTCTCCGGATCATTGAGAAAGTTTTTCTTTCCCGGTGCTTTCGGCGCATAGGCAAAAGCATCCAGCCGCACGATTGCTGCACCGTAAGAGGCTATTTTTTCCAGTGTTTCACGATAAAACTCCCACACTTTTGGTGACTGGATGTTTACATCCATCTGCCCGAGATACTGTCTGCCATGCACCTCCTGATAAAAGGTATTCCAGTACGGCACTTTTTTTCCATCCGGAAATTCCACCATCAGGATCGGCAGCCCGGGTTTGCGGAAAAACATCTGCTTCAGGCAGCTTTCATCCGGCTGGATATAGCCTTCCTCCGTCATGGTTCCATGCCCTTCCCAGAAATGGTTCCAGTCGATGAAAAAATTGCGGTACGCAGAATCCTCCCCTTTTTCCACAAGATCCCGAAACTGCGGGGACTGTGCGGAAGCATGGTTTAAAATAAAATCCAGTTTCAGGTCGATTCCCATATCCTTTAACTGTTCAAGGTCTTTCCGGTTGGCAAGCTGCTCATTCAGGTCATAGTCGATCACGGAAAATCCCCGGTCGAGATCGGAATGGTACAGGCTCGGCAGAATGTAAAAAGAAGAAAATACATTCTGCAAAGCCTCCGTTTTCAGCAATGTTACGATATCCCCAAGATTTCCTCCAAGACTGTCTGGATATGCATTGAGCATCGGTTTACTGTTCATAAACACTTCCGTCCTTTCCCACGATCAATCCTGCATTTTTGCGCTGCACTTCGAGTTTTTCCTGTTCCAGTTCCACCACACGGCAGATAAACGGGCTTGCGGCATTCTCGTCACGGTTTCTGCGGATGCGCCGCTCCTTTGTCTCCTCCGGGGAACTTTCCAGAAAGACGGATAGATCCACACCATGTAAATCGTCACTGCCTCCGTGCGTCCACTCCAGAAGCAATACAGATATTCCTGAAAAATCGGTTTCTTCTGATGAAATCTCACCATCTTCCCGTCCCAAATGCCGCAATGTGATCGTATCTTTTCCCTCATGAAAGGCCGCAAGCACTTCATTGATCCGGGCGAAATCAATCTCTTTCTTTGTTCCAAGATATCCACGCAGTCCGTCTTCCCCGGCTTCTTTATACACACGCAGCCGTTCTTCATCGTTGCGTTTTGGAATCCGGTGGGGATAATCATCGCCCGAGAGCAGGTAACAGCCCCTGCCGTCATTTAAAAAATACTGCTGCAATGCCGTGGCAAGCGTTGTTTTTCCGGAACCGGAGCCACCGTAAATGCTGATGACCATGCGATTTTTGGTATTCCTCTCACACCATTTCTGTACTTTTTCGTATAATGCTCCAGCCTCTTTCAGCTCTGTAAAAACAAACTGATACGCCTCATATTCTCTGGTAAACGGCGGAAGCGGAATTCCCGCATGCATCAGTGCTGCACCGGAATACTGTCTGCCGCTCTGTTCTTCCAGATACACGGCATCCGGTTTTAACCCACGCAGGCGGACATAAACGGCTGCCTGATTTGCCTCTGCCCTAAGACGCACTGCGCTGACTAATGCATGATCCTGTTCCTCTGACACCGTCATCCATGCCGCAATTTCATCCATAAACGGATCGGACAGCCGCCAGTAGGTTCCCTCGTTAATGAGCGTTTCAAACTTCTTGTATGTTTTAATCTGCTCCTGGATCTGCTGTTTTTCCTCATCGGATAAAAGCGCCGGGTTTAATTCGTAACCGAAGGTTCCAGCCATCGCCGTCACCCCTCTGGTGTGGAAACTTGTTACCCGTCCGGTCTGGTGGTTCGGCACCGCTGAAACGTGCGCCCCCATTACGGAAACCGGATAGAAAAACGACGTTCCGTACTGGATCCTTGTGCGGTTGATTGCGTCGGTATTGTCACTACACCAGATCTGCGGGGAATAATAAAGCATTCCTGCGTCAAATCTGCCGCCGCCACCGCTGCATCCTTCAAGCAGAAGATCCGGATACCGGCTGCACAGGCGCTCCATAAAATCATAGACACCAAGCACGTAATCATAGGACAGATTTCCGGCATAGACATCTGCCATACTGCGGTTCATATCCCACTTGACATAATCAATTTTTCCCTGATCCAGCACGGCACAAATCTGCTCAAATACACAGTCGCGCACTTCTTTTCTGGAAAAATCAAGCAGTAACTGGTTTCTCGAGCGCACCGGCTTTTTCCCCGGAATCTGAATTGCCCAGTCCGGATGTGCCCGGTAAAGGTCGCTGTCTTCATTGACCATCTCCGGCTCAATCCAAATGCCAAATTTCACCCCCTGATTATGCACACGGGTAATAAGCTCTGCCAGGCTTCCCCCCAGTTTCTTTTCATTGACCTGCCAGTCCCCAAGGGAAGAATTATCATCGTTTCTTTTCCCAAACCAGCCGTCATCCATCACTACCATATCAATTCCAAGGGAAGCGGCTTCTTTTGCCAGATCCACGATCGTATCTCCCGTAAAATCAAAATAGGCTGCCTCCCAGCTGTTGATCAGTACCGGGCGCTGCATATGGACATATTTGCTGCGGCACACATGGTTGCGGATGCAGTTATGATACTGCTGCGACAGTGCTGACAATCCATCTGCCGAATAGGATAAAATAACTTCCGGCACCGTAAAGGTTTCTCCCGATGCAAGCGGATAAGAAAACAGTTCTTCATTCAATCCGAGAAGCAGGCGCGTCTGGTTAAACTGATCTTTTTCTGCCTCACAGGAGAAATTTCCGCTGTATACAAACAGCATTCCATAGCAGTTTCCTGCGGTCTCTGTTGTTCCTTTTTCTGCCAAAATCACTGCCGGATTATACTGATGGCTGGACGTTCCCCTGCGGCTGCCAAACGCAATGGTTCCATGCCCCAGCGGCGTACGCTCCAGATTGCGCTCCATGGCATGCTTTCCATAAAACCGCAGGACATCAAAATCTCCATGTACAAAATCCAGACAGGCTGCCGCTGCCTTTTCGATCGTAATCTGCCCGGTTCCCGTATTTTTAATCCGGACGCTCCTTGTAATGACATCGTTTTCTTCCAAAACACCATACAGCAGATGAACTTCAACCTGTGCGTTTTCGTCTGCAAGGACAATTTCCAGTGTCTGTGCTTCCTCTTTGTCTGCCCAGACAGCCGGAAGTCCCTGTAACTGGTATTTGCCGCTTCGGATCTCATAACTTTTAAAAAGCAGATCTGCGCTTTCCACCCCTTTTTCATTTTTGATATTCAGTGCAATATTGCGGTAATCCCCAGTTCCAATGGAAGGATACTCCTGTGGCAGTGCATCCAGAGAATAGGTGCGGTTCATGCCCGCTGCATAAGGATTTCCGGAAAATCCACGGTCTGCATAGGTTAAAACATAATCCATGGGGCTGTTTGTTTTATCTCCATAGTACAGATGCAGCAGATATCCCAGTGGATCGACCTGCATCTGATAAGTTGTATGCGCCGTATGCAGGTTAAATATTTTTTTATTTGGATTGTATATAATTGCCATAGAAGTCACCTCGTTTTATTTTTATCGTTTTATTTTTATCCTTTGACTGCACCGTTTGCCACACCGTTTAAAATCTGTTTCTGGCAGATCACATAAAAGATCAGGATTGGAATCAGCGCCAGAATATAGGAAGCAAACGCCAGATTGTAGTTGGTTCCAAACTGTGTCTGGAAGTTAAGCTGTGCAAGCGGCAGCGTATTCTGTCCGGTTCCAGACATGATCACAAGCGGTGTCATAACATCATTCCACGTTCCAAGAGCTGTCAGGATTGCAACTGTTGCATGCATTGGCATCATCATTGGAAAGACCACTTTCCAGTAAGTAGTCCATGTGCTTGCTCCGTCAATATCTGCAGCCTCTTCCAGCGCTATCGGAATATTTTTTAAGTACCCACTGTAAAGAAGGACGTTCATTGGCATATAAAATACCAGATACAACAGAATGACGCCTGCACGGTTTCCAAGTCCCATCTGTGCTGTCTGCTTTACCAACGGCATCATTAAAATGGAGAACGGAACAAACATGCCACTGACAATATACAGATAGATAAATCGGAAGCTTTTTTTTCTTGCCATACCGCGTCCGATCACATATCCTGCAATCGAATGGATCAGGATTGCAAGTACAATAGTCACGAGCGTAATCAGTAAGCTATTTCCAAGCGAATGCCAGAAATCGGTCACTTCCATTGCCTGACGGAAATTTTCAAAACTCCACTGTTTCGGGAAAGAAAGTGCACCCGCCACATCGTTTGTCATCTCACTCGGTTTCTTAAATGCAATAATCACTGCCATATACAGCGGGAAAAAAACCGTAACCGTTCCCAAAATCAGAACAATCGTAAGTACCCAGTTTGTTTTCTGTTTTGCTTTCATCATAACTGCTCCTCCTTCTTATTCATGACTGTCATCTGGAAAAGTGAAATCGCCACGATCACAATAAAGAAAATGACTGCATTTGCACTCTGGAATCCAAACTGTCCGCCATCCATACCATTTTTATAAATCAGGTAAGAGATGGATTCGGTGCTCTGTGCCGGACCTCCCTTGGTCAATGACATGATCTGGTCGAATACCATGAGGAAATTCTTTGTGCTCAGTACCAGATTGATCGTCACAAACGGCATCACTAGTGGCAATATTACTTTCCAGAACTGCTTCCATTTACTGGCTCCGTCAAGCATGCTCGCCTCGTAGACTTCCTCCGGTACAGTCTGCAGACCGGAAATATAGATGATGGTATTCATGGCAACTGCCTGCCATACGCCGACAATCAGCACTCCGATCCACGCATATTTTTCACTTGCAAGAATACTGTTCTGCAAAAATCCAATATGGAACACATTTCCCACAGTTGGAAGAATGTAAGTAAAAATAAAACTGAAAATATAGCCGATGACAAGTCCTCCTAAAATATTCGGTACAAAATAAATACCGCGCAGTGCACTTTTAAAACGGATTGCACTGTTTAATCCAACTGCCATGATCAGGCTCAGCACATTTACCAGTATCGTTCCTGCCAGTGCATATTTAAACGTAAACAAGTAGCTTTTTCCCACTCGGGAATCCGTAAACAGATCTGCATAGTTCCGGAACCCGACATAATCGTAAGTTCCGTATCCTTTATAATTGGTAAAACTGTAAATCACACCTTTGATCATTGGAAGTGTATTGAATGAAAAAAATAAGATTACAACCGGTATGATAACCGCCCAGAATGTTTTGTCCCTGTTTGACATTTTCTTTTTCATTGTGCATCCTCCTGTTCTTTCTGATAATCCTGTACTTTCCGAATCAGATCCCGGTTATAGCGCTTCCAGTCGGAATCAAATTTTTTCAAAAACTTTTCCTGTGCATTGTCGCTTGTATCCAGCAGGAACGTCTGCACCATGGCATCCACGCTCATCTCACTCGGATAATGGTGATCCTGGAAATCTGCCATACGGTTGTTTTCAATATAAGAACGCATATCCTCGAGTGTTTCCGGAATTGCAAAATCCCCGTCTTTGCAGGCAATTCCGCCCTGATCATCCAGATAAATCTGAATGGTCTCATCGTCATACAGATATTTTAAAACTTCATATGCAGCCTCTTTATTTTTGCATGCTTTCATTACGGAAAACTGCAGATCAATTCCTGAATTTAATACATTGTCTGATTCGTTATCATTTGCAGGAAATGTAAAAGAGCCGATATTCATGTCCGGGTTGACCGATTTGATCTGCGGAATCGCATAGCTTCCAATCAGATACATGGCAGATTCCCCGCGGGCAAATGCTGTACAGGCATCGTTATAACCGTATGCATACGGATTTTTTTCGGCGTAATCCAAAAGCGCACGCATCTTTTCTGCTACCGGTCCATACGTATCGGAAAATGTGGTATTTCCCATATTTACCTGATTGCAGGTATCCGAATCGGTAAGTCCGACTGCCAGCGCATTCCACGGAGCCAGACAGGTCCAGGTATCTTTAAATCCCAGATACAGCGGAAGTGTTCCGCTCTGTTTTATTTCATCACACAGTGTAGTAAATTCCTGCCAGGTGGTCGGAACTGTCCAGCCATTTTCCTCAAACAGATCTTTGTTATATAAAATTCCTGCCGCGTTTGCCACATATGGAAGTGCATACGTGCCATCCTTTGGAATAAACTCCAGTTCCTTATCCATATCCAGATATGCCTGTTTTACGGTCTGGACTTCATCCAGATCGGAAATATCATCAAACAGATCTGCATCTAAAAAGTTGGAATAGTTGATGTCTCCTCCGATTGCGATGATATCCGGATAATCCTCCCGGATAAAACGTGTCTTTAAAATGGTCATTGCTTCGTTTGGAGATGATATCGTCAGATGGATGTCATCATGTGTTTCATTGAACCGCTTTTCAATCTTTTCAAATGCCTTAACTGCTTCCGGTTTGTAGGAAACCACTTCGATTTCTGTTTTCCCGTCTGACCTTTTTTCACTTCCGCATCCGGCAAGACCCATCATACACATGCCAAGTGCAAGCACCGCTGCAACACGGCGGAAAATATTTCTTTTTGCCATATTCCTCTCTCCTTTTTTGCAATATATCCGTTTACTTTTTTGATAATCTGATTATAACATACCTTTATGCGTCCTTAAATATCTACATTTTTTCAGTTTTATACCGAAATACAATATTTTATGCTATAATAGACATTGATGTCGCATTTTGGTATATAAGGAGTATTTTATGAGCAATATATTATTTAATATTTTTCCGAATGAAAATTTTATTGATCTGTGTATGTATCAGTTTGGATATGAACAGTGTGATCCCGGTCATTCTTTTGGTCCTGCCACACGCAATCACTATCTGTTCCATTACATTCTTTCCGGAACCGGAACCCTTATGGCTGACAATGCAAAAGGTGAAACACAGACCTATTCCATAAAAAGCGGGCAGGGATTTATTATTTTTCCCGGTCAGATCAACACCTACATTGCCGATAAACAGCTTCCCTGGGAATATATGTGGATTGAATTTGATGGCTTGCGTATAAAAGAAGCTTTAAGTGTCACAGATTTGTGTAAAGATGCGCCCATTTATCATTCACACTCCAAAGAATTGCGTGTAAAACTTGCTGATGAAATGCTTTATATTGTAAATCATCCTCATGAATCTTCTTTTCATCTCATTGGCCATCTGTATTTATTTATGGATTATCTGCTGCAGTCAGCAAAATCTACTAAGCTGGTTTCCAGTGGGCGCATGAGTGATTATTATATAAAAGAAGCAATCAATTATATTGAACAGAATTTTCAGAATAATATCTCGATCGAAGATATCGCTATAGTATGTGGCATCAACCGAAGTTATTTGGGGAAAATCTTCCGCAACTCAATTGGCCGCTCTCCGCAGGAATTTCTTATGAACTACCGCATGGTAAAGGCTACCGAATTGTTAAAGCTGACATCCTTATCTATTGCGGACATCAGTTCCGCTGTCGGATACGAAAATCAGCTTCATTTTTCCCGTGCATTTAAAAATATTTATGGTATCTCCCCACGGGAATGGAGAAATCAGAACAAGTAACAATAGATAAGATAGATATCATTCCTATCAATACTTAATACTTCAGTATCATTACCTTGTCCCTTGAACACTTCCATATCTGCAAAAAGGACATCCC
>ERZ773115.2141-NODE-2141-length-16198-cov-2.972991_pt1 | contig 16198 bp, 11 predicted proteins | sample MGYA00511116_ERZ773115 | MGnify/ENA primary metagenome ERZ773115 (study PRJEB29015, sample SAMEA2737869) | human gut metagenome | biome: human gut; feature: human-associated habitat; material: faeces | place: China | collected 2012 ... | reverse complement strand
TCGGAGATATCTTCGAGATTGGAAAGCATCGTGATGAGATCGTGGAGATGGAAGGATTCGGGAAGAAATCCTTTGAGAACCTGATGGCAAGCCTTGATAAAGCTAAGGATACTACTCTTGCAAAGGTGATCTACAGCCTTGGAATCGCCAATATCGGTCTTGCCAATGCAAAAGTGATCTGCAGGCATTTTGATGATGATCTGGAGAAGATCCGCCATGCAGATAAAGAGGAAATCAGCTCTATTGATACCATCGGACCGGTAATTGCCGGAAGTCTGACTGATTATTTTTCAAACGAGGATAATAACAGAAAACTGGATCATCTGATGAGCCATCTGACTGTTAAGAAAGAAGAAAAGACAGGTGAGCAGATTTTCCGGAACATGAATTTCGTTATCACAGGAAGTGTGGAGCACTTTGCAAACAGAGCACAGGCAAAGGAATTTATTGAGTCTCTGGGAGGCAAGGTGACCGGATCAGTAACATCGAAGACGAACTACCTGATCAATAATGACACAACTTCCAATTCTTCAAAGAATAAAAAAGCCAAAGAACTGGGAATTCCAATCCTTTCGGAAGAAGATTTCCTGAAGATGGCACAACAATAAAAAAATAAGAACAGGAGATAAGATAATGCCAATTAAAATACAGAGCGATCTGCCCGTAAAAGAGATTCTGGAAAAAGAAAATATTTTCGTGATGGATGAGTCACGTGCATCCCATCAGGATATCCGCCCCATTCAGATCCTCATTCTGAACCTGATGCCTCTGAAAGAGGAGACAGAGCTTCAGCTTCTGCGTTCCCTTTCCAACACACCGCTGCAGGTGGATGTCACCTTTATGGCAGTACAGAGCCATGAAGCGAAGAATACATCTGTGAGTCATCTGAATAAATTTTATCAGACATTTCCGGAACTGAAAAATAACAAATATGATGGAATGATCATCACAGGAGCACTCCTGATATCGTCCTTTACGGGCATGATAGATGTAGGCTTTGATGCCAAGGGTATCGCCGCACTTTTGGCAGGGGTGGCAGCCATGGTGGTACAGGTGATTGCTTATCGAAAGTTTAAGTATCAGGATATTTTCTATCATTTCAGTTGTTATTCTGTTTTCCTTTATTATGTGATCGAATTGTTTACAGGCGGTATTTTTATGCGCTATGTAGTTATATTTCCGATCGCGGTCTTGGTCCTCATGTATCGCAAGGTCAAACTGGTCAAGGTAGGATCCTTCTTTGCCATTGCCAGCAATATCGCATTTGATATTTTTTATGCCATGCATTACGGCTTGAGTGGGATGCAGGAAGATGTGGGCTATCAGTTGGCAGCGATCGTTGTTGCCGCAGCATCAGAACTCTTAGTCTGCGCGCAATGGGAAAGACATCAGACAGAGACCTATGAGGAAATTCAGGAGCGCACGGCAAGACAGGCAAATATTGCAAAAGAGATCATGGAACATTCCGAGGAACTGACAGAGCAGTTTGATCAGGCAATGGATGTCTCCCGGATGTTAAATGAGAGTATGGATAGCAGTCATACTTCGGTCAATGAGATCGCAGACAGTACAAGACTTACAGCAGAAGCCATTGAGTCGCAGACAGCCCAGACCATGGATATCCAGAATATTTTGGAAAAGGTAGAAGAACAGGCACACCGGATGAATGACCTGTCGCAGACGACAGCACAGGCGGTAGAAGAGGGCGTTGATCTGGTCAATGCATTGGAAGAACAGGCAAAGGTGATCGCTTCCGTCAATCGTGAAGCAAGTGTTTCTACCAACAATCTGAACGACCGCATCAAGGAAGTGGATGCCATCACAGAGACCATTCTTGGTATTTCTTCCCAGACCAATCTTCTGGCACTCAATGCGTCGATCGAGGCGGCAAGAGCAGGAGAAGCAGGCAAGGGATTTGCCGTTGTGGCAGATGAGATCCGCAAACTTTCCGAGGAGACCAAAGAAGCAACGGAGCAGATTGGTGCCATCATCAGCAAACTGACGACAGAAGTCGGCGCGGCAACGCAGAGCATGACAAAATCGACGGATTATGCAGAACGCCAGAATGAAAAGATCTTATCTACAGGAGATAAGTTAAACAGCATCCAGACCAATACCCAGGAACTCAATGAGAGTGTCAGTCATGTAACGACTTCCGTGGAGCAGGTACTGACAGCAAATACAAAGATCGCGGACAGCATTGCTAATTTATCTGCCACATCACAGGAAGTAGCGGCATCTTCGGACAATGCTTTATCACTCAGTGATCACAGCATGGCGACTTTACAGGATATGAACCGCAATCTGGAAAAGATAGACCAGATCTCACAGGCGATGCGGGAAGCAGCGCAGGAATAGCAGTTTTTTGAAATAGGACGGATACGAAAGTTACAGAAAATGTAACTCTCGTATCTGTTTTTTTGTGCATAAAAATCCATTTTTTATGCAATCTTCTTATTGAAATGCATATGTAAATACTTTATTATAGTAAAGTGTAAAGTTGTTAAAGGAAAAGATGCGCTGACAGCAAGGAAAGGGAAAAAATATGGAATACAGAATAGGCGTCATTCGTGGTGACGGAATCGGACCGGAAATTGTTTCGGAGGCAAAGAAGGTATTGGATCGTATCTGTGAAGTTTACAACCATACATTTCATTATGAAGATATTTTAATGGGAGGCTGTTCCATCGACGCAACGGGAGTGCCATTGACAGATGAGGCAATCGAAGCAGCAAAAGCATCGGATGCTGTTTTGATGGGCTCTATTGGTGGAAATACGGCAACATCCCCATGGTATAAGCTGAAACCGGAACTTAGACCGGAAGCAGGTCTTTTGAAATTGCGCAAGTCGTTACATTTATTTGCGAATTTAAGACCTGCATATTTATATGAAGAGTTAAAAGCAGCATGTCCATTGCGCGAAGATATTATCGGAGACGGATTCGATATGATGATTATGCGTGAATTGACGGGTGGACTTTATTTTGGTGAAAGAGGTACAAAAGAAGTAGATGGTGTTTTGACCGCACATGACTCCCTCACCTACAATGAAGACGAAATTCGTCGCATTGCAAAACGAGGTTTTGATATTGCGATGAAGCGTCGTAAGAAAGTGACAAGTGTAGACAAAGCGAATGTTTTAGATACTTCTCGTTTGTGGCGTAAAGTAGTCGAAGAGGTGGCAAAGGATTATCCGGAAGTGACATACGAACATATGCTTGTAGATAATTGTGCGATGCAGCTAGTAAAAGATCCGAAGCAGTTTGATGTTATTTTGACGGAAAACATGTTTGGTGATATCTTGTCAGATGAGGCCAGTATGGTAACAGGATCGATTGGAATGCTTTCTTCTGCAAGTCTAAACGAAACCAAGTTTGGTCTTTATGAACCAAGTGGTGGTTCTGCACCGGATATTGCAGGAAAAGGTATTGCAAATCCGATTGCAACGATTCTGAGTGCAGCTATGATGCTCCGTTATAGTTTTGATCTGGATCAGGAAGCAGATGCCATTGAGCAGGCTGTCAAATCTGCTCTTCGTGATGGTTATCGTACAATCGACATTATGCCACGTGAAGGCGAATCTATGGAAGGCATTACCCAGGTCGGAACCGCTGAGATGGGAGATCTGATCTGCCACTATATCAAGGAGTAGATTTGAAGATTTTTTAGAGGAATTAACCAGTTTCTGAAGATGGATAACTACCCATCTAAGAAACGTAGTATTAAGTAAAGGAGAAATAAAAAGATGAGAAGTGACAATGTGAAAAGTGGCATGCAGCAGGCACCACATCGAAGCCTTTTCAATGCATTAGGCTTCACGGAAGAAGAAATGAAAAAACCAATGGTTGGTATCGTTAGTTCTTATAATGAAATCGTGCCAGGTCATATGAATCTTGATAAAATTGTAAATGCCGTTAAGCTTGGTGTAGCAGAAGCCGGTGGTGTTCCGGTCGTGTTCCCGGCAATCGCTGTTTGTGATGGTATTGCCATGGGACATTCCGGTATGAAATATTCTTTGGTTACAAGAGATCTGATTGCAGATTCTACAGAGTGTATGGCGCTTGCACATCAGTTTGATGCACTTGTTATGGTGCCAAACTGCGACAAAAATGTGCCTGGTCTTTTGATGGCAGCAGCGCGTGTTAATGTGCCAACGGTATTTGTATCAGGTGGTCCAATGCTTGCCGGACATGTGAAAGGACAGAAACGTTCTCTTTCTTCTATGTTCGAAGCAGTTGGTGCTTATGAAGCTGGTACGATGACAGAAGAGGATGTCAGAGAATATGAAGAAAAGGTTTGTCCAACCTGTGGCTCTTGCTCAGGTATGTATACGGCCAATTCTATGAACTGTCTGACAGAGGCACTTGGCATGGGACTTGGTGGAAATGGAACCATTCCGGCAGTATATTCGGAAAGAATTAAACTGGCAAAACATGCAGGTATGGCTGTTATGGAGATGTATCGTAAAGACATTCGTCCAAGAGATATTATGACAAAAGAAGCAATCATCAATGCGCTTACCGTAGATATGGCACTTGGCTGTTCTACAAATTCTATGTTGCATTTGCCTGCAATTGCTCATGAAGTTGGCTTTGATTTCGATATCTCTTATGCAAATCCGATTAGTGAAAAAACACCAAATCTTTGCCACCTTGCGCCAGCGGGTCCTACTTATATGGAAGATTTGAATGAGGCCGGCGGTGTGTATGCCGTGATGAAAGAACTTGCAGATATTGGACTTCTCAATACTGATTGTATGACAGTTACTGGCAAGACGGTCGGAGAAAATATCCAAAATGCGGTCAACAAAAATCCAGAGGTGATTCGCCCGACAGACAATCCGTACTCTAAGACGGGTGGTCTTGCAGTGTTAAAAGGAAATATTGCACCAGATGGTGGTGTTGTAAAACGTTCAGCTGTGGTTGAAGAAATGCTTGTACATTCTGGCCCAGCAAGAGTATTTGATTGTGAAGAAGATGCCATCGCTGCGATTAAGGGCGGCAAAATTGTAGATGGCGATGTCGTTGTTATTCGTTACGAGGGACCAAAGGGAGGTCCTGGTATGCGTGAAATGTTAAACCCAACCTCTGCAATTGCTGGTATGGGACTGGGATCTACCGTTGCTTTGATTACAGATGGAAGATTTTCCGGTGCATCCCGCGGTGCTTCGATTGGACATATTTCTCCAGAGGCAGCCGTAGGTGGTCCAATTGCACTGGTAGAAGAGGGCGATATCATTTCCATTGATATTCCAAATATGACGATTCATATGGATGTCTCTGAGGAAGAACTTGCCAAGAGAAAAGAAGCTTGGCAGCCAAGAGAACCAAGAATCAAGGAAGGCTATTTGAGACGCTATGCTGCACAGGTTACTTCCGGTAACATGGGAGCCATTTTAAAACAGCCAGAATAAGTCGAAAGAAAAGAGGAAATATCATGGAACTGACAGGAGCACAAATTGTTATCGAATGCCTGAAAGAGCAGAATGTGGATACGGTCTTCGGTTATCCGGGCGGTGCCATATTAAATGTTTACGATGAATTATACAAACACAGCGATGAAATACACCACGTGCTGACTTCCCATGAGCAAGGGGCGAGTCATGCCGCAGATGGATATGCCAGAAGTACAGGAAAAGTTGGTGTCTGTCTTGCAACAAGTGGTCCGGGAGCAACGAATCTTGTAACCGGTATTGCGACAGCACAGATGGACTCTGTTCCCATGGTGGCAATTACTTGTAATGTCAATGTACCGCTTCTTGGAAAAGACAGTTTTCAGGAGGTGGATATCGCAGGAATTACGATGCCGATTACCAAACACAACTTTATTGTAAAAGATGTAACCAGATTAGCGGATACGATGCGTCGTGCATTCCGGATTGCAAAAACAGGCAGACCGGGACCGGTTTTGGTGGATATTCCAAAGGATGTGACAGCAGTCAAGTGCGAATATACCTATCAGGAAGCAAAGCCGGTAGAACGTGTGGTAAAGAATATTACAGAAGAAGCGTTAAAAAGAGCAGTTGCACTGATTGAAGCAGCAGAGAAACCATACATATTTGTGGGAGGCGGCGCGGTCATCAGTGATGCGGCAGAAGAGCTAGAGACGTTTGTTTCCCTGGTAGATGCACCTGTGTGTGATACGTTGATGGGAAAAGGTGCATACGATGGCACCAAGGATGCCTATACAGGGATGCTTGGTATGCATGGAACGAAGACAGCCAATCTTGGCGTCAGTGAATGTGATCTTTTGATTACTGTGGGATCGCGTTTTAGTGATCGTGTGCTTGGAAATCCGAAAACATTTGCCAAAGATGCAAAGGTACTGCAATTTGATGTGGATCCGGCAGAAATCAATAAAAATGTAGTGGTTACTGCGGAAGTCATCGGTGATATCAAGGAAATCTTACGTCGTATCAATCCGATGTTAAAAAAACAAAATCATAAAGAATGGATGGAACATATACTGTCATTAAAAGAAAAATATCCGGCAACGTACTGTACGGATGGTCTTTCAGGTCCTTATGTGGTGGAAGAGATTTATCGCCAGACAAAGGGAGATGCCATTATGGTAACTGAGGTAGGACAGCATCAGATGTGGACAGCACAATATTTCAAGTATGCAAAACCACATACACTTCTTACATCTGGTGGACTTGGTACGATGGGCTATGGACTTGGAGCAGCGATTGGAGCACAGATTGGAAACCCAGAGAAACAAGTCATCAATGTGGCAGGTGATGGATGTTTTCGTATGAATATGAATGAAGTGGCTACAGCAGTTCGGGAACAGCTGCCACTTATTGAGGTTGTGATTAACAACCATGTGCTTGGTATGGTTCGTCAGTGGCAGACACTGTTTTATGAAAAAAGATATTCGTCCACCGTATTAAACGATGGTGTGGATTTCGTAAAATTAGCAGAGGCGATGGGGGCTACGGGATATCGTGCAACCAGTAAGGAAGAATTTGCAGAGATATTTGCAAAAGCACTTACCATGAAAACACCAGTGGTAATTGATTGTGTCATTAACTGTGATGACAAAGTGTGGCCAATGGTGGCACCGGGAGCACCAATTAGTGATTGTTTTGATAGCAAAGATATAGAAAAGAAAGGAATGTAAGATGAGCAGAGTGTACAATTTTTCAGCAGGACCTGCAGTACTTCCGGAAGAAGTATTGCGTGAAGCAGCAGACGAAATGATGGATTACAGAGAATGTGGTATGTCCGTGATGGAAATGTCGCATCGCTCGAAAGTCTTTGATCAGATTATCAAAGAAGCGGAAGCTGATTTGCGCGATTTGATGCAAATTCCAGATAACTACAAGGTGCTGTTCCTACAAGGTGGAGCATCGCAGCAGTTTGCAGCAATTCCAATGAATCTGATGAAAAATCGCAAAGCTGGTTATATTGTAACCGGACAATGGGCAAAAAAAGCTTTTGCGGAAGCAAAGATGTATGGCGAGGCGATCGAATTGGCATCATCGGCAGATGAAACATTCTCGTATATACCGGATTGTTCGGATCTTGCGATTCCTGAAGATGTGGATTATGTGTACATCTGTGAGAATAATACCATTTATGGTACAAAATATAAGACATTACCAAATACAAAAGGACATACGTTGGTGGCAGATGTGTCATCCTGCTTTTTGTCAGAACCGGTAGATGTCAGCAAGTATGGTGTAATTTATGGTGGCGTGCAGAAGAATATTGGTCCAGCGGGCGTTGTGATTGCCATTATCCGTGAGGATCTGATTACCGATGATGTTCTTCCGGGAACACCGACCATGTTAAAGTACAAGACACAGGCAGATGCAGATTCTTTGTATAATACACCGCCATGTTATGGTATTTATATTTGTGGAAAAGTATTTAAATGGTTAAAGAAAATGGGTGGGCTTTCTGTGATGAAAGAACGCAACGAAGAAAAGGCAAAGATTCTTTATGATTTCTTAGATGAAAGCAAGCTTTTCAAGGGAACCGTACGCAAGGAAGACAGATCCCTTATGAACGTGCCATTTGTCACAGGAAATGCTGATTTGGATGCAAAATTTGTGGCAGAAGCAAAAGCAGCAGGTCTTGAGAACTTAAAAGGACACCGCAGTGTTGGCGGCATGCGTGCATCGATTTATAATGCGATGCCAAAAGAAGGTGTCGAGGCACTGGTAGCATTTATGAAAAAGTTTGAAGAAGAAAATGCATAAATCATAAAGGAGGAATTACCTATGTTTTCATATCATTGCTTAAATCCTATTGCAGAGGTGGGCTTGGATCAGTTTACTACTGATTATAAAAAAGTGGATACACCAGAGGAAGCAGAAGCAATTTTAGTTAGAAGTGCAGCAATGCATGATATGACATTTTCAAATCGTCTGGAAGCCATTGCAAGAGCCGGCGCAGGTGTGAACAATATTCCACTGGAGCGTTGTGCAAAAGAAGGTATTGTTGTTTTTAACACACCAGGGGCAAATGCCAATGGCGTAAAGGAACTTGTCTTTGCAGGTATGCTGTTAGCATCCCGCGATATCGTCGGTGGCATCGAATGGGTCAAATCTGTAAGTGACGAAGCTGATATTGCAAAAATGGCAGAAAAACAGAAAAAAGCATACGCAGGAACTGAGCTTGCAGGAAAGAAGCTGGGTGTGATTGGCTTAGGTGCCATTGGTGTAAAAGTGGCGAATGCCGCAACACATCTGGGAATGGATGTCTACGGTTACGACCCTTATATTTCTGTACAGGCGGCATGGAATTTAAGCCGTTCTGTAAAACATATTGATGCAGTAGAAGATATTTACAGGGAATGCGACTTTATTACGATTCATGTTCCTCTTATGGATGCAACAAAGAAAATGATCAATAAGAGCGCTATCCAGATGATGAAAAAGGATGTGGTCATCTTGAATTTTGCCAGAGATCTTCTGGTCGATGAACAGGCAGTGCTTGATGGTATTGCGGCAGGAAAAATTCGCAAATATGTATCGGATTTTCCAAATCCTACGACAGCAGGCCAAGATGGCGTAATTGTCATCCCACATCTTGGTGCATCAACAGAGGAAGCAGAGGATAACTGTGCTGTTATGGCAGTGCAGGAGATTTCTGATTATATGGAAAATGGTAATATTACACATTCTGTGAATTATCCGGATTGCCAGATGGGTATTTGTCAGACTGCGGGACGTATTGCGCTTTTACATTACAATCGTCAGGGTGTAATTGCACAATATACGACGATTCTTGGTGATGCAAATATCAATGTTTCGGATATGACAAACAAAACAAGAGGTGATTTTGCTTACGCGCTTTTGGATATTGATGCACCGGTAACACCGGAGGTTGTAGAAAAATTAAACGCGATTGAGAATGTGATTCGTGTTCGTGTGGTAAAATAAATTTTTATGTTGTTAAATGAATAAGAAAACGAAGCAGGAGAGCGACAATTTTGTTGCTCTCCCTTGTGGTTTTATCCAGACTGTTGTAACATGGCAGAGTAAATGTTTTTTGATATCATGGAAATAAAAAAAGTGAAGAAAGTATAGGAAAAAAATATGATTTTAATGTCACAGGTATTATCGGATAATCTGATTAAAAATTTGGATGAAGGTGTATTGAAAAGCTGGTTAGAATCGGTGCTGCCTTCCGTGCTTGGATTTTTCTGGAGTGTTGTATTAGCACTTCTGGTGGCCTACATTGGCGGAAAAATCATTACGATTGTACGCCGGGTGTTTCGTAAATCGCTACATCGAAGAAATGCAGAGGAAGGCGTATGCCAATTTGCAGATCAGGTGCTGAAATATTTCCTGTGGATTCTTGTGTTTGCCATTATTCTTAGTCTGTTTGGCTTTACAGCATCCTCTCTTGCAGCAGCCGTGGCATCTTTGGGTGTGACGGCAGGTCTGGCATTGCAGGGAAGCCTTTCCAACTTCGCGGGCGGTCTTTTGATATTGGTATTACATCCTTTCCGTGTGGGCGATTATATCATTGAAGATACGCACAAAAATGAAGGTACGGTTATTGAAATCAGTGTATTTTATACAAAATTGCGCACAATTGATAATAAGATTATTGTGGTTCCGAATGGAACACTTGCCAATAACAGTTTGACAAATGCAACAAAGAGTGACCGACGCCAAATGGATCTTATAATTCCAATTGGCTATGATGCAGATATTAAGAAAGCAAAAGGGATCTTAATGGAGCTTGTGGAAGCAGAAGACAGACGTCTGCCAGAAGATGTGAATGTTTTTGTGAAGGAATTAGGCGCAAGTTCTGTTGATCTGGGATTGCGTTTCTGGGTGCCGACAGACCAGTACTGGTCGGTGCGTTGGCAGCTGTTAGAAGACATCAAGATTCGCTTTGATGCGGAAGGCATTTCTATTCCATTCCAACAGGTGGATGTCAATATCAAGCAATAAAAGCAAAATAGATAGTAATAGAGTATGGGAGGAAAATAAATATGCATAATGCGTATGAACTCGTGAAAGAAGAAAATTTGGGGGATCTTGGATCAAAAGGCTATGTTCTGCGCCACAAAAAAAGTGGAGCGCATATCAGTCTGATTGAAAATGATGATGATAACAAAGTCTTTTATATCGCATTTCGTACACCGCCTATGGATTCTACCGGTGTGCCACATATTATAGAACATACGGTGCTTTGTGGATCGGATAAGTATCCACTAAAGGATCCATTTGTGGAATTGGTAAAGGGGTCGATGAACACCTTTTTAAATGCTATGACGTATCCGGACAAAACGGTTTACCCGGTGGCAAGTTGTAACGATCAGGATTTCAAGAATCTGATGGATGTGTATATGGATGCCGTATTTCATCCAAATATTTACAAAGATCCGGAGATTTTTATGCAGGAAGGATGGCATTATGAATTAGAGAGCCGCGATGACGATCTGACGATCAATGGCGTTGTTTACAATGAGATGAAAGGTGCATTTTCTTCCCCGGACGACGTGGTATATCGTGAAATTTTAAGTTCTCTTTTCCCGGATAATACGTATAGTGTAGAATCCGGCGGAGATCCGAAAGTAATTCCAGAACTGACCTATGAGGAATTTTTGGCATTTCATAAAAAGTATTATCATCCATGCAATTCTTACATTTATTTGTATGGAAATATGGATATGGATGAAAGATTGGATTATCTGGATCGGGAATATCTGTCAAAATATGACAAGATTGAGATGGACTCTGAAATCAAAAAACAGGAGCCGTTTGCGCGCCCACACGTTGTAGATAAGACCTATCCAATTTCATCTGCAGAAGACGAAAAAGATGCAACCTATTTAGCGTATACCTTTGTCATTAGCGATGCGCTTGATCAGGAGTTATACCAGGCATTTAGTGTGTTAGAATATGCGCTTTTCAGTTCGCCGGGTGCACCTGTGCGTACTACATTGCTTGAAAAAGGTATCGGAAAAGACATCATGGGATCGTTTGATACCGGTATGCTACAGCCGATGTTTTCTGTCATGGCGCGTGGAGCCAATCCAGAGGATAAGCAGGCATTCGTGGATACGGTTCAGGAAGTGCTGCTTCATCAGGTGGCAGAGGGTATTGATAAAAAGGCACTTCTTGCCGGTATCAATGCATCACAGTTCCAGTTTAGAGAAGCTGATTTTGGCAGTTTTCCAAAGGGACTTATTTTTGGTCTGCAATGCATGGATAGCTGGCTTTATGACGAGAACCAGCCGTTTGTACACATGCATGGTATCGATGTTTTAGATGGACTTCGTAAAAAAGTAGACACGGACTATTTTGAAAAGTTAATTGAGACTTATCTGCTTGCCAACACGCATGCATCTGTTCTGATGGTAGAGCCGAAAAAGGGTCTGGTAACAGAAGCAGAAGAGCAGTTAAAAGCAGAGCTTGCAGAATATAAAGCGAGTATGTCTGAGGAAGAAATGGATGCCTTGATTGCGCAGACAAAGGCTTTAAAAGAGCACCAGCAGGAACCGTCTTCTAAGGAAGCTTTAGAATGTCTTCCGATGTTAAAAAGAAGCGATTTGAAAAAAGAAGCCCGTCCGATTGATCTGGTTGAAAAAGAAGTAGATGGTATCAAAGTTTTACATCACAATGTGTTCAGCAATGGTATCCATTATCTGAATCTTGTGTTTGATGTAAAACATGTTGCACAGGAGGACTGGCAGTATCTATCTCTTATGAGCCGCATGTTAGGTCTTGTAAATACAAAGAATTACAGCTATGCAGATTTGGCAAATGCGGTAAATATTTATACCGGTGGTATCAATGTGGGGCTTACCACGTATTCTTCACCAAAACATGATGGACGTTTTACATGTGAAGTTCGTGCAAAATTTTTGTATGGAGAAGCAGAGAAGGCAATTCAACTTATGAAAGAAATGATGCTGCATTCTGATTTTTCAGATGAGGCACGTATGCATGAGCTGATTGCGTCACAAAGATCCCGTCTGGAAATGCGCATGAGCAACACAGGAAATGTGCTTGCGGCAGGACGTGCAATGGCATGTTTTTCAGTGCCGGCGCTTATTACAGATAGCATCAGTGGTATAGCATATTATCAGTTTGTCAAAGATTTGGATGAGCATTATGATGAGAAAAAGGAAGAAATCTGCAAGAAGTGCGAACAGCTGGTTCATCAGGTGTTTACATCATCACATTTGCTTGTCAGTACAACAGGAGATGATACTGCTTATGCACAGGTGGAAAAATATTTGCCAGGTATAAAAGAAGATTTGTTTGAAACAACACAGGAGGCGCCAAAGCAAGAAATTAAGCTGATCCGCAAAAAAGAAGGATTTAAGGATGCATCGCAGGTACAGTATGTTTGTCGTGCAGGAAACTTTATGAAAGATGGTTATACGTTCCATGGAGCGATGAATATCTTAAAAGTGGCACTCAGCTATGATTATTTCTGGATCAATATTCGTGTGAAGGGTGGCGCCTATGGCTGCCGCGGCGTGTTCAGCTTAAATGGAGACACATATTTTTCATCTTACCGTGATCCAAATCTGGAAAAAACAAATGATGTTTTTGCACATACAGCAGATTACATCCGTGCATTTGATGCGGATGAGCGTGATATGACAAAATATATTATCGGTACGATCAGCGAGATGGATACACCTCTGACACCGGCGCAGCGTGGAATGAGAGCATTGGCTTGTTATATGCGGGGAACAACATTTGAAGAATTACAGAAGTATCGTGATGAAGTGTTAAATGCCAGTGTAGAGGATGTTCGCGCACTTGCACCGATGGTGCAGTCTGTTATGGATCAGGATTATTTCTGTGTTGTTGGAAATGAGGATACATTGGAAGCATCAAAAGATATGTTTGATGTGTTATATAATTTATATGAGTAAACAAAGGAGAACTCTATGCAGGATAATTTTAAATCAGGTTTTGTAACGATTATTGGACGACCAAATGTAGGAAAATCGACACTCATGAATCATTTGATTGGACAAAAAATCGCCATAACGTCCAATAAACCACAGACGACGCGCAATCGCATTCAGACGGTTTATACAGATCCGGATGTGGGACAGATTGTTTTTTTAGATACGCCTGGCATTCATCAGGCTTCGAATAAACTGGGTGAATATATGGTAAGTGTGGCGGAACATACGATGCAGGATGTGGATGTGATTCTGTGGCTGGTAGAACCATCGGATTATATCGGTGGTGGTGATCGTCATATTGTAGACCAGTTGAAAAAGACAAAGACACCGGTGATTCTTGTTATCAATAAGATTGATACGGTAGAGCATGATGCGGTATTCGGGGTTATTGAGGCCTATCGAACACTTTATGACTTTGCAGAGATTGTGCCACTTTCTGCATTACGTGGAAAGAACTGTGAAATTTTATTAGAGCAGATTTTTAAATATTTGCCTTATGGACCGGCATATTATGATGAGGATGTGGTAACAGATCAGCCACAGCGCCAGATCGTAGCAGAGATTATCCGTGAGAAGGCGCTCCATGCACTTTCCGAGGAAGTGCCGCATGGAATTGCCGTTTCTATTGACCAGATGAAGTGGCGCGAGGGCAAGTATGGTATGTATGATATTGATGCGACCATCATCTGCGAGAAGGATTCGCATAAGGGCATTATTATTGGAAAAGGCGGAGCTATGCTCAAAAAGATTGGCAGTAATGCACGCTATGAGTGTGAAAAGATGTTAGATGCCAAGGCGAATCTGAAGTTGTGGGTTAAAGTGAAAAAGGATTGGCGCGACAGCGATTATCTGATTAAGAACTTTGGCTATCGTAAGGATGAAATCTAATTCCATTTTTTATCTGGTATATCTTCTTTTTTGCTGGAGAGTCTAAAGAGTAGACAAGCAAAAAGAGGTGGCAAGGATGGATGAATGGTGGGAAAAATTTGAGGCAAGTGGTAAGGTAAGTGATTATCTTGCTTATTGTAAAAAGGCGGAGGAAGAGTCCCATGGGATTCAATATTGTTCTGACAGGGATGGTTCTTTCGGCGATTCCTGTGGGAGAGTACGACAAGAGAATAACGATTCTGACAAAAGAACGTGGCAAGATCACGGCTTTTGCTAAAGGTGCACGTCGCTCGGGCAACCAGCTTTTAGCGGCGGCAAATCCTTTTGCCTTTGGACAGTTTGAAGTGTATCAGGGCAAAAGTACATATACCGCAGTGCGGGCGGAAATTAAGAATTATTTTCGAGAATTAGCGGAAGATTTTGATATGGTTTGCTACGGGTATTATTTCTTAGAGGTGGCGGAATACTACGCGCAGGAAAATGCAGATGAAGTGGAACGCTTACGGCTTTTATATCAGACATTGCGCGCGTTAGAAAGTCGTAAGTTTTCTTTTGCGCTCATTCGGGGAATTTATGAATTAAAAACATTGACCATTGGCGGAGAATATCCGAATGTGTTCGAATGTTTGTCCTGTGGGGCAAAAGAACACCTGGACTATTTCAGTATGCGGCTTCGCGGCTGTGTTTGTGCAAACTGCCAGTCGAGTGCAGGAGGAAGTCCACTGGGGGGCTCTACCTTATATGCGTTGCAATATGTGATTTCTGCCCCGGTGGAAAAATTATACACGTTCCGACTGACCCCAGCGGTAGAAGAAGAATTTTTACAACTGCTCCGGTCGTATCGGAACCATTATGTAGGCCACACGTTTAAAAGCGAGAAATTTCTGCCGTAGTGCCGCAGGGACGTTCCTTGTGGCAAAAGGAACGTCCCTGCGGCCGCGGCTGTACGTAGCCTTGAAAAAAGGGAAAATTCATAGTATAATAGTGCGGTTAAGTGCTTAGAACAACAAGGAGGACCGATCATACATGGAAAATAAGAAAACACATTCTGCAAAAAATGTGAAAGCAAGTAAGAGAAGAGCAAGAAATGCAAAGATTGTAAAGCGCAGAATTGCAATGCTTATAGCTGCACTTGTGGTAATTGCAGCAATTATCATTGCAGTGGTATGCAAGGTCGTAGGTGTATTTGACAGTACAGCAGATGAAAGCATGATTACGATTATGGATGATGGCAAAATCGTATGCGAAGAAGTGACCGATTTTTCAGAAAAGGATTACTCTAAGAAAGAACTAAAGACATTCATCAAACAGCAGATTAAGGAATACACAGCAGAAAACGGAGCCAATAGCGTTAAACTGGATCAGCTGAAAGTAAAAGGTGACGTGGCATATGCTAAAATAACCTATGCATCAGCAGATGATTACAGCAAGTTTACAAGTCTGGGATTATATACAGGAACAGTAAAACAGGCAGCAAAGAAAGGCTTTGATTTTGCAGACGCATTTGTGAGCGTAAAAGATGGCGTAAAGGGAACATCGGTAGAATCACTGGATATTACTTCCCAAAAGAAATTAAAGGTTGCAGTGATCAAAGAAAACATCAGTGTTACCGTAGATGGAGAGATTCTTTATGTGTCTGATGCCTGCACGACAATGGTAGATAAAAATACCGTGGCAATTGCGCAGCCGGATGGCAATGAAGATGCAACACAGTTGACATACATTATTTATAAGTAGAGTGTTATACAGGAGATTGCCTGTACACAATAGAACAAGAAATGAGAGGATCAGATTATGGAAAAGACAATGGACAAGATTGTTGCTTTATGTAAAGCAAGAGGATTTGTATATCCGGGTTCTGAGATCTATGGAGGTCTTGCGAACAGTTGGGATTACGGAAATCTCGGCGTGG
>ERZ773115.2138-NODE-2138-length-16218-cov-3.007424_pt1 | contig 16218 bp, 8 predicted proteins | sample MGYA00511116_ERZ773115 | MGnify/ENA primary metagenome ERZ773115 (study PRJEB29015, sample SAMEA2737869) | human gut metagenome | biome: human gut; feature: human-associated habitat; material: faeces | place: China | collected 2012 ... | reverse complement strand
CGGACGTATCCAGAACGGCAAGGAAGCGGTAGATCTGCTGACGGAAAAGGACTTCTCGGTTGCTCTGGAAAAGGCCGGACAAATCAACCAGTATAACGAAACCCGCAAAGACCTTGACAAGACCATGACCGAAGAGGCCAATCAAATCGTAGCCGGTCTGGAAGGACTCGCAGACCGCCGCTCCATCGTGTTGTACAACGAGGATTGGCATAAAGGAGTAATCGGAATCGTCGCTTCCCGCCTGACGGAAGTATATTACCGCCCCGCCGTAGTATTGACACGCACGGATGATATGGCAACCGGATCGGCACGTTCCGTTTCCGGTTTCGATGTATACAAAGCCATCGAGTACTGCCGGGATTTACTGGAAAACTTCGGCGGACACACCTATGCTGCCGGTCTGTCCATGAAAGTGGAAAACGTACCCGCTTTCACTGAACGTTTCGAAGAATTCGTATCCCGGCATATTCTGCCGGAACAGACCAGCGCCGTAATCGACATCAATGCCGAAATCGACTTCCGGGATATCACTCCCAAATTCTGCAATGATTTGAAGAAGTTCAACCCCTTCGGTCCCGACAATACCAAGCCCGTATTCTGTACCCACAACGTGTACGACTACGGAACCAGTAAAGTCGTAGGACGCGACCAGGAGCATATCAAGCTGGAACTGGTGGACAACAAATCAAACAATGTAATGAACGGAATTGCTTTCGGGCAGAGTTCTCACGTGCGCTACATCAAGACCAAGCGTTCGTTCGACATCTGTTACACCATTGAGGAAAACACCCACAAACGGGGAGAAGTACAGTTGCAAATTGAAGATATAAAGCCGAATTAAGCCGAAGAAGACGGGAGAAGATTCTCTTTGTGTTTTTCCTTTAGGCACGGATTACACGGATTTTACTGTTTTTTTAGTCTACAAAGTCCGTGTAATCCGTACCTGAAATACCATCATTATATATAGTATCACACACTCTTTTTATCTTTCAACTTTACAACCATGTCCTCGCAGCCCGACGCCTCCCAACTTTCAACTCTCAACTCCCGAATCCTAAAGCAGTATTGGGGATATGACCGTTTTCGGGGTATCCAGGAAGATATCATCGACAGCATCAGCAAGAATAAGGATACCTTGGGACTAATGCCTACGGGTGGCGGCAAGTCCATTACTTTCCAAGTCCCGGCACTTGCCAAAGAAGGAATGTGCCTGGTGATTACCCCCCTGATAGCCCTGATGAAAGACCAGGTACAGAATTTGAAAAAGCGGGGTATCAAGGCACTTGCCATCTACTCCGGCATGAGCCGGCAGGACATCATCATCACCCTTGAAAACTGTATATTCGGCAACTATAAGTTCCTCTATATCTCACCCGAACGTCTGGATACGGAAATATTCCGCACCAAATTGCGGAAAATGCACATCAGCATGATTACGGTAGACGAAAGCCACTGCATCTCGCAATGGGGGTATGACTTCCGTCCCGCCTATCTGAAAATCGCAGAGATACGCGAACTGCTGCCGGATGTCCCCGTTCTGGCACTGACCGCCACTGCAACCCCCGAAGTGGTAAAGGATATCCAAGCCCGTCTGCATTTCCGTCACAAGAATGTATTCCGCATGAGCTTCGAGCGGAACAACCTCGCTTATATTGTTCGCAAAACAGAGAACAAGACTGCCGAACTGTTGCATATACTGCGCAGCATGCCCGGCAGTGCCATTGTATACGTACGCAACCGCCGCCGCACCAAGGAAATTACCGAACTGCTGAACAACGAGTACATCACAGCCGATTTCTACCATGCCGGACTGGACGATGCCACCAAAGACATCCGCCAGCACCGCTGGCAATCCGGCGAGAGCCGTGTCATGGTGGCAACCAATGCTTTCGGCATGGGCATAGACAAACCGGACGTGCGCATCGTTATCCACATGGACCTGCCCGACTCCATAGAAGCCTACTTCCAGGAAGCCGGAAGAGCCGGACGTGACGGGCAGAAGGCGTATGCCGTCATCCTATATGCCAAGTCGGACAAGACTACACTGCACAAACGCATCCCCGACACCTTTCCGGAGAAAGAATATATCAGAGACGTTTACGAACATCTCCAATACTATTATCAAATGGCAATGGGTGACGGACTGGATTGCGTACGCGAATTCAACATCGAAGATTTCTGCCGCAAATTCAAGTACTTCCCCGTACCGGTGGACAGCGCTTTGCGAATCCTGACCCAGGCGGGCTATCTGGAGTACACTGCCGAACAGGACAGCACCTCACGCATCCTCTTCACCATACGCAGGGATGAACTCTACCGGCTGCGCGAAATGGGCGAAGACATGGACAGGCTCATACAAGCCGTGCTTCGTTCCTATACCGGAGTATTCACAGACTATACCTATATCAACGAAGATTCGCTTGCCATACGCACAGGACTTACCCGCCGGCAAATCTACGAAATGCTGGTTCACCTTGCCAAACTGCGCATCGTAAGCTATATTCCCCATAAAAAGACACCTTATATAATATACACGCGCGAACGCGTGGAAGCACAACGCATCCATATCTCCCCGGAAGTATACGAACACCGGAAAGCACGCTATGAAACGCGCATCAATGCCATGCTCGATTACGTGACCAACGACACCGTATGCCGCAGCCGTATGCTGCTGGACTACTTCGGGGAGAGAAACGAACATAACTGCGGACAATGCGATACCTGTATCAGCCTGCGCAGCAAATCAAAAGCTTCTGAACAACCGGACCGGGAAACGCTTTGTGCAAAAGTATGCGAGATATTGTCCTGTGAATCCCTGACTCCCGCCGGCCTGCTCAAACAACTTCCAATGGACAAAGAGCTTCTGACCGAAATATTGCACCGGTTATCGGACGAAGGAAAAATTATTGCCGTTGACGGAATACTGCAAATCAAAAAATAAATCATTACTTTTGTACAGTGCATCAGCACACCAATCCTATCAACCTATTAAAAACATAACTAAAACAACATCATAATCATGGGATTCTTTAAATCGTTCTTCTCCGGCAAGCCGGCAAATCCGGAAGAGGAAAAACAGAAAAACAATCAGAAGAACTTCGAGATATTCAAGTACGACGGTATGCGTGCCCAACGTATGGGACGCGCTGACTATGCCATCAAATGTTTCACCGAAGCCCTTGCGCTACAGATTTCGAGACAATGGGCTACCTGGCACAAGTATATATCCAGTCCAACGAACTGGATGAAGCCCGCAAGCTTTTGGAAAGAATGATCCGAACAGAACCGGAGCATACCTCTACTTTACTCACCCTTGCCAACGTCTGCTACATGCAGGAGGACTATGCCGCCATGGCGGAAGCCGCCCAAAAAGCCATTGCCGTTGAAGAAGGCAATGCCATGGCGCACTATCTGCTGGGAAAAGCCGACAACGGCCAGAACGACGGCATCATGTGCATCGCCCACCTCACAAAAGCCATCGTACTCAAGGACGACTTCACCGAAGCCCGTCTGCTGCGTGCCGAGGCTCTGACGAAGATGCAGCAGTACAAAGAGGCTATGGAAGACATCGACGCCATACTCGCCCAAGACCCGGACGATGAAAACGCCATACTGCTCCGCGGAAAGATAAAGGAAGCGACCGGTGCAGAAGCCGAAGCAGAAGCCGACTATCTTCATATAACGGAACTGAATCCGTTCAACGAACAGGCATTCCTCTACTTGGGACAGTTGTACATCGTCCAGAAAAAGCTGACCGAAGCCATCGCTTTGTTTGATGAAGCTATCGAGCTGAATCCCGACTTTGCCCAAGCATACCACGAACGCGGCCGCGCCAAACTGCTGAACGGCGACAAGGAAGGCTCCATGGAAGACATGAAACGCAGATTGGAGCTTAACCCGAAAGAGTTGCAGGATTTCAACGGACAATACGGCAATCTGCCGGGCAACAATACGACAAATGTATTAGGATTATAAAACATTATCTATAAAATGATGCAATTATCAAAAAAAACATTGGTTTTTATTTGCATCTAAAAGAAAAGTGTTACATTTGCCACATAATTCAAAACGAAAAGCAAGAATGAAATCATTTACTTATGCATATTACTTCTTTTTTTACTTTTACTTTAGCCGGAAAGTAGAGCGGGAGTTTGTATGTATCAAGTGACAGTGATGCTTAAGAACAGAATAGAGAACTAAGTAATATATAAAGTCCCGCTCCAGTGTATGGAAGCGGGATTTTTTTGTAGCATAAATCAAGAAAAAGAGAGTCAGGAATGAAGAAGGTAGCCATTCAAGGAACATTAGGTTCGTATCACGACATTGCCGCACACAAGTACTTCGAAGGAGAAGAAATACAGCTTATCTGCTGCGCCAGCTTCGAGGACGTATTTGCTGCTGTCAAACAGGACAGTCAGACCATAGGCATGCTGGCAATAGAAAATACGATTGCAGGAAGCTTGCTGCACAACAATGAACTCCTGCGCCAAAGCGGCACACAGATTGTAGGCGAATACAAATTGCGCATCTCGCATAGCTTTGTTTGCCTGCCCGACGAGGATTGGGACGACATCACGGAAGTAAACTCCCACCCCATCGCCCTGATGCAGTGCCGTGAGTTCCTCGGACAGCATCCCCGCATCAAGGTAGTGGAAGGCGAGGACACCGCTCTCAGTGCGGAAATCATCAGGAAAGAAAACCTGAGAGGACATGCTGCCATTTGTTCCAAAGCCGCCGCCGAACGTTACGGCATGAAGGTGTTGCAGGAAGGTATCGAAACCAACAAACACAACTTCACCCGCTTTCTGGTTGTGGCAGACCCCTGGCAAGTGGACGAGCTGAGCCGCCACCGCAACAAGGAAGTGAACAAGGCAAGCATGGTATTCACGTTGCCGCATACCGAGGGAAGCCTTTCGCAAGTATTGTCCATCCTGTCTTTCTACCGCATCAACCTGACAAAGATACAGTCACTGCCCATCATCGGGCGCGAATGGGAATATCAATTCTATGTAGACGTAGTTTTCGACAATGTGCTGAAATATAAACAATCTATCGTGGCTATCACCCCACTGACCAAAGAACTTAAAATATTGGGAGAATATGAAGACGGAAAATCAACTATCTAAAATAAAGCCAGCCGACCGGCTGGCAAGCGTAAGCGAATACTATTTCTCTAAAAAGCTGAAAGAAGTGGCACAGATGAACGCCGAAGGCAAAGATGTAATCAGCCTGGGCATCGGCAGTCCCGACATGCCCCCTTCAGAGAGTACCATACAGACGCTTTGCGATGCGGCCCGCAACCCCGACGGACATGGCTACCAGCCCTATGTGGGTATTCCCGAACTGCGCCGCAGCTTTGCCGGCTGGTATAAAAAATGGTATGGCGTAGAGCTGGACCCGAATACAGAAATACAGCCGCTCATCGGCTCCAAGGAAGGTATCCTGCACGTTACGCTGGCTTTCGTCAACCCGGGCGAACAGGTGTTGGTTCCCAATCCCGGCTATCCCACCTATACTTCATTGAGCAGGATACTGGGTGCAGAGGTCGTAAACTATAACCTGAAAGAGGAGAACGGCTGGCTATTGTTGCAAGTCAGCGATACAGGCATAGGTATCCCTATCAACAAACAGGGAAAGATATTCGAACGTTTCTATCAGATAGAAAGTGAGCACGTAGGAAGTGGTATCGGACTTTCGTTAGTACAACGTCTGATAGAACTTCATCATGGACGTATCGAACTGGACAGCGAAGAAAACAAAGGCAGTACATTCTCTGTCTATCTGCCACAGGATCTGTCGGTTTACAAACCTTCCGAGTTAGCTTCCAATGACGAACAGAATGAAGAAGAGCAAGTGTATTCTACCAATTCCAAAGCAATGTATTTCATCGACACGGAGAAAGTGGAAAACGAATCTGTGGAATCCGGTGATAAGAAACGCGGAACAATTCTGATCGTAGAAGATAATAACGAAATCCGCCGTTACCTGAGTAACGGACTGGCGGATTTGTTCAACACACTGGAAGCCGGGAACGGTGAAGAAGCACTAGAAAAACTGAAAGACAACGAAGTGGATGTGATTGTCACCGACGTCATGATGCCGGTTATGGATGGTATCAAGCTATGCAAGAACGTGAAACAAAATATCCGGACTTGTCATATTCCGGTTATTATTCTCTCCGCAAAGACCGATATCAAAGATCAGATGGAAGGTCTGCAAATGGGTGCGGATGACTATATCCCCAAACCATTCTCTCTTGCCATCCTGACAACCAAGATACAGAACATGATGCGTACACGCAGACGGATGCTCGATAAGTACGCCAAATCATTGGAAGTAGAACCTGAGAAAATCACATTCAATGCGATGGATGAAGCCTTGCTGAAACGTGCCATGGCGATTGTGGAAAAGAATATGGATAACATCGAATTCTCTACCGACGAATTCGCCAGAGAAATGAACATGAGCCGTTCTAATCTGCATCTGAAACTAAAAGCAATTACCGGAGAATCAACCATTGACTTTATCCGTAAGATTCGTTTCAATGAAGCGGCCAAGCTACTGAAAGACGGACGATATACGGTAGCGGAAGTCAGCACCATGGTAGGATTCAATACGCCGTCATATTTTGCCACCAGTTTCAAGAAATACTTCGGATGCTTACCTACGGAGTATATCAAGAAATCAAAAGGATAGCCTTCTCATTCAAAAAAAATATGTTGTTAGACAAATTTGATATATAATTCAATAAAACTAATAGTAGCTAAATTGTTTTTGAACAAAGTATAGACGTTATGAACAAGTATTGGCTGTATAACTCTCTACATTTGTATAGAGATATCAGAACCAAAAGATTATAAACCAAATTAAAGAAAAAGTTTATACTATGAGCTTCAAAAAACGACTTTACATCTATGTAATTTTATCATTCATCAGTATGGGTATAGTTAATGCACGTTCAATAACTATACAGCAAAAAATTGACTGGCCCGAATTCATGAGCAGTCAGGACATGATATGGGAAGTACTGCCTGAATATTGGCACGAATCAGCCTATCTGGGAAATGGCAGGCTGGGGCTAATGATTTATAAAGAACCGGAAAAGAATTACATACGGTTCGAAACCAGTAACTGCGATGTACACGACCACAGAGAAAAAAGAGACGTACTCGGGACGCCCCGATTACTCACCGGTCACTTTGCATTACACCCCGAAGGAGAAATCATCAGTGGAAAGATGCGCCTCGACCTTTGGAACGCAGAAGCTACAACAGATATTCTCACTACCAAAGGAGCGATCCATTTAAAAACGTTTGTCCATGCCGACGATATGATTATGATCGTAAAAGCAACAACAGAAGGAGAAGAAAAAGACTTTCAGTGGGAATGGATTGCCGCCGAAGCTAATAGTCCCCGTTATCTTTTCTTCAAGAATCAAGATAAAATGGACAAAATTCCGCAAGACTATCAACTCAATCCTGCTGCTGAAATCAGTAAAAAGGATGACATAAACTTATCCACCCAAAAGCTACTTGCCGGTGGTGAAACAGTAGTAGGATGGCAGGAAAGTAAAGCAGAAAAAGGAGAACGCATTCTGTGGATAAACCTTACACATACATATCCGCAGACAAATGCCGGAGAAATATGTATGAAAGAAATAAAGAAAGCGAGACGTCAAGGATTTAAAAAGCTACAAAGTACGCATCGCAAATGGTGGAATACCTATTATCCTGCCAGTTTCATCACATTGCCCGAAATCCAAAAAGAAAACTTTTACTGGATACAGATGTACAAACTGGCTTCCGCTACTCGCGGTGACCGCGCCTTGATAGACAATACAGGTCCCTGGCTGACAGAAACTCCCTGGCCCAACGCCTGGTGGAACCTCAACGTACAGCTAACCTATTGGGCATTGAATGCCTCTGACCATTTAGACCTGGCCGCCTCACTCGAAAACGCACTTTACAACCATATAGACGAACTACGCCTCAACGTTCCTTCTGCCTACCGTTCTAATTCTTTAGGGATTGGAGTGGCTTCCAATCTGGAATGTATGTCAACGGAAATAGGTATTCCCGGCAAAGGTAAAGCACAAGTAGGCTTATTACCATGGGCATGCCATAACCTCTGGCTCATCTACCGTCACAAGATGGATGATAATGTGTTACGCGACAAGTTATTTCCATTATTAAAAGGTGCTGTCAACTATTACCTGCACTTTCTGGAAAAAGGCGAAGATGGCAAATTGCATCTCCCCAAAACCTATTCACCGGAATACGATGCCGTAGAAGACTGTAACTTCGATCTCGCTTTACTACGTTGGGGATGTCAGACCTTACTTGAATCAGCTAAGCGTCTGAATATTCAGGATCCCCTGATGGAAACCTGGCAAAGTGTTCTTAATAATCTGGTGGCTTATCCTATGGATGAAAACGGCCTGCTAATAGGAAAAGATATGCCTTATGCCTTTTCTCACAGGCATTACTCGCATTTACTTGCCATCTATCCTTTATATCTGCTCAACACTGAACAAACCGGTGCGGTTGACATCATCGAGAAATCACTGGCCTTTTGGCAAAGTAAACCCAAAGCACTCCAAGGTTATTCATGTACCGGTGCTTCTTCTATCTCGTCAGCTATCGGTAAAGGAAATGACGCGCTTGCTTATTTGAATAAGTTATTCGGAAAGTTTCTTAGCCCTACCACTATGTATAAAGAAGCAGGCCCCGTTATCGAAACCCCGTTATCAGGTGCTCAGTGCATCCACGATATGTTGCTACAAAGTTGGGGAGGAAAAATCAGAATTTTCCCGGCAGTGCCGGATGCCTGGCAGGATGTTGCCTACTCCGGTTTACGCACAGAAGGAGCCTTCAAAGTTTCTGCCAGCAGAAAACAGGGAAAAACAGAATTCGTGCATATAAAGAGTCTGGCCGGCGAGCCTTGTATAGTGATGACCGACATCTCTAATCCTGTTTTCACAGGAAAGAGAGACTTTATAATAAAATCTGTCAATAATGGTACTTATCTGATTGACTTAAAAAAGGGAGAAGAAATCATCATGTATCCTAAAGGTACATCTCCAGATTTTAGTATCTCACCCATATCACATATGTCTCAAAACTATTTTGGAAAGAAGGCAAAATAACCTATTGAGATCAACATGTAAAGGAGCTGCTTGAATGAATTTTAAAATCATCCATTTGAGCAGCTCAAATTGTACAAAAGGTATCTTATGACACTATGTAGAGATATTACATTCTGATATCTAAAAAACTAAAATTCAGAGACAAAACCACCTTTTTGAACAAAAATAGTATATGTCTCAACAAAATTAATATCAAAAAAGTCATTTTTGAACAAAGTGTGGACAACATAAATTAAGAATCATATTTAATGAAGTTACATTTGCAACAGTAAAAATACACTTTTAATAATTATAAAACCTAATAAAGTATGAAGAACATCTTCTTTATTTGCATTTGTGCCTTATTCGCTTTTACCGGATGCACGGATGACGATGATGAACTATTGGCAAATGGAGACTCTAACATTAACTTGCTTCCTAATCCTCAACCGAATGACGTAATTAATGAAAAGTTATTCGAGGTTATCAACCTGGATTATCCGGGTCTGGAAAAGGTGAAAGAGTATTATGAAGCTAATGAGTATTATTACGCTGCTCATGAGTTATTAAAATACTATAGAAACAGATCAGATGTCAGCAACCCGAATATCAATCTGATCAACCCTTCTATTACTGCTTTTGATCAGAATATAGCTGATCAGGCATTGGAACACAGATTCTATGTACGTAACTTTAAGGAAAAAGAAGAAAACGGCAAAGAAGTCTATTATTTATTTGATAAAGATAAAAAGATAGACTGGACTTATATTCCTGCTGAAATTACAGACCAGGAATTTAAGTCTCAGACCCACCGTCATCAATGGATGCTTCCACAAGCAAAGGCTTACCGCGTCAATCAGAATGAGAAATATATTCAATCATGGATAGAGGTTTATAGTGACTGGCTGAATACATTCCCTTGTCCGGAAGGTACGGTAAGCAAAGATGCTGTCCAGTGGTATGGCCTGCAACCTGCCGAAAGAGTGCTTGACCAAATCGATATCATGCCTCATTTTATCCAATCTACCAACTTTACCCCTCAATGGCTTTCAACATTCCTTGTTGCTTTTGCCTATGAAGTAGAGTGCATTCGCAACAATTATTATACTGACGGTAGTAATATTTATGTTACCCAGGTACAAGCAATCACTACAGCAGGTATTTTAATGCCCGAATTCAAGAATGCAGAAGCATGGCTGAATGAAGGAGCACAAAAAATCACTGAACAGATTACTGCACAGTTCTTAGAGGACGGAGTTCAAAATGAATTGGACCCAAGTTATCATATCGGAGTAGTTGCAGGATTCTATAATATATATAAAATCGCCCAACTCAATAACAAGTTAAGCTTATTCCCTTCTACCTATATAGAACAATTGAGAAAAGCAGCCCGCTTTGTTATGGATATCATCTATCCGGACTATACAATTGATAACTTCAATGATACACGTTCTGCTTCATATACTAAAAATGTATTATTAAGAAATCTGAGACAGTATTCTGAAATGTTCCCGGATGATGCAGAAATGAAATGGATGTCAACAGAAGGTAAACAAGGAACAACACCTGCCGGTTTGACACAGATATATGATGCTTCCGGGTATTATATGTTACGTAGCGGATGGGGAAAAAGCTCGACCATGATGATTCTGAAAAACAATAATAATCCGGATAACAAATGGCACTGCCAGCCCGATAACGGAACATTCGGTATCTATCGTAACGGACGTAATTTCTTCCCGGATGCCGGTGTATATTCTTATGGAGGAACAAGTGCAAGTAATGAAGATCGCAAGACATTCCTTGCAACTAAGAATCATAACACAATGACAGCCTTAAGTGCAACAATTGCCAATGGGTATATGAAAGGCGAGTTCCTTAAACATGAGACCAAAGAAAACACACAGATTTTGGTTACTCAGAATCAAATTAAAGCCGGTCTTACTCACCGTCGGGCTGTATTCTTCGTAGATAAAGAGTTCTTTGTACTTGTAGACGAAGGATACGGAGATGGTAATAAAGACAAAATCAATTTGAATTTCCATCTTTGTTCAAGCGAAGCTAATGAAACGGTATATGATGACTTGTCCGCCTCTTATCAGTATGGTGCACATACCACATTTGCAAATAATAACATACTGGTTCGCACTTTTGCCGAGACAAACCAGGATTTTGGCAAATCAAATGTTGCATCTGATGTTTCCAATAAGTTAGGAGAAAAGAATGCGTCACGCAAGGGTTATCAATACACGATACGGAAACCACAAAATGGAGCTGCCCGCTTTATTACTGTAATCTATCCGTTTGAAGCTGTTTCTACACTAAACAATCTGACTATGGATGCTCAGTTTACCGATAATACTCCTGAAGACGCAGGTACATTCCATACAAATGGTGCTGCGGTAGAAGTAACTATCAATGGCAAGAAATACGAATTATCTTATACTTTATAATTTAATATACCTAAGAAAAATGAGATCTAAATTACAAAACATTACTTCAAGATTGCTGGCAATCTTAATGGTAGTTGGATTGTGTGTCACGAACTCCTCCTGCACGGATCCGGAGACAACTGACTCTACCAAGTTTGCGATTTTCTATGCCGGTATTACCGACATAGGCCCCTCTATGAATTTTAACATGTCCGGACCGACTTACATCGGAGGTACCCCCTCTGATTTTTCTATCACTCGCATTACTCTTGATGGAGAAGTATACGATACAGATTGTTTTCAAATTTCAGATCCTAGTACAGGAGCTATTAAATTAGTTAATACGGATAATCTGCCTGTCGGTACTTATTGCATCAGTGTATCTTGTATATCAAATGGAAATTATTACGAGTTTAAAGATGCAATCACTGTAAATATGCTGGCACCGGTTCCTGACGGAATTACAGTAGACCCAAGCGAAGTTACAGTAGATTTTGCAGACATCTATAAAGAGTCTGCCAGTGCTCAGGTAAAAACTGAAGAAGGAACACATGTACACATCAGCAAGTATGAAATCATTCAGGAAGAAGGAAAGGAATACTTTGCAATTTCCAATACCGGAAAAATCACAGTCAACGATAAATATGAAGGAGAAATTCTTCCCGGTAAATATGTGTTGAATCTTAAATTAACAACAGAAGCAGGAGCAGGTATATACGAAAATGCTGTTACATTCAACATTATTTCCAGTCCGCTTACGTTAACATATAAACCCGCATCGGTGAGAGTAGAAAAAGATCAAGCATATGTGTCCGGAGCTCCAATTCTCAAAGGATCTCCAGAAGGACTGACGTATAAGATAAAATCAATCTCTCCCGAGACTTCAACTATCTCTATAGATGAACAGACCGGAATCATAACCCTTGCCGCCAATAACGGATTAGAAATAGATAATAGCTATAATGTATCTGTTACAGCAACCAACCAATATGGCAGCAAGGATTTCGATAATACATTTGTTATCAATATAGTGGCATTCATTAACCCTATTACCCAACTTCAATATGCAAACCAGGAAAAGATACAATCTGTTGCATTTGAATTTGGTCCGGAAGAAGTAGATGGAGACGAACTTACTTACTCATTCATTGACTTGGACTCCAGATTAGCCGATAAACTTAATATTGATGGAGTTACTGGTGTTATTTCTGCAAAAAAAGGCAATTCAATAGAAACTGGCACATATACAATCACAGTACAGGCGAAAAATGACAAGAGTGAGAAGACTTCAACCTTTACACTGACTATTGCAGCAAATCCTAACTATTTCACTTACATACGTTATGGAAATAACCTGGGACTTACCCCTGAAGAAAACTATGCTGATCAATTTGATTATGACAAAAAAGCTATTCTTCTAGCTGAAAAGTTAACTCCTAAGACAGACATTCCCAATGGTCGTCCTGTTAAATGGGAAGTTAAAATATTAAATACAACTGCATTAAGTGGTACTACAATCTCAGAAACAGGAGAACTATCATTTAGTGAGAATAAATGGAATAGCAATTATGGTGTTAGTGTACTTTTTGTTACCGCAACGGTGGGTTCTGGAGAAGAAGCTATATCTAAAACAATTCCTGTTTTCATACGTCAAAATAAAGATAAAAACGGAATTTTCGTCAAATATACTCCATTTGCAGTAAAGATGAATCCTTCTAAAGGTGGTATGGTAGCTGCACCTGTAGTTACATCAAATGGCACAACTGTAACAGACTACACAACATATTTAATGGATTATCGTAGAGACTTCTATTACTATAGTTTCATTGAAAACCATGTAGATGGAATACAGTCAGTCAATGGTAGTTTTATGAATGGCTTGTGGGCAACATATTATAAAGCAATTGGGAAAACTCCTAATTATAGTGCAAGAGCTCCTATGTCCTACTACGATAATGCCCAAAATCTCAGTCAACCCTTAGGCTATATAAGCAACAAAGATCTATCTGTAACAATCAACCCTGGCAAATGGAAAGATTCTGAAGGAGTGTATGCAAATGGTGTTTTTATAGGAAGAATGTCTTTTGTAACTGACGGTAAACAGGCAGATCTCGCTAATGATGGCACTACCAAAAATCAAATATTCCCATTAGCCATTTGGTTTGATGAAAGTTTCTAATTTAAATCTAATATAGAATAGATATGTACAATATAAAATTTAAAGCATTGAGTAAAAGAGGGTATTTTACCCTCTTAGCTCTCTTAATTGCGATTACCTCATTTGCTCAGGAAATCACAATAAACGGTGTCGTTATCGATGAAACGGATACTCCATTAATCGGAGCAACGGTTCAAGTAAAAAACACTCAAAAAGGAGTAGTTACAGACTTTGACGGAAAATTCTCCATTAAAGCGAATAGTAATGCAACATTGATTATCAGCTACATTGGCTATAAGAATCAAGAGATCAAAATAAAAGGTCAAAAGAACTTGAATATCAAATTAGAACCAGATAATGCAATGCTGGACGAAGTAATTGTAGTTGGTTACGGCAGTATGAAGAAAAGCGACTTGACAGGCTCCGTTTCTTCTGTAGCAGCTAAATCTATTGAAGGTTTCAAAACAGGTTCTGTAGTAGAAGCACTTGGAGGTCAGATTGCCGGTGTACAGATCACCCAGTCGGATGGTACTCCCGGTTCGGGTTTCGATATCAAAATTCGTGGTGTTGGTACAGTAAACGGAGATTCTTCTCCACTCTATATTGTTGACGGATTCGAAGTTAGTAGTATCGACTATCTTCCTAACTCAGACATTGAATCAGTCGAAGTATTAAAAGATGCTTCAGCTTCTGCAATTTATGGTGCACGCGCTGCTAATGGTGTAGTTTTGGTTACAACAAAATCCGGTAAAGAAGGAAAAGCCGTTATCACTTATAACGGGTCGGCTACTTATCGTAACATTCCTAAAAAACTGGACATGCTCAGCACATATGAGTTTGCCGCATTACAAGTAGAACTCAACCCGACTAAATACGGAACGACTTATTATCAAGAAGGAAATGATTCTGACGGAGTTCCTTATCGTCATCAAACTTTGGAAGACTACCTGACGGATCCCGGAATTGACTGGCAGAGTGAATCATTCAAACCGACTTGGTCTCAGAACCATGATTTCAGTATCAGCGGCGGTACAAAAGAAACTAAATATGCCGCCTCTTTCTCACATTTTGATGAAAATGGTATCTTCACGAACAGTGGCTATAAAAAGAATGCAGGTAAATTACGTATCAACCAAAAGATTACTAAATTCATCACTTTTGATGCTACTATCAACTATGCAAATACGGTGAAAGAAGGTATCGGTACTTCAGGTACCGGAGGAACGCTAAATATGTTATCAAATATATTACGTTTCCGTCCTACCGGAGGTAACAGTGTAACAAACGATGAACTTCTGAATTCTGTTTTCGACCCATTGGAACTAAGTGAGAACACCACTTATTCACAAATTAATCCAATTAAACAGGCTGAAGCTGTAAAAGACCGGAGACAATCTGAATTATGGGGAGCTAATGCTGCACTGACAGTACAATTGATGAAAAACCTGACATTCAAAGCATCAGCCACTTACAATACGACTAATACCAGAAGGGATCTTTTCTATGGTGAAAACTCCAGCCAGGCATATCGTAGTGGAGGCGTTTATGGTTCTACACAAATGCAGAAAGACTTACGTTGGCAGAGCAGTAACACATTAACTTATAAAAAGAAAATCAATAAGAAAAACACGTTTGATATCATGTTAGGACATGAGTTTTCATTCAGAAGCTCGGAACTTTTATATGGACAATCCAAAGATTTCCCGTTCCCAAACCTGGGTAACGACAATCTGGGAATAGGAGCCACTCCTAGCAGCGTATCAACTTCAAGAAGCGACAAGAAACTGTTATCTTACTTTGCAAGAGGTAACTACAACTTCGACAACCGTTATCTATTTACTGCTACAATACGTGCTGACGGTTCTACCGTATTCTCTGCAAAAAATAAATGGGGATATTTTCCTTCATTCTCCGCAGCATGGCGTGTATCGGAAGAAAAATTCATGAAGAACATAACTCCGATATCAAACTTAAAACTCCGCCTTGGATGGGGTACAGTAGGAAATGACCGTATCACAAACTATCTGTCTATGGATCTGTATTCATCAAGCAAATATGGAATAGGACAACAAATGGCCACAGTGCTGAGTCCGAAACAACTGGCTAACAAAGATCTGAAATGGGAAGGATCTACCACTGCTAACTTAGGTATTGATGTTGGTCTTCTTGATAACCGCCTGAACCTGACAGCAGATTTCTTCTTAAAGAACACCAAAGATCTGTTACTTGAACAAAAGCTTGCTTATGTAACAGGATTCAACTCTCAATGGCAGAATATTGGTAAGATTGAGAATAAAGGTATCGAATTGAACATCAATTCCACTAATATTCAAACTCGTAACTTCTTATGGCAGACAGATTTCAACATTTCATTCATTAAGAATACATTGAAAGCGTTGCAGGACGGCAATACATATATACAGTCAGCAACTAAATTCAACAGTAACTTCAATGGAAATGATTATATCTCCATTGTAGGTTCTTCACTTGGACAAATGTATGGA
>ERZ773115.2125-NODE-2125-length-16305-cov-3.440369_pt1 | contig 16305 bp, 15 predicted proteins | sample MGYA00511116_ERZ773115 | MGnify/ENA primary metagenome ERZ773115 (study PRJEB29015, sample SAMEA2737869) | human gut metagenome | biome: human gut; feature: human-associated habitat; material: faeces | place: China | collected 2012 ... | reverse complement strand
GAAACAATCAGCAGAATGACGATCAGCCGCTTAATAATCCGGTCATCCATCTTTGAACTGCACTTCATCCCAATCCACAGACCCAGAAGGGAAAACGGAAACAGCATCAGTGCATGGCAGAAAATTTCCATCGTCAGGATCTTTAAAGCAATATAGAGACCGATCCGGAAGGTACTTTCCACCAGAAATACCATGCTGATATTGGCCTTAAATCCACTACCGTTATCCGTCACACGGCTTACATACGCCGCCAGCAGCGCACCAACACCAAACAATCCGCATAAAACACCTGCGATCACACCAATGACCGCCAGAACGATTTTAGAATTTTTCATCTTGCCCGGATGGCGTTCCCGCAGGTACATCTCGCTTCCCAGAAGAATGATCATAACTCCAAACACCACCTTGATGGCGCTGGCATCCACATTTTTTAATAGGAAGGAGCCAGGAATACTTCCCGCAAGTACCATAGCTGACAATGGGATAAATACCTTCGGATCCAGGCTTTTCCGGTTTTTCCAGGTCAGAATGGCATTGGCCGGATAACCAAGTAACAGATCTACCGGAGAAATGTTGGCATTGACCGAGCCAAAACTTAACATAGCCGTAAAGATCATGGTATTGGCAAAGCCGCATAGTCCCTTGATGATGTACGATGTAAATGTCGCGAAAATCCATAAACCCATCGTGTTCCCCCCATTTTTCTTCTGAATATCAATCCATTCGTACCAGAAATATCCTCGTCCCGCACCCTGACACGGTAGTTCCAACACACACTCTCTGAACGAATTTTCATTTTCTGATATCCGTAAAATATAGGCGTTCCTAAAACACAGGAACGCCTATATTTATGCCTTATAATTGTTCACTACCATGATACCATTCTATTGCATCCAAATCAAACGTTCGTGAGACTTGACGCATGATTCTGATAAATGCTGTGGCTCATTGCACCTGAGACTGTCCGCCTGCTGCTTACAGTCTCTTCATCAGCTCTTCGCGCTCTTTCTCATATCCCGGTTTGCCAAGCAGAGCAAACATATTTCTCTTGTAGCTCTCAACACCTGGCTGGTTGAATGGGTTGACACCCAGCAGATAACCGCTGATGCCGCATGCAAACTCGAAGAAATAGAACAGTTCGCCTAAGTAGAACTCGTTCTGCTCCGGAACATTGACCTTCAGGTTTGGTACCTGGCCGTCGGTGTGTGCCAGAATGGTTCCGTTCATAGCACTCTTGTTGACAAAATCTACATTCTTGCCAGCCAGATAGTTCATACCATCGGTATCGATCTCTTCCTCTTTCAGAACCACTTCTTCCGGAGACTCTTCTACATTGATCACTGTCTCAAACATGATCCGTGCACCGTCCTGGATGAACTGGCCCATGGAGTGCAGATCCGTTGTCAGATCTACGGCAGCCGGGAAAATACCCTTCTGGTCTTTGCCTTCGCTCTCGCCAAATAACTGTTTCCACCACTCAGATACATAGTGAAGGCTTGGCTCATAGTTTGCCACGATCTCCACATGTTTGCCTTTTCTTAATAAGATGTTGCGGATTGATGCATACAGAAGCGCCGGGTTCTCTTCATATGGGGTCTCCAGGGCTTTCTTTCTTCCGGAAGCTGCACCCTCCATCAGCTTGTCAATGTCTGCGCCGCTGACTGCGATCGGCAGAAGACCAACTGCAGTTAATACGGAGAAACGTCCGCCTACATCATCCGGAACCACGAAGCTCTCGTAACCTTCCTGATTTGCCAGGTTCTTTAATGCGCCCTTTGCCTTGTCAGTGGTTGCGTAGATACGCTTGTTAGCCTCTTCCTTACCATACTTCTCAATCAGCATCTCCTTGAATACACGGAATGCGATCGCCGGCTCCGTTGTGGTACCAGACTTGGAAATGATGTTGATGGAGAAATCCTTGTCTCTTACTACATCCTGCAGATCCTTGATGTACTTGCTGCTGATGCTGTTGCCCACAAAGAAGATCTGCGGAGTCTTTCTTGTACCTTTATCCAATACATTATAGAAACTATGGGTCAGAAACTCGATGGCTGCTCTGGCGCCCAGGTAGGAACCGCCGATACCGATGACTAACAGTACATCAGAATCAGACTGGATCTTCGCTGCTGCCTTTTTGATGCGGGCAAACTCATCCTTATCATAATCCACTGGAAGATCGATCCATCCAAGGAAATCATTACCAGCTCCGGTTCTGGAGGTCAGCACCTCTTTTGCGCACTCCACACCAGCCTTCATATTTTTCACTTCTTCTGCGGAAATAAATCCGGCAGTCTTAGAATAATCAAATGTAACTTCTTTTCCCATGATCATATTCTCCTTTATCATATAGTTTCTGCGGTAATTGCCACAAAGCCTTATGCTTAGTATAGCACAGATTTGTCCGGTTTGCGATCCCTTATTTTTAAGTCTATGCCAGATACTGCTTCAGAATCTCTCCCACCAGTTCCAGTTCATCTGGAGACAGATCCCGAATCCAGTCATTTTCACTACGGCTTCGCTCTCTGCTGGCGGCGATCTGTTCCAGGCTGTGTTTTAAATAATCCACATCCCGGCGCACCGGTTCCTGACCGTCTGGATTCTGGCTTCCCGGTGTCTGGCTTCCTGAATTCTGGCTTCCCGGGTTCTGACCTCCCAGGGTCCGGCTCTCTGAGTTCTGGTTCCCCGGGTTCTGGTTCCCCGGGTTCTGGTTCTCCGGATCCTGGTTCCCCGGATTCTGGTTCCCCAGGGGCTGGCTTCCCGGATTCCGGCTTCCTAAGCTCCGCCCCCGGAGGCTGGTCTGACTATTTCCGGTCTGCTCTCCTCCGGACATCATGGTTTCCCGGAGATCACGGTCAGGCTCTGACACTGCATTTTCCCGGTTTCCAAGGCTGGTAAAACGGCCTTTCTGGTCCCTGGCTACCGTTTTCCGCTCCTCCACGAGCTGCGGCTCTGTTCCTTCTCCTCTGGATTTTCTTAAAAAATGGACTCCTTTTTTGCTATTGATCTCCTTTACCGGAACGATATGGTCGGTTCCATTATCATCCGCACCACGGCTTCGCAGGTCACGGATATTCAAATCACGGACATTTAAATCACGGATGCTGCTGTTTTTTATGGCTGCATTCCGGAAACCTCCGCCCCGGGCGCCCCGGTAATCGTCCTCTGACGCTGAAGCAGCCTCACGGGCCAGACGGTTAAACAGCGAATTTTCCAGATAATCCTGTAGGCCATTCAGCAGCTGGTTTTTCCGCTCTGCCAGATTGATGCCACAGTCCAGAAACAAGGTCAGGAGGCCGCTGAGCAGACCAACCGTTCCATAAAGCACCACATAATAGCTGTCACAGCGATACCAATAAGCCCCAAAGGCCGCACTTCCTCCCAAAAGAAAGCAAAGGACAGTCAGCTGGGACGCCAGATTGCCCCACCCATTTAAAGTAAATCCCATAAAACGATAACCAGCCAGCTGCTTTTCTAAATATGCTTTTGTATTGTGGATTCCAAGATTCAGACGGTATGTATTTTCGGCTTTCTGTTTCAGATCCCGCAGACAGCGGTTCTTGGTAAGAGTCATGTTGTCAGTTTCACGGATCAGTCTTTTGTAAAGGTTACGGGCTGTCAGTCTGCTTAAAAGTCCAAGAATGCAGACAGCCGTCAGAACGTATAATGCTTTTCCTGTTTCTAAAAATTCCAGCATCATAAAAAGCTCCCCTTTCTTCTCCAGATTCCTTCCAGATGCCATTTATTATAGCGGTGGAAGTTTCATTTGGGAAGATTGGGGAGCCTAGAATCGTTCGTCAAATTCTCCTATAAATCGATTCTGATACCTGGTTGAGGTAGTTGAAACAATGATTGAGACTGCATCACACATGCCGCCTCCCAACGCTGGTTTCCAAAGCAGTTGGCTATCTGTCGAATCCGACCAGTTCTTCTGCCATCGCCATGATCAGCTTCACGCTGTTGTCAATGGCCATTCTCTCGAACTCAGCATAATCCATCTCAGCACTGTCATCGGCCTTATCAGAAATGGCGCGGACGATCAGGAACGGAATGTTGTTCAGATATGCGGTCTGGGCAATGGAAGCGCCTTCCATCTCTGTACAGCAAGCCTGGAAATTCTTCACGATCCATGCTTTTTTCGCCTGATCAGAAACAAACTGGTCTCCACTGACGATACGGCCTACATGAACACCTACCTGTGGGATCACCTTGCGGCAGCACATATCTGCCATGTAGATCATGTTGCGGTCGCCCTTGAACACGGACTCCTCCATCTGCGGGATCTGACCAACCTTATAACCAAATCCAGTTGCGTCCATGTCATGCTGCATAGCATCCCTGGATAATACGATATCACCGATATCAATGCTGCTTCTCAAAGAACCTGCAATACCGGTATTGATAATGCGTCTTACATTGTACTGATCAATCAAAATCTGGGTACAGATCGCTGCATTTACCTTACCGATACCAGACCGTACCACGACCACGTCCAATCCTTTTAATCTTCCCTGGTAAAAATCCATGGTAGCAATGGTGCGGATCTCCACATCCTCCATCGCCTCTTTCAAATGAAGCACCTCTTCTGTCATGGCACCGATAATTCCTAACATAACGTTCCTCCTAATGTATCTTATCAATCTCTTATCTTCTTTTGGGCGCTCCCGTCCGTGCGGTGACTTTCGGGAGCTTTTACTTTCATATTACCATGGGTATTGTAACATGAAAAATGGGGCAAATGCAATATGTGGGCATGAAATGCTTTGTACTGTCACCGAAAAATGAAAAAACAGCCACTCCCCGGTGTGGTGGATGGCACACGAGGGGTGGCTGTTGGGGGTGGATTAAAAACGGATGTTACTTGATGTCTGTTAACATGATTCCGTCTGTTTTTGTTGATTTTGCTTCGTACCAACCATTGTCGTATTCTAACTCATGGATACAGCGTACACGATAATAGTAGCCTGCTGGTTGAGTTCCAACATCAATGGAAAGCTCTACGCTTGTTAACTGACCGTCTTCTTTATCTGCTGGAGTAAACTCTTTTTCAAATATTTCAACCGTACTCCATTTGTTTGTCTCCTCATTCAATTTTTCTAGGTATATTGTTAATGCTGCCCAATCCACAGGTTGAAACATTAAAGTTTCAGCATAAATATTAATAATTCCTTTTTCCGTATCCGTAATAGAACACATAGCTGATGCAAGAGCCTTACTCCTTTCCACAGAATATTCTCTTCCAACAGAAGTTTTTACGGATTTAGGAAGTAACATTGAATCTTCTTGTACCCCCTGTGCCAACATTTCTCTTCCCATTGGTGTTGCCATTGTTGTTATTGGACATAATACGGTAACCATCATAGTTAATGTCAATACACTTTTTAAGTTTTTCATACAGCATCCTCCTCTCTATATATAGGAAGACGCTTTAACCCTATTTTTTATAACCTACAGTTTCATCATAACTTATATTTTCTACTATTTTATCAAATACCTCTTCCTCAATAGTTCCAATCAAACAATAAAATGTATCATCTATCACATACTGTGCACTAAATTCCGAATGTTCATTATCAATAACATTTCTTTGAATTTCAATATCCTTATCCAAAAAACGGTTATGAATAGTTTTATACAGCTTTCGGTCCGAATTATATCCTACAGAATTCGCTTTTCCCTTTGACATTTGCTGATAATACAAATATTTATCTCCATAACAAAATTCAATACGTGACATACCTGTTTTTATCAGTAATTCTTTATATTCTAATTCTTCTGGAATATAAAATAACTGTGGAATCTTTACTCCAGTTTGACTTTCAATTTCTTCATATGCCTGTTCAAGAGAATTCGTTTCACTCCATGCCTCAACATTATTAAAGACAATCTCTCCCTTACCTCGATTCTCTCCCCAAAACTGATAATACCTCCGTCCACTAGCCATCATCCCAGTCCCCAGCAATATCGCCCCTACTGCTGCCACCAGAATCATCGGCTTCATCACTTTCTTTAAACGGATTACCTTATGGCCATCTTCTTTCTTATCCTGTGTTTCGTCCTGTGCGGCCATTGCCAGAATCTTCTCAAATTCTCCTTTTGGTGGGGTAAGGTTTAATTCTGGGTGGGCGGCGTATTCGGCGGCGGCTTGATCCAGCTGGGCCGCCAGCTGCTCGTCGGTGTATCCAAATGCTTCTTGTAATTTCTGCTGAATCAGTTTATCCTCTTCCTGGCTGACCTTACTGTTTCTCACGTTTTCCACCCCATTTTCTTTCTTTAATAATTCCTGTTTATTCCTTGTTTTCCTCCTGGTTAAGGGTTGACTTTTCAGAACGTTCGTTTAGTATTATTACTATATCAACGATGGAGGCTCTTTTATGAAAAAGATCATTCTGACTGGCGGCGGAACTGCTGGCCATGTCACCCCGAACCTTGCCCTGATCCCATCTTTAAAGGATCATGGATTTGAAATTCGTTATATTGGTTCCTATGAAGGGATAGAAAAGAAATTAATCACAGACGCCGGTATCCCTTATGACGGCATCTCTTCAGGAAAACTCCGCAGATACTTTGATCTGAAGAATTTTTCTGATCCTTTCCGCGTATTAAAAGGCTATGCGGAAGCCTGTAAACTGATCAAAAACTATAAACCGGATGTGGTATTTTCCAAAGGCGGCTTTGTGTCCGTTCCTGTAGTTCTGGCTGCGAAACGCTACCATGTTCCTACCATCATCCATGAGTCTGATATGACACCTGGCCTTGCCAATAAGATCTGTATCCCATCTGCTGCCAAGGTCTGCTGCAATTTCCCGGAAACTCTGCAGTATCTTCCGAAAGACAAAGCGGTTCTGACCGGTTCTCCGATCCGTCGGGAGCTTCTGACCGGAGATCGTCTCTCCGGCCTTCAGTATACCCATCTTTCCGCAGATAAACCAATTATTTTAGTGATCGGCGGCAGTCTTGGTTCCGTTACCGTCAATCAGGCTGTACGCAGTATCCTGCCACAGCTTCTTACAAATTTCCAGGTAATACATATCTGCGGAAAAGGCAATCTGGATGAATCCCTGATCGGCACACCGGGATATGTACAATACGAATATGTCAATGCTCCGCTCCGCCACTTATTTGCAGCTGCAGACCTGATCATTTCCAGAGCCGGAGCAAACTCAATCTGTGAAATCCTTGCTTTACGCAAGCCTAATATCCTGATCCCATTATCTGCCGCTGCCAGCAGAGGCGACCAGATTCTCAATGCCTCGTCCTTTGCGAAACAAGGCTTCAGTACTTTGTTAGAAGAAGAACAGTTAACAGAACATTCTCTGTTCCAGGCAATTACGGATACCTATCAAAAACGTGCTGACTTCATTCACACCATGGAACAAAGCCATTTAAGCAATGCAGTTGACACCATTATTTCTCTGATCGAAGAGTGTGCTTCCAAATAATTATGTAACAAAAACCAGGCTCCTTTAGATTTTGTAAGGAAAATTCTTTTTCAAATATCTTCGGAGTCTGGTAAGTCTCATTCTGCAGGATGCTTCTTTAATCCCCAGAATCTGACTGACTTCCGAGATCGGGCGTTCTTCAATAAAATGAAGAATTGCCACATCACGCCATTCTGGTTTCATATCCTGCAAATACTTTATTATGTAATTTACTTCATCGTCCTCCGCCATCTGGTCTAAAACATCTTTTCCGATCAACGATTCCGGAAGCGGTACTTCTTTGCCGTAATACCCTTCGTCAAGACTGATGCTCACACCTCTTCTGCTTTTGATTCTGAAATAATCCACACAACGATTTTTAAGAATTCTCATGATCGCGCCTTTTTGCCTTGCGATCTCCCACTGGTCTATCGTATCTCCATATGCTTTGATAAAAGCGCAGAAACTATCCTGGATTACATCATCCACATCGTCGCTATTCACACCTATCCTTGTTGCTGTATATCTGAGTGCACCCTGATATTCTTCATATAAAGTCTGCAGCAGTTCGACATTTTGCTGCTTCATAGACTAGGCTCCCCCTTATCTTATCCGCGCTATCAAAGCAGACAGCATCATCATTATTCTAATTCTTTTTTCACATTTTCGATGATTTCCGTCTTTTCAGTGTCATCCAGTTTTCCAGGATTCCATAAAACCATCTGCGGACCATTGGCGTATCTGGGGATCATATGCATATGAAAATGCATCACAGTCTGTCCGGCTGCTTCTCCATTGTTCTGTACCAGATTAAAACCATCAAAATGTAAGGCTTTCTTCATAGCTCTTCCCATCTTGCCAGCCAGTGGAAGTACTTTCGCCGCAACTGCGTCATCCAGTTCACATAAATCTTTATAATGCTCTTTCGGTAAGATCAGGGCATGACCCTTTGATGCCGGTCCCAGATCCAAAATGACACGAAAATCTTCGTCTTCATAAAGTGTTGCAGATGGAATCTCTCCATTTGCGATTTTGCAGAAAATACAGTCGTCTCTCATGTTAAAAATCCTCCTTCATCCACCATTCAGACCTTTGTGGTCTGCGGTATAATATCCATGCCATGACAATTCCTGAAACCAGCCCGCCCACATGGGCCACGTTGTTCACGCCGGTACTGGTAAATCCAAAGTACAGGGAAAATAGAACCATAGTTGCCAGCTGTCTGCTGCTTAAATCCTCCAGACGCCCCCGGTTCACACCAACCACATACAGAAGTCCGCCGATCACTCCGAAAATCGCTCCAGACGCCCCGGCTGAGACCACCATACGGCTTCCCGGAAACCAGATCTCCCACAAAAGAGAAATGACATTGGCCAGCACCCCACAGGTCAGATAGAAAAACAAATACCTGATCTTTCCCAACGCCCGTTCCAGGTTGTCCCCCAGAACAAATAAGATCAGCATATTGTTGACCAAATGCCGGATACCAAAATGCATAAACATCGCGGTAAATAACCGCCAATACTGTTTTCCTTCCACAATGGCCGGTTTGAACATGGCTCCCCACTGTAACATGCATTCCACGTCCTCTGTTGACCCTTTCCATTCTACAAAAAGAAAATAGATCACATTGGCCGCGATCAGGTAAAAGTTTACATAAGACGGAGTTGTTGTTTTCCTATATTCCATATTTTTCTCCTTTATGCAACTTTATCTGCAGCCATTCAGCAGATCCCGCACTTGCTATGGGAAAGTAATGAATGGTTACCCCTCATTTTATCATAGCTCATGGTGTTTGTTAAGGCATTTTTAACCGCCTGCATGTCCTCCAATACATAATTAAGACGCTAGGGGATGTGAAAATGTAACGGATTTCGACAAATTTCGGGTATCCGCAATAAGTGGTTGAAAATCCGCTCTCACTGGATTCTGCAAGACCACAGATCAGGTTGAAATCCCTGACATCAACAATCATCACCGTTCCTGCTTCATTAACAGGCTTGTGAGGACGAGGTAGGGAGTGTGCAAATCTCTACAGAGCTATCTCCTATAGAACGGCGGGTGGGTCTTGTACGTGCAGTCGCAAAATTGAATGGTGGGATAGCAGGAAAAAACCACCTCCAAAAGGAAGTGGTACTATTGTGAATCATCGGACTTTGCTTCTGCATTATCTGAAGTTTCAGTAGCTTTGTCCTTCGGCTTTGTTTGTGCTGATAAACGATCCAATAGAACATCGGTGGTGTTAGAAAAAATATGTATTCGTTCTTTCTTCATCAGTGTTCGAGTTCTTTGGTTTGATTCATAATCTCGATCACATTTTTCAAAAATGGAGCAACAAAGAAAATCACATTTTGATTCACCTTGCACATTTGCCTTGATGATAAAGATGAAATTATCAACGCTAAAATGGCTGGATATTAAATAATCTGCTTTAATGCTTGTGATGAAAGGATACTTGCATGGCATGTATGAATATAAATTAAATTCGTTATCAAGAGATTCCTTCAAGCGAACTAATGCTTCAAGTCGGGGTTTTATCATCTCGTCGTACTGGGCTGCCTTTTGAACTTTTTCAAATGGTATTTTACCTTCAAGAATTCTATCAGCAATTTTGGCAGAAGAATAATTTGGAAGTGAGATATCTTTCATATATTGGAAGCCAGCTAAATGCGGATAATCTTCCAAAGAAAAGGTAAGATTAATTGGATACAGCTGTTTCTTATAGCCATATGTAAACAAATATCTATATTCAGTTATTTCTTTCCAGGCTTGTGCAGACTGTTGTAATAGATCCATATATACCTTGTCCTTTACAAAAAATAAAGGACCCTGCCAATGCAAGGCCCTTAAAAGCGTTTTCATTCAGTTCCGAAGAACCTATTCGGTTTGAGGTTATCGCATAACCCAAGGTCAGGCTCCACAGCCGGCTGCATTCCGACACAGTCAATTGCTTCAACACCGCGATAGCTGGTCAACGCCGCTATCCTCTAACTTTATTATATCATAAAAGTACTCGTAGTCAACAAAAAACAAGTTTTTGAGGAACACTATTTGCTTCGTGTTCTTATGTTATTATATTGTGGAAATAATGGTTTTGACAATAGAAAATATTGGAACTAGAAAGGAGGAATTCCGATGGCAGGAACTGACTAGAGATGTAGAACAATATCTCCCCGTCATAGCTGTCTCCACAGGCTTACGTTTTGCGGACCTGCTTCGTACAAATTATGGTTTACAGTTGCTTACGCTTTTACTCGGCAGATATGTTCAACCACTAATTGCGGTTAGCCCAAATTTCTCACAAAAATTGAAAATGATACCCTGCAATATCCACCAGATCTCCAACCTGCAGCGGAACCATCTCGTTAGCTTCCAGTTTGCGGTTATTGACGGTGGTTCCATTGGTGGAGTTTAGGTCCGTCAGGGTATAACCCCCATCTTTCTGGTCGATGCGGACGTGGAGACGGCTGACGGTGTCATCAGGAATGGTAAAGTCTGCCAGACTTTCTTGTTTGCCGATCAAAAATGGGTAATAGCTCATCTGGGCAGTCAACTCCGGGTGATCGAGACAGGCCATCCGCCGGATATTTTCTTTTTTGTTCCGGTCCCATAGAAGGACTGTGTGACAATCGTCAGATTCATTCTGGCTTCTCCCCGGTTCAGATTTCTCATCCGGTTCAGATTTCTCATTCGGTTCAGATTTCTCATTCGCATCTGACTTATATGCTGATTCTATGTAGTGGCCGGTGGCATCTTCTGACATCTCCCGCTCCCCGTCGTCCTCTGCAAATATCATCTCCCATGATGGCTTTTCCCGCTGCCTTTGTTTCTGCCTTTCCCCCTGCTTTCCCCCCTGCCTTCCCTGCTGTTTTTCATACTGCTTTTCCATCTGACTCCTGGTTTTATCACACTTCCTATGCCGATGGTTTTCTGACTCCTGGTTTTTTCTTTGTGTGGCAATACCGCTCCCGATCACCAGAACACAGCCAATCCCCTCGGCTGCCACAGCTCCAACCGTCAGCCAGATTCCATCACCTGTCAGATACGGCAGTGTATCGCTTCCTTTCCATAACCAGATGGCAGCCAAAAATACTGGAATCAATAGCAGACACTCCACAATTCTAAGAACTATGGTTTTTAAACTCCAGGCATTTCCCTGAATGACAGCTTCGCCTGTTCCCGATTCCGCCTCTGCCTCCGATCGTTTTTCCGGTCCCGGACTCATTCCTTTTTCTCCATCAAGTATCTCCGGCTGTGAATCCCATTTTCCCGGATAGCCATTCCGTCCTGATGATGATCGTGAGCGATATTCTTCTTTTTCTTCCAGCAGCTTTTCCGGTCCTTCTCCTGCTTTTCCTTCATCCCGCATCAGCCACCGGAGCAGATTGTCCAGCCCATAATTTTCCTTTAGACTCTCCCGGTATAGCCCATAGATCAATACCACTGCGTCCTTATCCTGATGGTCTGCTTTCCCCAGTAAAAACTGTAAAAATTCGCTGAATTCATCTGGAAAACTGCCATTCTTTCCAGGAAGCAGACACAGCCCCGGCTGAAAGCTCTCTGGATCAATATAGATATAGTCTGGATCTAATAGAATCTGATGTTCTGACAGCAGATAATCTTCCATGCGTATCAGCGTCTGGGCAATTCCCAGAAGGAGAGCACGGAGCTGCACCGCATTGATGGATTTCGTTTCCAAAAGACGCCCCAAAGGCTGTCTGGAGGTGATCTCATAACAGAACTGGCAGTAGTCATCGGTTCTGCGTATCCGGAATTTCAGCAACCCTTCAATCGCATTGCCCACCAGCATTTTTGCCTCAAATGCCTGCATACCCTCTTCATCGGCCTCAATCATCAGATAATTCTTCTTCATTTCTCTGTGGTAGCTGACCTCCATGGCTTTCTGCCTCCTTGTTTTTCTGAAAAATCGTCATCATCCACAACACCTCTTCCGGCTCATGTACACGCTTCTGGATCGATCTCATATGATCCTGACCGCAGATGGTCCCTGTCACCTGGGTCTTCGTCCGCACTGCATTTCCTGATACGGAACCATATTGCAAAGCTTCGCTCTTATTCTCCTCCTGTCCATACAGCCGCTCCACTGCATAATTCATTAAAAATAAGGATGTCTTGTCCAGATATTGACCATAAGCAGCACGGATCAAAACTGCCAGAGACAGAATCACCATGGACATGATATAGGACGCTTCCACCGTATAACTGGCCTGAATTTTCCAGATTTTTTCCTGCATCTTATGCAGCCCTCCTCCCCGTCACTTTGCCAATTCTCACTGCATCAGTACATTCCAGACCTGAAGAATGCCGGGGACCAGACAACAGGTTAAAAACGGAATCGTCTCCTTCCATCGAACCGAAGGAGTTCCAGCTCTGTTCCATTGTCTCTTCATCAGCAGCGCCATTCCCCAGGCAGAAGAAATCGCAAGGGTCTCCAAAAACAGGACCAGCAGCTCCTTCCAATCCCAATAAAATGCAGACATAAGAAAAAACAAACCATCTCCACCACCCATGGCTCCCCCGGTCAATTTTGCAAGGATCAGCAGCGCGGCTCCGATTCCTGCTGCTTTTCCGATTCTCACCATCTGGATCTTCACAATATTCATCAGCAGGCTCACACGTTCTGCATCGATCCCGGTCTCCAGCATATCTTGATATCTCTCTCCTGCCATCAGACAACATCCGATCATTCCCGCTGCTGCACCGCACACCATCCACATGACGCTCACCTGACGCTCTCTGAAATCCTGATACGCAGCCACAATCAGGAGCACCATCCACAATATTTTCATACTCCGCTCCGCCATCCACAGTTTCCTCCTTATTTTCCACCACCACAGTAGGAGCAGGGCCCCAGATATTCCACCTGTGACTTCGGCACTTCTCTCACATAGGCCGCCAGTGCACTGCATCCCTGATCACTGTGATATCGTTCTCCATAAGGCGTGATATACACCACAGCTCCATGTGACGCGCCGCACCGGTCACAGGGCTTATAGCGTGCCCCATCCTTGCTGCGGTAAGCTTCCAGATCCGCATAAGAAACCGCCTTTAATTCTGTACTCAGATAATGACAGGAACGGCTTACGTGGTACCTGGTACTGTCCCGGCCTACATAGACCACCGCCTCGTCTGCATCCTGTCTGCCACCGGCTCCATCAACCGGTCCGTCCAGCCCTGTCCAGGCGTAACGGAAGCTGCGGTTCGTCTGTTCCACTGCTCTCACTCCCAACACCGGAAATGGCATCCGGATCTGATAATGAGCTATCAGATCAATGGTTTTTCCATCCTTCAATAACTGCGACTGCATCAGCGATAAATTCTGTATGGGCAAAGTTTCGGTCTTTTTCCGCACAAAAGCTTCCGCATAGGCCCAGGCGGCCGCTTCCGTCATTGGCTCCGATATCTGAGCTCCATTCCATGCCACACCTGCATTCTGACTGATATCTTCAGCAGCCACCTCCAGAATCTCCTGCACCTGTCTCTGGGTATTTAAGATTGGAAATGGCTGCATCAGGATACACCCGGCAAATAAAAAGAGCGGCAGGACCAGCGCAGCTTCCACGGTCATACTGGCGGAGGCAGAAAAGGACACTCTTTTTCCGGATCTGGCTGTCATATTTTCAGGGAGTCGTACTTGGAGAGTTACGATTATTTTTTTTGGGAATTCACAAAAAACTTTATTTCTGCGTTTTGACTGCCGGTTGATCCAATTTTTCATTTCAAAAGGAATATCTATGTCCGAATCATGTTTCCGGAAAAAGAGCATCCCTTTCCACCTCCTTCCAATTTTCTTTTCTGATCTTAATAAGCTTTTGCCGCCTGGACCAGAAGCTCATAGCCCTCCTGACCTCCCACCAGCTTTTCCACAAATGGCAAGGCAAAAAAGACATGTTTTCCACAGCCCTTCACCTGAATATCCACATCACAGATGCAGTTTTCCAGACGAAATCCCGGCTCATCCTTCTGGATCACCGCCTGGACCACATCCATGATCCTGGTCTGCTTCTTCCCCTGGTCTACCGTAAATAACATCCATTTTAAATATTGCTCATAGTCCATTCCACGGCTGTTTTTTGGTTGTCCGGGTGTATGTTGGCCGGGTGTATCACCAGCCATTCTGCCCGTTCTTCCCATTCCCATACTTAAAAGCCCTTCCAGTGACAATTTCCACTCATCCGCTGACTTCCAAAGCGGCACATTTCCCCCAGCCATGAGACAACGCACATCCTCCAGCGCCTCTCCCATGGCCCAGACCGTCATAATAAAACAGGTCATGACCTCCACAAGGGGCGCGATTCCTATGATTCCAGTGATCACTGCCGCCAGGCTTTGGGCTGCCTCCCGTTTCTCCGTATCTGATAAAATCTGGATCAGATTGATGCCTTGCCGGATCAGAAAAAGCTCACTGACTGTATTCTCCAGATTGGATCGGTCGTTATCCTTTCCGTGGAGCAGATATTCCAGCTGATATCTGCCGCCGTCATTTCCCGGAGAATGATCTGGAGAATGATCCGGAGAATGATCCAACGCATGAGTTAAGAATTCTCCGCAGTATTCGTGGATCAGTACCCACTGGGCTCCATTTTTCCGTACCAGGCTTTCCTGAGTCTGGTTGGCATACCGCCCGGTGTTTCTGCCCCAGCTTTCCCCCGAAACAGCCATTCCATCTGGAAGGACCAGCTCTAACAGACTTCCCTTTACCATCCTGGATACCTGCTCCAAAGCCTGTTGTTTCTGTTCATCCTTTTTTCCCTTCTGAATGGTGAAAGCTGCGCTTCCATAGCCATTCCAATGCTCCCATGCCTCTGAAAGAGACAGTTTTTCCTCTTCTTCGTCTTCCTCGTCCCGCTGCTGTTCCCGCTCTTCATATTCCTGCTTCAGACGATCTACGATCTCCTCCGTTTCCCGTAACCGCACTCCATTGGCTGCTGATAGTTCCATCTGGCTCTGGATCTGGCGATACCGCTCTCCATCAGAATCCACATAAGACCGGAATGGGTCCATCTGCTGCCGGAAAAGCATCTCCCTGTTTTCCTGCATATCCTCCGCCGCCTGATCCAATTCCTGTTCTCCATGCTCCAGAATCTTTCTCAATTTCTGTGTGCTCTTTTCATAAGCCCGGAACAGACCATCCATTCTGCTGTTTTCTTTCTGGAAACGCTTCGCCGCCTGCTCAAAGCCCTCCACATCATCCTGATCTAAAGCCAGGGCGATTTTCCCAGCCAGCTTCTCCTGATTCTCCACACAATCCGCCAGCCGTTCCACCGCACGTTCTACCTGTTTTACTTGGACGGACTGTCCTTCATAGGTATCGGTCATCCCACCTGCGGCGGCAGCTTCTTTGATATCGTTCCAGAAATCCTCTCCTTTTTCCGGGGAGATCAGCAGCTGTTCCCAGATTCCGTATTTCATATAGTCCAGAATCTCCCCCATCATCCGGTCACCGCCCTGGCTTCCCAGGGTTTTCTGACTGGTTACTGTAAGCGTCTGCAGTCTTATGGGATACCAGTTTTCGACCTCCCGATATCGGTTTACATAACTTTCAAGTTGCCTTTCCACGCCGGACATTTTCTGATATTCCACTCCAAACAATCGGTATTTTTTCCACAATTCCCGATGATACTGGCCAAACAATGTATCTAAAGATCCATTTGCCGCAATCTGCAGATACACTCTGGAACCGGCACTTCTGGCTCCTTCCACCATGACACAGATCAGGGCAGCTACACTCAATAAACACAGACTTAAAAATACGGTGATCTCCCCTCGTTTTTTCAGCTTCCACACCTCCTTCCCATCCATGAAATCCATTCCAGTTTAGCTTCGCTGATGGGATTTTTGCTTTCTGGCCGGGGTGTTCTTACGG
>ERZ773115.2104-NODE-2104-length-16434-cov-2.791074_pt1 | contig 16434 bp, 14 predicted proteins | sample MGYA00511116_ERZ773115 | MGnify/ENA primary metagenome ERZ773115 (study PRJEB29015, sample SAMEA2737869) | human gut metagenome | biome: human gut; feature: human-associated habitat; material: faeces | place: China | collected 2012 ... | reverse complement strand
AGATAACCATTTCTGAACTTGCTAAAAAGTCAAATGTACTTCCATCTGCAATATCGAGAACTATCAGAGGTCTTGAGGACAAAGGATATGTCGAAAGGACAATAAATAAAAATGACAGGAGAAATACTTATGTTGAGATGACTGACAGGGGAATAGAAGTTATGCAGGAAGTAAAAGAAACGATGCATAATTTCGGAGAAGCAGTTTTATCAAAACTTGATGAGGATGAACTTTCACAACTCGTAGCATATCTGAATAACATATATGATATTGCGAAAAAGGAGATTGAAATTAGAAAGATTAAGAAATAGATATGATGCGAAACTGATTGTAGGCTGTGAAGATTGTGTGGATATAGCAAAGAATACCGCCGGCACGCTTGCGCTATGTTGTCACTCGTAGCAGTACATAAGTCAGTAAAAGACACTGACTAAGTGCTGACGGTGACAAAAATGTCGGCTAACATTCTTTGTTATATCTCCACAATCAATTTAAAATTATGACAGTTTCACAAATGTCTATAAGAATTAGAAGATAGAAAGTAAAGAAAGGATAGAACAATGGGTAAAATTTTTAAAAATATGCTTCCTTACCGGAAAGCGGTTATTATTATCATTGCTTTGCTGTTTGTGCAGGCGTGGTGTGATCTGTCGCTTCCGTCTTACACATCGGATATTATCGATGTGGGTATTCAGAACAGCGGTGTTGAACATATTGTGCCTGAGAAACTTACAAAGAGTGAGTTTAAAGCGGCACAGTTTATCATGACGGATGATGAAGCTGATTTGTGGAAAGGTCTGTATAAAGCGGATGGAGAGTTTTATAAACTTAAGGATAAGTCATCTAAGGAGCTTGATGAAGCGGATGAAAAACTTAATTTGCCGCTTATCATGAATTATCAGATGAGCACTTTAGAGGTAAGCAGCTTCAAAAAGACGATTGCAAATCAGATGGGAAAGAAAGAGTCTGAACTTGAAAATGTAAGTGTCGAGCAGCTTGGCGAGTCACTCGGTGTGAAACTTAAGAGTTTCAAACAGGAAAAAGAGGATGATGACGGAAACAAAGTTAAGGTTGACTGTGTTGACGCAAGACCGTTTTTTGCCGGAATGATGCAGAGTGGCAAGATGGATAAAAAGAGCATTTTGTCTATGAGGGATAAGATGAGTGATACTATAGATGCAATGGGAAGTTCTCTTGTTAAATCAATGGGTGTTGCCTATGCGGTTTCCTGTGATAAGGCGGCAGGCATTGATGTTGACCATATCCAGAAATCATATCTTTTGTTTGCGGGACTAAAAATGCTTGGAATGGCACTTCTTATGGGTGTGGTGACAGTGCTCGTCGGTTTCTTTGCTTCGAGAGTCGGAGCAGGAATCGGTATGACACTCAGGGAAAAAGTATTTAAAAATGTTGTCGGATTTTCAAATGCTGAGATGGATAAGTTCTCAACTGCATCACTTATCACGAGAAGTACAAATGACATCCAGCAGATACAGATGGTATCGGTAATGCTCTTAAGGATGGTTGCATATGCACCTATTCTTGGAATCGGCGGTGTGTTAAAAGTTGTGCAGACGGGAGCAGGCATGGGATGGATAATCGTGCTTGCGATAGCTGTTATACTCGGATATGTCATGGTACTTATGTCTGCCGCTATGCCTAAGTTCAAACTTATGCAGAAGCTGGTCGATAATATCAACCTTGTTTCAAGAGAAATTCTTACCGGACTTTCAGTTATCCGTGCATTTGGCAGGGAGAAAAAAGAAGAAGAAAGATTTGACGAGGCAAATAAAGACCTCACAAAGACAATGCTTTTTACAAACAGGGTTATGACATTTATGATGCCGGGCATGATGATGATAATGAATATTCTTACAGTCGGCATTGTGTGGTTTGGTGCTAAAAAGATTGACGGTGGAAATATGCAGGTTGGAGCTATGACTGCATTTATAACATATGCGATGATGATAGTCATGTCATTCCTTATGCTTACGATGATGTCGATAATGCTCCCTCGTGCGGCTGTCGCAGCAGAGCGTATTGACGAGGTTGTCCGCACAGAATCTTCTATTAAAGATGCTGACGAGCCGGAAAAACTTACAAGCCATGACGGTGTAATATCATTTGAGCATGTAAACTTTAAATATCCGGGAGCAGAGGAAGATGTACTTCACGATATTGATTTTGTGGCAAGACCGGGGGAGACAACTGCTATCATAGGCAGTACGGGATGCGGCAAATCAACATTGGTAAATCTTATTCCGAGATTATACGATGTTTCGGATGGAAAGATATTGCTTGACGGAAAAGATATAAGAAATATTTCAATGTCAGATCTCAGGGAAGAAATCGGATTTGTACCTCAGAAAGGAGTTCTTTTCTCAGGAACTATAGCTTCAAATCTCCGCTTTGGAAATGATGATGCAACTGATGAGGAGATAAAGAAAGCCGCCAGGATAGCACAGGCGACAGAGTTTATCGAGGCGAAAGATGATAAATACGAAAGCTCAATATCACAGGGTGGAAGTAATGTATCAGGAGGTCAGAAACAGCGTCTTGCGATAGCGAGAGCGATAGCCAAAAATCCAAAGATATTTATATTTGATGACAGTTTTTCGGCACTTGATTTAAAGACGGATGCAGCACTTAGAAAAGCGTTATCTGAAAATGTAAAGGACAGCACGGTTATCATTGTTGCACAGAGAATAAGCACAATATTACACGCAGAGCAGATACTTGTTCTCGATGACGGAAAAGTAGTCGGAAAGGGAACGCATGAACAGCTTCTTAAAAACTGTGATGTGTATCGTGAGATTGCAAAATCCCAGTTGTCCGCTAAAGAACTTGGCATGGATGAAAGTGAGGTGTCAGACAATGAGTAATGAGGAACAATTTAAAAAGCCACAGCCACGCAGGAGAGGGCCTATGGGCAGAGGTATGCAGCCGGGCGAAAAGCCTAAGAATCTCAAAAAATCATTAAAAACACTTGTAAAATATATCGCAAAATATAAGGCAGGCATATTTGTCGTAATGTTTTGTGCGGTGTGCTCAACCGTCTTTACCGTAGCAGGACCGAAGATATTAGGTAAAGCGACAACGGCATTATCTGAGGGTCTTATGGCAAAGATAAGCGGAACAGGAAGCATTGATTTTGATAAGATAGGACGCATACTTCTTATTGTGCTCGGTCTTTATCTTTGCAGTGCATTGTTTAGCTTTATTCAAGGCTGGATAATGACCGGCATCACGCAGAAAGTATGTTATAAACTTCGACAGGAAATATCAGAAAAGATAAACAGGATGCCGATGAAATATTTTGAGAGCCGCACTTACGGCGAGGTGTTATCACGAATTACAAATGATGTAGATACACTCGGACAGGGGCTTAACCAGAGCATAACAACGATAATTACATCCGTTGCAACACTTATCGGTGTCCTTGTAATGATGCTCAGTATCTCGCCGCTTATGACACTTATCGCACTTGTCATACTTCCTATATCACTTGCACTTATAAGTCTTGTGACAAAGAAATCACAAAAATTTTTCCGTGCACAGCAGGAATATCTCGGTCACATAAACGGTCAGGTCGAGGAAGTTTACGGCGGTCATCTTGTAATAAAAGCATTTAACCGTGAAAAAGATACTATAGAGGAATTTGAAAAAACAAACAAAATTTTATATGACTCAGCATGGAAATCGCAGTTTCTTTCAGGAATGATGCAGCCTATAATGATGTTTGTCGGAAACTTAGGCTATGCGTCAGTTGCACTTGCAGGTGGGATGCTCGCAATAAAAAATGTAATTACGATAGGTGATATACAGGCATTTATCCAGTATGTAAAGAACTTCACACAGCCGATACAGCAGATAGCACAGGTAATAAACATGGTTCAGTCAATGTCTGCGGCATCGGAGAGAGTTTTTGAATTTCTTGACGAGGAGGAAGAACAGCAGGTAGTAGAAAATCCTGCCGATATTTCAAAAGTAACAGGAGAGGTATCATTTGAAAATGTTCATTTCGGTTACAATCCTGAGCAGATAATCATTAACGATTTCAGTGCAAAGGTAAAACCGGGACAAAAGATAGCGATAGTAGGCCCTACCGGTGCAGGAAAGACAACTATGGTAAAACTTCTTATGCGTTTTTATGATGTAAACAGCGGTGCGATAAAATTAGACGGCAGAGATATAAAAGACTTTAACAGGCGTGAACTCCGTGACGCATTTGGAATGGTACTTCAGGACACATGGCTTTTTAAGGGGACGATAATGGAAAATATCCGTTACGGAAGACTGGATGCGACAGATGAAGAGGTAATCCAGGCTGCAAAGACGGCTTCTGCCCATTCCTTTATCATGCGTCTGCCTCATGGCTATGACACGATGCTTGAGGGCGACGGCGCAAATTTAAGCCAGGGCCAGAGACAGCTCTTAAACATTGCCCGCGCAGCGATTTCCAAAGCGCCGATCCTGATCTTAGATGAGGCGACCAGTTCTGTTGATACGAGAACCGAGAAGCACATCGAAAAGGGCATGGACCGTCTGATGGCAGACCGCACGACTTTCGTGATCGCCCACCGGCTTTCTACTGTCCGCAATGCCAATGCGATCATGGTTCTGGAACAGGGGCAGATCATCGAACGAGGTGATCATGAGGATCTGCTTGCCATGAGGGGACGGTATTATGAGCTGTATACGGGACTGAAGGAATTAGACTAGGGGTTGAAAACAGTTAGTAACAAAAAGCATATTTTTGTAGATAAAAAGCACTTTCTTCGGAAAGTGCTTTTTTCTATAATAGGATTAATGGGAAAGGTGTTGCTTCCGATACTGAAGAGGAGTGATACGTTCCTTTTCCCGAAAGATCTTTAAGAAGTTATTCACATTGATATAGCCAACGGATTCTCCGATCTGTGCGATGCTGAGGTCCGTGGTGAGCAGAAGCTTTTTGGCCTCTGTGATCCGGAACAGGAGCAGGTATTCCTTGAAGGTAATTCCAACGATTTCCTTAAAGGCCAGAGACAGCGTGTGACGGTTGAGGAAACACTGGTCAGCAATCTCCTGAAGAGTCAGCTTCCGGTTGAAATGCCTGCTGACATAGATCTGGGCATTCAAAACTGCAGCAGACAGAGAGCTGGAGTCTTCCATGGGGAAGGCATTTGGATAGAGCCGGTACAGGCTGATCAGGATCGAAAGGAGCAGGGCAATACTCTGGAGAGTATAAAAATCAGGTTGTTTTTCATACTCATCAGCGTTCTTTTGAAAAAATGGAAGAAAATACGCTAACTGCTCCTCGTTTAACTGGACTACATGAGAAAAATATTCCGGCCGCTGCATAAAGATAGAAGCCAGACGAGGCTCATTTAAATGGGAGAGGAGCAGATCACTGGAGACAGAAAGGACGTAGCGGCAGTAAGGCTCCTTTACGATGCAGAACTGGTGCTGTTCCAGGCGGCTGATAAAAAGCAGACTTCCGCGTTGGAGCGGATACGTTCTATCATGGATCTGAACCTGTGCAGAACCATCTGTGACCAGGATCATCTCATATTCAAAGTGAGCGGACGGATTTAAGATGTGGCTGGCGATGGTATCAGAATAAAAACAACTGATCTCAGGAATGTGTGTGCAATCCATACAGGTACCTGCTTTCTAAAGGATAAAAATCAAAAAGTTGATTTTTGCTTGTGATTGTGAAGGAATTGAATCATTACGATCTTAGTATAAAGCAAGAAGAAGAAAAATTCAAAGATTAAATGGAGGAATGTGAAGATGCAGCATGAACGTTTTCATTACCGGACACTGGATGAATTAAAAGAAAAGGCAAAGGAGCTTGAAATCCAGCTTCCTCTGGCAAAGGACACGAAGATCCTGATGACACCGTATACCTTTGGACATGTGACACTTCCGAACCGGGTCGGCATTGCGCCGATGGAGGGGGCAGATGGACTTCCGGACGGTTCCCCTTCGGAGCTTACGGTCAACCGTTATGTGAGAGAAGCAGAGGGTGGAAGTGGCATGATCTGGTTTGAAGCGATTTCTATCGTACCAGAGGGAAGATCAAGTCTCCATCAGCTGATGCTGACCAGAGATAATCTGGACGCATATAAGAAAATGACGGAAGCAGTGAAGGAGGCGGGACGAAAAGCCAATGGCTTTGCTCCGTATCTGGTGATGCAGGCCAATCACAGCGGCCGCTATTCCAATCCACAGGGAAAACCGGCTCCGATGATCGCATACCGTCATCCGGAATATGAAAAATTAAGAAAGGCAGATGACAGCTGCATCGTGTCGGATGATTATCTGAAATCTCTGGAGGAGAAATTCGGGGAAGCGGCATGGCTCGCGAGAGAGGCCGGCTTTGATGCAGTAGATATCAAATCCTGCCATGGTTATCTGCTGGCGGAGTTATCCTCTGCCTATATCCGCCCTGGCATGTATGGCGGAAGCTTTGAAAACAGAACCAGACTGCTGCGCAACGGGATCCAGGCGGCAAAGGCTTATGAGACAGATCAGTTTCTGGTGACTGCCCGGATCGGCATTTACGATGGCTTTGCATATCCGTATGGCTTTGGTGTCAAGGAAGGAGAGGGGATCATTCCAAACTTAGAAGAACCGATCCGGTTGATCCGTGAGCTTCACGAGGACTACCAGATGCCGATGGTGAATCTGACCATGGGCAATCCTTACGTGAGCATCCATGTGACCCGTCCATATGATATGGGCAAATATATCCCGGATGAGCATCCGCTTTATGGGATCGCCAGAATGATCCAAGGGATCGGAGAAGTGAAAAAAGCAGTGCCGCAGATGGCAATCTCTGCATCTGCACCTACCTATCTAAGACAGTATTCCGATCTGTATGCGGCAGGAGCAATCGAAGAGGGACTTTGTGACCAGATGCTGTTTGGGCGTTTATCCTTTGCGGATCCGGATTTCCCAAATCAGATCCGGGATACCGGACGGATCGATCCGAAAAAGGTGTGTGTGACATGCGGAAAGTGCGGGGATCTGATCCGTGCAGGGAAACCGACCGGATGTGTGGTGAGAAATCCAGAAAATTATCTGAAATATTATCGGGAATATCAGGAGGAGAATCGATGAAACGGACAGCAATCGTCACAGGAGGAAGCCGCGGGATCGGGCTTGCGATCGCAAAACAGCTGGGGCTTGACGGGTATCAGGTGGTGGTATTTGCCACGAAGCCCTTAGAGGACTGCATGGAGCATATAAAAGAGTTAGAGGAAGCAGGGATCACCTGGCATTATGTTTCTGGAACGATCGATAACCGGGAGGACCGGAAACGGCTGGTGGAGGAGACCCTTGAGACATTTGGGCGGATCGATGTGCTGGTCAACAACGCTAGTGTGGCACCACTTGTAAGGGCAGATCTTCTTGAGATGACGGAAGAAAGCTATGACCGTGTGATGGGGATCAATGCCAAGGGAACCATGTTTTTGACACAGCTGGTGGCCAATCAGATGTTAAAGCAGGAGGTGATCGGAAGAAAGCGTGGAACCATTGTGAATGTAGGCTCCTGCTCTGCTGAGGTTTCTTCCATCAGCCGCGGTGAGTATTGCATTTCCAAGAGTGCTATCGCCATGATCACGAAGCTATTTGCCGACCGGCTGGCAGGAGAAGGAATCCTGGTCCATGAGGTACGCCCAGGCGTCATCATGACGGACATGACCAGCACAGTGAAGGAAAAATATGACCGACTTATCGCAGAAGGAACCTTTCCGATCCCAAGATGGGGGACGCCGGAGGATGTCGCTGGTGCGGTAAGTGCTCTTTGCTCCGATCAATTCTTGTATACAACGGGCAATTATATCGATATTGATGGTGGTTTTCATATAAAAAGACTGTAGGAGAGCATGAGAATGGATGTAAGAGAGATTCACACCGTAGTGGTTGGTTCAGGTGCAGCAGGACTGAATGCCGCGGACAGGCTTTTTCAGTATGGAGTCCGGGATCTGGCGCTCGTGACAGAGAATATGAATTGGGGAACCTCGCGTAATACAGGCTCCGATAAGCAGACGTACTATAAGCTGTCTCTGGCAGGGGATGCACCTGACAGTGTGCGGAAGCTGGCGCAGGTGTTGTATGATGGTGGCTGCGTGGACGGTGAACATGCCTTGTGTGAAGCGGCGTTGTCCTGTCAGGGATTTTTTAAGCTGGTAGAGCTTGGGGTGCCATTTCCGCACAATGCCTACGGGGAATATGTAGGATATAAGACGGATCACGATCCGAATGACCGGGGAACCAGTGTGGGACCGTATACATCGCGGTATATGACAGAGAAGCTGGAGCAGGCAGTCCGTGAAAAGAAGATCGAGATCCTGGATCATCATCAGGTGATCCGCATCTTAAGTGATGGAGAAAAATTGTTTGGGATCCTGTGCATGAACACAAAAAATGGAGCACATCTGCTGATCCGCTGCACGAATCTGGTCTATGCCACAGGCGGGCCGGCCGGGATTTATGGACAGAGTGTGTATCCGGTCAGCCAGCATGGTGCGAGTGGTCTGGCATTTGAGGCTGGTGTGAAAGGAAAAAACCTGACGGAGTGGCAGTATGGACTGGCCTCCTTACATCCAAGATGGAATGTCAGTGGAAGCTATATGCAGGTGCTTCCACGGTTTGTCTCTACTGATCAGAGTGGAGATGATCCGCAGGAGTTTTTATTAGACTATTACCCGGACACCAAAGCGGCGATGAATATGATCTTTTTAAAGGGATATCAGTGGCCATTTGATGCCAGAAAGGTCGCAGACGGTTCATCCATGATCGATCTGTTGGTTTACCGGGAGATCTTCGTAAAAGGAAGACGCGTATGGCTGGATTACCGGGATAATTGCGGCGGAAAAGAAGTGGATTTCCAGGGACTTTCTGAGGAGTGCCGCACGTATCTTGAACGGGCAGGGGCCTGTCAGAAAACACCGATCGAGCGCTTATGGCAGTTAAATCCGCTGGCAGTTGATTTTTATAAGGAGCATGGCGTTGATCTGGCACACGAGATGCTGGAGGTGGCGGTCTGTGCGCAGCATAACAACGGCGGACTGGCTGTGGATGGCTGGTGGCAGACGAATATCAGGGGAATTTTTGCAGTTGGAGAGGCAGCAGCGACGCATGGCATCTACCGACCGGGTGGAAGCGCCTTAAATTCCGGTCAGGTCGGCTCTACAAGAGCAGCTCAGTATATTGCAGCGCATAAAGAGGAAAAACGAAGCTGGAGCCAGGAAGAAATGGAACGGTTGCTCAGACTTGCGGACGAACGGATCTGTCTTGGACAATGGGCCGCCCAAAAGAATTCAGGATATTGGAAAGAACAGGAAAAAAAGGCTGCGATGCAGATGAGCCAGGCGGCAGCGATGCTGCGAGATCCGGAAGCGATCGAAGAGATGCTGGAAGAGATCTGTGCAGAGCGGGAACAGTGGCAGGATAGAAAGGCTGCGCAAACGGTCACTGTGCCAGCTGGATGGACAGAAGAAGCAGCATGGTATCGGTATTATGATCAGCGGCTGTGTCAGCAGATGTATCTCTCCGCAATGAAAGAATACCGTCTGTCTGGTGGAAAAAGCCGGGGTTCTGCCATTTATCAGGATGAGAACGGTGCGGTCACCATACCGGATCTGGTACGATTTTCCCTGGATGGAGAGGATGGGCTGGCGCATCAGGAACAGATCCAGGAGACCTGGTTATGCCCATCGGGAACATGTGAAGCCAAGATGCGTCTGCGCCACCCGTTAGGAGAGATACCGGCGCCAGGTGCATTTGAGACGGAGTGGAGTGCTTATCGAAATAAAAGTATCTATGAAGGATGATGATAAATATGGAAGAAAAAACATGTGTGAAGGTTGTATTGATCGGCGTAGGCGGCTATGGCAAGTTCTATCTGCGTGAAATGGAGAAAGGACCCAGGATCCGTCAGTGATCTTGGAGGGAGTCTGCGATGTGATGCCGGATGTGGAAAAGCAGAATCCATTTCTTCTGGAACATGGGATTCCGGTTTACCGGGAGATTGAACAGTTCTATGAAGAGCATGATGCAGATCTGGCGGTGATCTCAACTCCGATCCCTCTGCATTTTGAGCAGGTTGTGAAGTGCTTAAAACACGGCTCAGATGTGCTGATTGAAAAACCCCTGTGCAGCAGTGTTGAGGAAGCACTGGAGATGGCGCAGATCGAGAAGGAAACTGGTCATTTTGTGGCGGTTGGCTATCAGATGAACTATTCACCGGTCACAAGAGAGTTAAAAAACAGGATCTTAAACGGTGAATTCGGCAACCCGGTCGTGTTGAAAACGATCCATGGTTTTAAACGCGGAAAGGCATATTATCATAGAAATAATTGGGCCGGAAAACGCACACTCCACGGTCATCTTGTTAATGACAGTCCGGTAAATAATTCCAATGCCCACCAGTTCCAGAATATGCTCTTTTTGCTGGGAGATCAGATGGATCATTCAGCAACAGTGACCGAGGTAAAAGCAGAATTGTACCGGACAGATCCGGAGGTGGAAAATTTTGATACTGCAGCACTCTGTGTGAGGACGGCATCCGGTGTCCCGGTCTGGTATTACACGACGCATAACTGTCTCCATGAAGAATTGGGACCGGTTTCGGAGTTTCATTTTGAAAAGGCAGTGATCCGGTTGAATCCCGAACGGATCGATCATGAACACGGAAATTATCAGATCTGCTGGAAGGATGGACGGATCGAAGAGGCTGGTGCGATGCCTGAATCAGGCGAGAGCTTTAAATTAGATGAAGCGATCACCTGTGCAAAAAAGAATCAGAATGGAGAAAAGCATCATCCTGTCTGCACGATCCAGGCAGCACTTTCACATCTGGAGACAGTAAGACGCTTATCCGAACTGGAAATTTGTGACATCGACCGGGATATGGTAGAAGAGGAGCATATCAATGGTGTGATCTATTATCATGTCAAAAATATAGAAAAAGTGTTTTCTGATTGTTTTGACCAGGAAAAATATCCATCTCAGGTCATGTCCGGATGGAAATAAATAATGAAAATTCCTAATAATAGCATATAAAAATCTTATAAATAAAGCGTATAATAAACAAAAATTTCACAAACTTTTTACAAGATAGAAAACGTGAAACCGTGAGAAACGGGATGAAAAGCACTAGACAGGGGGGACTTTTTCCCTTTGTCTGGTGCTTTTTTAACAATAAATCAGCAACTGTGCGGGATTTAGTAATTGAGAAGATTTCTAAATTATGCTATACTTGGCAGGATGGCAAAGTGTGTAATTTGCCAAAAAAGATAGAAAAATGTATAGAAAGAGGGTTGGCTAAATGGGATTAGCTACATTTAAAGGCGGCATTCACCCATATGAGGGAAAAGAATTGTCCGAGAACCAGCCGATTGAAGTTCTGGTGCCAAAGGGAGAGATGGTTTATCCGTTATCCCAGCATATCGGAGCTCCTGCCACTGCACTGGTAAAAAAGGGTGACCAGGTGCTGGTAGGCCAGAGAATCGGAGAGCCAGGTGGTTTTGTTTCTGCCCCAGTGATCAGTGCCGTATCCGGTACTGTAAAAGCAGTGGAGAAACGCCGTGTGGTCAACGGAACCATGGCAGACTGTATCGTAATTGAAAACGACGGTTCTTACACAAAGGTGGAAGGTCTTGGGGAAGACCGTGACGCCACAAAGCTGTCTAAAAAAGAGATCATCGACATTGTAAAAGATGCCGGTATCGTAGGTCTCGGCGGTGCAGGATTCCCGACACACGTAAAATTATCTCCAAAGGAGCCGGAGAAGATCGAGTACGTGATCGTGAATGGAGCAGAATGTGAGCCATATCTGACTTCTGATTATCGTGTGATGATGGAAGAGCCGGAGAAGGTTGTTGCAGGCTTAAAAGTTATGCTTCAGTTATTTGACAATGCAAAAGGCGTGATCGCCATTGAGAATAACAAGCCAGAAGCAATTAAGAAGATGAAGGAACTGGTGAAGGACGAGCCTCGCATAGAAGTGTGTGAGCTTCTGACCAAGTACCCACAGGGTGGTGAGCGTACCCTGATTTATGCGGTAACCGGACGGAAGGTGAATTCCTCCATGCTTCCGGCAGATGCTGGCTGTATCGTAGACAACGTAGATACCGTATGCGCGATTTACATGGCAGTATGCAAGACTACGCCTCTGATGCGGCGTATTGTGACTGTAACTGGTGATGCAATCGCTAATCCGAAGAATTTCAGCGTTCTGTTAGGAACGAACTATCAGGAAGTGATCGAGGCAGCAGGCGGCTTTAAGCAGGATCCAGAGAAAGTGATCTCCGGAGGCCCGATGATGGGTATGGCGATGTTCACCTTAGATGTTCCGGTTGCTAAGACTTCTTCCGCAATTACCTGCCTGACCAAAGACCAGGTAGCTGAGATGGAGCCGACAGCCTGCATCCGCTGCGGACGCTGTGTTTCCGTGTGTCCAGAAAACTTAGTTCCGCAGAAGATGATGAAGGCTGCCATGAAGCATGATCTGGAGCAGTTTAAGAAGTTAAATGGTATGGAATGTGTGGAATGTGGCTGCTGTTCCTGGATCTGTCCGGCGAGAAAGCAGTTAACCCAGGCATTTAAGGAAATGCGCGTGGCTGTTCGCAACAGCGCGAGAAAATAGGGAGGGATGAATCATGAATCATTTATTAAACGTATCATCATCACCTCATGCAAGAAGCAGTGTGCTGACAAGGAACCTGATGTGGGATGTCGTGATCGCCATGATTCCTGCAAGTGTATTTGGTGTATATCAATTTGGATGGAAGGCTCTGCTGGTCCTGATCGCTACCGTAGCCAGCTGCGTGCTCAGTGAGTATGTGTTTGAGCGTGTGACCGGAAGACCGATCACGATCAGTGATGGAAGTGCAGTAGTAACCGGTATGATCCTGGGCTTAAATATGCCTCCGGAGATCCCGGTATGGATCCCGGTATTGGGCGGTGTGTTTGCGATCGTCATCGTAAAACAGTTATACGGTGGTCTTGGACAGAATTTTATGAACCCAGCCCTGGCTGCCAGATGCTTCCTTCTGATCTCTTTTGCGAACCAGATGTCTTCCTTTACCTTAGATGGCGTATCAACGGCAACTCCGTTAAGCTTCTTGAAAAAGGGAGAGAGTGTGGATGTGGCAGCGATGTTCATCGGTAAGATTCCGGGAACGATCGGTGAGGTATCAGTAGTTGCCCTGTTGATCGGTGCAGCTTACCTGCTAGCGAAAAAGGTCATCACCATCCGTATTCCTGCAGCTTACCTGCTCTCTTTTGCTGTATTTGTATTTATCTTCGGACAGCACAACCTTACATATGTACTGGCTCATTTATGCGGCGGTGGTCTGATCTTTGGTGCGTTCTTTATGGCAACGGATTATGTGACCAGCCCAATTACTCCACGGGGCCAGATCTTATTCGGAATCCTGTTAGGTGTTCTGACTGGTCTGTTCCGTATCTTCGGCGGTTCCGCAGAGGGTGTATCCTACGCGATCATCATCAGCAACCTGTTAGTTCCGTTGATTGAGAAGGTCACTCTTCCGGTGGCATTTGGAAAGGAGACCAAGAAATCATGAGTAAAGGTGGATTTATGAAAGACGCTCTGATCCTGTTTGCCATCACTTTAGTAGCTGGCGCATGTCTGGGTGGTGTTTATGAGATCACCAAGGATCCGATCGCAGCAGCCAATCAGGCGGCGAAGGAGCGTGCGTTCCGTGAAGTTTTAGCGGATGCAGACAGCTTTGCGATGGATGACTATAGCGCAGCACTGGATAAGGTAAATACAGAGGTCAAAGAACTTGATTTTGGCAATGTATCCGTAGACGAGTGCGCAACCGGTATGGACGCTTCCGGCGCAGCCATCGGCTATGTAGTGACCGCAACTTCCAAAGACGGTTACGGCGGCGATGTGACTGTATCCGTTGGTATCACCACCGACGGCGAGGTAAAGGGAATCGAGTTCCTGACCTTAAATGAGACGGCTGGTCTTGGTATGAACGCTTCTAAACCGGAGTGGAAAGGCCAGTTTGCAGACAAAAAAGTAGAGCAGTTTTCTGTTACAAAATCCGGTTCCACTTCTGATGAAGAAATCGATGCCATCAGTGGTGCGACCATTACGTCCAACGCAGTGACAAATGCAGTGAATACTGCACTGTATTTTGTCAACGACTGCGTGGCACAGTAGGAGGTGGGAAGCATGAACAAATATATCGAACGTTTATATAACGGTATCATCAAAGAAAACCCAACCTTCGTCCTGATGTTAGGTATGTGTCCGACTCTGGCAACCACAACCACAGCCATCAACGGTCTTGGTATGGGTCTGACGACAACAGCAGTTCTGATTTTCTCCAACCTGTTGATCTCAGCATTGCGGAAGATCATTCCAGATCGCGTGCGTATCCCGGCATACATCGTAATTGTAGCTTCTCTGGTAACGATCGTACAGTTATTATTGCAGGCATATATCCCAAGCCTGAACGAGTCTCTGGGTATCTTTATCCCTCTGATCGTTGTAAACTGTATCATTCTGGGCCGTGCCGAGGCTTATGCAGCGAAGAACGGTCCGATCGAGTCCGCATTTGACGGTCTTGGCATGGGACTTGGCTTTACCGTTGGCCTTACCTGCATCGCGATCTGCCGTGAGATCTTAGGTTCCGGCTCTGTGTTTGGTTTTCCGTTTATCCCAGAGGCTTACAACATCCGTATCTTTGGTCTGGCTCCAGGTGCATTCTTCGTGCTGGCATGTCTGACTGCACTTCAGAATAAGTTCAAAATGCCAAGTGCTACCAACGGAAGTGTTCCACATTCTGCACTTGCCTGCGGCGGCGATTGTATGCACTGCAGCGGCGCTTCCTGTTCCTCTAACCATGCGACCTTAGAAAATATCCGTGTAGAGGCAGAAAAAGAGGCAGCAGCAAAAAAAGCAGCAGCACTTGCGGCAAAGCAGAAAGCAATGGCCGAGAAACAGGCGGCTGAAAAACAGGATAAGAAAGAAGATTGAGGAGGAGCAGAATAATGAAAGAACTGATTTTAGTTGTTGTTGGCGCTGCTCTGGTAAATAACATTATCCTGAGCCAGTTCCAGGGACTTTGTCCATTCCTTGGTGTTTCCAAGAAAACCGATACTGCGGCAGGTATGGGTATGGCAGTTATCTTCGTTATCACCCTGTCTTCTGCAGTGACCAGCCTGATCTATAGCTTTGTGCTGGTTCCGTTAAATGTAACATATCTGCAGACCATCGCATTTATTCTGGTCATTGCCGCTTTGGTACAGTTTGTTGAGATGTTCCTGAAGAAGAGCATGCCATCCCTGTACCAGGCGTTGGGCGTATTCCTTCCTCTGATCACGACTAACTGTGCAGTATTAGGTTCCGCCCTGACCAACGTACAGAAAGAATACAACTTCATTTTCAGCGTATTTAACGGTCTGGGAACTGCAGTTGGATTTACCATTGCCATCGTACTGTTAGCAAGCATCCGCGAGAGTATCGAGGACAATGACATTCCATATAACTTCAAAGGATCTCCGATCGTACTTGTGACTGCCGGACTGATGGCGATCGCATTTATGGGATTTTCCGGTCTTATATAGGAAGGAGCGTATAGAATATGACGGGTTTGCTTTGTGCGGCTGGCATTATCGGTGCCATCGGTATCATTATCGGTGTGCTCCTTGGAATTGCCAGTGAAAAGTTTAAAGTAGAGGTAGATGAAAAGGAAGTTTTAGTACGTGCAGAACTTCCTGGCAATAACTGCGGTGGCTGCGGTTTCCCGGGCTGCGACGGTCTGGCGGCTGCCATTGCTGCAGGCACAGCTCCGGTTAATGGCTGTCCGGTCGGTGGAGCTGCAGTTGCAGACAAGATTGCAGCGATCATGGGTGTTTCAAGCGGAGCAAGTGTCAAGAAGGTTGCCTTTGTCAAATGTAAAGGCACCTGCGATAAGAGCCGCGTGAAATATAACTATTATGGAATCGATGACTGCCAGAAGGCTTCGGTTATCCCTGGTTCCGGTGATAAGGCATGTGCTTACGGATGTATGGGCTATGGCTCCTGCGTAAAAGCATGTCAGTTTGATGCAATCCATGTGGTAGACGGCGTGGCTGTGGTTGATAAGGAGAAATGTGTAGCCTGTGGCAAATGTGTGGCTGCCTGTCCAAAACACCTGATCGAGCTGGTGCCTTATACGGCAGAGCATCTGGTTCAGTGTTCTTCCCATGACAAGGGACCGGCTGTGAAGAAGGTCTGCGAGGCTGGATGTATCGGATGTACCCTGTGCACCAAGCAGTGTGAATCTGATGCCATTCATATGGAAAACAATGTAGCAGTGATCGACTACAGCAAGTGTACGAATTGCGGTAAATGCGCTGCAAAGTGTCCTGCAAAGGTGATCATCTGATGTAACTATTCAGTACCTTCATAGTTACGAGGGC
>ERZ773115.2093-NODE-2093-length-16523-cov-3.743442_pt1 | contig 16523 bp, 17 predicted proteins | sample MGYA00511116_ERZ773115 | MGnify/ENA primary metagenome ERZ773115 (study PRJEB29015, sample SAMEA2737869) | human gut metagenome | biome: human gut; feature: human-associated habitat; material: faeces | place: China | collected 2012 ... | reverse complement strand
GGAGATTTTGGAGTGCAGAAGCAAGACTTTTAAATTAACAAAGGAACGGCAGAGCAATAAGTATTTGTTTTCTACTCTGATTAAATGTAAGGAATGTGGCTGGTCATTTCGACGAACTGTTCGTACTTATAAGAATACTTATATTCGCTGGGTATGTTCCGGTCATAATGGACGTGGGGCGGATAGCTGCCCGAATGCTCAGACAGTGGACGAGGAAGAGTTGATTGAAGTTCTGTCCGAATACTTTTCCGAGCTGCTGAAAGCAAAGAAATTGTCCCTTTCCACCGCAGAAAGTTGTACGGGTGGAGGAATTGCCGCTCTGATAACTTCCGTTCCTGGCAGTTCGGAATACTTTAATGGTAGTATAGTGGCGTATTCCAATGAAATAAAGATGTCTTTGTTGCATGTATCTGCCGAAACATTGGAAAAATATGGAGCAGTAAGTCGTGAAACTGTTACAGAAATGGTGAAAGGTGCGATGAAAACGCTGAAAACAGATTGTGCAGTGGCTACTTCCGGTATTGCAGGTCCTGGAGGTGGGACTTCGGAAAAACCGGTGGGTACGGTGTGGATAGCTGTTGCCTATAAAAATGAAATCGTTACCATGAAGCAGGAGGGAGACGAGGGAAGAAAGGGAAATGTGGAAAAAACAATTCAAAATGCCCTTTTGTTGCTTTATGAGAAGCTGAAATGAGGAAAAAATGCTATCGTACAGTGAATTATTTTAAGAAAAACTTGTTTGGTAACGATAAAAGTGCTTACTTTGCGCTCTGTTTGAAATAGGCAAAAAAGAAAACTATAAAATTAAGATAGAAATGTCAAAGATTTGTCAAATTACCGGAAAGAAGGCCATGATTGGCAACAATGTTTCACACTCAAAGAGAAGAACGAAGAGAACCTTTGATTTGAACTTGTTTAACAAGAAGTTCTACTATGTAGAGCAAGATTGCTGGATCAGCCTTAGCATTTGCGCTAATGGTTTGCGCATTATTAATAAGAAAGGACTGGACGCTGCTTTGAAAGATGCGGTAGCTAAAGGTTATTGTGATTGGAAAAGCATTAAAGTTATTGGCTAAAGTAGAGGAGAATACTGATTATGGCAAAGAAAGCAAAAGGTAACAGAGTACAGGTGATTCTGGAATGCACAGAACACAAGGATAGCGGTATGCCGGGTACTTCTCGTTATATTACGACGAAGAACAGAAAGAATACCACAGAGAGATTGGAGTTGAAGAAATACAACCCGATTCTGAAGAGAGTGACAGTACATAAAGAAATTAAATAATAAATCTATAACTTATGGCAAAGAAAGCGGTAGCAACCTTGCACGAAGGAAGCAAAGAAGGACGTTCTTATACAAAGGTTATCAAAATGGTGAAGTCTCCTAAGACTGGTGCTTACATCTTTGATGAACAGATGGTCCGTAATGAAGATGTTCAGAACTTCTTTAAGAAATAAGATGAATACAGTGGCTGTAAAGCGCTGATGACTTATAAAGATCCCCTTGTCGGTATTTCCGGTAAGGGGATTTCTTTTTAAAAAGAGGACGAAGTTTTTAATATTCGTCAGTTTTGTTATATCTTTGCAGGGAATGCGAAAACAGGTTGCATAAAAATAATTAGTGTATGGGATTTTTTAGTTTTTTCTCCAAGGAAAAAAAGGAAACATTAGATAAAGGATTATCTAAGACCAAAGAAAGTGTATTTGGCAAGATTGCGCGTGCCGTGGCAGGAAAGTCAAAAGTTGATGATGAAGTATTGGATAATCTGGAAGAGGTGTTGATAACTTCGGATGTGGGCGTGGAAACGACACTGAAAATTATTGAACGTATCGAAAAGCGTGCAGCAGCCGACAAATATATGAATGCCACTGAGCTGAATCATATTTTACGTGATGAAATCGCAGCGTTGCTTACAGAGAATAATTCGGAGGATGTGGATGACTTTGAAGCACCGATTGCGAAGAAACCATACGTCATTATGGTAGTGGGCGTCAATGGTGTAGGGAAGACTACTACGATTGGCAAACTGGCTTATCAGTTCAAGAAAGCCGGAAAGTCTGTTTATCTGGGTGCTGCCGATACTTTCCGTGCTGCTGCTGTGGAGCAGTTGGTGATATGGGGTGAACGGGTAGGTGTGCCTGTTGTGAAGCAGAAAATGGGTGCTGACCCGGCTTCTGTCGCTTTTGACACACTGAGTTCCGCAACTGCTAATAATGCCGATGTGGTAATTATAGATACGGCAGGACGCCTTCATAATAAAGTCGGTTTGATGAATGAACTGACGAAAATCAAGAATGTGATGAAGAAGGTTGTCCCTGATGCTCCGAATGAGGTGTTGCTTGTGTTGGATGGCTCAACCGGGCAGAATGCATTCGAGCAAGCCAAGCAGTTCACTCTGGCAACGGAGGTTACGGCAATGGCTGTTACAAAGTTGGACGGAACAGCCAAGGGTGGCGTAGTCATCGGCATTTCAGACCAGTTTAAAATTCCGGTTAAATATATTGGATTGGGTGAAGGCATGGAAGATTTGCAGGTGTTCCGTAAAAAGGAATTTGTTGATTCACTGTTCGGGGAGAATGCATGAAACGGAAGACTATAGATATCATTACTTTAGGATGTTCTAAAAACCTGGTGGATTCGGAACATTTGATGCGCCAGTTGGAGGAAGTGGGATTCCATGTGACACATGATGCGGAAAGGCCGAAAGGGCAGATTGCCGTGATCAATACTTGCGGTTTCATTGGTGACGCCAAGGAGGAATCCATTAATATGATTCTGGAATTTGCGCAGGCCAAGGAGGAAGGAAGCTTGGAGAAGCTTTATGTAATGGGCTGCCTTTCGGAACGTTATCTGAAGGAATTGGCCGTTGAAATTCCCCAGGTGGATAAATTCTATGGTAAATTCAATTGGAGAGAGTTATTGCAGGATTTGGGAAAGGCCTATCATGACGAGTTGCACATAGAGCGTACATTGACCACTCCAAAGCATTATGCCTATTTGAAGATATCCGAAGGATGTGACCGTAAATGTTCTTATTGCGCTATCCCTATCATTACGGGGCGGCATGTGTCGCGCCCGATGGAGGAGATACTTGACGAGGTGAAGTATCTGGTTGCACGGGGTGTAAAGGAATTCCAGGTTATAGCCCAGGAGTTGACCTATTACGGAGTAGATTTATATAAGAAGCAAATGTTGCCCGAGCTTGTTGAGCGGATTTCGGATATTCCCGGAGTGGAGTGGATACGCTTGCATTATGCCTATCCGGCACATTTTCCGACTGATTTATTCCGTGTGATGCGTGAGCGTGACAATGTATGCAAATATATGGATATTGCCTTGCAGCATATCAGCGATAATATGCTGCAAAAGATGCGCCGTCATGTGACGAAGGGTGAGACATATAAGTTGATAGAGCAATTCCGTGAAGAGGTTCCCGGTATCCATCTCCGTACTACACTGATGGTGGGGCATCCAGGAGAAACTGAAGCCGATTTTGAGGAGCTGAAAGAGTTTGTCCGTAAAGTGCGTTTCGATAGAATGGGGGCTTTTGCGTATTCGGAAGAAGAAGGAACGTATGCCGCTGCTGAATATGAGGATTCTATTCCCCAGGAAGTGAAACAAGCCCGCCTGGATGAGTTAATGTCTATTCAGCAAGGCATTTCAGGGGAGTTGAGTGCGGAGAAAGTAGGCAGGCAGATGAAAGTAATCATTGACCGGCTGGAAGGCGAATATTATATTGGACGTACAGAATTTGATTCTCCCGAAGTGGATCCTGAGGTTTTGATTGAGCGTGGAGACAAAGCGTTGCATATAGGTAACTTTTACCACGTAGAGATAGTAAATTCCGATGATTTCGACCTTTTTGGGCGAATAATTTAAAGATTTTTCCTTATCTTCTTGCTTATGTGAAGAAGATTTGCTAATATAGCACCGTAGTTCAATTTAAAGGCTTACATTTTGAATAACAAAGAGTTTACTTCTGAATTATCGCGGAGGTTAGGATACACATTGAAAGATACTTCTGAGCTGGTTGCTTCATTGCTGTCGGATATGGCACGGCAGTTGGAGGAGGGGAATATTATCTCTATACAAGGGTTCGGTACATTCGAAGTGAAAAAGAAGGCAGAACGTATATCTGTGAATCCGACTACAAAGCAGCGTATGCTGGTACCTCCTAAATTGGTGTTGACTTATAAGCCGAGTACATTATTAAAGGATAAGTTTAAGTAACCGGCTTTTAAAAAAATCTCCCGTATTATGAATGAGAAACTGAACATACAAGACTTGATTGACACGCTGGCTGAAAGGCATGGCATGAGCAAGAAGAATGCGGATAGTTTTGTGAAAGAATTCTTTCAGCTGATTGAGGAGTCATTGGAGAAGGATAAGTATGTGAAGATACGAGGTTTGGGGACTTTCAAACTGATAGATGTCGGGAGTCGTGAAAGCGTTAATGTGAATACGGGGGAAAGGTTTGAGATACAAGGGCATACAAAAGTGTCGTTTACACCGGAACCGGCCTTGAAAGATATTATCAATAGACCATTTTCGCATTTTGAAACTGTAGTTTTGAATGACGCTACGGTACTTGAGGATACCCTGCAGGAAAATGACAGTGAAGATGATGAAGATACTGAAATCAAAACTCTGGAACAAGAGGTGGAGGAGAAGGTTACCTTAGTGGAAGAAGCTACGATAGAAGAACCTTTGGTGGAAACTGTAATAGAAGAGCCGTTAATTGAGCCCGAACCGGCAGTTGAAGAGGAGAAACCGGAAAAAACGGAACCTGAAGCAATGCCTGAAAATATAGTTGCTGTTGAGCCGGAACCGTCTGAGCCAGTGATAAAAGATATGGCAGATTCTTCGACTATGAAATATTTTATAGGCATCGTTGTTTTTGTAGTGTTGCTGTGTGGTGGTGCCGTAGCTTTCATGTATTATCCGGACTTGCTTGACGCACTTACTGCAAAGCCTCTTGTAGAAGAAGTTGCAGACTCGGATGTGAGGGAATCTGTTACTGAAAAGGTGGAGGTTCCTGCCGGTCAAGACAATATTGCCTTGACAGACAGTATTGTTTCAAAAGATGTTGTAGCTCCTGCTCGGATAGATACTGTGGCAGAAACTGTTGCTGCAACAACTCCTACGCTTAAAAAAACTCCAAAGGAAAATGTACAAGTACAGTCTCCCACTCCTAAAAAAGAGCAAAAAAAGACAGTTGTACCGTTTGAACCGGATTCTGTGGGGTATACGATTGTGGGAACAGAAACCACTTATACCATCAAGGAAGGGGAAACGCTGACTAGGGTAGCGCTTCGTTTTTATGGAACAAAAGCTCTTTGGCCTTATATCGTGAAGCATAATCCCGGTGTAATCAAGAATCCGGATAATGTGCCTTATGGTACTACTATCAAGATACCAAAATTGGCCAAGAAGCAGTAAAAAATTACTGCTTCTTTTTTTGTTAAATACTAAACTCTATGAAAGTAGTTTAATCTAAAGGTTTCGCATAGTTTTTTAATAAAAATTAGTTGGTATGGTTAATTTATTCCCGTACTTTTGGGAGCGAAAAAAATAATTGCCGGTTCAAAACCGGATAAATGAAGAAATTAAACATTAAAAAATAGATTGATTTATGGCTGAAACAATTGACATCCGCGAACTGAATGAGCGGATTGAAAGACAAAGTGCTTTCGTTACCAATCTTACCACAGGTATGGACCAGGTCATTGTAGGACAAAAGCATCTGGTAGAGTCGTTGTTAATTGGTTTGTTGTCCGATGGACACGTGTTGTTGGAAGGTGTGCCCGGTTTGGCAAAGACTTTAGCTATCAAGACGCTTGCTTCGTTGATTGATGCGCAATACAGCCGCATTCAGTTTACGCCAGACTTGTTGCCTGCCGACGTAATAGGTACAATGGTTTACAGCCAGAAGGATGAAACGTTCCAAGTAAAAAAAGGTCCGGTCTTCGCAAATTTTGTTTTGGCTGATGAAATCAACCGTGCTCCCGCCAAAGTACAGAGTGCTTTGCTGGAAGCCATGCAGGAACGTCAAGTTACTATCGGCAATGAAACTTTCGGGTTGCCCAAACCATTTTTGGTGCTTGCCACGCAGAATCCTATTGAGCAGGAAGGTACTTATCCGCTGCCCGAAGCGCAAGTGGACCGTTTCATGCTGAAAGTTGTAATTGACTATCCGAAGCAGGAAGAGGAGAAACTGATTATTCGCCAGAATATCAATGGAGAGAAGTTCAACGTGAAGCCAATCTTGAAGGCTGACGAGATTATCGAAGCCCGCAAGGTGGTTCGCCAGGTATATCTGGATGAGAAAATCGAAAAATATATTGTCGATATTGTATTTGCTACTCGTTATCCGGAAAAATACGATTTGAAAGAGCTGAAAGACATGATTGGTTTCGGCGGTTCGCCCCGTGCCTCCATCAACTTGGCCCTGGCTGCCCGTAGCTACGCGTTCATCAAGCGTCGCGGTTATGTCATTCCGGAGGATGTGCGCGCTGTGGCACACGACGTACTTCGCCACCGTATCGGCTTGACTTACGAGGCGGAAGCCAGCAATATGACATCTGATGAAATCGTCAGCAAGATACTGAACAAGGTTGAAGTGCCCTAACGCATAATAGAGGTTTTCGTAAACTTGAGGTTTACAATCCAATACCTGAGGTTAGCGTCGTAAACCTTAGGGTTGAGTACCGAAAACTTCACCCCTTTTCATAGGGAAGTTTCTGTTATAAACTAAATTGCGCTTGTGTGCTTAAATGAGATTATTAAAATAAATCAATGGAAACAACAGAACTTTTGAAGAAAGTCCGTCAGATTGAGATAAAGACGCGCGGACTGTCCAACAATATCTTTGCCGGGCAGTATCACTCTGCCTTCAAGGGTAGAGGTATGGCATTCTCCGAGGTGCGCGAGTATCAGTTTGGCGATGACATACGCGACATTGACTGGAATGTGACCGCCCGCTTCAACAAGCCTTACGTCAAGGTGTTTGAGGAGGAGCGCGAATTGACAGTGATGTTGTTGGTAGATGTTTCCGGTAGTTTGGAGTTCGGTACGGTAAAGCAGATGAAGAAGGATATGGTGACGGAAATTGCCGCTACACTGGCATTCTCTGCCATTCAGAATAATGACAAGATTGGTGTCATCTTCTTTTCGGACCGGATTGAGAAGTTTATTCCGCCCAAGAAGGGACGTAAGCATATACTTTACATCATCCGCGAACTGATAGATTTTCATGCGGAAAGCCGGAGGACGAACATCCGTTTGGGATTGGAATATCTGACGAATGTGATGAAACGCCGTTGCACGGCATTTGTCTTGTCCGACTTCATCGACCAGGAAAGTTTCAAGAACGCCATGACCATTGCCAATCGTAAGCATGACCTGGTTGCCGTTCAGGTGTACGACCGTCGTGTGGAAGAATTGCCACCCGTGGGACTGATGAAGATTAGGGATGCCGAGACGGGACATGAGCAGTGGATTGACACCTCCTCGCGTGCCGTGCGCCGTGCCCATCATGATTGGTGGGTGAACAAGCAGGCGGAATTGAATGAAACGTTTACCAAGAGTAATGTCGACAATGTGTCGGTACGTACCGACCAGGATTATGTCAAGGCATTGATGAATTTGTTTGCGAAACGAAATTAATCGGAAAATGAAAAGATATTTATTTCTGATAGCGTTATTGATAGCATGGTCGGGAAGGGTAGTAGCCCAGTCGGTAACGGTAGATGCTACGATTGACTCTTTGCAGATTCTTATTGGAGAGCAGGCAAAGATAAAGCTTCAAGTATCTCTGGATGCCGATAAGCGTGCCATATTCCCGGTATATACCGATACGCTGGTGAATGGGGTTGAAATTATTGATGTGGCCAAGCCGGATACGCAACTGCTGAATGATGGCCGGCGTGCATTGATAACTCAAGAGTATACAGTTACCTCTTTCGACTCGGCTCTTTATTATCTGCCGCCTATGGAAGTGACAGTGGATAATGAGAAGTATCGCTCCAAAGCGTTGGCCTTGAAAGTATATTCGGTGAATGTCCCGTTAGACCCGGAGAATCCGGAACAGTTCTTCGGTCCCAAAACAGTGATGCAAGCGCCTTTTGCCTGGGAAGACTGGTATGGTCTTATGGCTTGTGGTGCGCTGATTATCCCGATAGGGATATTACTTGTCTATCTGATAATGCGCTTCTTCGACAATAAGCCTATTATCCGTAAGGTGAAGGTAGAACCTAAGCTGCCTCCCCATCAGTTGGCTATGCAGGAGATAGAACGTATCAAGAATGAGAAGGTATGGCAGAAAGGGGAACCGAAGGAATATTATACGGAATTGACCGATACTCTTCGTACATATATAAAAGACCGTTTTGGTTTCAATGCTTTGGAAATGACTTCTACGGAAATCATAGATAAGTTGCTGGAAATGAAAGATAAGGAAGCAATATCGGATTTGCGTGAATTGTTCCAGACTGCTGATTTGGTGAAATTTGCCAAGCATAATCCATTGATGAACGAAAATGACGCTAACCTGATTAATGCCATTGACTTTATTAATGAAACCAAGGAGAAAGAAGAGGAGAATGCCAAGCCGCAGCCTACGGAGATTACCATTATCGAGAAACGTTCTTTGCGTACCAAGATTTTGCTGGGAGCGGGTATTGTGGTGTTGGCTGTAGCTCTTGCCTGTTCATTGATATATATCGGATTGGAGTTGTATAATTATTTTGCTTAATACAGGAAAAGTGACTTCAATCGGATATACATGAGTGAAAAGTGAGGGATGTTTGGAGCGAAGCTGAATTGTAAATCGTTAAATCGTACATAAATATGGTTTTTGCCAATATTGAATATTTATTTTTGCTGCTGTTGCTTATACCTTATATAGTATGGTATATTATGAAGCGGAAGAATAGTGAAGCTACGCTTCAGATTTCGGATGCCCGTGTGTATGCCCATACCCCTAAAAGCTATAAGAACTATTTGTTGCATGTACCGTTTGTATTGCGGATAATTGCCTTGATACTGATTATTCTTGTTTTGGCACGTCCGCAAACCACCGATAGCTGGCAGAACAGTGAGATTGAGGGTATTGATATCATGCTTGCTATGGACGTTTCTACCAGTATGCTGGCCGAAGACCTGAAACCTAACCGGTTGGAAGCGGCGAAGGATGTGGCGGCAGAGTTTATTAACGGACGTCCGAATGACAATATAGGTATAACTTTGTTTGCTGGAGAAAGCTTTACGCAATGTCCGTTGACAGTAGACCATGCCGTATTGTTGAACTTGCTTAAAGATATGAAGTGCGGGCTGATTGAAGACGGAACGGCAATCGGTATGGGTATTGCCAATGCCGTTACCCGTTTGAAGGATAGCAAGGCAAAGTCGAAAGTCATTATTCTGCTGACGGACGGTGTCAATAATAAAGGTGATATTTCTCCTTTGACGGCTGCTGAAATAGCCAAGAGGTTTGGCATTCGCGTTTATACTATTGGGGTAGGAACCAATGGTATGGCTCCTTATCCTTATCCGGTAGGCGGAACAGTGCAATATGTCAATATGCCCGTCGAAATTGATGAAAAGACTTTGACACAGATTGCCGGAACAACGGAAGGTAACTATTTCCGTGCCACCAGCAACTCGAAGTTGAAGGAAGTGTACGAGGAGATAGACAAGCTGGAGAAAACAAAATTGAATGTAAAAGAATACAGCAAGCGCCAGGAAGAGTACCGCTGGTTTGCGTTGGCTGCTTTCTTGTGCGTATTACTGGAGGTACTGTTACGCAACTCTATATTGAAGAAGATACCGTAAAAACGGAGAATGTCTTTTAGTGTATCAGTCATTGCGTAGCCAAATTGTAAATTGTAAATTGCTAAATTGTAAATAAAAAGATGTTTCGATTTGAAGAACCTGCATATTTGTACTTGTTGCTGCTGCTGCCTTTATTGGCGGCCTTCTACTTGTACTCCAATTATCGGAGGAGGAAAGCCATTCGTAAATTTGGTGACCCTATACTGATGGCACAGCTAATGCCGGATGTTTCCAAATACCGTCCGGATGTGAAGTTTTGGTTGGTTTTTGCGGCTATCGGGTTGTTCACGGTACTGCTGGCACGCCCGCAGTTTGGTTCCAAACTGGAGACGGTAAAACGCCAGGGAGTGGAAGTGATGATTGCGTTGGATATATCCAATTCCATGCTGGCACAAGACGTACAGCCAAGCCGCTTGCAGAAGGCAAAACGGCTGGTGGCGCAGTTGGTAGATAAGATGCAGAATGACAAGGTCGGTATGATTGTTTTTGCAGGTGACGCATTTACCCAGTTACCTATTACGAGTGATTATATTTCTGCCAAGATGTTTTTGGAGTCCATCGATCCTTCGCTGATTTCCAAGCAAGGTACGGCAATTGGAGCTGCAATAAATCTGGCTGCCCGGAGTTTTACACCTCAAGAAGGAGTGGGACGTACTGTTATTGTCATCACCGACGGTGAAAACCATGAAGGTGGTGCCGTAGAAGCTGCTAAGGCTGTTGCAGAGAAAGGTATCCAGGTCAATGTATTAGGGGTAGGTATGCCCGAGGGTGCCCCCATTCCAATAGAGGGTACTAATGATTATCGTCGTGACCGTGAAGGTAATGTAATCGTTACTCGCTTGAATGAGCAGATGTGTCAGGAAATTGCTCAGGCAGGAAATGGTATTTATGTGCGCGTAGACAATACCAACGGTGCACAGAAAGCGATTAGTCAGGAAATCAACAAGATGGCAAAGGCAGATGTGGAAACACAGGTGTACACGGAATTCAATGAACAGTTTCAGGCAGTGGCATGGATTATTCTGCTGTTGTTACTGGCTGAGATGTTGATATTGGAGCGCAAGAATCCTCTGTTCCGCAACATTCATTTATTCTCTAATAAGAAATGATGCGTATGTTACAGAAAAAATATATTGGAATAGTTTTGCTGCTGTTAGTGGCAGTTTCAGCTTCTGCACAGAAGGCGGAACGCGATTATATCCGTAAGGGAAACCGTTTTTTTAAGGATAGCGTATATGTGGATGCAGAAGTGAACTATCGGAAGGCTTTGGAGGTAAACCCGAAGTCAACGGTTTCCATGTTCAACTTGGGAAATACATTGACCCAGCAGAACAAGCTGCAGGAAGCGATGGAGCAATATGTGGGAGCTACCAAGATAGAAAAGGACAAATCGAACTTGGCACAGATTTATCATAATATGGGAGTCATCTTTCATTCTCAGAAGGATTATGCAAAGGCGGTAGAAGCCTATAAGGAGTCGTTACGCAATAATCCGAAAGATGATGAAACGCGCTATAACCTTGCTTTGGCACAGAAACAGTTGCAAGACCAGCAGCAGAACCAGGATCAGAATCAAGATCAGGATAAACAGGACCAACAGAAGGAGCAGGATAAACAGCAGGATCAGCAGAAAGACCAGCAACAGAATCAAGACCAGCAACAACAACAACCTTCTCAGCCGGAAAAGAAAGATAATGAGATGTCTAAGGAAAATGCCGAACAGCTGTTGAACTCTGTCATGCAAGACGAGAAGGATGTGCAGGATAAAGTGAAAAAGCAGCAGGTACTTCAAGGAGGTCGTCTGGAAAAAGATTGGTAACAAACATAATAGGAATAATATATGAGAAAAATAGTTTTCTTATGGATAGCACTGATTGCAGCCAGTATGAATGCCTTTGCCGATGGCAAGGTATCGTTTACTGCGTCTGCTCCTGACGCTGTGGCGGTAGGAGACCAGTTCAGACTGTCGTATACGGTGACTACACAAAAGGTAAGGGATTTTCGTGCTCCTTCTATGAAGGGATTTGATGTGTTGATGGGGCCCAGCCGCTCGCAACAGAGTAGCGTGCAGATGATTAATGGGCAGACGACTTCAACCAGCAGTATTACATTCACTTATATTTTAATGGCGACTGCAGAAGGTGATTTTACCATTCCAGGAGCCACTATCACTGCTGATGGTAACCAAATGGTTTCTAATTCTGTACGAGTAAGGGTTCTTCCGGCAGATCAGGCTACCAATGGAGCATCCTCAGGAAATGGTGGCGGACAGAGCAGTGGCACTGCCAGCCGCGCTTCTTCCGGGACATCTGTATCGAATAGTGATTTGTTTATTACAGCTACTGCCAGTAAGACGACGGTGTATGAACAAGAAGCATTCCTATTGACATATAAGATATATACCTTGGTGGACTTACGTATGTTTGATAATGTGAAATTGCCCGACTTCAAAGGATTCCATTCTCAGGAAGTGGAACTTCCTAATGACAGAAGATGGGGATTGGAGCATTATAAAGGTAGAAATTATCAGTCTACAATCTATCGTCAGTTTGTGTTGTTCCCACAACAAGCCGGTAAGTTGACGATTGATGCTGCACGCTTTGACGCTTCCATTGCAAAGGCTACACAAGTTGCTGATCCGTTCGAGGCATTTTTCAATGGAGGAAGCAATTACGTAGAAGTTAAAAAGACAATTTTGACTCCGCAATTGACGATTGACGTAAAACCCTTGCCAGTAGGTAAGCCAGCTGATTTTTCTGGAGGAGTGGGAGAGTTCAATATAACTTCTTCTATCAATAGTACAAATGTCAAGACCAATGATGCCGTTACTGTCAAACTTGTCATCTCTGGTACCGGCAATCTGAAGTTGCTTTCTAATCCGGAAGTCAAATTCCCCGAGGATTTTGAAGTATATGATCCGAAGGTGGACAATAAATTCCGTCTGACAAATTCGGGCCTCTCCGGTAGTAAGGTCATTGAGTATCTGGCAATTCCCCGTAATGCGGGAACTTATAAGATTCCTGCCGTAAAGTTCAGTTATTTTGATATTAATTCCCGTTCGTATAAAACGCTGACTACGGAAGAGTATGAATTGCATGTGGAAAAGGGAGCAGGTAATGCAGCTCAGACCATTGCAAACTTTACAAGCAAGGAAGACTTGAAAGTATTAAACGAGGATATTCGTTTTATCAAGCAGAATAATGTCACTTTGTCTCCCAAAGGTGATTTCTTCTTCGGTTCGTTGACGTATTGGTTGCTTTATTTGATACCGGGTATTGCATTCATTACATTCTTTATCATCTATCGTAAGCAAATAGCAGCCAATACAAATGTAGCAAAGATGCGTACTAAGAAAGCCAATAAAGTGGCGGTGAAACGTATGAAACAAGCTGGTAAATTATTGGCCGAGAATAAGAAAGACGCATTTTATGATGAGGTTTTGAAGGCTCTTTGGGGGTATATCAGTGATAAACTGAACATTCCGGTATCCCGTTTGTCTAAGGATAATATCGAAGAGGAACTTCGTAATTATGGTGTGAATGATGCGTTGATAAAGGAATTCCTCGATGCATTGAACAACTGTGAGTTTGCCCGCTTTGCTCCGGGTGATGATAACCAGGCTATGGATAAGGTATATTCAGCTTCTTTGGAAGTTATCAGCAAAATGGAAAACTCGATAAAACATTAATCAGGAGGAAATGGTAATGAATAGAATATTGTTTTTTACTCTTAGTCTAGTGATGGCAATTACTGCCTATGGGCAGAATCCTGCATCTGTAGATACATTACAGACTGGTAGTGACTCTACATCCGTCGGTTCACATGCGGAATTCTCTGCTGCAAGACAAGAAAGCAATGTGACAAAGGCTGAAGGTGACAGCGCCTATATACGGAATGATTATGCTTCTGCCATTCAAATATATGAGAATCTGTTAAAGAAGGGAGAGGCTGCAGAGGTCTATTATAATCTTGGCAACAGTTATTATAAGGCAGATGATATAGCAAAAGCTATATTGAATTATGAGCGTGCCTTGTTGTTGGAACCTGGTAATGCTGATATTCGTGCAAATTTGGAAATAGCACGTTCTAAGACAATCGATAAGGTAATCCCAGTTCCTGAGGTTTTCTTTGTATCTTGGACTAAATCGTTGATTAATTGTCTTAGCGTAGATGCATGGGCTAAGTTGGGGATTGTGTTCTTTGTACTATTACTCGTTTCATTCTATCTCTTTTTCTTTTCAAAACAGATTATGGGGAAGAAAGTGGGATTTATTGCAGGAATAGTATTCCTGGCTCTTGTTATATTGAGTAATGTGTTTGCTGCTCAGCAGAAAGGCGAACTGATGGAACGTAGTGAAGCTATAGTGTTAGCACCTAGTGTCACAGTGCGTAGTACTCCCAGTGAAAGTGGTACAAGTCTGTTCATTCTTCATGAGGGACGTAAAGTTGAAATAAAAGACAACTCTATGCGTGAATGGAAAGAAATTCGTTTGGAAGGCGGTAAAGTAGGGTGGGTTCCAGCTTCCGCCATAGAAGGTATTTAAATTTTCCCTATATTCTAAAAACAGCTCGTATAAACCCGATAATTCTGCTTTATACGAGCTGTTTCTGTCTATTTTTAGGAGCTTTTTCTCTGTACTTATAATTCTGCATACTTGAAAATGATTATTTTTTGGAGAGGCAATATTCTTTTTGAAAAAAGATAAAGAAATAGTTTGTTTTATCCTTTTTTTTCCTTAAGTTTATAGCGTGATAATAAAAAATACAGAGTATTAACCATTAAATTTATGAATATGAGAACAATAACATTTAATGAATTACGTAAGATTAAAGACTCATTGCCTAGTGGTAGTATGCATAGAATAGCCGATGAACTTGGACTGAATGTTGACACTGTAAGAAATTTTTTTGGTGGACACAATTTTAAGGAGGGGAAAAGTGTTGGGATTCACTTGGAACCTGGACCAGATGGTGGATTGGTTATGATTGATGATACTACTGTTTTAGAGCGAGCTTTAAAAATTTTAGATGAAATGGGATTTAAATACATTAGAATGTACGATCCAATTAGTTATGCTGAAATGACATGTCAGGTAATTCGAGATTTAGGACTTGATATGAAGGTAATGTTAGGACCAGATTTAATATCAGAGGTAAATAATCCGGGTTGTCCATGGTTAAAAGAAACTTACACAGATGAGGAACTTGTTAATAGAGCAAAAAGAAATGATAATAACATTGAAAAATTAATTGAAATTGCTAATAACTACTCTGATGTTATTAACGCTGTTTCAGTTGGAAACGAAAATACACCAAAATGGGGTGCTAACAATGTGCCTGTAGAACGTTTAATTGAATTTGCAGACAGATTAAGAGAAGGAACAGGCAAGCCTGTAACTTTTAACGAAGGTGCTTTCGAGTGGGTGGAACTTGAAGAACTTGCTAAACATCTTGATATTATTAGCGTTCATTCATACCCATTATGGTACGGAAACACTGTGGAGGAAGCTTTGGAAGTAAATAAAACCTGGTACAATCAAGGAAATGTATCCTGACAAATTTGTGTTATTTTCAGAAGTAGGCTGGGCTACAGATTGCGCTGATTTTAAGCAGATGAAAGAAGGTCAGGCAAACGAAGAAAACCAGAAGAAATATTATGATGCGTTTTGGAACTGGACAGATAGGGAACAGATAATTGCCTATATGTTTGAAGCTTTTGACGAGCCATGGAAGGGTGGCAACAGACCAAATGAAGCTGAAAAGAACTGGGGGATATACAGAGTAGACAGAACTCCAAAACTTATGCTTAATTAATTTATAAAGAGGGATTACATACATAAATTAATTGGAATGAAAAAATGAATAAAAGAGTTTTTATTGTGAAAAACTACCAAAAAGAAGTGACTATTATCCTGATGGTCACTTCTTTTTTGAACATAATTGCTTAAAAATCACCATTGTTAAAGTTGCATAAAAAAATAAAATAAAATGGTTTTCTTTAGTGCATTTTGTTGTTTTAAATATGGAAATATAGTAGAATAGAAAGCAGTCAAAGAGAGAAACTCTGGGATGAAAAATTTAAAAAATCAAGGAGAATGAACTCTAAGATGAAAATTTACTAATCGAAAGGAGAGGTATTATGAACTTTAGTAAAAAAATGAAGAAGTTTGTGGCTATTTTATCTGCAATAGCTATGGTTGTTGCAGGTATTACATATACACCACAGACTATCCAGGCAGCCACACTTGCGGCTGAAGGTGTTACTTATGAAGTTGGAACACCTACAGGTAATTATCCTGGATTCACATGTCAAGGAGCATTTGAAGATACAATGCGCTTTGGTTTTGCATGGGAAGGCAGTGAGACAACTTCAAGAACAGCAACAGTAGTTGTAAAGAAAGCAGATGAAACAATACTTGATTTAAAGGAGAAGAATAATGGAGATTCAATCTATGTTAGTGAGTTAGCTTCTTTAGATGCAGGTGAATATGTGATTACTTTTACTGGAACAGGAGATTTAACAAGTCAGGTAGCAACTGTTCCTTTAACAGTAACAAAAGCAAGTACAGGTGAAGATGAAGATACTTCACTTAAATGGAAGTTACAGACACCGGAAACAGATGGACTTGTAAAGTCAGACTATACTCAGGAAGGATGTGAAGTTAAAGATATTCCTGCTGATGCTGATAAG
>ERZ773115.2080-NODE-2080-length-16582-cov-7.351062_pt1 | contig 16582 bp, 13 predicted proteins | sample MGYA00511116_ERZ773115 | MGnify/ENA primary metagenome ERZ773115 (study PRJEB29015, sample SAMEA2737869) | human gut metagenome | biome: human gut; feature: human-associated habitat; material: faeces | place: China | collected 2012 ... | reverse complement strand
AGTTCTTTCAGCGAGTCATACTTTCGGGAATCCACGATGATGCCGTCAATAGACCTGTCCAGCCTGAAATCCACCAGGTCAACGCTGACCTGAACGGGAACCTCCTCGTCTGTAATGGTGGTGTAGGCAATATCCACTTTCCGCAGATCGGAAAAATCCGGTTCGCTGTCGTATTCTTCGGAGCAGAATGTGGAGATTAGTGCCTTGGCTCGTTCTAAATCCTCATTGATGACCTGCGTTATTGGCGGACGAAGGGTGTGGCCTTTGCCAAATACAGAGAACGTACCAGCCAGGTAGCCTTCCACAGCCTCCATGCCCTGCTTCCGGGCTTCAAAGAAACGATCATCTGGCGGTGTCGCTTCCATGAGGGGCTGCATCATGGCCTGGTAGATGGTATTGACCTGTTCCGGGTCAGAAAGCTGCTCCTGGATCTCCGCAACACCCTCCCAATAGTCAAACTCACTTCTCGGGGTGGGCCGCTGAAACCCCTCCGGCGCATTGGAGAAAAACGACATGATCCGTCTGGCAAGTTGGTTGATCTCATAGTCCGCCATTTTGCCTGCATCACTGGGATAGAGATAGATGCCGGAGGAAATCATGTTGGACACCCATTTGGTAACCGCAGGCCATTTCATGTTCACCTGGGCATAAGGGGCAGTTAAATCTCCATGGCTAAAGGAAAATCCGGCAGAAGTATAGGTTTTGTTGTCATTTCCGCCGTGGTAGCCGCTGTATTCCCCGTGCTGCCGTTTCAAGAATTGTTCCCGCGCTTTCGTGTCCGTGCTTTGGCTGAAAAAGGAGAATACATCCAGCCGGGAACGGAATGCACGCTCATGCCCACGCAGTGCCTGGTTGATTTCATCATCGGAAATGAAATACCGCCGCAAAGGGTCAAAGCCCTGGGCGGCGGTAAAAATCAGGGGCGTTCGCTGCAAATCTTCCAGCTTTTGCAAAAGCTTGGCAGGGTTATACAGGCGGCTTACCATCAGGCTGCGATCATTGGCATGGGCAGATGCAAACACGGTCCATTCCTCTACAAGCTGCATTAACGTATCCGGGGATTCCAGAAGCCGCTGCATCTGGGCCTCGATTTCGGGAAAGCCGCTATTGGAAGAATCGGTTTCCGTTGTGAGGGGAAGATACCCGGCCTCTTTCGCCTGTGCGGAACACTCCCGTACCGCAAACGCAAGGGCCTGGGCCAGTCTGCGCCGCTCAAAGTCCGGAACTTGATCCAGTTCCGCCTGGGGCATATACCGCCCCATATCCAGCAGTTCCCGGATGCGCTTTGCGGCCTGTTCCCAGGTGACGAGGGTGGTATGCAGTTTCTGGACGGTGCGCCCAGGGGAGATGCGAATGCCCTCCGGGTCATACCAGACGGCGTATTCCTGGCCCTGGATGATCAGCCCCGCACCGTTGGTGCCATAGCTTTCTTGCAGGAAAGCGGCGTTGTCCGGCTTGTCCTTCATAAAGTAGGCACAGATGATTTTCCGGCTGTCCCGGTCATTAAAGCCCATGCACAGGGCTTCGTCAATGATCTGCTGAGGAAGCTGCAATTGCGGGAAAAAGCTCTGCTGCGCTGTTTCCGATACAGAAAAGCCGCCGTCCAGGAAGGAAATCTGTTCCTCCACGCTGGGCAGCGGCGATTCTTCAATTACGTGTAGATCAGGTCCTGGAAAATCTGTTCCTCCACGGTCTGCCGGATGTTGTTCATCCGCTGCACCCACAGCATCTGATCCTGGGCTTTCAGTTCCTCCGTCACGCCCTGCTCCTGGGCCATCTGCGTTGTCAGCTGTTCCAGCATCCGGTTGGCCTCCCGGTCTACCTCCTCCAGATGGGCGTTCAGGGTGCCTTTCATCAGCATTCCGGTGTACAGCCCCTCCCGGTGCTTGCGCAGATAGCTGTGGCGAAGCATCCCGTACTTGCCCACCTTGGGACTCTCGGGGGGAATCAGGTTGGGTAGACGGTATTCTCCCTGCATTCTGTAAGTCAGTTCCATTGTTCTGGCTCCTTTCCATTTCATTTTTTCTGGCTTCATTGTACACAGCGTCTCCGAAAGAATCAAATGTGCGAAGCTGCTGCCGTTCCAGAGATTTCACGGTGACACCAATTTCCCGGAGGATGGATTCGGACAGAGTGCTGACAGCGGAACCCAACAGTGAAGCGGTGATTTCGGTGTTGAAATCCTGGATGCGTCCAAAAACATCATTGTCCAACTCAGGTGCGTAACCACAGCGGTGGAGAACCATGTAGCGGACACTTTCACTGACTGCCTCTTTGAACCATCTGGCGATGCTGCCATCGTCCAACTCCTCCAGGAAGCTGTCCTGTTTGTTGTTCAGCAGGTCGGGAAGGTAATCCCCAACAACTTCCTCCGCAAGCTGCTGGGAAAGCACCTCTATGCAATTTCCAAACGGTCCGTCAAAATCGTACTGGAACCGGCTTTGCAAGGTATCCATGACTTCGCTTTCGTACTCCGGCTTCATCCGCCAAAGGGAAATTTCCCGATTCTCCCGGCTGTTGGTATCTGAAACATCAAACACATAGCGGATACGATATGGAAGGTTTGGGTCCCGGAGCAGGGCAATACCGGTGGCACCCCGGTTTACCCAGCGGCCCAGTCGGTTCCACACACCGATTTCCGCACAGGCGGTGGCATCCGGGCGTTGCGCATGAATCAGCACCTGCTCTTGAAAACCGTACTTGTAATTCTGGGCTGCGGTTTGGAGAAATGCTGTGTAGTTTCTGGGGCTGCTTACAATCTCCTGGGTTTTGGAGGAGAGCAGCTGAGAAAGAAATTCATCTTTTCTGGGCATGGCATCTCCTTACCGCACGGTGACGGAGATTTCCACCGTAATTCCGCTGTCTTGGATAGAGGCATACAAGAGCCCCGTTCTGGCATTGGATACTTTCGTCACCATCTGATTGAGCCGACATACCGTGCCGTTGATTTCCTCCTGGCTGTCGGCATAGTAGTAGCCCCGTTCGTCGCTGCAAATGGGGTAGCCATCCTGCCGCAGACTGTTAATTTTCCTGCGCAGGCCCCGTCCGTCAATGGAAAAGAGCCGCTGCAGCTCACGGCTGTAAACGGCCCTTTCTCCACCGGTATGGTGCTTTTTGAGATACTGGCAGATTGCTGTTTCCTTATCCATTGTTTTCACATCCTTATCTTGCTTCTTTCTGTTTTACCTTGGGCTTGGGAATCTCCCAGCCATAGACCCGTGCAATTTCGTCACCCAGACGGCGGGTGAGCCGGGTAATATCGGCACGGGTGGCAACGCCATCGTAAATTTTGCCTTTCAGCCGGTCAATCTGATCCTCTGTCACACCGTCCTTGTAGGTGCGGTAGAGGTAGTGGTTGGTGCCGTCGTGGTGAACAGCATCGCACCGAAGGTCGCCCAGCTTATCCATGTACCATGTGCTGTAGTCGGTGTCACTGTAAAGGCAATCCTGGATATTGCCGGAGGGAATTTCCTTGTAGCCCATGACCCGTCCGTTCCAACGGCCCAGATCAGCAATGACTAAAATGGGCTGGGACAGCTGAATATTCAGATTGGTACGTTCGTCATCCAGGTAGTCGGCGTTCAGCTCGTACATAAGTGCCTCCCGCTGGGCTTCCGTCAAATCTGGGTAATCCTCTGCCAGAGAATCCCGCCAATCCTCATAATCCAGATTTTCATTGCTCCAGATGATATTGGGGCGGTCTGACATGGCATCACCTTATGCTTTCTGTTTGGCGGCACTGGAAAACTCCATTTTTGTGGATTCCCAGTGAATCGCGCCGGTGAACAGCTTGCTCCTGGCTGCGGCCTCCGCCTTTTCGGGAGAATCCGCTTCCACGGTGACATGGCCCTGGCTGATTGCCTGGACGGTAACTTCATACTTCATCTTGCATCCCTCTCTCTGTGATTTTTGATAGGTACACCCTTGGCATCATAATTCTTGGGGTCGGCGGCGGGTGTATCCCAGCCGAACATGGAGCCTGCCACCATAGCGGCCTCCTGCGCCCTGGTGATACCGGCAGCATCGTTGAGGGCGGCGGCAGCCTCTTTTGGGGAAACGCCCTCCTGCGGGTACTGCCCTGTGGGGGTATATCCGTTTCCACCCTTGGTAATGGTGATGATTTCGCCGGTGCTTTCCAGAGCGCTGAAGCACTTCTCCGGCAGAGACTGGCGCAGGGGAATAACCAGGATACCGCTGCGCTGCATACGCTCCGCAAACTCGCAGATGTGGTACAGGTTGTTTCCGACCTCCAAGTGTGTTTCATCTACATAACGACAGGGCATGTCCCGCGTCTCCCCAGAGGGGAAGATCATGCGGATGCTGTCACCGTCCACAATGCGGAACTTCTCCTTGTAGTTGGGGGTAATAAACCGAATGCCGTACTCGGCATTTCGGATGTGCCGGTCCAGATAATCCCGCTGGTAGCAGTAGATATAGAAATTGTAGTTGCCGGGACTGGAATTCAGCCGCAGAAGGTAGGCATGGGCTTTGGTATTTACCCGGAAACCAGATTCATCCCGCCCAAACTTCGGCGTGGTGGACTGATGACAAGCACTGGACAGGCTGCTCCGGTCTGCCAAAATACCGCCGTACTGAGGACTCTCCCGCAGGGCATTCACCACCGTATCCAATTCAGCCTGGAATTCCGGCGTTTTCAGATACGCCATGTTGTCGAACCAGCTGGAATAGAACTCTTTTCCGGTGGAGCCGAAGTCCCCACGCAGATACCCGATACATTCCGTCTGGGCATCCAGCTGGTGACTCTGACGGTAGGTGTATTTCTGTTCGGGCTGGGTCAATTCTCGCAGTTCCATTAACGTTCACGCTCCTTTCGCTTTTCAGATCGTTCCCGCTGATACTGTTCCAGTCCCAGCTTTGCCCACTGAGGGAGTTGTTCAGTCTCCAGTGTCCCGAGAATGTCCCGCCGTTCAAACCGGGAGCTGTCACCGGAGTGCAAATCCACACAGAAACAGGCAGACCCCCGGCTGTGGGGACTGGCCCCAAAACCGCCGATGCAGAGCTTCAGCTGACGGGTTGCAAGCTGACACTCCCTCCGCAGCACACCTGGACGAATGACAACAATTTTCCCATTCAGGTCATCGTCATAGGTAACGGGGGTACAGTCCTTGTTGGTCAGAGGTGTCACATCAATGCCCTGAAATTTGGGTTTCAATACCTCCGCACGGGTTTTCTCGGCCTGTTCTGACAGACGCTCCGCAAAGAGCTTGACGATCTCACAGTAATCGTCACTGACCATGACCTCATTGTAGAGTGCCGCAATTTCGTTCTGCTGGCAGTAGGCGCACATGTAGCGTTCCTCCGGTTTGGCGTTCAGGTCCTCCCCAAGGACGATTTCCCGGTCCCCGATGCGGAATGCCTGGATGATTTCATAGCTGCCAGCCATTCTTTTTTCATCTTCCATTTTCTTCCTCCATTCTTTCACAAATCACCAAGAACCGCTGCCTGCCGCCGCTGGCGTAAGGGTGGCAGGTCAGCAGGGTTATCAAATCCCGCCCAGGCTGAATTTTGATGGCATCAATATCATTTGGCTGGATGATTCTGGTCTCCACGACCTTGTAGTGCAGGATACCCCAAAGGTTCGTAACGTCCACCGAATCCCCAACCTGCAATTCCGGCACATAGCGGAAGTAGGGCGCACCATTGTAGCCCCGGTGTCCGGCAATGACGGCGTTGGTATTCTTGCCACCAATAGGGATACTGGTCTGTCCCAGCTGGGCGGCCCCGTCTGCCATGTGCTTGTCGGTGGCTCCCAGGTACAGGGGCATTTCCATTTCCAGTTTTGGAATGGACAGCACCCCAAACACATCCCCGGCTTGGCCACTGACGCTGAACAGCACTCCGGGCTGCTCGGTGGCTGCAAGACTGCTGAGCTTCGACTGGTCATCTTCATACAGCTCTCGGTTGTAGGCTTCCAGCATGTCCAGCAGCTCCGGGTAGGGCGTGGACGGCTCTGTTTCCCGGATGGTCTGCGTAGCCTCTGTGCTGCCGGTGTCGGATTCTGTAGGACCGGTGCTATAAAAGGATTCCACGGAGCCTTCCATCCGTTTGCTTGTGTAGTAGTTGTTGATCGCCGGATACAGGAGAATTCCCATACCCACCAGGTAAATCCACAAGAACAGCAGAGTAATGAGAATGCCTTTACGCCGCATTGCTTTCTCCTTTCTGCGTGAGCCAGACAATGAACAGAATCAGGCAAATCAAAACCACAATACTAATGGCAAGATACACGCCCTTCTCGTACTCCTGCTCCCAAGTGGAATCTACGCTTTCCTCTGTTTCAGCCAGTTCTATGGCGGGATTTTCCGTGTTCTCCGGGGTGTAGGGAATCCGGTGGCCACGAACCAAAAGCCTATGGGTATTGACCCCAAAGGGGGTGCAGGTCACAAGGGTACACAAATCCTTGCCTTTCTCCAGCCCCAGATAGGTGGTGTCGTGAGGCAAAACGGTGTTGATCTGGTCAACCTCATAGGCCAGGACTTCATTCAGCACCTCCAGATAGAAGGTGTCCCCCATTTCCAGCTTGTCCAGGTCGGAAAACATCTTCTGGCTGGCTAGGCCGGAGTGACCGGTGAGGATGGCGTGGGTGCTGCTGCCACCAATGGGCAGAGAGCTGCCGATAAGATGGCCAACGCCCCGATCCAGGGTTTCCTCCTCCGTGCCATGGTAGATAGGCAGGGATACTCCCAGCCTGGGAATATGAACATAGCCCATAGTCCCGGTGCCGGTAAGGTCTAAGAGCTGGGCATATTCCTCTACAGCAGAAGTTACAGAATCCTTGGAATAGCTGCCATGCCGGACGATGCTGCTCCACAATTCCTCATTGTACGCCTGGGCTTTCGTCCTGGCCTCCGGGATGGCGGCATCCGGCAATGCCTGAACCGCCTCTCGGTATTCCGTATGGATCTGGGACTGGTGAACCTCATTGTAGCGGCTGCTGAAAATGGGATAGACGGTCAGCCCCAGTGCCAGCAGGAAAAACAGCACCGCCAGAAAGACGGTAATGATCGTTCTTCGCTTCTCTCGGATAGGATCTCCTCCTTTCGGACGGCACCCCGGAGCGCGGGGTGCCAGATACTTACCGGCCATTCTTCTTTTTGACGGTCAGAACAATGACACCGGCTGCGGTGGACATCAGAAGAATGCCCACCAGGCTGTACATCCAGGTGCCGTGATCGCCGGTCTTGGGCAGGTCAAAACCCTTGGTGTTCTTTACGGTCAGGGGCACTTCGGCGTTGGCAGAGCCGTTGTCCTCCAGCATGGTGACTTCGTTCTTGTCCACGGTTGCGGAAGCGGTGGGATAGTTGTGGGACAGTGCCCGCTGGGGGATATTGGCCAGCTTCAGATTCTCTCCACCGTCAAAAGCGTAGTGAGGGTCATTCTGGAGAACGCCCAGCACATCCTTGGCGTAGACATTGCAGGTATTGGAAGTGTTTTCCTTGATGCTAATGGTGACAGTGATTGCGTTTTTCAGCAGAGTATATCCGTTAGCCGTCTGGGTTTCGGTGACGGTATAGGTATCCTCCTCCAAACCCTTGACCATGATGTGGCCGTAGGACTTGCCCATGGTGACGGGGGTAAAGATGGTGGCATCTGCTTCCTTGTCGGTATGTCCGGTGACATAGTAGACTTCTTCCTCGTCATTGCGTTTGGCAATGATCCAGGTGTCGTCGGTCTTGTTCTGAATCTTGAACTTTACGCTGTCATAGAGCTTGGTTTCGGCGGCGGTTTCCGCATCCACATCGGAGAACAGCTTGGTCAGGTCCAGGCCGAAGGAAAACACATGGCAGTCGTCAATGAGGGTGTCATAGTAGTCGCCGGAGGTACGTTTCCAGGTCAGAATGACGGTATTCTCATTGCCCTTTTCGCCGTAGACAAAGGACTTGTCGGCGTTGATGACGGCGCTGTAGGTCACACGGGCGGTGTAGTTGGAGTAGCCGGTGTAGAGTTTCCCGTTCTTGTTGGCGGTAGCTCCGTTGATTTCATCCAGACCGGCCTTGGCAATGTCTACGGTCATATGTCGGCCATCCTCACTGTAGGTGACGGTGAACTTCCCGGAATCTTTGTTCCAGGAGGCTGCCTTGTCGGTACAGGCGGCATCCGTAAAGAATTCAATGGTCACACCGGTATCCTTGCTGTAAGTCAGGCCCTCGCAGAGGGTGTCGTAGAAATTGTAAGTGGACAGAGCCGTTGCCTGGGAGGTGATGGTAGGCAGGGTGGAAACGATCTGGTATTCCATGGTGTCCCCGGCGGAACCGGTAGCAGTGTGGGCAAAGCCGTCGGTGATGGAAGCGGAACCCTCATTCTTGCCGGTGTCGGCCTTGGCCTCCCGGACGGTTTTTTCCAGGGTGGGGATGCCGGTTTCCTGCTTGGGGTACACGACTACATTATAATTCCAGGCAGTGCCGCCATCCTGGGAAGCGGAGTTGTCATTGCCGGTGACGGTGGTCATGGGCAGGGAGACGAAGAATGGGTTGGTCGTGGAAGTGACCATTTCGGGGACCTTGGTTTCTACCAGCAGATACAATCCCACAGGCAGGTCTCTTGCCACTGTCTTGCCGCTTTCGTTGGTGGGGGCCATAGCGGTGCCGCCGTTACGGATGAAGTTTTCCAGAGCGTTCTTCACCGTGGTGGAATTGGCTTCCAGGCTCTGGGCCAGGGCCTTGTTCAGCGTATCAGAGGTGTAGAAGTAGCGGTCAGCATCCAGGCTGTCCGCCTCGGCGCAGCGGTTGGCACCGCTTTCCAGACCAATGGCTTTCAGCAGATCTGCAGCATCCGTCTTGTGAAAGCCGTAGAGGACCTGGGCCGCACCCTGATTCTCAAAAGTCACAATGTCTGCGGCTTTCAGATATGTGAACTCCACACCGGCAATGGCATAGCCTTTGCTGGTCTGGCCGTTTCCCAGAGCGTTGCCGTTCTGGCCGTCGGTGTCGCCTTTCCGATTGGTGTTCACCAGCGTGTTTTCCACATAGCTCTCCTGCCAGCCGGTGGAGGGAAAGGCATCTTCATCCCACACGCCGTCTTTCTTGGCGTTGGTGTAGTCGAACTTCCAGATTGTCAGGCTGCAAGCGGCATCCTGGTCGATGGTTTTGGCTTCATCCGCAAAGATAGTGGGGACGCTGGACAGAAGCAGAACGAGGGTCATAAGGGCGCAAACAATTTTCTTCAAGGTTTTCATAGTAAAGTCCTTTCTGAATTAAGATTTTTAGATTTGTGGTAGAAAAAATCCGGGGTATTTTCCCGGTTGATTGAGCTTAGATTTCCCGCTTGCGCAGATACAAGATTGCTCCCGCGCAAATCGAGAAGCAGGGTATGATTGCGAGCGGCAACACCGTTAGACCGGTAGAGCCGGTCTTGGGCAAAGTAAAGGCTTCTCCGTTGACCACCCGCAGTTCCACTGTATCCGCAGGCAGTGTACCTTCGAAAGCGACTTCTTTCAGCAGGGTATAGCCCTCCGGGGCTTTTGTCTCCGTGATCCTGTATTGCAGGGTGATGGACAGATTCTCCCAGGTCAGCAGACCATCCTCACCGGAAGTCTTACTGGCGGCTGCAAGGTTTTCTTCCGAAGGCTTTCCCAGAACACAGACACCGCTGGAGCCTGGAATAACCGGATACCAGAGACTCCCGTCCTCGCTGCCTTCCAGCAGGAAGGTGGCTCCCGCCAATGGTTCGTCTTTGGTGTCTACCTTTCGGATGGTGATTTTCCCGGTGCGCAGTTTGTTGAGGAAAGATACCTCTGCCGTTTTGCCTGCGGTGACAGTAACGGTTTTCGGGGCTTCTCCTGTGTAGAGACTGTCAGCGGGCAGCATTTCCTCCACGGTGTAGTCTCCGGGGGTGAGATTGCCGGTGAGAATTTTTCCGTCCTTGTCCGTGGCAAAGGGAGAGCCGGAAACTTCTTTCCCGTCCCCATCCGTGATTTTGAACTTCCAGCCCTCCAACGTACCTTCCGGCTTTACGGTTTTCTGGATGGAAATTCTGCCGCTGTAGTTGTTGGTAAACTCCAGGGTGGTTTTCTCATGGGCGTGGATCACCAGCTTCTTCACGGAATCATCCATTTTCCAGTAATCGTCCCGGACCTCCTCACTGCCGGTTTCCTTGGCCCAGTAGGTGCCGGGTTCCAGATAGATACCGGCGGTGCCGTCCTGACCGGTAATGAGGGTATGGAGTTTCTGGGTGCAGACTTCATCCGCATAGACAGTAATATGCCAGCCGGAAATTTCGTCACCCGTGTTGGTGGACTTGGTAAAGTAGCCCAGGCCCTGCTCCTTGTTCAGCCACTGGTCAACGGCAGTTTTTCCGTACTCCACAGTAACGGTGTGATAGCCCAGCTCCCCAGACCAATAGGGGTCCTCGGTGGGAGACTCCATAACGAGATACTTTCCGGGAGCAAGATTGGAAATGCGGATGATTCCGGTTTCGTCTGTGGTAAAGGGAGAGCCGGGAATTTCTGTGCCGTCCTTTTTGACGATGAACTTCCAGCCGTCCAGGTGGTTGCCGGTGTTGGTAGACTTTCGGATTTCCAAGGCACCGACGGTCAGCTTGTTATAGAAGCTGACGCTGGTGGTAGTTCCGTTAGACACCGTGACGCTCTGCGGATTATCCCCGGAACAGGTGTAGCGGGAGGAAATGGCACTGTTGGTATGCCCCAGCTCCTTGACGTAATAAGTTCCAGCGTTCAGCCCGGTGATACTGATTTTTCCGTTGCTGTTCGTTGTATGGGGGCCGGATACCAAGGTGGAGCAGGCGGCGTTGGAGTACAGGGAAAACTGCCAGCCAGATAAATTCTGACCGTCCTCCGTGGTTTTTACCAGGGCAATGGCACCGGGGTCCGGGGCGTTGATCCTGAAATAAGCCCGCAGTGTATCCACCTGGGGAGAATACAGCTTGACACAGGTCTGGTAAGTGCTGCTGGCACTGTAGTAAATGGATACGGTGGAGTTTTCCGCAGAGGGCAGACTCCGGGTAGCACTGAATAGAGCTGTGGGAGAAATAGAGCCTGTTTTTGTGATGGTCAAGGTATTCCCGGACTTGGAAAAGGAAGCACCGTTCCCATTGGTGAAAGAGAAGTTCCCCAGAACGCTGTTGGAATCCGTAACGCTTACCTGGCTCCCGCTCATGGTGATGGTGGGAGCGGAGCCGGAGGAGCGGCTGGTGAAGCTGGGGATTTTCATGGCGTTTTGAACACTGGAAACAATGCTGTTGTATTTCTCCGCAAAGCCGGAAACGCTGGCGACACCCGCATTGTAGAACACATCCCCGCTGGTATAACCGTTGGAGCCACGGCGGTTGAAGGTATCCGCATCCCGCAATCCTGTCACGATCTCGTAGATCAGGAACTGGGTGGCGATCCGGGTGGACACATTGGGGTTGTTGGCCATGGCCGTGGTTTTGACGCTGTAATTGCTGTCCCACAGCTGCCGGGAGTATAGTAGGGTCAGGGCGATGGCCTGGCGGTAGGAATAGGGCATGGCATACCAGACATTACTGCCACAGGTGCTGCCGCTGCCGGATACCCCCAGATCCTCGTCCATGTAGTTGCCCGAAGTGCTGGCTGCGTAATTCTTGCAGGGCTCGATGCAGTACAGCGGATCGTCCTCATAGGGAACATTGTTGTACCGTGCAAAGTGCCAGCCCAGATTTTTGATATAGGCTGTCTTTGAGGCATCGCTTCCGTTGGGGTTGTAGGTCACAGACACCTGGCTTCTCAGGACCGTGGTGTAATTGGGGCTTGCCTTGTCAAACAGAAGCACGTTGGTGACTGTGGAGGCGTAGGCAGCAAGCCGGTCATCCTCAACGGCATCTTCTACCGGGTCAGCTTCCGGTTCTGTGACTTCCGTTTCCGATTCTGTGGTTTCCGTTGCCTCTGGCGGTTCGGTGGATTCTGAGGGAACTTCCGTTTCCGGTGGAGCCGCCGTTTCTTCCGCTGCCTCCGTTGCGGCCTCGGATGCTTCCACTTCCCCGGTGGGCATTGCTTCATCCGCAAAGGCACAGGGCACCAGCCCTGCCAGCAGCACGGCCACCAGAAACAGGCAGAACCCTCGTTTCATGATTTTTCGCATGGCATTTTCCTTTCACAAAAAAATCACCCGCCGATTTTGGCAGGTGTCTACGCTTCTTTTCAGCTGGTACAGCTGGTTATACAATATAAGGGGGAGTGTGAGGGGGAGGAGAACGACACCTTGGAGCCATTATCGGTCACGCTCCTTCTGCCGGACCTGATACCGGTGGTAATACTCCAGAGCTTTGATCACATAGTCCTCCGTCTGCTTGGCGGTGAAATTTTTGGGGATAAAGGGTTTCAGCCGTTCGGACTGAAAGCTGATTTTCTCTTTCTGGTTGGGCTTCTGCTCACACATGATGGAGAGGATCACGTCGGCATTGAGCCTGCCATTCTGGGAAAATTCTTTCATCTTCAAGGCCTGAGCTAGGGACGGGGTGGATTGCTCGGAATTGATGGAATCCAGCAAGCTGTTTTGCTCCTCCTCGGTCAGATAGGAAAGCTCTACGGCGGGCCGGAAAGCGATTTTTCCGGCATCCACCAGGTCAAGCAAAGGTTGAATAAGACTGGTAAGACGGATATACCGCCGTACCTGATCTCCGCTATCTCCCTGACTTTGACCAACAATGTCAGCGGATTCGGCATTTCTGGACTTCCCCGCCAGTGGCGTGGAAGTTATGTCTGTGCGCTGCCCCTGCCGTTTCATAGCCTCCAGCCGCATTTTGTAAGAATACGCCTTTTCGCTGGGCAGGATGGTAGTGCGTTGGAGATTCGATTCCACCATGAGGATAATGGCCTCATCTCTGGAAAGCTCCTTGATTTCCGCTTTCACGGTGGCGAGGCCCGCCAGTTCACAGGCTTTTGTTCTGCGGTGGCCGGAGACGATTTCATACCGCCCGTCCGGCTTCTGCCGCAGTGTCACGGGAGTGATGATTCCCTGCTCCTTAACGCTCTCCACCAGCTGATCCATGTCCTCATCTAAGCGGACATGAAAAGGATGATTCGGAAATTCGTCAATTTCCGAAAGAGGAATTTCATGGATTTTTGGGAGCTTGGATTCGGCCCGCTCCCGATCATCCATGAACAGCTCATCTAGCCCCGTCAGGCCGAGATCGATTTGTTTCTTTGCCAAGTTCGGCTACCTCCTTTGTCAAGTTTGCGTAAGCCTGAGCCACCCGGCTTTTGGGGTCAAAGGCGAAAATGCTTTTCCCCTCACCGGATGCCTCGGCGGCTCGGACAGAGCGGGGAATTTCCGTGTCGAATACCCGGACACTGCCGCCCAATGTGGAGCGCAGGGCGGCGATAATGCTTTTGGCGTTGTTGGTTCGTCCATCCACCATGGTCATAAGGATGCCGTCGATTTTCAGTTTCGGATTGATCTGCCGCCGCACTCTGCTGATGGTGCGGATGAGCAAATTCAGACCCTTTGTGGAAAGAAAGTCCGGCGCAGACGGGATGATCACGCTGTCGGCGGCAACCAGAGCATTGATGGACATCAGCCCCAAGGACGGCATACAGTCAATGAGAATGTAGTCGTAGTTCTCTTTCACCCGGCTGAGAACGGATGTCAGCACCTGTTCCCGGGACATGGCATTGAACAGGCTCATTTCCACGCCGGACAGTTCAATGTTCGCAGGAAGCAAATCGACTCCCTCGCCGCTGTGGATGATGCCTTCTTCCCAGGGAACGGATTCATCCCGGATTTCGGCCTGCATGGCAGTAGCCAGTGTGATGTCCAGATCATCGTCAGCGTTCCGTATTCCTAAGCTGATGGTCAAACTGTGCTGGGGGTCATCGTCTACCAGCAGCACCCGGTTTCCGGCCTGAGCAAGACCGACACCGAGATTGACGGTGGAAGTGGTTTTTCCAACACCCCCTTTCTGATTGACAATGGCAATGGTTTTGCAGTGGTTCATTTTGTACCTCCTATTGTTATTTTTGCTTGTTTTTCTGCTCCACCAAAACACAGAAAAGCCTTCTGCGCTTTGGTCGGTGCGTTTCATTCGGCCTCGCCCCCTAAACACACAAAGGGAAATCATCTGACGCTCGAGAGCGAATCGAGTCCATGGGCCTTCCACCCCTGCCGGGTCCTCCGCCAGCTCCGTAAGCTGCTTGCGGCCCAGACTCACCAGCGCCGCAGCCATTCGCTCCCGGCTGCAATAGCAGCGGTACTCCACGGGGACCGTTTCCAGGATCTCCAGCTCAAAATCCTTCATGACTCGCCGCAGCAGGCTCTCCGGGTCATCGTTCTCCATCAGCAGATTGGTGACGGGTCCCGCCGCCATGATCCCCTTTTCCAGACGGTCGATGATGCCCTCCGGCGCACCGGGCAAAAGCTGGATGAGATAGCCGCCGGCGCGGAGCACGCTCCGGTCCCGGTCCACCAGCACGCCCAGGCCGCAGGCCGTGGGGATCTGCTCGGACTCCACGAAGTAGCTTGCCAGATCCTCCGCAATCTCGCCGCCCAGCAGTTCCACGCTGCCCACATAGGGCTCCTTCAGATTCAGGTCCTTGATGACCGTCAGCGTCCCGCCGTGGCCCACAGCGCCGCCCACATCCAGCTTGCCGTCCTCCCGGATGGGCAGGTCGATCTGGGGATTCTGAACGCTGCCCCGGACGTTGCCCTCGTTGTCCGCCACCACCAGCAGCGTCCCCAGAGGGCCATCGCCCTTGATGCGGAGGGTCACGCTGGAACCGTCTCCCTTTAGCTCATTGCCCATCATGGAACCAGCCGCCAGCAGGCGGCCCAAGGCCGCCGTTGCCACCGGAGAGGTCTGGTGGATCTGTCGGGCACGCTCCGTCAATGCCCGGGTGGACACCGCCGCCGCCTTTACAAAGCCATCCTTGGAGATGGCTCGAACCAGTTGATCGCTCATGATTTTCATTACTCCTTTGTCAGTTCAGGGGCCGGCGGCAGCGGACGATCCACCGGTCCTCCGTATCCTTGGGCGCCCGGGCTGTCAGATCACCGGTGATCTTGATGGCCTCGAAGCACGCGTCCGTCAAAAACGCCGTCAGCTCTTCCGCGCTCCAGGCCCGTTCCCTATGCTCCTCGTAGTCCCGGTCCCATGTACCGTCTGCCCGCAGCTGGAACAGGTCCACCTGATAGGTGCAGATACTTGTCTTTTCCGAGAAAAATGTTCGCCAGACGCAGTAGCTTTCCTCGGTTTCGTCCGTATAGAGCTGTCCGTCCATCCGCCGCAGCTTGTATGGTGTGTTGACATCAAAGAAAAAGCTGCCGCCGGACTTCAACGCGCGGAATACCCGCCGGAAGGTCTCCCGGATATCCTTTTCCCGGGTCAGATAGTTCAGGGAATCCAGCGTGGACACCACGGCATCCACCGGCTCCGGCAGACGAAGCCGGGGCATGGACTGCTGCACAAACAGCGGCGGCTGTTCCAAAGCCGCCGCCTTGCTCATAGCCTGAGTCAGCATTTCCTCCGACAGGTCCGTAGCCGTGACCGCATAGCCCTTGGCCGCCAGCAGACAGGCAATGGTCCCGGTGCCGCAGGCCAAGTCCAAAACGGTATGCACCGGGATCCTACTTTTCTGAAACAGCTTTTCCAGATAGTCCGCACGGCGGCGGTACACGCCGTCCGCCATCAGGCCGTCATAGCTGGCGGCCAGTGCGTCATAGTTGCTCATTTCGCCTCTTCCCCGGCCTTTTCCGCCTTCAGACGGGCAAAGACCCGCTCATACGCGCCGGTACCGTAGCTCAAAGACCGGTTCACCCGGCTGATGGTAGCGGAGGACGCGCCGGTCTGCTCCAGAATGTCGCTGTAGATCATACCGTCATTCAGCAGAGAGGCCACTTCAAACCGCTGCTCCATGGAGCGCAGCTCGGAAACCGTACAAAGGTCCTGAAAAAAATCATAGCACTCCTGGGGATCCTTCAGCTGCAAAATCGCCTGATACAGCTTATCACTTTTTTCCTTTTTTCCAATTCTGATCATAAAGGAGGCACCTTTCCTTCCATAATTTCCTAAATTCCGCACAAATCGCGGAGCACACTTTCAGCATTTACATTTTAACACAGTAGTTTAAGAAAAGGAAGTCCCCCAAATATTAAATTTTATTTCCACCGCCGAACCCTTCCCGGCCGGGCCGCATAGGATGCGTCAGTGTCAGGAAAGGGGGCAGCGCTGTGGATGCAGTCACATCAGGACTGAACACCGAAATTTTTTCCGCTGAACGGGAATGGACTGTGGAGGGACTTCCGGTGCTTACCGCGCAGGTGTCCCTCCCTGAGCCTGTGGGCTCGGAAAACCGGACCACCCGGCGGATCCGGCGGTACTACCGCGCCCAGTGCCGGGCCTTTCTCCGGTACTGTGACCGCTGGCTGTTTCCCATGGCAGCGCGAGCCTGCCGGGAGGCGCTGGCAGACAGCCGCCCCCTTCCCCAGCTCCAAGCGGAGCTGTCCTTTCGGGTCACCTACAACGAGGGCGGCTTCTGGAGTCTGTATACCCAAATCCGGGAGCCAGCCGCCGATGGACACATTCTGCTGCGACGCTGGGGCGATACCTGGGACCTGCGGCGGGGCTATCCGGTTTCGCTTCCGAGCTTTTT
>ERZ773115.2054-NODE-2054-length-16777-cov-4.383148_pt1 | contig 16777 bp, 18 predicted proteins | sample MGYA00511116_ERZ773115 | MGnify/ENA primary metagenome ERZ773115 (study PRJEB29015, sample SAMEA2737869) | human gut metagenome | biome: human gut; feature: human-associated habitat; material: faeces | place: China | collected 2012 ... | reverse complement strand
CGGACGAGTGGAGCATCCAAACGGAGCAGGAGCTTTTCTCCCCCAAGCTGGCGGAGGGTCTGCCGGAGTTGTGCTTCTCCACGCTCCCCGGCACCGGCGAGCTCATCTGTATCAAGCGCGGTGAGATCGGCTACTACCACAGTGATTGGAACACGGACGATCCCACGCATAACCGTGAACTGGCGGACTACAACAACGAGCGGCTCGGCGTTACCCCTGCGCAGGAAAAAGCCATGAAAACGGGCTCCATGTTCGGCTGGGACGTCCCCGGTGCGAACCCGAAAGTCTATGAGCAGAACGGGATGAAAATGGGAGGAATGACCCTTGGGTAAGAAGATATTCGAGGTATATCTTGCGAAAGAAGACGTACCCAACAACGAGGCGTATGCCAAGCTGGACTTGCCCGCCTCCCCGTGGGAACTGTGGGACGCTATGGAAAAAGTGCGGTTGAACGAGGGCGAGCAGTTGTACATGGAGATCGAAGACTACGAAGCCTTCGGGTACCTCGCGCCCTATTTGGACGGGTTGGATATCAGCCTCATCGAGCTCAACGACCTTGCCGCACTGCTGTCGCCGCTGGACGAGGTGCAGGAAGCCGCCTTTGAGGGACTGTTTTCCATGGAGGTGCAGAGAAAAGTAAACGCCAACGGCGGCGTCATTACGCTGCAGGATCTGCGAGATCTGGCGGTCAGCGCAAGAACAGACTGCTATCATGTGGTGGATGCCGCGGATGACGCCCAGCTTGGCCGCTTCTATGCGGAAAACGACTTTGTCCCCGAACTGGACGGCGTATCCAACGAGGTGTTCGAGATGCTGGACTTCGCCGGCATTGGAAGAATGATGCGGTGCAGTGAAAACGGCGTTTTTGTGGGCAGTCTGTATGTGCTGCGGGATGGCGAACTGACAACCGCGCCGCCTGTCCAAAAGGCGCTGCCGGGAAAGCCGGGATACCTCTTCCGGCTCACGCTCGGACTGCATCCCGACATTGGCGATGCGCGCACGGTGACACTGGATCTTCCCGCAGCAGAGGCAGAGCTGCTGGACGCACAGGAACAACTCGGCGTGGAGGGCTGGGAGGGCGTCACGGTCATTGATTATGACGGGATCATCCCCTATGCGGCGGACTTCACCGACCTGCCCATGGAGCTGGAGGAATTTAACGCCTTCACCAAGGCCGCGCGGGACATTCCGAGATTCGAGGTGCCAAAGCTGAAGGCTCTGTTGGAGCAGTTCGAGGTACAGGACATCGAAACCACCCTGTTCTTGACGGAGCATCTGGCGGACTACGTCCTCACGCCGGACTTGAGTTCCCCGCAGGAAACAGCCATTGACCACCTACGCTTCATGACGGATGACCATTCGGCGGAGCTGCTGCTCTCCCATGTGAACCTCTACGCCTACGGCTGCGACCTCATCAGAGAGGACAACGCAGTGCTTTCACCCTACGGCCTGCTGCACCGCGCGGACTATCAGCCCATGCTGTCACCAATGCAGGAAACACAGAAAATGGAGATGAAGATGAAATAACACCGTTTTGACCCGTGAAACGGGCAAGAAACTTTCAGTACTCCCCTTCCCGGCATCGCATCGCGGCATAGGTGATGAGATCCTCCGGCGTGAGGACGTTTCCATCACAGGGGATCTCACCCCAGATTTTCCGTACAGCAGGGTCAGGGCTACACATTGCCATCGCCATAGCCAGACGGATCTCCCTGCGCACCTCTTCCACGGTGGTATGGTGTCTGCGGGCTACTTCCAGCAGAGCTGCTTCGGCACGAACATTCATTTGTTTCATATTGTTCACTCCTTGCTTTTTAGAACGGTTATCGTTCCTATGGAACTACAATACCACAGGAGTCTACGGGAAATATGTCGAACGCAGTCGAAAAAAACAGAGGTCTGCAAAAAGCAAACCTCTGTCATACTGTTACTGGAATTCAGTGATCAATGCGTCCAGCACATTCATCACCTTACGCTGCCCGTCCGGGGAGAGCGTCTTCAAACGCTCGGAGAGTTCCGTGGCTCGGAGCATCGTCGCCGCGTTCAAACTGTCCTGAAGAAGCTCGTCTGTCCCAACATTGAGCACGTTGGCAATGGCAACCAGCTTTTCCAGCTTTGGCGGCTTCACGCCCCGCTCTACAACGCTCACATGATCCACGCTATAATCCACAGCGGCAGCAAGATCTTCCTGCGTCATGCCGACTCGCTCGCGAGCGGCCTTGATCCGTTTACCCAATGCGACCTGATCCATACGCAATCTCCTTTTGAACGGTATCCGTTCTTAAATTATATGGGAGATGGCGTTTGTTTCACAGGAGCACACGGGGCGATTACCGTTCCGTAAGAACGGAACATTCAGAAAAACAATCACACTTAGGGGCCGTATTCCCGGAGGGGGAAGCGGCCCCTTCTTTTTTGCGCATTGTCCCTTCCTCCGGGAGTACAACCCCGGAAAGGAGCAAAAATGCGAGAAGAAAAATTATTGAGTTATCTGAAAGGAGCATGTACCGGGCGAAGGTACAGTGCGAGCAGCGCTGCGCTGGAAGCGGCTATAGGGATTAGCGGAACAGATCTTCGAAAACTTGTAAATCGTATGAGACGCAAGGGTGTTCCTATTGGGAGCGATCGATGCGGATACTTCTACGCGGCGACTGCCGGTGAAGTCTACTCCACGATTCAGCAGCTTCAAAACATGGAAAATGGACTTGCGGCAGCAAGACGCGGATTAGAGCGGTCACTGGATGCTTTTCCTTTGAAAGAAGGTGCATCTTGAACAGCTTTATCCCCTGGGTAGGCGGCAAGGGCAAGCTGCTGTGGATCATCAACAAGCTGATGCCGGACCACTATAAGCGTTTCATCGATGTATTCGGCGGCAGCGGCACAGTGACAATGAGCCGTCCTATCCAGCGGGGCTGTATGGAGGTCTACAATGACTACAACGGAAATCTAACGAACCTCTTCTGCTGCGTGAAAAACCGTACCATGGCGCTCTTAGCGGAATTGGGGTTCCTGCCGCTGAACACACGGGATGACTTCAACGTCCTCTATAAATTTTTCTCAAAGGATGAGATCACGGATGATTATCTGCAGGAGGAAATGGATCTGACTGAGGTATTCTTAGATCCTCCCGACGCGGAAGCCATCCGTGCCCTCATGTTGGAACGCGCGCCACGCGGAGATATTCGCCGTGCCGCGGATTACTTCAAGCTGGTGCGATACAGTTTCAGCGGCGGCGCCAAGTCCTTTGGCGGTAAGCCCTGCGATATCCGCCGCTTCTTCCATCTGATTTGGGAGTGCTCCCGCAGGCTGGCCAATGTTGTCATTGAGAATAAGGACTTTGAGGAGCTGATTCGCCAATATGACAGGAAGAATGCCGTACTTTACTGCGATCCGCCCTACTATATGGCAGAGGGCTGCTATCCGGTAGAGTTTCCGCTGAAGGATCACCAGCGGCTTCACGATGTGCTCATCGGGAGTGAGGGGTACTTTATTGTTTCGTATAACTATCAGGAATACATTTGCGATCTCTATCAAGATGGCTGCTTTATTTTCCGGACCTCGCGCCCAAATAGTATGTCGCAAAGGGCAGGAAGTGAATATGAGGAAATCATCATCACGAACTATGATCCCCGTAAGGCTTGCTGGCAGCTCTCCTTGGAAAACCTGCTGGGCGGTGACGGCGATACCCGCTATGAGATGATCCACGAGCCAAAGTGCCCATTGAAATGTTAAACAAATCAAAAAATAGGAGGCAAACATCATGAAATTCCATTTGAACCATGACCACGCGAACAAGACCCTTGCCATTCCCCGCGCCGCGCTGCAGCTCTCCGGCCTTGTCGAGACCAGTGATCTGACGATCCATACCGAAAACGGCTGTGTCCTGCTGCTGCCGGAAAAGCTGTCTGTCGCGCAAACGCTGAAAACTTTCCAACTGCTGACGGCGATCAACGCGGAGCTCCTGTTCCGACTGGCCAAAGGCAGCGCTCTGGCTCACGGCACCGAAAATGACGCGTGCGATGGATGTCATTGGGAAAAGGAGTGTTTTCAGGACGTCCTGCCGCTGTGTATGCTGGCGGAGGTTGGCATCGACCCGGTGGAAGGCGATTTCGAATGCGCGGTGAAGGACGGTACGCTGGTGCTGCGATCCGGCGCTGATACAAATGTATATGAAATGATGAAGAGTCTGGATGATGACTTCCGCGAGCTGCTGAAAAGCGCGGGCGTTTCGTTGTCCGGGCTCTTCCTGCTTTTGAAGGAGGAACTGGATCATGACGAATGACACCTATCTCTACCCCTATTCCTCTGCCGAGGCGAAGGAGCGGGACGAGCTTTCCCTCTGGCGGGAGAGCCACAAGGCGAACATCGCCTGCCGCAACGCCATCGAGGACGCCATCCGTCAGAATTTCGACGGAATGCATCTGAACAAGGACTGCCTCATGCCGGTGCTGGAGGAATACGGCTACAAGCGCACCGCGTGGGTGCTTGCCAACACCCTGCACGAACTCAAGTGGGATGGACGTTTCGGCCATGCCAACAAGCAGTGGGCAGAGCGCGCCTGCATTCCCAAAGACATCAACCACAACAGCGACTTTGTTGTTCGAAGCCATCCGGCCGTGCTGGATGGCTTCGTCACTTTCTACCGCAAAGCGGTGCAGGCGTTAAATCTGTTTGGCGCGGAGCATTGCGTTGGTGACCGCGCGGAGCAGGACTTCACCGGCAAGGTGCTGGTGCTGTCGCCGGAGGCACTGCGGGAGCAGTATTGGGGGCAGGAAAACCAGCTCTGGTATGCTCGGAGCGGCTTTGGATGCGAGCCGCATTCCAGTGGTCGAGCAGTCTTTGCCACCTGCCTTTCGGACGGTGAAACAGCCAGATGGAACCGGGAGGATTTCATCGGCGTACTGGATGACAAGTTCCTGCCCGACTGGGCGCGTGAAAAGCTGGAGGATTTGATGACGCAGGAACAGACGGACGCCCCCACAATGGGCGGTATGAAAATGAAGTGAGGAGGATACTTGCATGAGCGTGACCTATTACACCGTAGACGATCTTCGGCCCGGAAGATCCGGCTGGGGTGTGAAGCGTTTTTCTACGTTGAATGATGCGATTTCCCATTACCGGACACTCCCCATGGATGGGGCCCGCGTCCTCGGCATGGCGGATGATGCCCACGCCTATGAGCTCATCCGCTGTGTGCGTCTTTTCCCCGGCGATGCCCAGGGCGAGGATGTGCTGGCGGCAGATCACTGGCGCGGCGGCTTGACGAAAAAGAACGCTGCCCTGAAAGACGCGCTGGATATTTGCTTGGAAAGCCTGCGTCCCCGTTTTCTGCTGGAGCCGGAGCGTCTGATCCCCGTTCCCCAGCGCAAGAAGCTGCGGAAAGAACTGCGGGAGGCCCTTCTCTGGCAGGGCTATGAAGAAAACTATGATTCCGCCATTCGCGCTGTTTTTGTGGGAGGTGCTGGCTGGCTCTCGCCCCAGGATGTGAAAAAGCAGAGGCAGCTTCCTCTGGTGTTGCGCTATCGGGTGGACGGCATGACGAAGGATGGCGCCTACCTCTCCTTAGAAGTGGAGCCTTGGGAATATGACCTCCTGCTGGAGCAGACAAGAGATCACTATAAAATGAAGAAACATTAAGGAGGAACACAAAATGAAACGAATGCTTTCCCTTTGCGCCGCGGCGCTGTGCCTGACCCTGGCGCTGACGCCCACCGCGCTGGCGGCGGACTTTGAGCCTGCGGTACCGAACGCCAAGGTCTGCTACCCCACCGCCATCGTCCGAAACGACGATGGCACAGAACTGAAGAAAATCTATGATCTGAGCCCCGAAGACGATCCTGCCGGTATCCCCCGCTCGGACTTCCGGCAGGACGGCTTCCACTACACCCTGACGGACCTTCTGAAGCAGGAGCTTCCGGAAAATGAGAGCCGCCAGCACACAGAGCACATTTCCGTTGAAAGCGCCAAGAAAGATATGGAATCTGTGTTGGCGCTGCTGCCGCAGGAGCGGGAATTCATCACGGATGACGGGCTCATGGGGACCCTGACGCTCCGACTTGATACCGTGCAGGTGGAGCCGTCCGGCTACGGCACTGCCACCAAGGAAATCTCCACCAAGCGCAGCTACCCCAATCTTGCCGAGCAGGATACGCAGTATCTTCCCAAAACCATTACCGAAAACGGCAAGACCCTGACACTCACGGACATCCAGTGGCAGACGGACAACACCGCTAACATGGATGGTTACGCCGTGGCGGATCGCTACACGGCTGTTGCCACCTATTCCGGAAGCGCCACCAGCAGCTATGTGAAAGGCTATACCGTCACGGCGGATTATACCGGCACGGTCAGCCGGATCGCCCTCAACCGTGTCCGGTATGTGGCTATCTTTGAGGGAACGCCCATTCAGCCCACGGAGCCTGCGGAGACACCCGCCACGGCATCCGCGTTCCGCTGGTCTTATGTGCTCATCCCCATTGGGATCGTGGCCGCGGCAGGCGCGGGCGTCGGTGGTGCGCTGCTGGTGAAGCACAGAAAAGAAAACGCGGATGAGGAGGATACAGAATGAAAAAGATTTTGACTTTCGCACTTGCTGTCAGTATGATGGCATCCCTTGCGGCCAGTGCCTCGGCGCTGGAATACAGCATTGACGCGCCGGACGATTATGACTTTGGAAAGGACACATCTATTGAGGTCATCCACACGGCAGATGGCGGCGCTATGAAAAACGCCGACATGAGCAAAAACGCCGCGCTTATTCCGCCTGCATTTGGCTCGGAGAGCATGAACGCCCTCCATACCGGCGAATACCTCACGCCCAACCTTGCCCCCGGTGGTATTCCCGCGGCAGGCGCGGTCATTGGCGGCGGTGCCTCCGGCGTTGTCACCCCCGGCAGCACGGTGAATGGCGGCAGCGGCTATCAGCCCGCCGTGCTGTTCACGGAGGTGACGAGTGAGCTCTACTACAGAAACGGTTCCCTCGGCAAGATCGAGATCCCCACGCTGGGTCTGAGCGCGAGGATCTATCAGGGGACGGACAGCAAGACGCTCGCCAAGGGCGTCGGGCACTTTGAGGACACCTCCATCTGGGACGGCAACGTCTGCCTCGCCGCCCATAACCGGGGTGCCAACAGCTACTTCGGCCAGATCCACACGCTGGACATCGGGGACAAAATTACCCTGACCACCAAGCTGGGCACCCGCACTTACAAGGTAACGGATGTTTTCAAGGTCAGCGAGACAGACCGCGGCGGCCTTGCGGACTCCGGCGAAAATATGCTGACGCTCTACACCTGCGTCCGCAATCAGCGGGACCAGCGCTGGTGCGTCACCGCAGCGGAGGTCTGAATCTTTCTCCCTTTTGCCGAATCGGTTCTGTTCGACTTCTGCCCCTCACTTGTGATATGGTGAAGCTGCGAAGAAGATTTTCACACATACACAGTTAGAATGGAGGCAGAACGATGAACGAGAGCAAAAATGTGAGAAAGAATGTCAGTATGATGCTCATCGGCATGGTAATCGGCGCGGCGCTGACCGGCGGCTCTATCGCAGCCGCGGCCGGGATCACGGCGGAACCTACCTGGCAGCCCATCTTTGTGGATGGTCAGCAGGTGGAAATGCAAGCCTACAACATTGCGGGACACAACTATGTGCAACTGCGGGACATGGGCAAGCAGGTCGGTTTCAATGTTTATTGGAACGCCGGAGTCCAAATCGACACCGGACATCCATACACGGGGATCGCCCCTGCCGAATCAGGCATCCGCGTCAGCAGCTACAAAGGCAGCACCCTCCGCCCCGGAGACCGCAGCGGCTTGAATATCAGTCCCAGCGCGGATATAAAAAGTGTGGTCTCCACGCAGCCCAATGTCATCCGCGTTGAGAATACCTCCGGCTTCTGGACCGCTATCGCGGTCAGCAGCGGCACATCCGACGTGGTCGTGACCGATCAGCATGGCCAGACCGCCACTTTAACGCTGACGGTAGTTGACGGCAAGCAAGGTGCGAGCATTCCGGAATCCGGCGCCAGTCAGACAGACGCGGCACGGCAGGAGATCGTCCGGCTGGTCAATCAGGTACGCCGGGAAAACGGTGTGCCGGAGCTGACGGTCAACGCCGCTCTGATGGACGCGGCGCAGCATTGCGCGTCCCTGCGTGTCGCATACCACCAGAATAAGGTGGAGTGTGAGGCGGTAGCGGCCTCCGGGTACCCCCATGGATTTGGATCGAACATCACCGCGTTCGCAAATGTGCCCGCCTCTGAAACCGCAGAGCGGGCAGTGGAGAATTGGCGGAATTCTCCCGGCCACTTCCAGACGATGATAAACCCTGATTGCGACACCATCGGCGTCGGGATCTCAACTGATGAGGGTGGAACGATCTGCTTCCTGTTCGTCGGTGATCCCAACGCGCACAATCCCTACGCATAACCTATCCGCAACTCAATATGCTCACATGGCCTTCCAGCTTCATCGCCGGAAGGCCATTTCTTATGAGCAAATCTAAAAAGAAAGGTCAAATAACGATGAAAAAGACATGGCATTCATTGAAAAATCGCGTGACCGCGATGCTGCTGGCCCTGATCTGCGTTCTCGGTCTGCTCCCCTCTACCGCGTTGGCGGCAGGGGCCGACACCATCAAATTAGAGCGGTTCGGCATGAGCGGTGTTTCCTATCAGTCTGCCAGCCTTGGCAGATGCACAATGCACCAGATGTATTACGGCGTGGCCGGAAAGACCTCCGTGGGCTTCTGCGGGACGAAGGGCGGCGGCATGGGCACCTCTCTGATCGGGCAGACCTGGGGCGATCCGAAGCCCATCGCCGACCCCACCGTCAAAATGATGATGGCCTATTACTACGCCCACTCCCTCGGCATCTTCACGGACAAGGCTCACGCCCTTGGCGTGGATGACATCTGGGATTCCGGTTATAGCTGGTACATGAACGCCTGGGTGCAGGCCATCGTGTGGCGGTATAAGGACGGCTCCCTGGGTGATCCCGCCACCGCCTGCGCGGAGGAATTGATGTACGTCTGGAACTCGCTGAAGGGCGCGAGTTATACCAGCATCGACCAGACCTGTGACGGTACCACATTCCGGGACCGGGCGAAATACATTCTGGATCTGGGCAAGCAGGATGTTTGGGGCGATTGCGCCGTAAAAGAGTATTCCTTCACCGGTGCTGGCTCTGCCGCCCACCCCGCCAGCACCGTCCAGAGCGTTATGATCGGCAGTCTTACCGTCACAAACGAGCAGTACAAGCTGGTGGTCAAGAAAGTGGACGCCACCAACCCCACCAAGGGCCTTGCCGGAGCGCGGTTCCATGTGGAATCCACCAACGGCTCCTTCTCCAGGGACATCGTCACCGGCGCGGATGGCACCTATACCGTCTCTCCCTTGGACGCCGGAACCTACGCTGTAACGGAAACGGTGGCTCCGAACGGCTACGAGATCGACAACGCGGGGCCTGAATATGTGGTCCTGCCGAATAATGGCAGCAGCACCGTGACGATCACCTTTACGGATACCCCCACCGTCACCGCCACCGGTAAGATCCGCAAGGTGGACGCGGACGATCCCACCAGAGGTCTCGCGGGCGCGGTCATCAAGATCACCGGCGTGGATAACAATTTCACCGGCACCTATACCACCGGAGCGGGCGGCGCGCTCACGGATGTGCCTTGGGATACCATGCCCATCGGCAGCTATGTGGCGGAAGAAGTGACGCCGCCCAACGGCTACTCTCTGAGCAAGGACGCCGGCAAAGTCCGTCAGGAATTCTATTGGGACGGCAAAACGGACGTATCTCTCGTTTTTGAGAATGACGCGAAGGTAAAGATCCAGCTCATCAAGCTGAACGACGCCAACAGCCCCCTCCACGGCGCGGTATTCCACGTCCTCCGGGATGGGCAGCTGATCGGCACGGAGGCCACGGACGCCTCCGGCAGGATCACCGTCCCCCATGTGACGGAGGGAATGTACGCCTTTGTGGAGGTCAGCGCCCCCGCCCCCTACGCCAAGCTGACCGCCCCCGTCTGCGCCCATGTGGATCAGGCTACCGTCAATGGCGGCGGCACCGTGACCGTAACAGCCAAAGACCAGAAGCTCCCCAATCTGACCATCCAGAAGCTGGATAAGCAGACCAAGCAGCCCATCCCCGGCACGGTCTTTGAGATCAAGGGCATCCATTACGGCTTTCATCAGGACGTCACCACCGGGCCGGACGGCAAGGCGGTCCTCACCGCGATCCCTGTTGACAGCTATGAGGTAAAGGAAATATCCGTCCCTGACCCTTATGTGGTGGGCGGCGAGACGATCCAGACCATTTACCTCGGCCCCGGCGACGATCAAAACCTCGTATTTGAAAACCTGAAAATGCCCCGGCTGACCGTCACCAAAATCGACGCGGAGGATTCCAAGCCCATCCCCGGCACCGTGTTCACCGTGGAGGGCATCGACAGTGATTTCTCCGCCGATTGGACCACCGGTGAGGATGGCGCGGTGACGGATCGCGTCGCCCCCGGCAGTTACAAAATTACAGAAAAATCTGTTCCCGCACCGTACTACCTGCCCAGCAAAAACGCCGACAGGGAGCAGACCGTCAGCCTGAACGCCGGTGACGAGGTGAATGTCACTTTCAAAAATCGGAAAATGCCCCAGCTCACCATCTACAAGGAGGACAGCGTGGCTGGCGCTCCTGTGGAGGGAGCCAAGTTCCACATCACCTACACCAGCAGCGGCGAATCCGCCGAGGCCCCCGGCACCATCGACTACGGAAATATCCTCACAGACGCCAAGGGCGAGATCCGGCTCCATGAGCAGGGCAAGCGGCTCTATCCCGGCGAGTACACCGTGACGGAAGTGGAACCCGCTCCCGGTTTCCAGATGAAGGAACCCTCCACCCAGAAGATCATCCTCCACGGCAGTGAGAGCAAGACCCTGACCTTCCAGAATACCCCGCTGAACGCCATCATTGTCGAGAAGTACGACAGCGTGACCCATGAGGCGCTCCCCGGCTGCACCTTCCAGCTGCGGTTTTTGGGCGGCACCTCCGGCACCGGCGGCACGACCATCGGGCAGAAGGTCACCGGCAAGAACGGCACCGCCATCTGGACGGGGCTGACCGCCGGCACCTACATCGTGGAGGAGGTTGACCCCGCCGATGGGTACTCCATCATCAACGCCTCGGAAACGATCTATCTGGCGGACAGCGGTGAGCAGAGTGTTGTCACCGTCCGCTTTGACAACGCCCCGGACGGCATCCTGCTGATCCGCAAGGTCTGTTCCGTGAACCCCAGCGTGACCCTCGCCAACGCGGAATTTAAGATCACCTACGCGGACGGCACGCTGATCGGTGACGCCAACGGCATCTTCCGGACGGACGAACACGGCGAGATCCGCGTCCCCGGCCTGAAACCCGGCAAGAGCGTCATCGTGACGGAAACGATGGCTCCAGACGGCTATATCATTGATACCCAGAGCCAGACCGTTCAGATCAAGGAGGGCCGCACGGTCAGCCTGACCTTCAAGAACCAGCCCAAGGGCAAGCTCATCATCCAGAAGCGGGACAGCGCCACCGGTCAGCCCCTTCCCGGCGCGGAGTTCCGGGTGACCACTGCCGCTGGCTGTGAGGTGGGGCTGGACGGTGTGATCGGCACCAGCACCCTGACGCAAAACGGCATCTTTACCACGGATGGGCAGGGCGAGATCACGATCACCAATCTGGCCCCCGGCGCTTATGTCATCAACGAGATCAAGGCCCCGACAGGGTATGTGATGGATCGTGCGTCCACAAACGTGGTCATCGGCAAAACCGGCGATACACAGACTGTCCTCGTGAAAAACTCCAAGGCCGGAACGCTGGTGATCGACAAGCGGGACTCCCTCACCGGGAAGCCCTTGCAGGGCGTGACCTTCAAGGTGACGACCTCTACCGGCGCGTTTGTACCCGCTGAAAATGGACAGATCAGCAGCAACGGCCTGTACTTCACCGACAAGGACGGCAAAATCACCATCCATGGTGTGGTGGGGACGCTGGTGGTGACGGAAACGGCCACCATTCCAGGCTACACCATCGACGAGGCCAGCCGCACCCAGACCGTGGTGGTCAACCCCAATGACACCCAGACGCTGCACTTCACCAACACGCCCAGCACCACCCTTGTGATTGAAAAGTATATCGAGGGCACCACGACGCCGCTGAAGGGCGTGACCTTCCTTGTGACCGACAGCAGCGGCGCTGTTGTGGGCAGAAGCAACGGAGAGTTCATCACCGATGAGAATGGCCGCGTCGTTATCAATGACCTGATCCCCGGCACCACCGTTACGGCGCGGGAGGTCAAGACCGTGGATGGCTTTGTGCTGGACGGCGCGCCGAAATCCATTCTCATCAAGGCGGGCGAGGTGCAGACCCTGCGCTTTTATAACGTCCGCGCGGGCGGGCTTACCGTCATTAAAAAGGACGAAAAAACCGGAGAGCGCATCCCCGGCGTCCAGTTCGAAATCCGGAAAATGGATGGCGAGATCGTCGGCACCTTCACCACTGATGAAAACGGCGTGATCTATCTCCCCGAAGCGGAAAATGGCTGGTACACCGTGGCGGAGTTGAAGGCTGCCGAGGGCTACCGTCTGGATGACACGCCCCACCGGATCGAGGTCAGGGATGGGCAGACCGCCACGCTGGAGATCACCAACAAGGCCATCTCCGGCATCCTGATCCACAAAGTCAATGCCATCACCGGCGATGGCATCCCCGGCGTGTCCTTCATCCTGTACGATAACGGCAACAACCCCATCGCGCAGAAAACCAGCGATGACCGGGGCTATGTCCGGTTCGAGGGGCTGGAGGATGGCCGCTACTATCTGCGTGAATTGGAAAATGAGGGCTATATCTCCGACACCCAGCGCAAGACGGTTTATGTCCGTAGCGGCGAAACCACAGAAGTTGAATGGAAGAATACCCCCATCACCGGTCAGATCCAAGTGACGAAGGTCAGCGCCGACTACAACGCCATGAATGGCTGGCCCGCTGGGACGCCCATCCCCAACACTGTCTTTGAGATCTACAACGCCCGCACCAACCGTCTGGTGGATACGATCAAGACGGATAAAAACGGCTTGGCGGTGAGTAAACCCCTGCCTTTGGCGCGGTATAAGATCGTGGAATCCAAGGCGGCGGAGTTTTACGGACTGGATAAGACACCCATTGAGGTAGAAATTGAGTATGCCGGTCAGATCGTCAAGGCAAGCATGGCTAACAAATCCCTCTCAACGAATGTGTCGATCAAGAAGACCGGCTATGTGGAGGTCATGCCGGGGCAGCTCGTCCGCTACAATTTCACCGGCATCGCCAACAATTCCACCACGGCGCTGGAATCTTTTTATTGGCGTGACACCCTGCCCGTCAAGGCGGTTCGGCTCCAGACCATTTACACCGGCACGTGGAACACCCCCGGAAACTATAAGATTGTGTACCGCACGAATCTCAGCGGGGAGAGCTGGCGCACGCTGGCGGATAACCTGAGCACATCCAAAAACTATGTGCTGGACGCTTCGCCCGCGGCGCTGGGACTTGCCGCCAACGAGTATGTGACGGAGTTTATGGCTGCGTTCGGCATCGTCCCCGCCAACTTCCGGCAGGTGGAACCGCCCCGCGTGGACTGCAAGACCCTTGCCAAGCTCACTGGCGGTACGCAGTTCGTTAATCAGGCGGACGCGGGCGGCGTCTACAACGGGCAGTGGATCATGGCCACCTCCCGCTGGGTCACCCGCGTCTATGCCCCCAGCAAGCCTTTGCCCCGTACCGGCTATTAAGGACTAACACACCGGATGCCGCTCCGCAAGGGGCGGCGTCCCCGTTTCGTGAGGGAATATGATGAACTTTTTTGAACAGGAATTAAGAAAAATCGTAGGCAGTGCTTATCCGGATGCCACCTATATCGGCAGAGCCTGCTATGTGCGGCTGGGAGAGGAGAACCGGGCGAAGATTCAGTTTGTCACCGGCATCGTTTCCAATCAATATAACGCTCTGCAAATGACGATTTTAAACCGCAGCGAAGGAACTGTAGACACGCTGCGCGTCAGCTTAACGGATCTGTTAGGCAAGCAGGCAGCGAAGAATCCTGATTTCCGAAACGGTGTGGAACCACACATCTGGGATGACAACGGAAACGTCAGATGGTATGCCTATCAGCCAAGCAGCCGGGACTACCAGACGCTCACAAATGAGATATCGGAATATTTGGGCTTATTCCAGCAGCAGACACAAAGCTCCGCACAGCAGCTTGGGCAGAGAATGAGATGATAACAGCTTCTGCCGCTGCATGAGGATATTCAAAATAATAGGAGGTTAAGATCTTGAAACACAAAAAAATCATGATTTTGGCGTTGGCGCTCCTGCTCCTGACCGCGCTCTGCTGCACCTCCGCCCTCGCCGCGGGCGGCGATGTGGCGGGAGCGGTGGAGCAGACATGGAAGGAGGCCGCTACGCAGATTAAAAGCGTGGTGGAGAAGGTGGTGTTCCCGGCGCTGGATATGATCCTCGCCATCGCGTTCTTCGTAAAACTTGGCGGCGCGTATTTTGATTTTCGCCAGCGAGGTCAATTTGAATGGACCGGTCCCGCTATCCTCTTTGCCTGCCTCATCTTCACCCTGACGGCTCCGAAATACATTTGGAGCATCATCGGCATCTAAGTAGTGCAAGGGTAAAAATCAGTTGCTTATTTTCTGTGTGCTGGGTATAATGAAAATTAGGAAAGGAGGCGGCGCGAATGACAGAATCTGTGAAAAATGAGCTTTCTGATATCTGCCGGATCATTGACGCAACTGTGGATACAGAGAAGATCTATCTTTTCGGCTCATACGCCTATGGTACACCAACCGATGATAGTGACTACGATTTGTGCGTCATTATCCCGGAAAATTCCATGCGTCCGGCAGACGCGGTCAAGGCGATCCGCCGTGCGCTCTTTTCAGCGCAGTCCGTCCCCTTGGATGTAATTGTTTATCGCTCTAACGCATTCCATCAGAGAGCGGAACACGCTTCTCTGGAGCGGAAAATCGCAAGAGAGGGGGTCTTGCTGTATGAGCACCGGCTGGAGCAGCGAATGGCTTGACTTTGCCTATATGGATCTCAGCGCCGCGGAACATCTGCTGACGATGCGTCCGCTGCCTGTGGAAATTATTTGCTATCACTGTGAACAGGCTGCCGAAAAATTTCTAAAAGCCACGCTTGTTCAATTCGACAGAGAGCCGCCCAAAACGCATGACCTTATCCAGCTTTGTAAGCTGTGTTGCGAAGTAGATACGCGATTTGAGCAACTGGCAGACTCCTGTATTGAACTGACGCCATACGGCGTTCAAGTTCGCTATCCGTCCAATTTAGAACTGGATGAATCCGACGCCGTCTGCGCGTTAAAGGAATGCAGGCTCGTTCAAGACTTTGTTTGCCAGAAACTTGGATATGAACCGGAAAGCAAAGATACCCAAAGCTTTGGACAGACAATGAAATAAGTAAAGACAGCAGTCAAGGCCGTCGCCCGAAAGGGCGGCGGCCTTGTCGCGTCTCCGGAGGTGAATGAACAATATTTATTTGGGATTTTGTCGCCGCGACAGTCCTGGATCAGCTCATGGACTGGGTCTATGGGCAGGCCATAGGCTTTCTCGGCAACTTCTTTGCCCTCATGGGCAATATGGGCGTGGAGCTGTTCGAGCTGGAATGGGTCAGCGCCATCGTCCTCTTTTTCTCCCGCCTCGCGTGGGCGTTATTTACGGTCAGCGTGGTGGTCTGCGCCTTTGAATGCGGCATCGAATACTCCACCGGCAGGGGGAATCTCCAGCAGTGCGGGATGAACATCATCAAGGGCTTTCTGGCGGTGAGCCTGTTTACCGTTGTCCCCGTCCGCCTCTACGCTTTATCCGTGTCGCTGCAGGGAACCTTTTCCGCGGGACTTACCGGCTACGGACGAAGCATCGGTGAGGTGGGACAGGACATCATCACGGAGCTCAATGAGATCCAGACGCTCTCGGACGTGATAAACAGCTCTCACTTCGGTCTCGGCATCATCACCAGCCCCATTATGCTCCTCTTTTGCGTGATCCTCATGGGCTACGCGGTGCTGAAGGTGTTTTTCGCCAATCTGAAACGCGGGGGCATTTTGCTCATCCAGATTGCGGTGGGCAGCCTCTATATGTTCAGCGTCCCACGGGGCTATCTGGACGGCTTTATGGGCTGGATGCGGCAGGTCATCGGCTTGTGCCTGACGGCCTTCCTCCAGTCCACCATCCTCGTTGCGGGGCTTATGGTGTTCAAGGATCACGCGCTGATGGGCGTGGGGCTCATGCTTTCCGCTGGCGAAGTGCCGCGCATCGCCGGCAGCTTCGGCTTGGACACCACAACAAAGGCCAATATTACGAGCGCCGTGTATACGGCGCAGGCTGCCGTCAACACCACCCGAACCATCGCCGCGGCGATCAAATGAAAGGGTGATGATATGACCTGGTTAACACAAATCACCATGGGCAGCCTGTTCGACGGTATCGGCGGATTCCCTTTGGCTGCGGTCCGCAACGGCATCACGCCGGTATGGGCGTCGGAGATTGAAACCTTTCCCATTGAGGTGACAAAGCTGCGCTTTCCCGGCATGATCCATGTAGGCGACATCACTAAGCTGCATGGCGCGGAGCTGCCGCCTGTGGACATCATCTGCGGGGGCAGCCCGTGTCAAGATTATGCCGAAGAAATAGTTATTCCGAAGTTGCTGCATCAAGTCCCATAAATCC
>ERZ773115.2043-NODE-2043-length-16847-cov-24.698606_pt1 | contig 16847 bp, 10 predicted proteins | sample MGYA00511116_ERZ773115 | MGnify/ENA primary metagenome ERZ773115 (study PRJEB29015, sample SAMEA2737869) | human gut metagenome | biome: human gut; feature: human-associated habitat; material: faeces | place: China | collected 2012 ... | reverse complement strand
TGGAGCTGACTACGGGGGATGCGGTGATCGTTATGGACTGTGATCTGCAGCATCCGCCTGAGGTGATTCCACAGATGTGGGAAAAATGGCAGCAGGGTGCCGAGATCGTGGAAGGTATCAAGGCCGACCGCGGTAAGGAGAGTCTGGGATATAAGTTGTCTGCCGGACTTTTTTACAAGATCATGAGCAAACTGATCAAGATGGACATGAATGCTTCTTCCGATTTCAAACTTCTGGACAGAAAAGTAGTACAGGTCCTGTTGGAACTGCCGGAACGCAATACCTTTTTCCGGGCGTTGACCTTCTGGGCAGGGTTCCGTACGGAGACTGTGGAATATGAAGTACAGGAGCGGAAATACGGACAGAGCAAGTGGTCCTTCTGGAGTCTGATGAAATATGCCATTACCAATGCCACTTCCTTCAGCACACTGCCATTGCAGCTGGTGACGATCATGGGCGGGGTATCCATCCTGTTCAGTGTAATCCTGGCGATTCAGACCCTGGTGCGCTATCTGATGGGAACGGCTGTGGAAGGTTTTACCACGGTGATCCTGCTGATCCTCATTATTGGCGGATTTATTATGTTAAGCCTTGGTGTGATTGGCCATTATATTGCCAGAATCTATGAAGAAGTCAAGGGAAGACCGAAATATATTATCAGTCATGTGACGGAAAATGTGCCCGGGACAGCCGTAGGAAGCTGGAAGCGGGAACATAGAGAAAGCTAAAAGACAGTAGAAAAGAGGATGTGTTATGAGAGAGATTGATATTAAGTTTAACGTACCGCCTTATGTGGATAAAGCAGCAGATTACATTCAGGAATGTGTAAAAAATCAGAAGATCTGCGGAGATGGAGAATATACGAAAAAATGTAATGCCTGGATCGAGGAGAGGACCGGAGCCGGCAAATGCCTGCTGACGACCTCCTGCACCCATGCGACAGAACTGGCAGCACTTTTGTGTAACATTCAGCCCGGGGACGAAGTGATCATGCCTGCTTACACCTTCGTATCCACCGCAGATGCCTTTGTACTGCGCGGTGCGGTTCCTGTGTTCGTGGATATCCGCCCGGATACCATGAACATTGACGAGACACTGATCGAGGATGCCATCACGGAGAAGACGAAAGCCATCGTTCCGGTGCATTATGCCGGTGTGGCCTGCGAGATGGACACCATTATGGACATCGCAAAAAGACATAACTTAAAGGTAGTAGAGGATGCCGCACAGGGTGTACTGGCATCTTACAAGGGAAAAGCACTGGGAACCATCGGTGACTTCGGTGCCTACAGCTTCCATGAGACCAAAAACTACAGCATGGGTGAGGGCGGAGCACTGCTGATCCGTGATAAGAAGGACGTGGAAGAAGCGGAGATCATTAGGGAGAAGGGAACCAACCGCAGCAAGTTCTTCCGGGGCCAGATCGATAAATATACCTGGGTAAATTACGGATCTTCCTATCTTCCCAGTGATATGAATGCGGCTTATCTCTATGCACAGCTGGAGATCGCTGATGAGATCAATGAGGCAAGACTTGCCTGTTGGAACCGCTATTATGAGCAGCTGCTTCCCTTAAAGAAAGCGGGGAAGATCGACCTGCCCACCGTACCGGAAGGCTGTGTGCATAATGCGCATATGTTCTACATTAAGGCAAGAGATCTGGAACAGAGAACAAGATTTATCAGCTATATGAAGGAGAACGGTGTGCTTACGGTATTCCATTATATCCCGCTGCATACTTCTCCCGCAGGACAGAAGTTCGGCCGGTTCCACGGCGAGGACCGTTATACTACCAGAGAGAGCGAGCGCCTGGTAAGACTTCCCATGTACTATGGGCTGACACTGGATCAGGTGGATTTCATCTGTGGACTGGTGAAAAACTTTTTTGAATTAGAGGAGCAGTAACATGCAAAAAATTGGCAGAGCGTCTGCACAGGTTGCAGGCAGATTTCTGTTCCTGGGTGTCTCCGTGCAGATTCTTCTGGGAATTTGCTGGGGCGTCAGATCCTTTGGAATTTTTCCGGAATTCGGTGATAGCTACACATGGCTGAAAGCGTCAGAGACACTTGTGTGTGATGACTACATGGGGATCGGCTACCCTCTTTTTCTGATGCTTGTAAAAGGGATAGAATCCATAAGTTCTATCCCTTATACTTTTTTTGTATATACGGTACAGATCCTGATTGCATTTTATGCCGGTGTAGTATTTTTACGGGCATGCGGAGTGACAGGGAAAAAGATATTTTTGTGCTGGGGAAGCCTGGCGCTTCTGACTTTTCCCTGTGCCATGCAAAGTCATCTGGCCGTATTGCCGAATTCTCCGGGATATTCCTTTTTACTGCTGGAACTGTCGGCGGTGATCCGGATCCTGCGGCAGGATGCTGTGGCGGAGGATGGTGAGACGACAGCGCCGGCCAGACCGTTACATGGTCTGTTCGAAGCCGGAATCTGGTGGGCGCTCAGTACACTGTGTGTGGTGGAGAATCTGTATCTGGGGCTGGTACCGCTTATTGTTCTGTGGCTGATACATCTGTGGCAGCTGCGGAGCAGAAAGACGGAGAAAAAGAGAGTAGGCCGGGAACTTTTGCTCCTTCTGGCAATGGCGGGAATTTTATTCACGCTGGTGCCCATGTGGCAGACACCGGGCAGCTACGGGAAGGCGGAGAATACGGTGAGCGCCGCCATGATGCGCCGGTTCAGTTGGACGCATATGAGAGAGGAAGAAGAATACGATGAATGGCCGGAACAGCTGCGTACCTGGATGACCTGGAAAGAGATGAGGAATGCCGGGTATTATGCGGGAACCATGGAGTCCGGCATACAAAAGACGCTGGAGGATCGTTTCGGCAAGGCGGAAGCACAGAAGATATTCAGAGAGTATGCCGGGTATCATCTGAAGACGTATACTTCCGACAATATCCATCAGATCGCCTGGGATTGCCTCGGATATGCCATGCCTACGGTACTGTTGCAGCTGCTGTTGGACGGCAGGGGATATGACTCCTTCTCTGGCAGAAATGTAGACATTATGATGACGGGAGATCCAAGGCTGACAGAGCTTTTGTTAAAATACAGCAGCTGGTGGTTCCTGTCGGGAATCGCTGTTGTGGTCGTGAGCTGCATGATATGCGGGATCATTGCCATGCGCCGACAGAAAAAAGAAAAAACAGTACCGGACAGAAGCCTGTTCTGGAAGATCTCAGGAGTCTGTGTGATCACTGCGGCAGGCATGATCCTGTGGTATACCATGCGGGATGCCGGATGCCTGGATTACAAGAACGGATTGCTGCCGGGGTCTCTGTGGCTTGTGGGAATGATCCTCTGGACCGATAGGACCATAAGCGCCGGAGATACAGAAGACAACCCGGAGAAATAATAGAATTGTGACAGCAGAAACGCGGGAAGGAGGAACCATGACGAAGATGACAACAAAAGTGAAAACGCAGAAATTAGAAAAAGTCTGGTTCTTTCTGGGAGCGTTGGCAGTATTTTTTATGGGAGTTCCGTATCTTGTATTAGGGAAGGACTCTGTGTTCGTGTATCACGATCAGCTGGACGGTGAGGTGATCGCCTATCTTCTGCAGGCAAGACATCTGTGGGATGGCAGCGGTGTATTGCCGGAATTCATGAACGGTGCAGCAAAAACAGCGCTTACCATGCCGGCCCCCGCCTGTGTGCTGTTATACCGGTGGCTGCCTGCGGAACTGGCACTGGCCTGTATGCAGGTGGCTGGCAGCTTTGCCGGATATCTGGGAATGTTCTGCCTGCTTGGATGGGCCGGAGAAACATCGGAAACACTGCGGAGAAGAAAAGGACTTGTCGGTTTCATAGCCATGCTGACCGGATGTATGTATGCGTATCTGCCGTTTTTGCCGGTGTACGGGCTGTCCCAGTATGGATTGCCGCTGTTAATGTATTGTGTACTGCGACTGGGGGAAAAGGACAGACCGAAGAATTTTCGGATTCTCTGTTATTTTTATGTACTGCTTTTCGGATGTAATTCTTCCCTGGTGTTATCCGGTTTTGCTGTGCTGGGAATCTGGGCGGTATGGGAGATCGTCACACTGGTGGACAAAAGGAAACAGTTCTCCGCCGGACAGGCTGCAGCCTGGGGGATTTTGCTGCTTACGTATATCGTTGAGAACGGTTCGTTATTGCTTCAGCTGTCCGGAGGACAGGGAGAAGAGATTTCTCACAAATCGGAATATCTGCTCAGCCCGGTGGACTTTTTCAGTCAGTTGAAAACAAACCTCCTGCAGGGAGGACAGCACAGTGTGGATTATCATGGACTGATCCTCGTGGTGCTGTTGATGACAACAGTTGTTTTATTTTTCCTAAATCGGGCAACGAAGAAGGACATAGCGGATAAAAAGAATGTACCTGAGGGCGGAGAAAAACGGTTATGGAAAGCCGTGGGCCTGTCACTGGCCGTTATTGCAGGCTTTGCGGCAGTGGCCGCACTGTGGGACAGCAGTATCGGAATCGCTATCCGTTCCAGTCTGGGTGCTCTGAAGGGCTTTCAGGCCAACAGAGTCCTGTGGCTGAGTCCCTGCCTGTGGTATTTTATTCTGGGGTGCAGCCTGTTATTGCTGACGGAACAGCTCCCGGAAAGAGACACAGGAGCGGAGAAAACAGGGAACGGATGCAGGAACGGTGTGATCCCGGGGATCATCGTAATGGCCGCAATGCTTCTTACCGTGGCAACAGCCGGGAAGATTTTGCTGGAGAGCAATCTGAAGCCCAATCTGCAAAAACTGGTGAACCGGAATTATGCAGCCATGAGCTTCCGGGATTATTATGCCGTGGATGTGCTGGATCAGGTACAGGAGTACCTGCGGGAGAATACCGGGGAAGAACCACAGGATTACCGGGTCGTAAGTCTGGGGATCGATCCCGCTGCGGCATTGTATCATGGATTTTACTGTCTGGACGGCTATTCAAATAACTATTCTCTGGAGTACAAGCACCGTTTCCGGGAGATCATTGCACCGGAGCTGGACAAGAGTGAATATCTGGAAGACAGCTTTGACCATTGGGGGAATCGTTGCTATTTGTTCAGCGCGGAATGCCCCGGCTATTATACGATCGAAAAAGGCGGCTTTTATTTTCAGGACTATACGATCGATGCGGAAAGTCTGAGGCAGCTGGGCGGAAGCTATCTGTTGTCGGCAGCCTATATCGATCACAGTGAGGATACCGGTCTGGAACTGATGAGGCCGGAGGCCTTTGAGACAGAGAACAGCTATTACCGCATTTATCTCTATCGGGTAATGGATAATGAATAATAACGGAGATGGGAAGATTCCTATGATTGGACAGGAAAAACGGGATAAATGGAAAAAAATCCTGCCGGAACTGCTGGCAGTTATATTGTGCCTGGTATTGATGGGTGCGGGAGTCAGCCGGAAGGAAGGCTATCACATGGACGAACTTCTGAGCTTTGAACTGGCAAATGCCAGGTATAATCCCTGGATCGTACCTACCCAGCCGGAAGGGCGTCTGGCCAAATTCGTGAACGAAGAGATCGAGGGGGACAGTGCGGGAGAGGCTCTGGAGAATCTGAAAAATACAGTAACAGATGTGCTTAGGAACCGGGGAAACAGCAAACTGTTGTCTTATAAAGCAGATGTCTATGAGGAACCGGTCTGGATCACGGACCGACAGTTTCAGGATTATGTTACGGTGGATCAGAAAGATGCCTTTGATTACCTGTCGGTTTATTTTAATGTAAAAGATGACAATCATCCGCCGGTACATTTTATGCTGTTGCATACCATGAGTTCTGTCTTTCGGGGAACATTGTCACCGTGGCTTGGATGCAGCATCAATCTGGTCTGTCTGGGAATTACATTGTGGCTTTTACTGCGGCTGGGGAGACAGCTGGCAGATGTGTTTTCCATGGAAGGAAAGGGAAGACAGCTGGGAATCCTGGCGGTGCTTCTCTATGGAATGAGTACCGGAGCACTGGGTACGGTGCTGCTGATCCGTATGTATGGGCTGCTTTCCTGTCTGTGTGTCGCCCTGTTTTCCATCCATGTGGAAAAATGGAAGAATAACGGGTTTGACAAGAAAAACAAGGGTCTTATCGCTATTACGGTGCTGGGTTTCCTGACACAGTATTTTTTCCTGTTTTACTGCCTTCTGCTGGCGGCGGTTACCGCAGTGATCCTGCTGTACCGGCACAGGAACAAAGAATTATGGTGCTATATCCGGTCCATGGTGATCGCTGCAGTGATCGGACTGGTATTGTTCCCTTTTGCAATTTCGGATGTGTTCTCCAGCGGAAGAGGGACGGAAGCTCTCGGCAATCTGGCCTCCGGATTTGCCGGTTACGGACAGAGACTGGCTGCATTTGGCAGAATTCTGGCGGATCGGACAGTGGGAGCGCCTCTTCTGACCTGCGGATGTGCCGCCGGCGCAATCCTGCTTCTGGGAAAGCTGTATCTGAGCTTCCGGGCCGGGAAACAGGAACAGAAAGGTGAAAATTCCGGAGGAGATGCGGCCTGGATGCTGATGGTGCCGGTGGCCGGATATTTTCTGCTGGCATCCCGCATGTCACCGTATCTGGTGGACCGCTATATTATGCCTTTGTTTCCGTTTGTGGCATTGCTGCTTGCTTTGCTATTGTGTCTCCTTGGAAAAAAACTGACAGAGATCTCCGGATGGAAAGAACAGATCGTGGGAGGCATGCTGGTGCTGTTGCTCGTGGTGGTACAGGGGCTGCGGCTTGCGGCCTATGATGGGGAATACCTCTATCAGGGATATGCCAGACAGGAAGCATTGGCGGAAGAATATGAGGAGTTCCCATGCATCTGCGTTTATGCGGGAGTGGGCTATTATCAGAACCTGCCGGAATTTATGCGTTACACCAAAACTTTGCTGGTAACGGCAGAGGAACTGAAGGAACGTAAGGATACGGAATCCGTGGAGGCACTGGACCGGGTGATCGTATTGATCAAACCGGGTGTGGATAAAGAAGCAACAGTGTCTGTGCTCCGGGATAAGTATGGTTATACGTCGGAGGAACTTCTGCTTTCGGAAGGCGTGCACGGAGATATGATATATATGTTTTCCAGATAAGGAATGAAATGATAAGAAAACAGAAATGAGGTTGAAACATGATCGCAGTTCGTTTGCTGTGGCTTGCCGTTCTGCTGGTAGCGATACCGGCATGGGTGGGAAATTGTTTTTTAAATGTGGATAAACCCTGTAGAAATCCGGTATTTCTGTGGATTAGCGGTCAGATGCTGCTATGGGCGGGATTTCAGGTGATCTGTGTGCCGGTGATCCTGTTGGAAGGCCGTATGTGGATGGTGACCGTAGCTTATTGCGGCTACATCCTGGTGCTGCTGGCAGCGGCAACGGTCCGGTATTTCCGGCAGTCTCGTACTCTGCGGGCAGTCCGGGAAGCAAAGCCGGAGAAAGCAGAGATTATTTTGTGGGTGTTGGCTGGTGTGCTTTTGCTGGTGCAGTTGGTATTGGCAGTGCTGATGGTCTACGGTGATGGTGACGATGCCTATTATGTGGCAATCTCCGCAGCGGCAGAGGAATCCGGCAGGATGTATCAGAAGATCCCTTATACGGGAATGCATACGGAACTGGATGTGAGACACGGGCTGGCACCTTTTCCTATCTGGATCGCATGGCTGGCCCAGATGACCGGCATCACTACGGTGATCGTGGCGAAGACTCTGGTGCCGGTCGCTCTGATCTCCATGACTTACGGAGTATTCTATCTTCTGGGAAGCAGGGTATTATTCGCAGGAGAGGGCGCATACCGGAAGAAATGGGCGTTGCCTGCATTTTTACTCTGTACGGAAGTGTTGGTGCTTTTCGGAGATTATTCTTATTATACTGTAGAGAATTTTATGATTGCCAGGAGCAGACAGGGGAAGGCTGCATTGGGAAGTATCCTGATCCCCATGATATTTTTCCTGCTGCTGACACTGCTTCGAAAAATACAGGAAGAACAGAAGATCACTGTCGGTTTCTGGGTGCTGTTGGGATCTGTGATGACGGCCTGCTGTCTGGCCAGTACCATGGGAGCATTGCTGGCATGCATGCTGGTGGGAACGGCCGGGCTCTGTGGTGCGGTCAGTTACAGAAAATGGAAACTCATACTGCCATTGATCGGCTGTTGTATTCCCTGCATTGTGTATGCCGGAATGTATTTGCTGTTGGGATGATAGGACCGGAGGAGAAGAATGGATGCTTTAAAGCTGTTTCAGGAATATATGGGGACCGGACTGATCGTTCTGTGGTTCCTGGTGAGTCTGCTGTATCTGTGGCTCACAGAGAAAAGAAAATATATCCGGGTGATGTTTCTTTATGTGCCGTTAGTATTGCTGCTTGTCTTTTTTAATCCGCTGGTGGCGAAGATCGTCTCTCAGATGGCGGATGGGGAAATCTATTACCGGATCCTGTGGTTGTTGCCTGTGACACCGGTGATTGCTTTCGGTACGGTGCAGCTTTGTGGAAAACTCGCCGGTAGAAAAAGATATGTGGGGATAACGTTGGCTATTGTGCTGTTTACGATATCCGGCAGTCTGATCTACAGGAATCCCAATTTTCAGAAGGCGGAAAATGCGTATCATGTACCCCAGAGCGTTGTGGATATCTGTGATACCATTGAGGTTCCGGGCAGAGAAGTCATGGCGGCATTCCCGGGAGAACTGCTGCAGTATGTGAGACAGTATTCCAATGTGATTTGTATGCCCTACGGCCGGGACATTATGGTGAGCAAGTGGACGGTGCAGAATGATCTTTATGATGTTATGGAGCAGGAGGTCATTGATGCACAGGAGCTGGCAGAACTGGCCAGAGAAGAGGCCTGTGCCTATGTGATCCTGTCGGAAGATAAAAAACTGGTGGGGAAGATGCAGGATCAGGAATTTGAAGAATTCGGAAGAATGCACGGATATGTGATCTACAAAGATTCCACAGTGGATCTGTATTACTTTATGAAGGAATGAGATTTCAGGGAAAACAAGTGGCTCCCGGAGCAGCAAAGTAACTGGCTGCTTCGGGAGCCTTTTTTGACCGGAATTATTTTTCCTGGGATGCATAATCCTTGGAATAGTAATTCAGGAAGTATTCAAAACGTTTGGCGATGAGCTTACGTCCTTTTACATTCAGGTGCAGATTGTCGACAAGATATTCATCGGCATTGTCTTCGGTAATGCTGCCGTACAGGTTATCCATGAAGGATACGCTGTGGATATTGGCGGAGTAACATTCCTTGATCACATAAGTGGATAAGACATCACGGCCGTTGTAAATATACATATCGGAGCTTACATAGTCGCCGTTCTCATCCACAGCATATGCATAGGTCGGAGACATAACGATAATGCGGATCTGGGGGTAATAGTTCTGCAATACTTCAATGCTGGCCTCCAGATTGCCGGTAAACTGCGTTGGATCCGTGGGATTCTCATCACTGTACATGGCATTGCCGGACAGATAATCGGTAGCATCATACATAATGGCAACGGTGTCGATCGTGTTGAAATCCAGAGTTTTCAGTGTGTTGATTACTTCCTCTGCTTCGGCCGGTGTCTTGTCGCCCAGAGCATTGGCTGCATCGGTGTAGTAGCCATCCAGAGGAACCCCAACGGCCAGGTTCACCAGCCAGTAGAGACAGTAAGCATCCATGGGGGCAACGGTGGGGTCGTAGTTTAACTGCTGTGCAGCAAGGTAACTTCCGCTGATGGAACAGTTATAAACGGTGGTATCGGTCTCTTTGGCGATCAGATTGGCCAGATTGTCGGAAGAGTCCCTGTCATCTGCGAAGGGAGCATTTCCGAAGACAACGATATTGGAAGCATCATTAATGATCATCTGACCGTTTTCGTCGGTCAGGGGAAGGATGGAATCCCAACTGTCGTCGTAGGAACCCTGTCCGTCCTTGAAGATGTCGGACTGGCTGATCCTCTGTCCCCAGTGTGTGACGCGGTATCCTACCACGCCGACAACAATAAGAAGCACGAGAGCAAACAGTACGTGAAAATTCAGAAAGCGCCGGATACCGGCAGGGGCCGCAGACTCTTCGCCCTCAGGGATTTCTTCATCGGCATCTACGTAAAGGTCTTCTATGTCGTCATCGGAATCGGTATGGAAATTGTGCACAGAACCGGAACGAGTATTCCCGGAATGGAAATTACCAGAATCTGTGTCTTGCATTGTGTCGTTTTCCAGATCTACAATCTCAATATCCGGCATGTCATTCACAGAAGATGCGTGGATATTATGGTTGTTATTGTTTCGTTTCATGTATTCTCTCCGTTTCAGGTAATTCAATAATGTAGTGGTAAAAAGAGTTATATTGATTTTACTATTATACGAAAAGAAAGTCCATAATATTAGAAAGATTTAAGAAATTCTGAAGAAATGGGTGAATGCCTTGATGTGGGGAAAATACAATGCTATAATGTTACGGAATTGTTACACCGAGAATTATGAGCAGAAGGGATAGATCAGATGAAAAAATTATTTAACCATACAAAACGTCCGGACCGTAACTGGGAAGAAGACGTACAGGATGGTTACGATTGGGATGAAGAGCAGGACGGCGAAGAGTACTACGCTGACGACGAGGAGTACACCGGAGACGAGGACGGCGAAGAATATTACGCCGACGATGAGGAGTACACCGGAGACGAGGACGGTGAAGAGTACTACGCCGACGACGAGGAGTACACCGGAGACGAGGACAGTGAAGAGTATTATGCTGACGACGAGGAGTACACCGGAGAAGAGGACGGTGAAGAGTACTATGCCGACGACGAGGAGTACACCGGAGAAGAGGACGGCGAAGAGTACTATGCCGACGACGAGGAGTACACCGATGAAGAGCAGGACGGCGAAGAGTACTATGCCGATGATGAGGAGTACACCGGAGAAGAGGACGGCGAAGAGTACTACGCCGACGATGAGGAGTATATCGGAGACGAGGACAGCGAAGAATATTACGCCGGCGATGAAGAGTACTATGCCGACGATGATATGGCACCTGCTCGTGGCGGTAAACGGAAAAAGAGTAAAAAGCAGGGTGGCAATAAAATAGCTGCTATCTGGACCAAATTCCTGAACATGAGCACCATGGACCGCATTATGACGGCAACCGGTGTGGCAGTGCTGATCTTGGCCATTGTGACAGGCAGTGTATATGCCAGCGCACGTATGGTGGATCATCAGGTATCGGAGTTCGTCAGTGTGGGCAGCCAACTGGACGGCATCCGGATGATCGGTGAGCAGGGTATGCTGGCAGTGGCAGATGCAAAGCTTGCGAAGATCGCAGCAGCCAATGCAGTCGATGATGAGAATGAGGAACAAAAAGAATATGATGAGGCCGAGTATACCAACGGTGGTACCGTTGAACTGGAACTGGTCTCCGTGCAGAAGGATCTAAAGATCAAATTTACCAATAAAAAGAGCGGTAAACTGATCTCCAATGTACCTTTCAGCGTGACGATCACGGATCCCAAAGGTAAATCTGATACCTGGACCGATGATGACATGGACGGTATTATCTACAAGAAGGGCATTACCCCCGGCAACTATACGGTAGCGGTAAATACCCTGACCGATGAAAAATATAAGGATTACACACTGCCTACCGGTACCCAGAAGGTAGAAGTCAGAAAGGATATCGCTTATAAAAAGGTCGATGTGGCAAACGAGATCAAGAAGGAATCCGAGGTCAATGCGGCAAAAGAGGACACCATGAAAAATGATACTGTGGTGGAGTCTATTCTGGAAGATACCGTGCAGTGGGTAGAAAGTAAGAAGTTACCGCCTAGCTATAGAGAGGTGTCAAAGGATACCGTGGTAAATCCGGAAAAACAGACGGCTTACAGCGGAAGATTCCTGCGCATAGCAAATGAAAAGATCAGTATCACGGTAGGAGAGACCAAGCAGCTGAATCCGCCGGCAGGAGCCACGGTTGTTAGCTGGAGCAGCGATAATGCAGGGGTTGCCAGTGTAAATAATGGTGTGATTACCGGCGTGAAGGCAGGTGGACCTGTAACGATCACATGTACGTATACGGAGGCTGGCAGTGCTACACCGACTCCTACGCCGACGCCTACACCTACACCGACGCCTACACCGACGCCTACACCGACACCGACGCCTACACCGACACCGGAGACAACCCCAATAACACCGGAGACGACCCCAACAACACCGGAGACGACCCCGACAACACCGGCTCCGGCAGAAACGCCCGGTACACCTACAGGAGGAACAGGGGAAGGTGGCTCCTCAGGTGAGTCGCAGGCGGCTGCGCAGTCCATGGGAGGCGGCATCCTTCCGACAGCAAATGCACAGGTAGGAAGCACGCAGAAGACCTATACCTGGGAAGTTACCGTTACGGAAGCCAAAAAGCCGACCGCTGTTTTGGAACCGGCATCCCTGAACGTAGAAGCAGGAAAAGAAGCAACAGCACAGGTTAAAGTTACAAATTTCACAGGTGCAACTTATAAGATTACTGCAAACTCCAATGATAAAGCAGCCACCGCGGCGGTAGATGCAAACGGTAAGATCACAGTGAAAGGTGTAGCAGCCGGTGATGCGAAGATCACAGTCACCGTAACGATGGGAACTGAGATTAAGACACTGGATCTGGCAGTGAAGGTCACGGGTGGAATCAAGATCACTTTGGATAAGACAGCTGTAACCGTTTATCCGAAATCTACGGCTGCTGTAACAGCCTCTGTCAGCGGAAGCGGAACCATAACGGCAGATTCCGGAGATAAGAATATTGCCACGGTAGCTGTAAGTGGCAAAACGATCACTGTTACCGGTGTGAAAAAAGGAACCGCAACCATCACTGTCACATATAAGGAGGGCAGCGCGGAAGCAAAAGCTACCTTTACAGTTACGGTAGCGGGCGATGTGAATCCCAGAGAGGATACCAAAACACCGTTAAAGGATACCAGCGGCAGACAGCTGTATGTATCCATCGGTGACAACCAATACCGGGCGGCAGCGTATGCGGATTATTACACTGCCACCAAGTTCTTCCTCATGGAGGAGGCCAGATATACCGGCTGGCAGACGTTAGACGGTAAGGTATATTTCTTCAAGGCAGACGGCAGCAAGGTGACCGGTGAGCAGGTCATCCAGGGTGCAAAATATAACTTCGCAAGTGACGGTTCCCTGGTAGTGGGATCAGGTACTATGGGCATTGATGTGTCCAAGTGGAACGGCAGCATTGATTGGAATGCGGTTAAGAATTCCGGAGTGAATTATGTGATCATTCGTGTGGGATACCGTGGATCATCCCAGGGAGCATTGATCGAGGATCCCAAGTTCAAGACCAATATCAAGGGAGCTACGGCAGCTGGTCTTAAGGTAGGTGTATACTTCTTCACACAGGCAGTGGATGAGGTAGAAGCAGTACAGGAAGCATCCATGGTACTGGACCGCATCAGCGGATATAAGATTTCTTATCCGGTATTCCTGGATGTGGAAGGCAGCGGCGGAAGAGGCGATGCCATCGATTCCGCTACCAGAACCGCAGTCTGCAAGGCATTCTGCAACACGATCAAGAATGCAGGATATACTCCCGGTGTCTATGCCAACAAAACATGGCTGACATCCAAGATGGATGCAGGTGCTCTGAGCGGTTATAAGATCTGGCTGGCACAGTATGCCAAGACCCCGACCTATACCGGCAGATATGATCTGTGGCAGTACAGATCCGACGGAAAAGTCAGCGGCATCAGCGGCAAAGTCGATTTGAATATCAGCTACTTGGGATATTAAGATTTGCAATAAAGCCCAGACCGACTGCTTGCAGGCAGGTCTGGTGCTTTATTAGCAAATCAAACACACATGAGCAAGTAGGACGATAGTCCGGAATGCGAATGGGTGTCATGGGTTCGAGAGCACGAAGTGCGGAGAAGCCGTGTTGATATCCGGTTTCTTTTATGGTAAAATATCGCTATCTATAGCAAAATGCGCACACCTGCGCAGAACGGAGAGAAAATGAGAACTTATCTGGTAACAGGCGGTGCCGGTTTTATCGGTTCCAACTACATTCATTACATGTTCAAAAAATACGATAACGAGATCCGTATCATTAATGTGGATGCCCTGACCTATGCGGGAAACCTGGAGAATCTCAAGGATGTGGAGAAGCGTGACAATTACACTTTCGTGAAGGCAAATATCTGCGACAAGGAAGCCATCGGCAAAATTTTCGCGGAGAACGATATTGACCGCGTGGTACATTTCGCAGCCGAAAGCCATGTAGACAGAAGTATCCGTAACCCGGAGATCTTCGTACAGACCAACGTGCTGGGTACCGCAGTGATGTTAAACTGTGCCAAGGCAGCCTGGGAGCTTCCGGACGGCAACTTCAAGGAGGGCAAAAAGTTCCTGCATGTATCTACGGATGAGGTCTACGGATCTCTTCCCGATGATGACAATGCTTTCTTCTATGAGACCACGCCTTACGATCCCCACAGTCCTTACTCTGCAAGTAAGGCAAGCTCGGACATGCTGGTGAAGGCATACATGGATACCTATCATTTCCCTGCCAATATCACCAACTGCTCCAACAATTACGGTCCTTTCCAGTTCCCCGAGAAGCTGATTCCTCTGATCATCAATAATGCACTGCACGGCAAGAAGCTTCCGGTCTATGGTGATGGCAAAAATGTCCGCGACTGGCTGTATGTAGAGGATCATGCGAAGGCGATCGATATGGTCCAGGAACAGGGAAGACTGTTTGAAACCTACAATGTAGGCGGACATAACGAGAAGCAGAACATCGAGATCATTCACATCATCATCGAAACTTTGCAGGAGATGCTTCCGGATTCCGATCCCCGCAAGGCACATATTAACAACGATCTGATCACTTACGTGGAAGATCGTAAGGGTCATGACAGAAGATATGCCATCGCGCCGGATAAGATCAAGGCAGAGATCGGCTGGTATCCAGAGACCATGTTCAAGGAAGGCATCCGTAAGACCATCGCCTGGTATTTCGAACATGAAGACTGGATGAACAATGTGACCAGTGGCGATTACCAGAAATACTACAATGAAATGTATGAGGAAAAGTAAAGAATATCTGCTAAATGGGAACGATGAACGTCGTTCCCATTCGGTGTGTTAAAAAACAAGTATTTTAAGGAGGTTTTTATGAAAGGAATTATACTGGCGGGAGGTTCCGGAACCAGACTTTATCCCCTGACAAAAGCAATATCCAAGCAGATCATGCCGGTGTACGATAAACCGATGATCTATTATCCCCTGTCAACCCTGATGCTGGCAGATATCAGAGAGGTGCTGATCATTTCCACCCCGAGAGATCTTCCGGTATTCAAAGAGTTATTGGGAGATGGCAGTCAGTTGGGCATGCGTCTCGAGTATGCGGTGCAGGACAAACCCCGTGGCCTCGCGGATGCTTTTATCATCGGAGCGGAATTCATCGGTAACGACAGAGTGGCACTGGTACTGGGAGATAATATTTTCTACGGGCAGAGCTTTTCGGCAGTGCTTCGTAAAGTAGCCGCCAGAGAAAAAGGCGCGACCATCTTCGGTTATTATGTGCGCGATCCCAGAGAATACGGCGTAGTGGAGTTCGATGAGAACGGCAAGGCACTTTCTATCGAGGAGAAGCCGGAGCATCCCAAGAGCAATTATGCAGTTCCCGGACTGTATTTCTATGATAACGATGTAGTGGAGATTGCGAAGAACGTAAAGCCCTCCGCAAGAGGTGAGATTGAGATCACCAGTATTAATAACGAGTACCTGAACAGAGGAACCCTGCAGGTAGAGACTCTGGGTCGTGGATTCGCATGGCTGGATACCGGCAATCACGATGCACTTCTGGATGCGGCAGATTTCGTGGCAGCGTTCCAGAAGAGACAGGGATTGTATATTTCCTGTATCGAGGAGATCGCTTTCAAACGTGGATTTATTGATAAAGAGCAGCTGCTGGCACTGGCAGAGCCGCTGCTGAAGACGAATTACGGTAAATATCTGGTAGAGGTAGCAAATGGACTCTAAGCTGCGGAAAATGGGGATCCTGGCCTCCATGGCGGTGATTCTGCTGGTGGCACTGGCGGTAATGTATGTGAACAGGGAACAACTGTCCCCCACATCCGGCCAGAACACGGTGGTGTCCGGAGCGCAGAATGCAGGTGACGGCGAAGCAGTGGATCCCGTGCCGGAGGGCACCGGGGAGACGGACACCGCGGAAGCGGATGGCAGGATCGGCAACGACCTGAAAGCCTTTTTAAAAGATAATACTTTTTTTGATCCGGATGTGAATCCGATCCTGGAGGCGGCGAAAGATAACAGCCACCGCCTGTCACTGGTGGCGACTTCCGTGGAAAAGGATCTGCGTATCCAGATCGTGGACAATGAAGGTGTACCGGTGACCGGAGAGAGTTTCTATGTCCGGGTGGACGGTCTGGGAGATTACAAGGATCTGGATCAGGACGGCGTGATCTACATTGCTGATCTGGATTCCGGCGATTATTATATGGAACTGTTACCCATCGAAGGATATAAAGTTCCCATCACCGAGACCAAAGTGCATGTAAAAGAAAAAGTGGAATATCTGGCCATTGATGATATTTCTCTGTTGATCAAGACAGAGGATGAAGTCGATGCGGATGCCGAGGACAGTGCTGTGGCAGGAGCTTTGGCAGATGCGGACAAGACCGAGATCCAAAAGCTGCAGGCTACATCCGGCAATGCGAAGGTCGGCATCGATGTGTCTAAGTGGAACGGCATTATCGACTGGGATAAGGTGAAAAATGCCGGAGTGCAGTTTGCCATCGTTCGTGCGGGCTACCGCGGTTCGGTTACGGGAAGTCTGGTGG
>ERZ773115.2024-NODE-2024-length-16959-cov-2.340748_pt1 | contig 16959 bp, 18 predicted proteins | sample MGYA00511116_ERZ773115 | MGnify/ENA primary metagenome ERZ773115 (study PRJEB29015, sample SAMEA2737869) | human gut metagenome | biome: human gut; feature: human-associated habitat; material: faeces | place: China | collected 2012 ... | reverse complement strand
CTGTGTTGCCCTATTTCCAGACCGTCCGACGGTGATGGAAGATATCGCCAATACATCAGAGCAAGCAAAACCGCATATTATGTACCAACAATTAATTGCCTATAGCAAACTAATTCCAGAAGTTATCGACGAAATCAATCGAATTTGGGACTCTGAGGGAAGACCAGACTTGGTTATTGCAGATTTTGTAGCAGCTCCTGCTGGTATGTTAGCAGAGCGTTTGGAAATCCCCTGGATTACGACCATTCCAAGTCCAGTAGCTATTGAGAGTCGCACGACCACTCCTGCTTATTTAGGAGGGTGGAAACCCCATCAGGGAATCCTCTACAAATGTAGAGATGCACTGGGTAGACAGATTATCCGCATGGCAAAAAGAATTGGCTTTGCACTTGTTAAAAGAAATCTTAAAAATTTACAAGATTTCAAACTTTATAGAGAGGATGGTACAGAAACCATCTATTCTCCTTATTCAATTCTGGCTCTGGGAATAAAAGAGTTGGAGTTTAGAGATGATTTTCCACCCCATCTTAAGTGGGTTGGTTATCGCTGTCTTTCTTTTGACAAACTCCCCAAGGAACAAGAACAGTATTTCACGACCTCTCAAAAACGCGTGTTAGTGACTTGCGGCACCCATTTAAAATGGGAAAAAGAAAGAATGGTGAAATTGGCCCAAATACTAAGTCAAGAATATCCTGACTATCATTTTTATGTCACACTAGGTAACCCAAGTGGTTTGCAAAATCCGCCACATCATCTAAATAACAATCTTTTACTTTTTGATTATCTGCCCTACACAGATATTCTAGATAAAATGGACTTTGTGATACATCACGCTGGTTCCGGTATTCTAATGGGATGTATCGAACAAGGCATTCCTAGCCTTATTCTTCCTCAAGATTTTGATCAGTTTGATAACGCCTTACGAGCTGAGTTAGCCCAGGTAGGACTTGTCTCTCGAAAAAAGACTGATTCTGAAGTCTTAGATTTATTCCAAGCATTAATTTCTCAAAAAGATTGGCCTAAATTACACTCTCTAACTCAGATAAGCAAAGCCTATCAACCTACAGAAATACTTTATCAAGAGATTGAAAGACTCTTAAACATAGATAAATAATCTTATTAACAAAACTTAGGTCCTCTCCTAAGTTTTTTTGTAAATTTTAGTCAGTATAAAAAGCCAACCCAAGGTCAGCTTTTTACAGTCTAATATCTCTCAGCAAGTTCATAATAAGTGCGGACAACACGTCCTTTGTAATGCACTCTGACTTTCCGTAACCAAAGGCTATCACCTTTTTCAAGAATATTAAAGTTAGATTGGCTGACGAAAAAGTTACGCTTGGTTTCACCAACCTTAACCACTAGAAAATGATTAGCCCTTGTTCTTGGTGCTTTGGCAATTCTCTTTCCAATGATGACGCCAACAACCTTAGACCAATCCTCGCTATAATAACCCATCTTGGTTAAGACAAAGAGGAGAAACCTATCCGTTACTATCCAAATACCAGCAGAAAGAGCAATGGTGAAAAAGATAAATATTCCCGTCACCAAGCCTAGACTACCACTTTCACGCCCACTGTCAAACCAGAGATGTAAGCCTTTCTGATTTCCAAAATACAAGAGAGCTAGGAAAATACCTGTAAGGAGGAGAACGAAGACTCTTTCACTATTTCTTAAAATAAAATCTTTCATATCCTACTCCTTCTCTACCGTAGTGTAGCTACCATTTTCACTCTTGATAGCAATATCTGATGACATGGCAACTGATAAAGTAATTGGACCAAGGACTTGGCCGTCACTATCTCTAAGTTCCCAATTGCTACCGTCAGTTGTTGTTGCAATCCCCTTGGTCTCTTGGCCATTTTCATAAACTGGCAAAACATAAGCTTCTGTCACACCTGGTAGTTCTTGACGCTGTCCTGTCGTGCTATCTTCAATCACAAAGGTTGAACTAGCCTGGTCATAGGCCACCTTTTTAGTGTCAGAAATGGGCTTGTCTGACTTTTTAGCCAAATCAGATATGGCAGATGCTACTTTATCTACCGTCCCCTGTGAAACCAGTTCATTTCCTGTAAGCCCTGTGATGACTTGTATCTTCTTAGGTTGCGATTTCAGCATTTCTCGGGTGAAAAAGCCATTGGCGAGGAAAAAGATACCACATACCATAATGAGAAAATAGACGACAATAATCTTTTGCCCTGTTCGGGTGGGCTCGGTCACTTCCGTCACTTGACGTATCGGACGTCCCTGCCAAACATCTTGCTTGTATTTCTTATCCAAGAGGTCACAAAGGTAGGCTTCCAACAATGTGAAATCAAACTCCTTGGCTAACGTTTCAAGCCCTTCCAAGGTCTCATATTTCAGGCCGCCTCTTTCGAGTATAGCTCCTATAGTCTTAGTCAAACGGTAGGCAAAATCCTGATCACCCAACCAGCCCAAATCAGAGCACTGATTGATATAACCATTGAGTTTAGAAATAGTCAGAGGATTGCAAAGAAAATACTCCTCAACAACTTGAAGAAAACTATCCTGATCCTTAATAGCTAAATCTTCTCTAAGAACAGAGTCCTCGCTAGTCCTTGAATAAGGCTCACTCTGATTGAACGTTTCATGAATATCAGATAAGGCTAACTCATCCAACTGTTCCTGTTCTTCCTCAGAGATCACCTGCTGAAAGTCATGTTCTGTCACTTGCTTGTCTTCGACTTCTTCCGTCGCAGAAGCCGTAAGCTCAAGTTCTTCAATACTATCTTGATTTTGACTAGACTTGCTAGCATCTGCAGCTTGTTTAAAGGAAGCTTCTAGCTGAGAGGCAGATACCAGACCAGCCACACTGCCATCAGCCTGTTTATGGCCTATGACGGCATTCATATCCTCATTTTCATAATGCGATTTTTGCCAGGCAAGGGCCTCTTGATAAGCCTTTTGCAGGCGTTGGAAATTTTCAGGATCATCCTCAGGGTGATAAACCTTACTCTGTTTGGCATAGGCTCTCTTGATGTCTTTAAGATTATTGGTTGGTTGAATGCCCAAAATCGACCAAAAATTCATGCGTCACCTCCTATCTCCAGAAATTAGGGTCATCAGACCTATCAAAGGGCTCACCAGTCTCCTCATGGTCAGCTTCTTCTTGACGGAAAATATCCAAATCATCTAGTGACAAGATATTTTCAATGCTATCAAGATAAGCTTGGTAGCGTTTCACGATTTCTTTTCGCTTCTTGATATTGTTAATAGCCAACTGATAGCCTTTTTCAAAATCTTCCATTTGCCACAAAAAATGTAATTGCATCTTATAAGGCATTTCCATGACTAAACGATAGGCCCGCTCAGACTGCGTTTTAAAGTCGGCCTCAAAGGACAATTGATCAGAGACAAGCTTAATATTTTCCAGATGCTCACTCTTATCGACCTCTTCGATTTTACTTTGACTACCGATACGATACGTTTTAGTCTCGCCTGTTGACCCCAGTTTAACCTCTATATAGAGCATGGAATTAATATCGTAAGTAAAGGTGGTCTCAAAAAATTCTGTCTTAGTCGCAGTTCCAGGAACATCGATAATAAACTCATCCAAAAAGAGATTTGCCTCAGGGTCGAGTGATTCTCCCTGATAAATCATAAAGCGACACTGTTTCTGTCCCCTACTGGCATAATAATATTTACTTGCAGAGGTCGGAAGGACAGACAGCTTATTAATGACCTTTGAAAAGATAGTTTTATCAAAGTCAGAGTCATAGGCACTGATTCCCAATGAGAAAGGACAAATATCTGTAATCACCAAATCTTTGACCTTCTCCTGACGCTCTTTGACCGCCAAGTAAGTCCCCAAACCACGCGCAACCAACTCATCCATATCCTTCAGACGCTTAATAGGAAGATTGAGCAGATTCGTGATATAAGATTGAACCAAAGGCATCATGCTAGACCCACCGACCAAGATAAAAGCATCCAGCTCATGTGCCTTGTAACCACTATCACTCACCGCCCTACCAATAACTTTCTTAACACGGTCAAGAACAGGTTGAATGATGGTCTTAAGCTCTGCCTGATTGTATTGTTTCATGTAATATTGGTCATCATAGGTCAAGGATACCGCAGCCACCTTTTCCTTTTGCAGCTTAAGTTTGCATCGCTCTGCGGATAAGAGGAGGCTAGATTTTTGCTTCCTATCTAATTTCTCCAAATCAATTCCTTGCGACTGACAAAAATCTTCAGCAATAGCCTTATCAAAGTCACTACCACCTAAAAAGTTATCACCTGCAATGGAAACAATTGAAATCACATTGTCAAAACAATCAACCACAGAGACATCAAGCGTCCCACCTCCAAAGTCGAAGACAATGAAAGACTCGTCCTTACCAATCTTATGACAAGCAATGGCTGCCGCAGAAGGCTCGTTAATCAAACGTTCCACCTTAATGCCCAAACGTTGTCCAATAGCCTTGGTAGCTGAACGTTGCTTTTCATTAAAATAAGCTGGCACACTAATGAGTACCTCATCTACCCTTTCACCTAAGTAGTTTTCAGCATCTGCCACCAACTGCTTAACCACTAGGGTTGACAAATCCGTTGCCGAAAAAGCTTCCCCATCAAGGTAAAATATTTCATTGGTTCCCATTGAACGTTTAAAGAGTTGGGCCGTGTTATCAGGATCAGTCACTAAGCGTTCCTTGGCAATTTTTCCAACCGTCAAAACATCATCAGACACATGGACCACGCTGGGTGTCAAATATTCTCCAAAACCATTTGGAATCAGCTCAACCTCACCCTCACGATAGGTAACCGCTAGACTATTCGTCGTTCCCAAATCAATACCAATTGTTGCCATAACATTCTCCTAAACTGCTTTTGTCCTTTCATTATAACATAGTCAAAAATGTCCTTTTGCAAGAAGTAAATAAACTATTTCAAATGAACCATGAATTAAGAAGGCCTGCATATAATGACATCACATTCTTTTTGAGAACAAAGTGAGTTTAACTGAGACTTTCCGCTATGATACCCCCCCTAAGAACTTAAACTTCAGAGGTTCAGAAATATCGAGACCTTATACTCTAAGCTTAGGTATGGAACTTCCTTGACGTTCGCTGACGTCCATCATCACCTAAGGACAGTCTCGAAAAAGATTCTTTATTAAAAAATAAAAGCCAACCCAAGGTCAGCTTTTCATTTATCTTAATGATTATTTTTTGAATGGTTCTTCCACCATGATGAAAGGATAGAACCTGAGATATTGTGCCAAATACTGAAGATAGTTGATGGGATGGCAGCTTGTGGCACGAAATATTTCATGGCAAGGGTTGCTCCAAGACTTGAGTCTTGCATCCCCACTTCGAAAGTAATGGCTTTTTGTTGTGATTCTTCCAAACCAAGGATTTTTGAAAATCCAAAACCAAGGGCATAACCACAAAGGTTATGAAGCATAACAACTGGGATAACAAGGGCTGTCGCTGCTGTGAAAATATTGGCATGGTTGGCAGAAACAACTGCTCCAACAATCAAGAGGATGGCGGCTTGTGAAATCAAAGGCATAATCTTGATGATGGCATCGATTTTCTTACCAAAGATTGAGTGAACGAGCACACCCAAGATAATAGGGACAACCACGATACGCAAGGTACTTAGGAAGAGGCTTTGGGCAGGGACACTCACGTACTGACCAGCCAAGAATGACAAGAGGGTTGGAATCATGAGTGGTGCCAAAAGAGTTGAGAGGGTTTCAATAGAGACATCCAAGGCAACATCCCCACCTGAAAGGAAGGCCATAACACTCGATGAAGTCCCACTTGGACAAGAGCCAACAAGGATAACCCCTGCTGCTGTCGCACCTTTCAGATGGAAAATCATACAAAGCAACCAAGCCAAACCAGGCATGATGACATAGTGGGCTACAGTCCCGAGAACAACTGGAATTGGACGCTTAGCAATACGTTTAAAATCTTCAGTTGTCAAGGTAAGCCCCATACCAAAGAGAATCAAACCAAGCAGATAAGCCGTATTGGGAATGACCCAACTACTAGTTGCAGGAAGGGCGTAGTTAAAGGCCGCCCAGAGGATAACAGCTACAGTAAACCATTTGCTGAGCCATTTACTAAAAGATACAAGTGACTCCATAATGAAACCTTCTTTCTATTTTCACGATATAGTATAGCACTTTCATTTTGAATTTCAAGGTAAATTTCGAATTTTCTGAAATTAATTTCAAAAAATAAACCCTCACACTTAACATGCGAGGATTTTGTGATTTCTATAAACCTTAAGCCTTGTCTTGCGACTTTTCTTCAAATTGTTGAGCCCGTTCTTCTCCCCACCACAGTGGCAACAATTCTCCCAAAGTGACGGTCTGACGGGTTTCGTAGTCAACCATAAACTCTAAATTACTATTGTCGGGATGCAGTTCCATTAAAAATTCTCGACAAGCTCCACAAGGCATGCCAGATGGTCCACCATGAGGTGGCTGGTCACGAAAGGCGATAATACGCTTGACCTTAGTCTGACCAGTTTCTTGATACATATTGAAAAGGGCAGCCCTTTCGGCACATAGATGGAAAACACCACACGTCCCTTCCATACAAAAGCCTGTGAAAATTTGCCCATCTTCAGCCTCAACGGCAGCCACAACGTGCCTAGCATAGACAAAGTCTGAGACTTCCTGTGGCTGATACAAAGCTTTTGCCTTTTCATACATCTTCTGCCAAATATCCATTATTTCTCCTTTAACCTCGATCACTTTCTCTTTGCGACTTGATAAAGAGTGCAAGCCCTGTTGCTAATACAGTATAAGCCAAAATAAACAAAAGTGATTTCCATGAAAATGTCCCGTCCTTTGCAAAATTAACGACCAACTCATTGACATGATAGACAGGCGTCCACTCAGAAATGCTCTGAACCCACTTTGGAAACATGGAAATAGGCATCCATGAACCACCCACAATAGCCAAGCCAAGGTAGGTGATATTTGCAACCACAGACATGATTTGTTGGGATTTAATCTGAGCGATAAGCAAGCCAAAGGCCAAAAAGACCAAGCTTGATAGAAGTAAGAGGGCACCTGAACCTAGCCAACCTGACAAAGGCAACTCAACATCTCGAACAAAGGCTCCCACACAAAAAGTCACAATGATAGCCACCATAAAATTCAGCAAAACACGAAAGATCTTAGATAGATAATAAGCCGAAATGCTGATTTTGGAATGCTCGATATAGGTCAACCAGTGCTCCGTTTGATCCTCTTGCAACATATAAGGGAAGGTAAATAAACCAAAGCTAGACATGGAAAAGCCAGTCATGGTCAACATATAAGACAGCAAAAAATCTTTTTGAGCCTCAGGATTAGGTGTTGAGACAATACTTGAGAAAAGGAGGAAAAAGCCAACAGGCATTCCGATTCCCATGATAAAGACTGGCCAGCTACGCCATGTTTTTATCCATTCTATTTTTAATAATGCTTTCATGCCTTGTCCTCCCTTGTTGAATCAAATAGGCTATCCAAGAGTGTTTTATTTTGAATTTCAATATCAGAAATTCCACAGCCCGAATTTTCAAGACTTTGCCATACCTTTTCGATATCTTTGGTCATGAAGCTAATGACATCCCGCTTTTCAGTAACCTCATATATATCTTCCAAGCCATGAACAATGCTTACAAAGCTACTTGGCAAAGTGACTTGCTTCTCTTTCTCTTCGTGTCGCATAGCGTATGGGGTGGTATCTCTGATAAGTTTCCCTTGATGGAGGACTAAGATACGGTCAGCCGTATGTTCCACTTCTTCAATATAGTGAGAGGAATAGAGAATGGTCACACCTGATTTTTTCAAATCATTGACAATCTCCCAGAAACGCTGACGAGTCGAGGTATCCATACCCGCTGTCGGTTCGTCCAAAAAGAGGATTTTAGGTCTATCAATCAAACAAAGGACAAAAGCCAAAAGACGTCTTTGCCCACCTGAGAGTTTGTCCGCAAACTGCTGGTACTGGTCTTCCTTAAATTGCAGGAGTTCCTGAACCTCTTGATTGGTCAAGGGATTATCAGAAATAGATTGGAAGAAGGCAATCAGCTCTTCCACTTTCAAACTATTTGGAATGGTATTTTCCTGAAGGAGAACCGCAATTTTATTTTTGGCCTTACCTGCCTTACCATCAATGAGGACCTGACCACTGCTGGGCTTTTTATCACCAAGAATACAGGACATCAGGACAGTCTTACCCGCCCCATTAGGTCCAATCAAGGCGACACAATCTCCCTGATTTATCTCAAAACTAATATCCTCTAAAATGGTCTTTCCCTTGATGCGTTTTCCAAGGGATGTGACTTGAATAACCGTTTCACTCATACCTGTGATTTCCTTTCTTTTGTATAGGAACCATGCTAATTGACAATAGAGCTGATATCATTGGACTCCCTTAATACTCCACTTCCAACTCCGTACAGAAGAGACTTCCGCTCAGATGAAGCCTTGTTTCAACTTGCTCTAAATCAGATTCAAAACGATCCACCTTTACAGATGATAGGGGATGTGAGATTCCAGTGGTGTCCATGACACAACCATGAGGAAGTCGAATATGAACTTCACCAAACTTAGCATCAAGATGAACTGCTACCTTACTTGATGCAAAGCTAGCTTGACTCAAATCCAGCCACAGCTCACCGAAAGCCATATTCATATCAACCGTTTCGACTTCTTGAGAATAGATGCGATACCTATCCTCAGCCATATATGTCTTAACAGAAATATGTGGTCCTTCTTGGTCGTTCTTATTGACCTTATAGTCTTTAGTGAGACCTTTCTTTTGACTACGGCCATAGAGCAACTCTAAAGCCAAACCTATTAGAAAAATGCCGCTAAAGAGATTCCACTGTGCAAAATCAAGGTTTAACAAGTCATGAACATAGGGTGATAAGAAGGCCAAACCAAGAAAAACGAGGAGAGGCCGCCTATTCAGGATACCAAAACAAAAGAAGGCCACGAAGAAAACCAGATTATAATTGACCATGATCCAAAAATCTGGAATAAAGGCACTAGCGATAAAACAAGCTGCTAGTAAAAACAACAAGAAGGACCGAAGATTAAATCGTTCCATAAGAAAACTCCTTTCTAAAGAAATGATTGCAATTTTCCAATTATTTTCACTATCAGTATAGCACTATTTGTAAACGTATTCAATGTTATATAAGAAGGAATTGCAAGAAAAAAAGAGCTTTCGCTCTTTCCAACTTTATTTATTTCGCAGTTCAACATAACGGTTATACCAAATTTTGATATATTCCTCAGAAAAAGGACCTTTGCTTTGGTTTATCCAATCTACTAGAACCTTAACATTTTCCTTTAAAATAAAGTCGATGTCATCTGAATAGTGCATTTTTTCTTTGTGCTGCTCGTATTCTTCAACATCTAACAATTTTTTTTCACCATTGGTAAAGACCTTGACATCGAGATCATAGTCGATATATTTTAAGGCTTCTTGGTCAATGTGAAAAGGACTTGCTAGGTTACAGTAGTAAGACACACCATTGTCACGGATCATGGCGATGATGTTAAACCAATATTTTTTATGGAAATATACGATCGCTGGTTCACGTGTGATCCAACGTCTACCATCACTTTCAGTCACAAGTGTATGGTCATTTACTCCAATAATTGCATTTTCAGTTATTTTTAATACCATGGTGTCACGCCATGTACGGTGTAAACTGCCATCATGTTTATAACTTTGAATTGTAATAAAGTCGCCTTCTTTAGGTAGTTTCATAACTTACCAACTTTCTACAATCTAAGTATATCCTCTATATTGTATCATATTTTTTCAAATTTTTTCTTATTTTTCTATTTAATTTTCAATTTGGTTTATGAATCTAAGTATTCTCTAATGGCTGACGTTATATCACTGTAGTCGTAGCCTTTTCTGGCTAGTGCCTGAGTCAAGCGTTGTTTGAGGTCATAGCCTTCATATTTTTTACTGTATTTACGGTATTGTTTTTCTAACTCTTTTAGAATGAGCTCATTGGTTGTTTCTTCATCTGTTTCGAGCTCGAGATTTTGGAATGCTATCTTTGCTTGATTGTAAGCAAAACCTTTTGAAATGAGTGCTTGGATGATTTTCGTTTCAATGGCTTTTAACGGATATTTTCCTTGGTATTTTTTTTGGAGTTTTATTGCGGTCCGTTTGATAACCTCTGTAAAATCATAGTCTGCAAGAATTTCTTGAAGGATAGATTTTGGGATCCCTTTTTGTTGAATTTTTTGTTGTAATAAGAGAGGACCCTTATCGCCACTGAGAAGGTTGGCTTCTATCAGGTTTCTTGCATATTGACGATCATCTAACCACTTGTCTTCCTTTAGGTGTTGGACCACTTTATCAATAATGCCACTTTCAATCTCATACTTTGACAGGTAGTCTCTGACTTCTTTTGTTGTCCGAGCTTTAAAAGAAAGATGGTAAAGGGCCAGGTTTTTACCATAGGAGTATTGAGCAAACTCTTGGATTTCTTTTAGTTCTTCTTCACTGATTTCTTTATCTTTGGAAAGGAAATATTTGACGATGGTGTCTTCTGTAATATAAAGTTTTTGATCATTGTCTAATTCTAGGAGGTAGAGTCTTTTTTTCTTTTCTAGTTTTGTAATTTTCATGTTTTTATTATACCGAAAAATGTGTTAAGATAGGGATATGAACGTTAAAGTAAAACAAAAAATTCCTTTGAAAATTAAACGAATGGGAATTAACGGAGAAGGGATTGGCTTTTATAAAAAAACACTTGTCTTTGTGCCAGGTGCCTTAAAGGGAGAAGATATCTTCTGCCAAATTACAAGTGTCAAGAAAAATTTTGCGGAAGCCAAACTCCTATCTGTGAATAAGGCGTCTAAGTTTCGTGTGACGCCCATGTGTGATATCTATGAGACCTGTGGGGGCTGTCAAATCATGCATTTGAAGTATGACAAGCAGCTGGAGTTTAAGACAGATTTGTTGCAACAGGCCTTGAAGAAGTTCTCACCTGAAGGATTTGAACAGTATGATATTCGGCCGACAATCGGAATGCAGGAGCCTCTTTACTATCGTGCAAAATTGCAATTTCAAACAAGGAAATTCAAGGGCCAGGTGAAGGCGGGCCTCTATGCCCAAAATTCACATTATTTGGTGGAATTAAAGGATTGTTTGGTTCAAGACCCGGTTATTCAAGCTATCGCCAACGATCTAACGGATTTATTGACCTATTATCAGATTCCGATTGCTGATGAGCGTAAAGAACTGGGTGTCAGAACCATGATGGTTCGACGGGCTCGGAAGTCCGGTCAGGTTCAGATCATTGTGGTCACTAGTCGTCAGATTAATGTAAACAATTTGGTGCAAGACTTGGTCACGAAACACCCTGAGATTGTCACAGTTGCTGTTAACAAAAATACGTCTCGTTCCAGTGAGATTTATGGGGAACAAACGCAGATTATTTGGGGAGAAGAGGCCATTTTGGAAGGTGTTTTGGATTATGAATTCTCCCTGTCTCCTCGAGCCTTTTACCAGTTGAATCCGGAACAAACTGAAGTATTGTATAGTGAGGCGGTTAAGGCTCTAGATGTTTCTTCAGAGGATCACTTGATAGATGCTTATTGTGGGGTTGGAACGATTGGGTTTGCTTTTGCTAATAGAGTGAAAAGTGTTCGGGGGATGGATATTATTCCTGAAGCGATTGAAGATGCCAAATACAATGCTAAACGGATGGGATTTGAGAATACCCACTATGAGGCTGGTACAGCAGAAGAGATCATTCCTCGCTGGTACCAAGAAGGCTATCGGGCTAATGCTGTGATCGTGGATCCACCTCGTACGGGCTTGGGTACAAAATTAATCGAGACCTTGTTGCACTATGCACCTGAAAAGATGGTCTATGTCTCTTGTAATGTCTCTACTTTAGCACGGGATCTAGTGGCTTTGACAAAGGTTTATCAGGTTGAATACATTCAATCAGTGGACATGTTCCCCCATACTGCAAGGACAGAAGCAGTTGTGAAATTAGTGAAGAAGTGAAAGAAGAAGAATGGATATTTGGGAAAAACTTTATCTTGAGGCGAAAGCTCTCTATGCGCCTCAAGAGGTTTCAGATTTTGTCTATGCTCGACATGTGGTCGCTGCTGTAGAGGCTGCAGATGGGCAAATTTTCACGGGCTTTTGTATGGAAGGAACCTGCGGCGTCTTTCATTTATGTGCCGAACGAGCAGCTCTCTTCAATATGTATCAACAATCAGGACAGACCAAGGTCAAGCGCATTATTGCTTTTCGAGACAAACCTCCTTATGGAGAAGGTTCTGGGATGCCTTGTGGGGCCTGTCGTGAATTTCTCCTTGAGCTAGATGCAGAGAATCGTCATCTAGAATTTATGGTGGATTATGAGAGCCGCAAGACCATTACTTTAGGTGAATTGATGCCCCTTTGGTGGGGCGAAGAACGGGCTCGTCAAAGAGAAAATAAAGGGAATGAGTAGAGGAAATAAATAAATGAACAATGTTATTGATGTATCGATTCCAGTTGCTCAAGTCATTGATCAACATCCGGAAGTATTGGATTTGTTGGTGGAGTTGGGCTTTAAACCCTTAGCCAATCCGATCATGCGCAATACAGTTGGGCGCAAGGTTTCCTTGAAACAAGGATCAAAATTAGAAGGTACTCCTATGGAGAAGATTGTGAGAACACTAGAGGCTAATGGCTATGAAGTAGTGGGGCTAGACCAATGAGTGATGAACGAATTCACGTCTTAAGAGATATCTTATTAGAGCTTCATCATGGAGTTTCCCCTGAGTCGGTTCAGGAGCGCTTTGATGCGACCTTTGCAGGGGTTTCTGCGATTGAGATCTCTCTTATGGAGCATGAACTAATGAATTCAGATGCAGGGGTTACTTTTGAAGATGTGATGGAGCTTTGTGATGTCCATGCTAATCTCTTTAAGAATGCGGTTCAAGGGGTCGAAGTAGCAGATACCGACCACCCTGGTCATCCTGTTCAAATCTTTAAACAGGAGAACTTAGCCCTTCGTGCAGCTATGATGCGGGTCCGCCGCTTGCTAGACAATTATGAGACGACTGAGGATCCTGAGATGATTCAGGAGATTCATAAGGGCTTGTTACGTCAGCTGGGCTTGGTGGGTCAATTTGACCGGCATTACCGTCGTAAGGAAGAGTTGATGTTTCCGATTATGGAAAAATATGGGCATGATTCCCCGCCAAAAGTGATGTGGGGAGTAGATGACCAGATTCGGGAACTCTTTGCGAAAGCTTTGGATGCGGCCAAGAAATTACCGGATTCTAGTATTTCTGAAGTCAAGGAACGCTTTGAAGCCTTTGCGCAAGAGTTTGAGGGCATGATCTTCAAGGAAGAGTCGATCCTCTTGATGATTTTGCTGGAGGCCTTTACTCAGGATGACTGGCTCTCCATTGCAGAAGAAAGTGATGCTTATGGTTATGCCATTATTCTCCCAAGTGAGAAATGGGTGCCGAAACGCGTGGACTTCAAGGAGGAAGCGTCTGAAGAGTCAGAAGGTTCAACTGAATCGATTCCTTCTTTAAAAGGCGATGAGCACCGTCAGGTCATTGAGACTCCTGAGGGGCAGTTGACCATTACCTTCACGCCTAAGAAAAAAGAAGAGAGCTTCGATCGCAAGCAACCTCAACCGTTTGGTAATGGCTATTTGTCAGTGGAGCAAGCGAATTTAATCTTGAACCAGTTACCAATGGAGATCACCTTTGTCAATAAGGATGATATTTTCCAATATTACAATGATGCTGCGCCTTTTGAGGAAATGATTTTTAAGAGGACGCCATCGCAGGTAGGACGCAATGTTGAGCTGTGTCACCCACCGAAATATTTGGAGAAGGTCAAAGCCATCATGCAGGGGCTTCGTGAAGGGAAAAAAGACAAGTATGAAATGTGGTTCAAATCAGAATCGCGTGGGAAATTTGTCCATGTCACCTATGCAGCCGTGCGTGATGAAGCTGGAGACTTTCAAGGTGTCTTGGAATATGTTCAGGACATTCAACCTTATCGGGAGATCGATACGGATTTTTATAGAGGAATGGAGTAAAGATGAGTTACGAAACAGAGTTTATGAAGGAGTTTGAGGAGTGGATCAAGACCCAAGTCATGATCAATGAAATGGCTCTCGAAGAAAGTAAGAAGGTTTTTGATGAAGACCAGGATGAACGAGCTAAAATTGCCATGATTCGCTATGAAAGCCGTTTGGACGCCTATCAGTTCTTGCAAGGGAAGTTTGAAAATTTCCATGCTGGAAAAGGATTTCATGATTTACCAGATGGCCTCTTTGGTGAAAGAAAATATTAAAATGGCCTTATTGAAGGCGTTTTACTAGCTAGATTTACCTGAAAATTGAGCAATGACTTGATTTTTTAGGGGATTGTGATACAATAAAAAAGTTGAAATGACATCAACGGATTTTTGAATGGAATTATGGTGATGAAACCTTGTTGCCTTAGGAATTGATCACTGAATTTAGGAGGAAAAATGGCAAAGAAGAACGTAAACCGTGCGAAACAATACAAGCATCAAAATAGACATCTTTTGAAAAAAGCTGTCGCAACTGTAACTGCAGCTGTGAAAGAAGCACCTAAAAAGGTTGAGAAAGCTACAAAAGCAGTGGCGAAAGAAGTGAAACAAGCAGCTTCTTCAGTGGAAGAATTTGCTGCAAGTTTGGAAGGTGTGGCACTTGATCGTGCGCAAACATTCTATGATGAAGGTATTCGCTCTGTTGCGGACTTCGCAAACTGGACAGAAAAAGAGTTGTTGGCCCTTAAAGGAATCGGCCCAGCTACAATCAAGAAATTGAAAGAACTAGGCGTTAAATTTAAATAATCGCTTTTGTGATTTCTTGCTATTTCCAAGAAAACTTGCTAAAATGAACCTATTAGAGGTGTTTTGAATCCCACATTTTACAGAAAGTGGCGGTGCTGAGAAGTCCACAAATGTGACAAAACTGGTTGCTAATGGATGAAAATGAAATAAACAAAGTTGCGGGCATTGCCCGAAATTGGGTGGTACCGCGGATTAACACATTCGTCCCTGTCAGATTGATGACAGGGGCGATTTTTCTTTTTGCAACCCTAGCTGAAGGAGCTTGTCATGAAACAATCTTTTAACACTAGTAAACTCTACTATGGCTTTCCGATTTTCATCTTGGGGTATCAGGACAAGAACTTTGGGCACAATATCACGACCTGCAGTTCCTCTTATAGCTTGGGCGATTGGCTGGTCATCGGGGTTGGTAGTGAGGAAAATGCGGCTGACCAGATTAAGCATTATCAACAGTTCACTGTGAACATCCCTGATGAAAACTTTATGCTTGAGATGGAGCAGGCTGGGTTTATCAGCCATCGGGAGAAGTTGGAACACCTAGGGCTAGACTACGAGATTTCTGAACGGACTCAGGCTCCGATTTTAGAAGCTTGTCCAGTCGTTTTGGATTGCCAGGTAGATCGGATTATCGAGGAAGATGGCATCTGCCATATCTTTGCTAAGATTCTTGAGCGACTGGCTGATCCAGAGCTCTTAGATGACAAGGGGCATTTTAAAAATGACCGTTTTGCGCCGACTTACTTTATGGGGGACGGCCATCAGCGTGTTTACCGTTATCTAGATGACCGAGTCGATCCCATGGGGTGCTTTATCAAGAAAGCGAGGAAGAAGAATGACAAGAGCTGAACTGCCAGAACGAATCGAAACGGAGCGTCTGGTCTTACGAGTCCGAACAGTGGCTGATGCAGAGGACATCCATGCTTATGCTAGTCTTCCAGAAGTCTCTTACCCAGCAGGTTTTCCACCCGTCAAGACCTTGGAAGACGAGATTTATTATCTAGAGCATATCCTTCCTGAGCGCAATGAAAAGGACAATCTCCCAGCTGGTTACGGCATTGTGATCAAAGGGACTGATAAAGTCATTGGCTCTGTTGATTTCAACCATCGCCACGAAGACGATGTACTGGAAATTGGCTATACCTTACACCCAGACTATTGGGGTCGAGGCTATGTGCCAGAAGCAGCGCGTGCTTTGATTGATCTGGCTTTTAAAGAACTGGGGCTTCATAAGGTAGAATTGTCTTGCTTTGGCTACAATATCCAAAGTCAACGCGTCGCTGAGAAACTTGGTTTTACCCTCGAAGCTCGCATAAGAGACCGCAAAGATGCTCAAGGCAACCGCTGTGATGATTTGAGATACGGCTTGCTGAAGAGTGAGTGGGAGAGTTTAAACTGTTCGATGAACTGTCCGATGATTTCGAACAGTTGGGATTTATTGAAGAATTTCGAAAGAGAGGTAAAAAATTGGAAACAAGCCAGATTATTACACTGATCAGTGGAGCTGGTATAGGGGCTATCTTGAGCGCAATTTTAGTGTTTGTGAACAATAGTAAGAGAAATCAGCTTGATTATATTACTAAGGAAAGATCAGAATGGAGAAAAAGTATAAAGCTGATAATTGTTGACTTACTTGATGGAAAAAATAGAAAATCTGCAGTTAGTAGACTTAAGTCACAAATCAATCCATATGGATTTGATATGAATGTCAAATATATTAATGAGTATTACATGAAAGATGGACATATTTGGGATTTATTAAGTGATTTTGATTATTCAGAAGAAAAGTCACAAAAGCTTAGCCAATACCTAGAACTGCTTCTGAAATATGATTGGGAACGTTCAAAAAATGAGGTTAGAATTAATAATAATTTCTTATGGAATTTTTTAAGATGGGGATTGATAATTCTAAACTTAATAATGTTATTTTGGGTGGGAAATGTGAATAATGAATTAAATATGTATTTATCATTATTTTCAGTTATTCTTTTATTTTTGCAACCGTCCCTAATAAAATTGCTATCTAAACGCAATTCTGATTCGCCTAAAGAAAAAACTAGTTTAATACTAACCTTCTTAGTAGGGTTTGTATCGCCTTATCTTTATTCACTTT
>ERZ773115.2023-NODE-2023-length-16962-cov-4.723960_pt1 | contig 16962 bp, 9 predicted proteins | sample MGYA00511116_ERZ773115 | MGnify/ENA primary metagenome ERZ773115 (study PRJEB29015, sample SAMEA2737869) | human gut metagenome | biome: human gut; feature: human-associated habitat; material: faeces | place: China | collected 2012 ... | reverse complement strand
TATTTCACTGTCTCTCATAAAGGGAGCATATCAAGGGGAGGTGGCCCGCAGGGCCGGAGGGGTTTTGGTTTGGCCTATGGCCAAACCATGCCGCAGGCAGAATATTGGGCTCCTTGAGGACTGGGACCGGTATTCCGCTTTCGGCGGAGGCTTTTCTGATGAAAAGCCGTAACCCCTCAGTCTCGGCTACGCCGAGCCAGCTCCCCTTTCAGGGGAGCCCAAGCGCTTTTTCACAGCATCACCCGGAAGCGCAGGCAATGGTCCTCCTCACCGGAGACCCGATAGGCCGGCTCCACATCCGTGCCCCAGCTGTCGATGCCGCCTACGCCCCGCATATCCGAGGCGACGGTCACGGTGGTGCGGCAGTGGCCCGGGAGCTCCCAGACGTGCTGGGCCTGCTCCAGCTGGGCGGGGGTATAGGGAATGGCGGAGAAGAAGAAGGGCTTGTCCGCCTGTTCAAGGGTCAGCGTATCGTCACCCATGTGCAGCTGGGCCTGGCAGGTGAAGCTGTGGCCGCCGCACTCCTGGGGCACCAGATAGTTGGGCACCTGGGGTGTTTCCTTATGGCTGCCGAAGACGCCGCCCTTATACCGGTCCGGATAGGTCTCGCCGGAGTAGCCTACCCAGGCGGTTTCCTCTATGGGCTGGGGGGTGGCGAACCGCAGGCCGAACAGGGGCAGCTCCGGGGCTCCCGCAAAGCCATGGTAGAGGGCCTGGACGGTGAGCACGCCTTCCCGGTCCACCCGATAAGTGATCTCCGCGGCGTAGCCCGGCAGGGCGGCAAAGCCAAAGCGGTAGGTGATGGCGAAGTGGTCTGCCCCCCGGTCCACATCCCAGCCTGTGCAGCTCTGCCAGGCATCCGCGGCGCTCCACAGGGCGCTGCGCGTTGGGAAGCCGCAGCCTAAGTCATTTTCCGTAGGAGCCCGCCACAGTGCGGGGCGGGGTGCCCGCCACAGCCACTCCCGGCCGCCGGACACCAGGCTCACGGGGCCGCCCTGGAGCTTGGAGAAAAGAATCTCGAATTTCTCCCCCCTTACGCCCCAGGCTCCGTCGCCTTCGGTGATGACGAGGTCCTGGGTGTAGCCGGGGGTGGGCAGAGGCCGGACGGCTGCCAGAGTTTGTGCATTGGCCGCGTCCCAGGCGTCCCGCTGCTCCTTTGGCAGGTACCAGTAGCGCACTTCCTGCATGCAGGGCTTCTCCCGGCCGTCGGCGGTGACAATGCCGTTGCCGCTGAAGCCGTAGTCGCTCTGGCGCTCCTCAAAGTCGCCGCCGTAGCCCAGGGATTCGCTGCCCAGGGCGTTCTTCTGCCAGAGAGCCTGATCCATATAGTCCCAGATGAAGCCGCCCTGGTACATGGGGAATTCCTCTCCCAGGCGGATGTAGCTCTCCATGCCTCCCAGGGAGTTGCCCATGTCGTGCATATATTCGCAGAGCAGGAAGGGCTTCTGCGGATCGTTTTCCAGGTATTCCCGGACTTCTGTGGGAGTGGCGTACATCCGGCTCTCCACATCGGAGCAGCCGCCCCACTCCTTGCACCAGTAGCAGCCCTCGTAGTGGACTACCCGGCCGGGGTCCTGGGTGCGGAAGAAGTTCGCCATGTCCAGAATGTCCTGGCCGCCGAAGCTCTCGTTGCCGCAGGACCAGAAGAGAACGGACACATGGTTCTTGTCCCGCTGGAACATGGAGTTGGCCCGGTCCAGCACGCACTCCCGCCACTCCGGGCGGCTGCCGGGCACATTCCAGCTGGGCTCCACGCCGGTGCCCCCCAGGGCATCCTTCTGCCAGGAGCCGTGGGTCTCCATATTGGTTTCGTCCATCATGTAAATGCCGTTTTGATCGCACAGCTCGTACCATTCCGTCCGGTTGGGATAGTGGCAGGTGCGCACGGCGTTGATGTTGTTGGCATGGAACATTTCCATGGCGGCATCCATGTCCTTTCGGGTAATGCAGCGGCCGCCGGTGGGGCTCCACTCGTGGCGGTTGACCCCGTTCAGCACAAGGCGCTCGCCGTTGAGGAGCAGCAGCCTGTCCTTTAATTCAAACCGCCGGAAGCCGATGCTGTAGGCGATGCAGCTGCCGTCCTCCATGGCCAGAACCGCCCGGTAGAGCTCCGGGGTGTCGTGGTCCCATTTCCGGATGCCGGGGAGCACCAGCTCCCGGGACCAATAGAATCCATCCGCTTCCTCCAGCGGCAGCTCACTGTCGAAGACCGCGCCGTCCTTGGGGTGGCCCAGGAAAAGGTGGACCTTGGGCACGGCGGTCTTCGCAAATTTCAGCCGCAGCCGCAGGGTGCCCGTCTGGTTATCCGGGGCCAGACATGCATTCAGCCACAGGTCCTCCACATAGCACTTGGTCTTGGCGTAGAGATAGACGCTGCGGAAAATGCCGCTGAAGCTGAAGAAATCCTGATCCTCCAGCCAGGCCGCGCTGCTGCGCTTGTAGACCTCTACGCACAGCCGGTTGCCGGTGGGATGAATGTAGGGGCTCAGGTCAAATTCCGAGGGGGTGAAGCTGTCTTCACTGTAGCCGACGAAGTGGCCGTTGAGCCACACATACATGGCCTGCTCCACGCCCTGAAAGCTGATGCACACCGGGTGCTCCAGAAGGGTCTCCTCCAGGTCAAAACAGGTGACATAGCTGCCTACGGGATCATGCCGCCAGTCAATGTGAGGGGGCCGGAGTTCCGCATGGCCGTCCCAGTCGTAGAGCTTGTTGATGTATTGGATCTGATCGTAGCCCTGGGTCTCCATGTGGCCGGGAACCTGGATGGTGTCAAAGTCGGAGTCGTCAAAATCCGGCTTCCAGAAGTCGGCGGGGCGGCTTTCCGGATTTTCGCTCCAGCGGAAGCGCCAGAGCCCGTCCAGGGACTGCCGCAGGGAGGTTTTTCCTGCGGCCAGCTCCTGAATATCCAGGTAGGTCACATGGTCAGAGTGGGCATCCAATCGGTTTACGCGGAATACGGTGGGGTCTTCCAGCCAGGCAAGGGTGGGTTCCATGGGAAATATCTCCTTATTCTTTCGTTTTCTGCTCTTCTTCCGTGAGCTTGCGGGCCATATGCACGACCCTGGTGGCGTTCAGCTCCAGCTGGTAGCGGGGGAGCGTCCCCTGGCGCAGCATGGCAAGGCACCGGTTGTAGTCCGCCCGGGAGCCGGGCATGAACAGGTCGCCGCCGGCCAGGGCCACCTTTCCGGCGTTGGGCATGGGGTAGCGCTTGCTGTTGTACATCAGGCTTCCGCCGACGACCCAGTCCGTCATGACGATGCCCCGGAAGCCGAACTCGCCCCGCAGAATGTCCGTAGTCAGCGCCCGGCTCTCGGAGGTGTGGGTGCCGTTGATGAGATTGTAGGAGGTCATGACCGCCCGGGGCTGACTCTCCCGGATGCACAGGCCAAAGCCCCGGAGGTAGATTTCCCGCAGGGCCCGCTGGGACACATTGCTGTTGTTATTGTAGCGGTTGGTCTCCTGGTTGTTGGCGGCGAAGTGCTTGATGGTCACGCCCCGGCCCGGGTGCTTCTGCACGCCCCGGGTGATGGCCGCAGCCGTCAGACCGCTGACCAGGGGGTCCTCGGAGAAGTATTCAAAGTTGCGCCCGCACAGGATGCTCCTGTGGATATTCAGGGCAGGAGCCAGCCACAGGTGGATGCCGAAGCGCTCCATTTCATCGCCCACGATGTCGCCGCAGCTCTCCGCCAGGGACAGGCTGAAGCTCTGGGCAATGGCGGTGCCGATGGGGATGGCGGTGGCGTAGCGGTGCTTGATTTCCGCGCCCTTGGGCAGCTTCTTGGGCCGCCGCATGGCGGCTCTTGCAGGCCCGGGCAGCAGATCGATCATGGTGGGCAGCATGGCGCTGCTCAGGCTGTGAGCGCCGGTCTTGTCCTCATAGTAGTCCCGGGCCAGGCGGAGCCCGGCGGGGCCGTCGGCCATGATCAGGGCGGGAATGCCCTTGTCTGCCAGGCAGGAGGCCGTTTCTCCGGCGGTACCGGGAATGGCGGAGCCGGAGTCGCCCACCACGCCGGAGCGGCTTTTCAGTTTGAAGCCGCCGATGTTGAGAAATACCAGCTCTTCGTCCGTCAGCGCCCGGACCTTCGGGTCCGGCGGCACAGGCTGCGCATCGGAAACGGTCCCTGTGGGGATGGAGGCCGCATCCAGCACATAGACCGGCAGTCCCTCCGGCATGGGGTCGGGGCCTTCCGGCGCCCAATCGGAGAAGTCCGGCTTGCCCGGCAGCGGCTTGGCCTGCAGGGTCACCACGTCCTGGGTCAGCCGCAGCAGGGCAATGGGCTTGCTCTTCCGGGAGGAATTGCCGCAGCGCAGCACATAGTCGCCCTTTTCCAGAATGTAGGCATTGCGGCTTTCGTCAAAGGAGGCCAGGTCGGACATGCGCAGGCGCAGCTCCATGCGGCAGCTTTCGCCGGGGGACAGCTCCCGGGTCTTGCCGTAGGCCGCCAGAGCCTGCGCGGGCTGATCCAGCGCGCCCCAGGGGCTGGAAAGATACAGCTGTACCACTTCCTTTCCGGAGAATGCACCGGTATTGCGCACCTGGGCACTGACGGTCACCTGCTCTCCGGCCAGGGTCACGGCCTCCGGCTCCAGGCGGAAATCCGTATAGCCAAGGCCGAAGCCGAAGGGGAAGAGGGGCTTTATGTGGGCGGCATCATAGTAGCGGTAGCCTACGTAAATACCCTCTTTATAGTGTGTCTCTTCTTTTTCGCCGAATTCGGCCTGGGGGCAAATGTCTGTGCTGCTGACCCAGGAGGTCGTCAGCTTGCCGCTGGGGTAGGAGCTGCCCAGCAGAATGTCCGCCAGTACGGTGCCCGTCTGGGTCCCCAACTGAGAAAGCAGCAGGATGTCGTCCACATCCCTTGCGATGGGGCTCAGGTCCACGGGGCCGCCCACGTTCAGCACCAGCAGGAATACGGGATACAGCTCCTGCAGCGCCAGAATGTCCCGCTGCTCGCTCTCACTCAGCAGGAAGTCCCCGGGGACAATTTTTCGGTCGCTGCCCTCGCCGGAGATCCGGGAGAGAACGTAAACTGCGGTGCTGCACCGGCGCTCCAGGGGAATCTCGTATTCCGGTTCCGGCATGACGGCACCCATGCCCTCCACCAGGGCGGGGGTGTGGTGCTTCCGGGCATCGGATTTGACTTTTTTGATGAAGGCGGCGTAGGCCTGCTTCCGGACGGCGTCGTACCGGTCCAGCCAGTCGGTGGTGAGAATCTGAAATCCTGCCTCCCGGAGGCCCTCCTCCACGGTGACGGAAAAGCGGGAGTTCACTTCTCCGGAGCCGGTGCCGCCCTGGACCGTGTGCCGTGCGCCGCTGCCGTACAGCGCGATGTCGCAGGGCCCGGGCAGGGGAAGCTTGCCGCTGCGCTTCAAAAACAGGGTGCATTCCGGAGCCAGGGAGCGAACCTGCTCCAGGTGGCGGCGTTCATAATCCTGCAATTGTTCTGTCATACAAAACCCTCCTTCGTGGCGTTTTTCTTGTCTCCATTATAGCAGAAATTTCAAATGGCGCAACGGAGAAAAGGGAAATTTTCTATGAATTGCACAGTAACGAAAAACACGCCCTGAGGCTTGAAAAAAATTGGCAGGAAATTTACACTTTTCCAAAAAATTAGGTTGAATTCTGCGTTCAAGCGTGATATGATATCTTTGTATCGATATGGGCGTATTGCGCCCGGCAGATACCCTCCGCAAAATGAGCGGAGCGCATGGCTTTCGGGAGACCGGGGCCGGAATTTCGGGGAGGCATTCCCCAAAAAGGAGCAAGAATTATGGCAACACCCCGTACCATTGCCGTTGCCGGCAAAGGCGGCGTCGGCAAGACCACGACCTGCGGCATGATCATCGACTATCTCTGCCGTCAGAAGAAGGGCCCCATCCTGGTGGTGGACGCCGATGCCAATTCCAACCTCAATGAGGTTCTGGGCGTGGAGGCGGATGTCACCCTGGGTCAGATCCGGGAAGAGATGGCCCACGCCGAGCAGACCGGTTCCATTCCTGCCGGTATGACCAAGGCAGACTATGCCGAGATGCAGTTCAACAATGCCCTCATCGAAGAGGACGACTTTGATATGCTGGTCATGGGCCGCACCCAGGGCAAGGGCTGCTATTGCTATGTCAACGGCGTCCTGAAAACCCAGGTGGATAAATACGCAAAGAACTATGCTTATGTCGTAATGGACAACGAGGCAGGCCTGGAGCACGTGGCCCGGGGGACGCTCCCCAAGGTGGACACCATGCTGCTGGTCTCCGACTGCTCCCGCAGAGGCATTCAGGCCGTGGCCCGAATCGCCGAAATGATCAACGACATGGAGCTGAATCCCAAGCAGATGGGCCTGATCGTCAACCGCGCGCCCGGCGGTGTGCTGGAGCCCGGCGTTCAGGAGGAAATCCAGCGCCACGGACTGAAGCTGTTCGGCGTTCTGCCCCAGGATGACGGCGTGTACCGCTGCGACTGCAACGGCGAGCCTTCCGCCAAGCTTCCCGATGATTCTCCCATGAAGGCCGCCGTGGGCCGTCTGATGGAGAACCTGGGACTGTAAACCATAGATACTCGAAGCAAACGCTTCTTTTATCATTCATAAATCTATTAAGGGGGATATTGTAATGTCTTTCGAACCTAAGAAGCAGCCCTACCGCGGCAAGATCAATGCCGTGACCCTGGGCACCGGTGATAAGGCAGTTGTCATCGGCGGCCAGAACGTGCTGCCCTTCTACACCTTCGATGCACCCATTGAGCATGCACCGAAGATCGGTGTCGAGATCTCCGACCTGGCCGGCGAATGGAAGTCCGCAGGCCTGAGCGAGTTCTACGCCGGCTGCACCACCATGGTGGACTATGCCAAGAAGGCAGAGACCATGGAAGGTGCGGATTTCCTGTGCCTGCACTTCGAGTCTGCAGACCCCAACGGCGCCAACCGCTCCGTTGCCGACTGCGTTAACGATGCCAAGGCCGTTGCCGATGCCGTCTCCATGCCCATCGTAATCATGGGCTGCAAGAACATCGAGAAGGACGGCGAGCTGTTCAGCAAGGTCGCCGAGGCCCTGCAGGGCAAGAACATCCTGGTTCTGTCTGCCCGCAGCGAGGACTACAAGACCGTCGGCGCTTCCGTCGCTCTGGCTTACGGCCAGAAGGTGGGCGCTGAGACCGCTGACGACATCAACCTGGCCAAGCAGCTGAACATCATGCTCAAGGGCCTGACCGTTCCCGCTGAGTCCATCGTGATGAACGTCGGTACCGCAGCCGTTGGCTACGGCTACGAGTACGTCGCCTCCACCCTGGACCGCGTCCGTCTGGCCGCTCTGGACCAGTCCGACGCTGACCTGCAGATGCCCATCATCGCTCCCGTGTCTCCCGACAGCTGGGGCGTGAAGGAGTCCACTGCTTCCGCTGAAGATGAACCCGCTTGGGGCGATCAGGAAGAGCGCGCGATCGGCATGGAAGTTGCCACCGCCGCTGCTGACCTGACCGGCGGTGCCGACGCTGTCATTATGCGTCATCCTGCCGCTGTGGCCACCATCAAGAAGTTCATCAACGAGCTTGTTTAAGCGGAAGGAGGATACATATCATGGCTTTGAAAGGTCTGGACATTTTTAAGCTGTCTCCTAAGAAGAACTGTAAGGAGTGCGGCAGCCCCACCTGTATGGCATTCTGCATGAAGGTGGCCCAGGGCGCGATCTCTATTGATAAGTGCCCCTACTTCTCTGAGGACGCAAAGGCAATGCTGAACGAGGCCACTGCCCCCGCTATGAAGACCATTACCTTCGGTAAGGATCACAAGCTGGGCGGCGAGACCGTTATGTTCCGTCACGAGAAGACCCTGGTCAATAAGAACCTGTACTCCGTCCCCGTGTGCACCTGCATGACCGAGGAGGAGGTTGACAAGAAGCTGGCCGACATGGCCAAGATCGACTACGAGCGTATCGGCGAGCGGATGTACGTGGAGACCATCTTCGTGCGCAACGCCGGCACCGATGCCGCCGCCTATACCAAGCTGGTGGAGAAGGCCGCTGCCACCGGCCGGGACCTGATCCTGGAGTGCTGGGATGTGGAGTGCGCCAAGGCCGCTCTGGCTGTGTGCAAGGACTCTAAGCCCATCCTGGACGGCGCTACCCCTGCCAACTGGGAGGCTATGAACGAAGTCGCCAAGGAGAACGGTGTTGTTCTGGGCGTTTGGGCCGAGAACATCTCCGACCTGTACGACACCGTGAAGAAGCTGGAGGCCGCCGGCAACAAGAACCTGGTTCTGGATGTCACCGGCAAGACCGCCAAGGAGACCCTGGCCAATGCCGTTCTGGTCCGCCGTACCGCCATCAAGGACGGTGACCGTAGCTTCGGTTATCCCTCCATCGTGAACCTGGCCAAGCTCTGCGGCGGAGATATGCACCTGGAGACCGCTTACGCTGCTATGTTCACCGAGAAGTATGCCTCCATCATCGTTCTGGACAACATGACCTACGCCCAGGCTCTGCCTCTGTACGGTCTGCGTCAGAACATCTTCACCGATCCCCAGAAGCCCATGAAGGTGGAGTCCAAGATCTATCCTCTGAACGGCGCCGACGAGAACAGCCCCTGCGCCCTGACCGTTGACTTCGCTCTGACCTACTTCCTGGTTTCCGGCGAGCTGGAGCGTTCCAACCAGCCCGTGAACCTGATCATCACCGATGCCTCCGGTATGTCCGTTCTGACTGCCTGGGCTGCCGGTAAGTTCTCCTCCACCTCCGTGAAGAAGACCTTCGCCGATCTGGACATCGAGAACAAGATCAAGAACCGTACCCTGATCATCCCCGGCAAGGTCGCCGTTATGAAGGGCGAGATCGCCGAGAAGCTGCCCGGCTGGAACGTGGTCGTCGGTCCTACCGAGGCTGTTCAGCTGCCCAAGTACATGAAGGATAAGGAGTACGAGGCTGCCGCCGCCGCCGCTGCCGCCGAGGCCGCTGCCAAGGCCGCCAATGCCCCCAAGGAAGAGGTCAAGGAGCTGTCCTTCGAGGAGCTGCTGGCTACCAAGGTGCCCGCCATCGAGAAGGTGGACATGGGCGTCAAGTACAAGGGCTACAACCCCGAGTCCAAGACCTTCGTCACCATCGGCGAGCGGATCCACTGCATCTCTCCCGTTATCCGCAAGGCTATGGACGAGCGGGATCCCGCTCCCATCCTGAAGCGTGCTGCCGAGCAGATCGCTGCCGGTGCTACCTATCTGGACGTCAACATCGGACCTGCCGAAAAGGATGGCCCCGAGCGTATGATGTGGGCTGTCAAGCTGCTGCAGGAGAACTTCGACAATGTGCCTCTGGCTCTGGATACCGCCAACAAGAAGGCCATCGAGGCCGGTATCAAGGTCTACAACCGGACCAACGGCAAGCCCATCGTGAACTCTGCTGATGCCGGTTCCCGTATCTCCTACATCGACCTGGCTGCTGCCAACGATGCCATCTGCGTGGCCCTTTGCTCTGCCGACGGCATTGCCAAGGACAACGAGGAGCGCATGAAGCACTGCCACAATATGCTCGAGCGCGGCATGAGCCTGGGCATGGATGCCACCGACCTGTGGTTCGACCCCCTGTTCCTGGTCGTCAAGGGTATGCAGGACAAGCAGATGGACGTTCTGAACGCCATCAAGATGTTCGCCGACGAGGGCCTGAAGTCCACCGGCGGTCTGTCCAACAACTCCAACGGCGCACCCAAGACTCTGCGGCCCATCATGGACTCCGCTCTGGTTGCTATGGCTATGATGCAGGGCCTGACCTCTGCCATCGTCAACCCCTGCGACCTGCGCCTGATGGAGACCATCAAGTCCTGCGACATTTTCAAGAACCACGTTCTGTACTCCGACTCCTACCTGGAGCTGTAAGCGCAGCGTGATGCGTCACTGACTTTCCCGGCGGGGGAGGGATTCTCCCTCCTCCGCCATTTGCGTTTTTGCAGTTGGGGAGCCGTATACGAGTTGACAGTTGACAATTGACAGTTGACAGTTAAGGAATTTCCTTCGGAAATGGATCAAGATGATTTAAAAATTGTCCCGAAGGGACACCACAACTGTAAACTGTACACTGTAAACTGTCAACTCGTGTTCCTGCGTGCCGCGATTTGTCACGCAAGACCCCGGTGCGGACGGTAGAAAGCATTCTATCGCGCGCACTGTGATTTTGGAGAATCACAGATGATTTAGGAGGGAATTTCTATGAGTGTATTAACCGATCTGATTTATGGCGGTTCCAATGCAGTCGCCGGACTGACCGAGAATGCCGTCAACAATGCCATTGCCAAGTATGGCGCAGACAAGGAGATTGCATTCCCCGATACTGCCTATTTCTTCCCGACCATTTACGCGGCTACCGGCGTGAAGGTCAAGACCCTGGGCGATCTGCCCGCCTGTGTGGGCGTTCTGAAGAGCCTGATCACCAATCAGGAGGATCTGGGCCAGGCCCTGAACGCCGGTCTTGCCACTGCCGTAGGCGCTGAAATTATTGAAGGCCTGAAATACGTGGAGGGTACCAACCCCTACGAGAATGATTCCGGGATCGGCTTTGTGCCCGATCCCATTATCCGCTCCCTGGGCGTGCCTCTGGTCACCGGCGATATCCCCGGTGTGGCCGTGGTCCTGGGCAAGGCAGACGACCCCGCCGATGTGGTCAAGGTTGTCAAGGACTACCAGTCCAAGGGCATTATGACCTTTATGGTGGGCGACTGCATTGAGCAGTGCGCCGAGGGCGGCGTGAAGATGGGCCTGGAGCTGCGTGTCATTCCTCTGGGCCACGATGTCACCGCCGTGATCCATGTGGTCACCGTGGCCATCCGTGCCGCTCTGATCTTCGGCAATGTGCAGCCCGGCAATTTGGCAGAGCTGCTGAAGTACACCAAGGAGCGTGTGCCTGCCTTTGTGAACACCTTCGGTGCCATCGACTCCGTGGTGGTCTCCGCCGGTGCCGGTGCCATTGCTCTGGGCTTCCCTGTGGTCGTGGATATCGACCTGGGCGAGAACCAGGTGCCCGGCGCGCTGGAATCCGTCACCGATCACAATGAGACCGTCAAGAAGTCCCTGGAGCTGCGGGGCATTAAGATCAAGGTCAAGGAGCTGCCCATTCCCGTGGCCTTTGCCGCTGCCTTCGAGGGTGAGATCATCCGCAAGGCCGACATGCACAACGAGATGTGGTCCTCCAAGAACCCCACGGCCGAGCTGGTGGTCATGCGGAATCTGGACGAAATTACCGACCACAAGATCAACATCATCGGACCGGATTTTGACCAGGCCAAGGATCTGGCTCTGGCAACCTATGTGGAGGTTGCCGGTAAGAAGATGCAGCCCGACTTCGAGTCCGTCATCGAGCGGAAGTTCCACGCCTGGTTCAACTACATGGAGGGTGTCATGCACACCGGCCAGCGGAATCAGGTCCGTGTCCGTGTGAGCAACGCCGCCTACGATGCGGGCCTGCGGCTGAAGGACTTTGCCGAAGTCCTGTACGTCATGATTATGGACGAGTTCGATGCCGTTGTGGATAAGTGTCAGGTGACCCTGATCACCGATGCCGCTGAGGCGGAGAAGTTCCGTGACGAGATGGCTATGCCCCGGTACAATGCCCGTGACGACCGCCTGGCCTCTATGACCGACGAGTCCGTGGACCGCTACTATACCTGCATCCTGTGCCAGTCCTTCGCCCCCGCCCACTGCTGTGTGGTCACCCCCGAGCGTCTGGGCCTGTGCGGTGCCGTGTCCTGGCTGGATGCCAAGGCCACCAACGAGCTGAACCCCAACGGCCCCTGCCAGCCCATCTTCAAGGAGGGCTGCCTGGACGAGCGTACCGGCCGGTATGAGTCCGTCAACAAGGCTGTGGCCGATGCCACCCACGGCGCTGTGGAGAATGTCACCCTGTACTCCCTGCTGGAGGATCCCATGACCTCCTGCGGCTGCTTCGAGTGCATCTGCGGCATTGAGCCTATGTCCAACGGCGTGATCATCGTCAACCGGGAATACAAGGGCATGACCCCTGCCGGTATGACCTTCGGCGAGCTGGCCTCCTGCACCGGCGGCGGCGTTCAGACCCCCGGCTACATGGGCCACGGCCGTCACTTCATCTCCTCCAAGAAGTTCGTGGCTGCCGAGGGCGGCATTGAGCGGATCGTTTGGATGCCCAAGGAGCTGAAGGACGATGTTGCCGAGAAGCTGAACAAGACTGCCAAGGAGCTGTACGGCATTGACAACTTCACCGACATGGTGGCCGACGAGACCGTCACCACCGACTGCGAGGAGCTGCTGAACTGGCTGACCGAAAAGGGTCACCCCGTCCTGGGTCTGGAGCCTCTGATGTAATCTGATATCCCTGCGCGCCCGGAAGGATTCCCCTTCCGGGCGCTTTCCAATATGCGCAGTGGGGCGGATATTGAGAAAAAATGCAGCCTGCTGCAAAAATTCTCAATGCAGGCTGCAATTTGTTTCTATTTTCTATGAAAAACATATCCGATAAAAGAATACTGATTTCTATGGACATTTCGCAAGAACCATGCTATACTGTATGATAGAAAATTATGAAGAAAGAAGGTAACACCCATGCCCAAGGTCGTATTTGATATCGAAGGCGGAAAGCCCGTTACCGCCGAGTGCAACGTAGGGGATAACCTGCTGGAATTGGCCCGCCGCGCCAATGTTGCCATTGACGCGCCCTGCTCCGGCAACGGCTCCTGCGGCAAGTGCCGGGTGAAGCTCACCGCCGGAGAGCTGGACAGCATCCAGACCCGGCATATTTCCGATGAGGAGTATGCCCAGGGCTGGCGCTTAAGCTGCTCTTCCAAGGTGGCAGGGGACTGCACCGTTTTTGTGCCGGACATTGCCTCGGCCTACCAGAGCCGGATGAAGACGGCGGACCTGTCCTCCCCCAAGGAGGTTGCCATCTTTGACAAGGCCCAGGAGGATTTGAAGAAGAGCGGCATTCATTTTACCAATTCCTACCGCAGCGTGGTGCTCACCATGGCGGAGCCCAGCCTGGACGACACCATGCCGGACAACGAGCGCCTGACCTGGGCCATTGAAGAGGCCCTGGGTGTGGAGACCGTGAAGATCCCCCATACGGTCATGGTCCGCATGGCGGCCGTTCTCCGGGAGAACAATTTCACGGTCTGTGTCAAGGGCCGCCTGGAGGGCAAGACCTTCACCTGCATGGAGATTTGCAGCCCCGAAAACACGGGCATTTACGGCTGCGCCATTGATATCGGCACCACCACCGTCACCATGGTTATGACGGACCTGACCAGCGGCAAGATCCTGGCCAAGGGCTCCTCCGGCAACGGCCAGATCCGCTATGGCGCGGATGTCATCAACCGGATCATTGAGCAGGGCAAGCCCGGCGGCAAGAAAAAGCTCCAGGATGCCATTATCAAGGAGACCCTGACCCCCATTATGGCGGGCCTGTGCAAGTCTGCGGGCCTTGACCCCCGGAGCATCCTCAGCCTGTGCGTAGGCGCCAACACCACCATGAACCACCTGTTTGTGGGTGTGGACGCCCAGTCCGTCCGCATGGAGCCCTATATTCCCAGCTTCTTCCACTGGGATGGGCTGCTGGCCGGGGACGTGAAGCTCCCTGCCAACCCCCTGGCCCAGGTGCTGATTGCCCCCAACATCGGCTCTTACGTAGGCGGCGATATCACCGCCGGTACCCTGGCCTCCGGCATCTGGGACCGGGACGAGATGAGCCTGTTCATCGACCTGGGCACCAACGGCGAAATCGTCTTCGGCAACCGGGATTTCCTGATGAGCTGCGCCTGCTCCGCCGGCCCTGCCTTTGAGGGCGGCGACATCTCCTGCGGTATGCGCGCCACCGACGGCGCCATTGAGGCCTGCACCATCGACAAGAACACCATGGAGCCCACCCTGACCATCGTCGGTGACCCGGGGCAAAGGGCAGTGGGTATCTGCGGCTCCGGCATCATCGATATCATCTCCGAGCTGTTCCGCTGCGGCATGATCAATGCCAAGGGCCTGTTCGTCAAGGAAGGCGACCGCATCCGCCGGGACCACCACGGCATGGGACGCTACGTTCTGGCAGAGGCCAGCGAAAGCGAGACCGAGCGGGAGATCTCCATCAACGAGGTGGACATCGACAACTTCATCCGTGCCAAGGGCGCCATTTTCTCCGCCATTGACACGCTTCTTAAGAGCGTGGACATGACGGTGGACGGCATTGACGATGTGTACGTTGCAGGCGGCATTGGCTCCGGCATTAACATGGGCAATGCGGTGAACATCGGCATGTTCCCGGATGTGCCCCTGGAAAAATTCCATTACATCGGCAACTCCTCCCTGACCGGCGCTTACGCCATGGTCATGAGCGACGAGGCCAATGCCAAGACTGCCGAGGTGGCTTCCAACATGACCTATCTGGAGCTGAGCACCCATCCTGGGTATATGGATGCCTTTGTGGCCGCCTGCTTCATTCCCCATACCGATTCCCGGCTGTTCCCCCACAGCGTACAGGAGGCTTGAAATTTGGAAATTGAAAATCACAAGGAAGAGGTCCCCTTTGCCCACTATGAGGCCCTCTTCAAGGACTTGAACCCCCGGGAGGTGCTGGAGCGGCTGCCGGATGTGGGCTTTGACGGCGGGGCCTTTCAGGTGACGCTGCTGGGCAGAAGCTTCTCCATTACCTACCCCGGCTGCGAATTCTCCGCCAAGGATGGCGGGACCCTGCCGCCCCTGCCCACCCGCACCTTCCTGCTGCGCTACCTGCTGGAGAGCAAGCAGGTGGCCTTCGGCGGGGAGTGGAAGACCTTCCGGGAAATGCCCTGGGGGGAGATGTACATCAAGCCCTATACGGGCCGCGTTCTGACCCGGGCCGCCTTCACCTTCGGCACCCGTGTGGCCGCCTTCAAGGCCGCCGCCGAGAAAATGGGGGCCGTCCCGCTAAAGCACGGAGACGCGGGCTACCAGTTCGATCTGATCGGCCCCTACCGGATGCAGATCATGGTCTGGGAAGGGGACGATGAGTTCCCGCCCAACGCCCAGGTGCTCTATTCCGACAATTTCGCCGAAGGCTTCGCCGCCGAGGACCGGGTGGTGGCAGGAGATATCCTGATCTCGACCATCAAAAGCTATCTATAAAAAAGCTCCCCTGAAAGGGAAGCTGGCTCGGCGTTAGCCGAGACTGAGGGGTTCCAACTTTCCCGCCTGCGGCGGGATTTGGCCAAGGGCCAGGCAGAACTTCTCAGGCAGCTGCGCTGCCAGCTCCGTTTCAGGGGAGTTATTTCATTTTTATTTCCCGCTGTCTCCGTAATTGGAGAGCACTCTTGCGGAGGGATCCTGCACATTGCAGCCCTCCCAGGTCTTGTTGGGCATCCAGAAGTCTGCAACCATTTCCGCTTGGCCGGGGTAGTAGCGCTCGAAGAGCTCCCGGTACAGCAGGCTCTCTTTGGTAAAGGGCTGGGCGAAGCGGTAGAATTTCCGGCGGTGTTCGAATTCCGCATCGGTGTATAGGGTTTCGGCGTAGGCCTTCAGGTCGTCTACCATGGAGTGTCCTACGGCATCGGAGAAGGCGGCCTTCTCCCGCATGAGGATGTCTCCGGGGAGATAGTCCCCCTCAAAGGCATGGCGCAGCAGGTATTTGCCCTTGCCGTAGTGGTTGCGCTTCATCTCCGGGTCAAGGGCCATAACGTATTCTACAAAATCCAGGTCGCCGAAGGGCACCCGGGCCTCCAGGGAATTGACGCTGATGCACCGGTCCGCCCGGAGAACATCGTACATATGCAGCTCCCGGATTCGCTTTTCGGCTTCCTTTTGGAATTCCTCCGCACTGGGGGCAAAATCCGTGTATTTGTAGCCGAAGAGCTCGTCGGAGATCTCACCGGTGAGCAGCACCCGCAGGTCCGTGTGCTCGTGGATGTATTTGCATACCAGATACATACCGATGGAGGCCCGGATGGTGGTGATGTCGTAGGTGCCAAGCAAGGCCACCACCTTGGGCAGGGCTTCCAGCACATCCGCTTTGGTGATGATGACCTCCGTGTGGTCCGCTCCCAGATAGTCTGCCACTTCCCGGGCGTATTTCAGGTCGATGGCATCGATGTCCATGCCGATGGAGAAGGTGCGGATGGGCTTTTTGCTGCACCGGGCGGCCACGGCACAGACCAGACTGGAATCCAGACCGCCGGACAGAAGAAAGCCCACAGGGGCGTCTGCGTCCAGCCGCTTTTCAATTCCGGCGGTAAGCTTCTCCCGAATCTTCCGGCAGGCGGTTTCCAAATCATCTTCGCTGCGATAGGCCGGGGCACTCATGTCCCGGTAGCGGACGAATTTGCCGTCCTTATAGTAGTGCCCGGGCGGGAAGGGCATGATCTTGGCGCACAGTCCTACCAGGTTCTTGGCCTCGCTGGCGAAAATGATCTGCCCGTCCCCATCATAGCCATAGTACAGCGGCCGGATGCCGATGGGGTCCCGGGCGGCGATGAGGGACTTGCCGTCAAAGAGGATCATGGCAAATTCCGCGTCCAGCTGCCGGAACATCTCCACACCCATTTCGGCATACAGCGGCAGCAGAATTTCGCAGTCCGAGCCGCTGTGGAAGATATAGCCCTGCTTTTGCAGACGTTCCCGGATAGCCCGGAAGCCGTAAATTTCGCCGTTGCACACCAAGGCCATATCCCCCCGGACAAAGGGCTGCATTCCCATTTCGTTCAGGCCCATGATGGCCAGCCGATGGAAGCCCAGAAAGCCTCCGGGAATGGGGAGCACCCGGCTCATGTCCGGCCCCCGGGAGAGGGTGCGGTCAAAATAAGGCTTCACAGACTCCGCCGTCAGACGGTGCCCGATGTAGCCAATGATAGAACACATGGGAATTCCTTCTTTCTATGCTTTGTATGCCAAAACCGGATTTTGCAATCCGGTTTTGAGCTTTCTCCCACCTTGGAGAAAGGTATATTCTGGCTTCCCCTGGGGGAAGCTGGCAGGGCGAAGCCCTGACTGATGAGGGGCGGCA
>ERZ773115.2019-NODE-2019-length-17018-cov-5.932795_pt1 | contig 17018 bp, 16 predicted proteins | sample MGYA00511116_ERZ773115 | MGnify/ENA primary metagenome ERZ773115 (study PRJEB29015, sample SAMEA2737869) | human gut metagenome | biome: human gut; feature: human-associated habitat; material: faeces | place: China | collected 2012 ... | reverse complement strand
CTGAGCCACGTCTCCTTCGGCGCGCTGGCCATCGCCGTGGCGCTGGGAGTAATGCCGTTGTATTTCTCCATTCCGGTGGTCATTTTAGCGGCCTTCTTTCTACTGCGGATGGCCAGCCATCCTCACTGGAACAGCGATGCCGCCATCGCCGCCGTCAGCGCTTCGGCGCTGGCCATCGGTATTCTGGTGATCTCCCGGACCACCGGCATGACCACTGATGTGGACAACTATATGTTCGGCAGCGTCCTTGCCATGACAAAGGGGGACGTGGCCCTGTCCGTGATCCTGTCGGTAACGGTGCTGGCGCTGTACCTGCTTTTTTACCATCAGATCTTCGCTGTCACCTTTGACGAGAGCTTCTCCCGGGCCACCGGGTTGAAGGTGGACACCTGCAACACCTTGCTGGCCATCCTCACGGCCCTGACCATCGTGCTGGGAATGCGGATGATGGGCGCTATGCTCATCTCCTCGCTGGTGATCTTCCCGGCTCTGACCGCCATGCGGCTGTTCAAGAGCTTCCGTGGCGTGATCCTCTGCGCCGCCGTGACCTCCGTGGTGTGCTTCTGCGTGGGACTCACCATCTCCTTTGGCTTTTCTACCCCGGTGGGGGCAACGGTGGTGGCGGCGGACCTGACGGTTTTTCTGGCTGCCTGCCTGCTGGCCGCTCTCCGGCGGAAATGACGGTTCACTCCCCTTACCAGAGAACAGCCAAGCGGCTCCCGGTTTTAAAAAATCGAAAACTGATCCGGCGGGGCGAAGCAGCAGTTTCGCCCCGTCGGCTTTTTCCTGCTAAAAATCTGCGAAAAAATACCGTTTCTTTCTCTGTTTCTCACATTGACTTCCCCGGCCGCCGCGCATAAACTGAGGAGTGCTTTTTACCGAGGTGATCGTTATGAATCTGATTGTAGAATTTTGTATTGTATTTCTCATCTGTATGGCAGGTGAATGGATCGCGGCGCTGCTGCCCTTTACACTGCCCGCCAGTGTCATCAGCCTGATCCTGCTGTTGATCTTGCTGCTCAGCGGCGGGGTCAAGGAGCGGACAATCCAGGGGACCTCCCACTTTCTCATCGACAATATGGGGCTGTTTTTCATTCCCTCCGTGGTGGGAACTCTGGAATATCTGGACGTGCTGAAGCTGCAGTTTGTCCCCTTTCTGGTGGTCTCCCTTGTCAGCACACCGCTGGTGTACGCGGCAACAGCCTGGAGCGTCCGGCTGTTGATGAAGCTGTTTCATGCAAAGGAGGCGTCCCATGATTGATACGCTGACTTCCACGCCCTTTTTCGGTCTCGGCGTGACGCTGCTCTGCTGGTATCTGGCCGTCCGATTCCAGAAGCGGACGGGGCTTCTGATCTGCAATCCGGTGCTGGTGGCCAGTCTGCTGGTTATCGGGATCATGCTGCTGTTCCACATCCCTCTGGACAACTACAACGCCGGCGGCAGCATTATCAAACTGCTGCTGGCTCCCGCCACCGCCGTTCTGGCTCTGAACATCTACCAGCAGCGAGCCATTCTGAAGCGGAACTTCTGGCCGGTGGTGCTGGGCTGCTTTGTGGGTAGTCTCGTGAGCATGCTATTGGTACAGGTGCTCTGCCGCCTGTTTCAAGCGGAGGCCTCCCTGCTGAATTCTCTGCTGCCCAAAAGTGTCACAACGGCCATCGCCGTCAGCATTGCGGAGAGCAGCGGCGGTCTTCCGGCTCTGACTGCGGCGTCGGTCATTATCACCGGGATTGAGGGCGCTATGCTGGCCCCGCTGTTTGCCAAGGTGTTCCGTGTCACCGATCCGGTGGTGGAGGGCGTGGCCATCGGCGCGTGCAGCCATGCGGTGGGCACCAGCAAGGCGCTGGAGATCGGTCCTCTTCAGGGCGCCATGAGCTCCATCGCTCTATGTGTCTGCGGCATCATCACCTCCATTCTGGCCATGTTCTTTACCGCGTAAAGCAGGGCGGAACTTCTTTTCAGAAGTTCCGCTCTGTTTTTTTGCTTTCGTGCGGAACCAAACCGCTCTTTTTCCCGTCTATACAGGTAGAATGGGGTCAACCCCTCGGTTTATTGAACAGAAAGGAGCTCTTCTTTATGAAACGGTTTTTCGCAGCGCTTCTGACGCTGACCTGCATGCTGAGCCTGTCAGCCTGTCGGGAGGAACAGGCCGCCGCCAAGCCTGTGATCTACCTCTATCCGGAGAAGGAGACCACCGTCACGGTAAAGCTGGACTACGCCGGAACGCTGACCTGTACCTATCCTGCCTACGGCGATGGCTGGACAGTGACCGCCTGTCCGGACGGGACTCTGACAGACGATGCCGGGCAGACTTACAGCTATCTCTACTGGGAGGGCACGGATACCATCGCGTATGACTTCTCCCAAGGCTTCTGCGTGGCAGGAACCGACACCGCTGCCTTTTTGGAGGATGCGCTGGCCCAGCTGGGCCTCACCCGGCGAGAGGCCAACGAGTTCATCGTCTACTGGCTGCCCCAGATGCAGGAGAATCCCTATAATCTCATCGCCTTCCAGTCGGACCGCTATACGCAGGCGGCAAAGCTGACCATCGACCCGGCCCCGGACACCCTGCTGCGGGTATTCATGGCCTGGAAGCCCTTGGACAAGTTCATGGAGATCCCCGCCCAGAGCCTTACCGCTCCGGAGCGCACCGGCTTCACGGCGGTGGAATGGGGCGGCTGCCGGGTGCGTTGACTGTTTTTCGGCGGTTCCGGGGATTTTTCTCCGGAACTGGCCGAAAATTGTAAAAAATCAGCGTGATTTTTTCAAAAAAGTCTGGAAACGCCCTTGCAATTTATCATAAAGTGTGTTATCTTAATGCATATTAAAGGAGTGTAAGTTGTGAGTGGACCGCAAGGTCCGCTCTTTTTTGTGGTATCCGCACTCCGCCGCAAATGAAAAACCGAAAGGAGAATCCCATGGAAAAGGTCACCGATCTCACCGCCCGTCTGGCGGCACCCATCGTGGAAGAACAGGGCTGCTCCCTGTGGGACGTGGAATATGTGAAGGAGGCCGGCACCTGGTACCTCCGGGTCCTCATTGACAAGGAGGGCGGCGTGGATATTCTGGACTGTGAGAATATCTCCCGCGCCCTCAGCGATCTGCTGGACGAGGCCGACCCCATCGAAGGCAGCTATACCTTAGAGATAGGCTCCGCCGGCGCCGAGCGGGTGCTGAAGCGTCCCGCCGACTTCCAGCGGTATCTGAACAGCCCCGTGCTGGTGAAGCTCTACAAGCCGGTGGACGGGCGCAAGGAATTCCCCGGCACCCTGACCGCCTACAACGAGGCCGACGGTTCTCTCACCGTGGACCTCAACGGCACTGCCTATACCTTCGGCAAGAAGGATGTGGCCCTGTGCCGCCTGCGGGTGGAATTTTAATCTGTTATCCCTGTCTCAAAAAAAGACGTATAAAGTAAAAAGGAGAATCGCAATGAAAGGCAAGAAAAAGGTGAAGGAACCCGCGGGTATGAACATCCCGGAGATCTTCGCAGCTCTGGCTATGCTGGAAAAGGAACGGGGCATTCCCCAGACCTTCATGATGGATAAGATCATCCAGGCTGTCACCACCGCCTACAAGCGGGACCACAAGGACGTGGAAAACGTCATTGTGGACGTGGATGAGGAACATCAGCGGCTGAAGATGTACGTGCAGAAGAACGTGGTGGCGGAGGAGGACTATGTGGACCCCTTCAACGAGATCCCCGTTGAGGAGGCCAAGACCATTTCCGCCAGATACGAGATCGGCGACGTGGTGAACATCCCTGTGGACAACACGGAGTTTGGCCGCATCGCTGCCGGCAACGGCAAGCAGGTCATTATCCAGGGCCTCCGTGAAGCGGAGCGGGGCATGGTGTATGACGAGTTCAACTCCAAGCAGCACGAGATCCTCACCGGCGTGGTGACCCGGATCGACCCCCGCACCAACGCCGTGTCCCTGCGGATCGGCACCGGTACGGAGTCCACTGAGGCCCTGCTGCTCTCCGGCGAGCAGGTCCCCGGCGAGGAGCTGGTGGAGGGCCAGCACGTGAAGGTGTATGTGGTGGATGTCCGCCGCTCCACCCGCGGCCCTCAGATTCTCATTTCCCGGACCCATCCCGGCCTGGTCAAGCGCCTGTTCGAGCTGGAAGTCCCCGAGATCTATGACGGCACCGTGGAGGTGAAGTCCATCGCCCGGGAAGCCGGCAGCCGCACCAAGATGGCCGTCTGGTCTGCTGACGAGAACGTGGACCCCATCGGCGCCTGCGTGGGTCCCAAGGGCCAGCGTGTCGCCGCCATCGTGGACGAACTGCGGGGCGAGAAGATCGACATTATCAAGTGGAGCGAGGACCCCGCCCAGTTCATCGCCGCTGCTCTGGCGCCCTCCGACGTGGTGGACGTCATGATGGCGGAGGAAGGCAAGGCCTGCCGCGTCATCGTGCCTGACGATCAGCTGTCTCTGGCCATCGGCAAGGAGGGCCAGAACGCCCGTCTGGCCGCCCGTCTCACCGGCTATAAGATCGATATCAAGCCGGAGAGCTATCAGGGTGAGGACGATGAGGAGATCGTGGACGAGGAACCCGTCCAGTGACACAGTTGAGTTTCTTTCTCTGCGGCGTGGCTGCGGGTATCGCAGTGCTGTACCTGCGGCGCAGCAGAAGAAACAGAAGGAGATAAAGCCCGGCGCGGTCCGCCGCGCCATGTGTAAGGGAGGGCTGTCTGAATGCAGAAAGTGAAAAAGATCCCCCAGCGGCAATGTGTGGGCTGCCGGGAGATGAAGGATAAAAAAAGCCTGCTGCGGGTGGTCAAATCCCCGGAGGGCGTTGTGAGTCTGGATTTTGTGGGCAAAAAGCCCGGTCGTGGCGCCTATGTGTGCCACGATGTGGAATGTCTGAAAAAAGCCCGGAAATCCAGAGCGCTGGAACGTGCTTTCAGCACAGCCATCCCCCCGGAGGTCTATGACGCCATGGAAGCGGAATTGGAGGGACACAATGAACAGGAATGAACAGTTTCTCTCCCTCATTGGCCTGTGCCTCCGGGGCCGGAACCTGGAAGTAGGCGAAGAACCGGTGGAAGCTGTGGCCCGCGCCAGAGACGCACGGGTGCTCCTGCTGGCGTCTGATGCGGCGGACAATACCGCCCGCCGGGTGCAGCACTTTGCGGAAGCCGGTCAGTGTGTGTGGCTGCGGATCCCCTTTACCAAGCAGGAACTGGGGCAGGCCACCGGCCGTGGCTCCGCCGCCGTGGTCGCTATTACAGACATCGGCCTCGCAGTCGCCGTGGTCCGCCGCCTGGCGGAGATGGACCCGGAGAAATATGACGAAGATCTTGCCAAGCTGGAACTAAAGGCCAAGCGTGCCGCAGAGCGAAAAAGTGAAGCCGCCCAGCACGAAAAGAACCTGCGTCGGGGCATCAAGCGCCCCAAAAAGCAGGAAGTGCCCGATGCGAAAGAGGTCAAACCCGCAGACGTCTCCGGTAAGCCGTCCGGCGAGAAGCAGCGCCGCAGCGCAGAAGTGTCCGACAAGCGCGCAGAAAAGGCCGGTCCCCGCAGAACCGCCGAAAACGGCGGAACGGCAAAATCCTTTGCCAAGGATGACCGCACCGGCAGGCCCTTCCGCAAGAGCGGGTCCCGCCCTTCCAAAAGCAACCGCCCCAAGGGGAGGCCGAATCCATACGCCCACAGCCGCCCGGTGAAAAAGGGCAAAGGCTCCTTCCGCAAGAAGGAAAGCTGATACGCTGTCGGTGTTTTCATAGATGAACGAGCCCAGCCCCCGGGTTGGAGAGTGTAAGAGGTGTTTTGATTGGCTATTGAAAAATATAGAGTAAGAGATGTGGCGCGGGACTTCGGTATGCCCGCCAAGGTCATCACAGAAATTCTGGATAAGTATGCCACTGCGCCCAAGAGCAACATGCAGGCGCTGGAGGACCATGAGCTGTCCATCGTATTTGAGCATCTGACCCAGAACAACCAGATTTCCAATATTGCTGCCATTTATGCTGACGAGCCTAAGAAGCCGGAAGCCCCCAAGGTGGAAGCGCCTAAGGCCGAGGCTCCCAAGGCTCAGCCCACTGCGGCGCAGCAGACCGCAAAGCCGGCACAGCAGCCCCAGCAGCGTCCTGCCCAGCAGGGACAGCAGAAGCCCGCACAGGCCCAGCCTCAGCAGAAGCCGGTCCAGCAGGTCCAGCGGCCCGCGCAGCAGCAGGCAGTCCCCCAGCAGAAGTCTAACAAGTCCACAGCCACCGCTCAGCCCACCACCCGTGTGCCTGAGAAAAAGCTGGTGGATACCCGCAAGGGCGGCGACGTGAACCTGGCCAAGTATGACCAGCGTCTGGAAGAGCTGGGCGGTCAGCGGGGCGAGCGCATGGCCCAGAAGGGCGGCAAGGAGAAGTTCCGCAACAACAAGGGCCGTCAGGGCGGTCAGGTCTTTTCCAACAAGCGCCGTCAGGACGAGGCCGAGAAGATGCGCAAGCTGCAGCTCGAAATCGCTAAGAAGGCCCCCGTCAAGGTCCAGATCCCCGATGAGATCAGCGTGGGTGAGCTGGCCAGCCGCATGAAGAAGACCGGCGCAGAGGTAGTCAAGTGCCTGATGAAAAACGGCGTCATGGCCTCTCTGAGCCAGATGATCGACTTCGATACCGCCTCCTTCGTGGCCGAGGAGCTTGGCTGCAAGGTGGAAAAGGAAGTGGTCGTCACCATCGAGGAGAAGCTCATTGACACCACTGAGGACCGTCCCGAGGACCTGGTGCCCCGTGCCCCCGTGGTGGTGGTCATGGGCCACGTGGACCACGGCAAGACCAGCCTGCTGGACTATATCCGCAACGCCCATGTGGCCAGCGGCGAGGCCGGCGGCATCACCCAGCACATCGGCGCCTATCAGGTGCAGATCAACGGCAAGCCCATCACCTTCCTGGATACTCCGGGCCATGAGGCTTTCACCTCCATGCGTGCCCGGGGCGCCATGGTGACGGACATCGCCATTTTGATGGTGGCTGCGGACGACGGCATCATGCCCCAGACCGTGGAATCCATCAACCACGCCAAGGCCGCCAATATTCCCATTATCGTGGCCGTCAATAAGATTGATAAGGAAAATGCCAACCCCGACCGGGTCATGCAGCAGCTGACGGAATACGGCCTGGTGCCCGAGGAGTGGGGCGGCGAGACCATCGTGTGCAAAATCTCCGCCAAGAAGCACATCGGTATTGAGAACCTGCTGGAAAACCTGGCTCTGCTGGCAGAGGTCCAGGAACTGAAGGCCAACCCCAACCGGGCCGGTCAGGGCACCGTTATCGAGGCCCGTCTGGACAAGGGCCGGGGTCCTGTGGCCACTTTGCTGGTGCAGAACGGCACTCTGAAGCAGGGCGACATCATCATCGCCGGCACCTCCGTGGGCCGTGTCCGCACCATGCTGGATTACCGGGGCAACCGCCTCACCGAGGCCGGTCCCTCCATCCCCGTGGAGATCGCGGGCCTGTCCGAGGCTCCCGTGGCCGGTGCGCCCTTCTTCGCCGTGGCTGACGAGCGCATGGCCCGCGAGCTGGTGGAGCAGCGCAAGGCAGAGGAGCGCGCTAAGGCCGCCGCACCCGTGCAGAAGGTCTCTCTGGAGAACCTGTTCGACCAGATCAAGTCCGGCGAGCGGAAGGAGCTGGCTCTGATCGTCAAGGCTGATGTGCAGGGCAGCGTGGAGGCTGTGAAGGCCTCTCTGGAGAAGCTCTCCAACGAAGAGGTCAACGTCCGGGTCATCCACGGCGCTGTGGGTGCGATCAACGAGTCCGATGTGACGCTGGCCGCCGCGTCCAACGCTATCATCGTGGGCTTCAACGTCCGGCCGGATTCCGCTGCCCGTGAAAGCGCCGCCCGTCAGAACGTGGATATGCGGATGTACCGCGTGATCTATGACGCCATCAACGAAATTGAGTCCGCCATGAAGGGCATGCTGGCCCCCAAGTTCCGGGAGGCTCTGCTGGGCCATGCGGAGGTCCGCCAGACCTACAAGGTCTCCGGCGTGGGCACCGTGGCCGGCTGCTATGTCCAGGACGGCAAGCTCCAGCGGAAGGACTGCCAGGTCCGCCTGGTCCGGGACGGTATCGTCATCCACGAGGGCGTTCTGGCCTCCCTGCAGCGGTTCAAGGACTCCGTCAAGGAGGTGGCCGCAGGCTATGAGTGCGGCCTGTCCATCGAGAAGTTCAACGATATCAAGGAAGGCGACATCATCGAAGCCTTCACCATGGAGGAAATCCCCCAGTAACGGCATATGCCGCCCCGGAACGCAAACCGGTCCGGTCGCCTTCCTGCGCAGCGCCGCTGCGCCCGCACGCAAGTGCGTCCAAGTGTTTTGCGAAGCAAAACCTTGCTTTGGCGGAATTCACTTCCGCCAAAGAGGGTCATATCCGGGGTCCCCATGAAGCCCCGTTTCATGGGGCGGGCGATATCATCGAAGCCTTCACCATGGAGGAAATCCCCCAGTAAACACACAACCCAGAGGGCGGGCGCTTCGCCCGCCCTCTTTTCATCTCATCGAAAACGAAAGGAGACCGACTATGGCATCCAACCGCATTCCCCGCATCAATGACGCCATCCAGAAGGAGCTTTCCACCCTGCTGCGCACCGTCAAGGACCCCCGGGTGTCCGAGGGTATGCTGACCATCACCCATGTGGACACCACCAGCGACCTGCGCTATGCCCGGGTCTATGTCAGCGCCCTGAACTGCCCGGATGAGAAGGGCCTGCTCAAGGGCCTCAAGTCCGCCGCCGGTTACCTGCGCCACGAGCTGGGCAGCCGCGTCGACCTGCGCTACACGCCGGAGCTCCAGTTCTTCGTGGACGATTCCATCGCCTATGGCGCCCACATTCTGGATATGCTGAACCATGTGAAGCCCGCCGATCCCCGGAACGCAGACATCGTTCTGCCCGAGGACCGGAAGGATTGAGGAGGGCTGTGCTATGACCACCGCTGAAGCCGCCCGGCTGCTGCTGGGCTGGGACGAGCTGCTGCTGCTGACCCACGTCCGCCCCGACGGCGACACCGTTGGCTCCGCCGCCGCCCTGTGCCAGGCCCTGCGGGACCGGGGCAAGACAGCGTATCTGCTGCCCAATCCGGAGCTGACCGCCACCTATGCCCCCTACGCCGCCCCCTACGCCGCCCCGGAGGGCTTCGTCCCCCGCCATGTGGTGTCCGTGGACATTGCGGCCCTGTCCCTGCTGCCGGAAAACGCCCGGCCCTATCAGGACCGCATCGACCTGGCCATCGACCACCACCCCTCCCAGGAGTTTTTCGCCCGGGAGACCTGTCTGGAGGCCGAATCCGCCGCCTGCGGCGAGATCGTGTACAACATCGTCACCCTGATGACGCCGCTGACGCCGGAGATCGCCCTGCCGCTGTATGTGGCCGTCTCCACGGATACCGGCTGCTTCGTCTATTCCAACACCACCGCCCGCACCCACCGCATCGCCGCCGCCCTGATGGACTGCGGCATTGACGTGGCGCCGGTGAACAAGGCCCTGTTCCGCACCAAGAGCCGCACCCGTCTGGCTATGGAGGCCTGGATGGCGGAGTGGGCGGAGTATTATGACCACGACCGGGTGGTCGTCATGCAGATCCCTCTGTCCCTGTGCTTGGATTACAAGGCCACGGAGGCGGATGTGGAGGAGCTGTCCAGTCTGGCTGCCCTGGTGGAGGGCACCGACTGCGGCGTGACCCTGCGGGAGCTGAAGGATGGCCGGGTGAAAATTTCCCTGCGAACCGGCCCCCGGGTCAATGCCACGGAGGTCTGTGCCCTTCTGGGCGGCGGCGGCCATGCGGCTGCTGCCGGCGCCACGCTGCACGGCACCCTCGGCGAGGTGAAGCAGGCCGTGCTCCAGGCCATCGACATGGTGGCGGGGGAGGATTGACAAAAGGAGCGACCCATGGCAAACGGAATCATCATCATCGACAAGCCCGCCGGGTGGACGAAACTGTCAAAAAAGGGCAAGGCCCTTTTTTGACAAAATTTGCAGTCTGCTACGCGCATAATTTGTTCGCCGATGGCGAACAAATTCCACACTTGCAGCCTGAGAAGTATTTTCGGCCAGGTACACGCCCCGGCCGAAAATGATTGCATTTTATTTGCCTCCTGCGGCAAGGTTTTGCTGCGCAAAACGCTTGTACGCGCCATCAGGCACGTTTGGCGCAGACTTTTCACAAGGAGCGACCCATGGCAAACGGAATCATCATCATCGACAAGCCCGCCGGCTGGACGTCCATGGACGTCTGCGCTAAGCTGCGGGGGATTCTGAAAACAAAAAAGGTGGGCCACGCCGGGACTCTGGACCCCATGGCCACCGGCGTGCTGCCGGTGTTTGTGGGACAGGCCACCCGGGCCGTGTCCTTCGCCGAGGACGGCCAGAAGGAGTATATCGCCGGGCTTCGGCTGGGCCGCACCACCGACACCCAGGACACCTCCGGCGAGACCCTGGACACCCATCCGGTGCTCACCGGCCGGGAGGACCTGCTGCACCTGCTGCCCCGGTTCACCGGCGAGATACAGCAGGTGCCCCCCATGTACTCCGCCATCAAGATCGGCGGCCAGAAGCTCTATCAGATCGCCCGCCGGGGCGGGGAGGTGGAGCGCCCGGCCCGGCCCGTTACCATTTATGAGCTGGAGCTGCTGGACCAGACCGGCCCCGGGGACTACACCCTGCGCATCCGGTGCTCCAAGGGCACCTATGTCCGCACCCTGTGCCACGACATCGGCCAGGCCCTGGGCTGCGGCGGCTGCATGAGCAGTCTGCGCCGCACCATGGCCGCCGGATTCACCCTGGACGACGCCGTGACCCTGGACCGGGTGCAGCAGGAGGGCGAGGCCCTGCTGGCCCCGCTGGACTCCCTGTTCCGCCAGCACCCGGCCTACCGCATCCGGCACCCCCGGGTGGACGCCCTGTGCCGCAACGGCAACCCCTTCACCGTCCGCCAGCCCCTGCCGGAGGGCCTCTACCGGGTCTATGGCCTGGAGGGCCAGCTTCTCTGTCTCAGCCGCCTGGAGGGCGGCGTGATGACCTCCCTTAAAAACTTTTTCGGAGCGTGAGTACCTTGAATCGAACTGTTATCGCCCTGGGCTTTTTCGACGGCGTTCACCGGGGCCACGGAGCCCTGCTGGAAAAAACCGCCGCCCGGGCCCGGGAGCTGGAGGCCGTCCCCGCCGCCTTCACCTTCGACCGCCCGCCCAAGGAGGTGGTCACCGGCCGCCCGGTGGGCCTCATCAACACCCCCGACGACCGCCGGGACCTGATGCAGCGGCTTTACGGCATCCGCCAGGTGATCATCGCCCCCTTTGACCGGGCCATGATGACCATGCCCTGGCAGGATTTCATCGACGATCTGCTGATCGGTACCTATGGCGCGGTGCACCTGGTGGCGGGCCACGACTATCACTTCGGCCACCGGAACCAGGGGAACCCGGACAAACTCCTGTCCCGCTGCCGGGAGCGGGGCATCGGCTGCGACATCATCCCCCAGGTGACCCTGGACGGCATCACCGTCAGCTCCACCTACATCCGCACTCTGGTGGAAAGCGGACAGATGGAGCGGGCCGCCGATTTCCTGGGCCACCGCCACTGCCTGACCCGCACCGTCACCCACGGCTGCCGCTTCGGCCGCACCATCGGCATCCCCACGGTGAACCTGACCCCGCCGGACCATGTGCTGCTGCCGGAGCGGGGCGTGTATGTGACCCGGGTGTTCCTGCCGGACGGCACCAGCGTCCCCGGCGTCACCAACATCGGCACCCGCCCCACCGTCAGCGACGGCGACGCCGTGTCGGTGGAGACCTTCCTGCTGGATTTCGACGGCGACCTCTATGACAAAACCATCCGGGTGGAGTTCTGCCGCCGCCTGCGCCCGGAGCGCAGATTCGCCTCCCCCCAGGAGCTGAAGGCCGAAATTCAGCACAATATCCAACAAACCCAGGACTATTTTATGGAAAACCCCGAATAACCCCCCGCCGCCTGCCTCCGCAGGCGGCGGTTTTCTCGTTTACAATTTGTTTACAGAAAAGGTCAAAGAAAGTCAAAATATCCTATTGACATTTTGAAACCCGGTGGTATACTATAGCCAAAGGTCAAAGAAAGGCAAAGTCAGACAGACCGAATCGAAACAGAAAGGAAGTGAAGGGCTTGGGTACATCGGATATGATCGCCCGGTTCATCCAGGCGGAGCTGGAGGAGGCCAACGGGGTTCTGGAGCTGCAGCGCAGCGACCTGGCCCAACGCTTTGGCTGCGTCCCCAGCCAGATCAATTATGTGATGTCCACCCGGTTTTCTCCGGAGCACGGCTACATTGTGGAGTCGCGCCGGGGCGGCGGGGGCTACATCCGCATCACCCGGGTGCAGGTGGATCGCCACACGCTTTTGATGCATGTCATCAACTCCGTGGGCGATACGCTGGACCTGGCCAGCGCCCGGGCCATTCTTTCAAACCTGGTCCAATCCCAGGCGGTGGAGCGGAACGTGGCGCAGACCCTTCTGTGGGCCGTGTCCGACAATTCCCTCCGCTCCGTTCCCAAGGACCGGCGGGACGATCTCCGGGCCAGTATTTTCAAGCAGGTGCTGATTCACCTGGTTTGAGTTTTCAATAAGGAGGCAATCATTATGAAATGTCAGAACTGCGGAAAGAACGAAGCAACGTTTTACTATAAGAGCAACATCAACGGCAGGGTCATGGAGAGCCATCTGTGCCCCCAGTGCGCCCGTCAGCTGGGCCTGGTGCAGGATATGCGCCGCCCCATGATGAGCAGCTTCTGGGACGATGACGATTTCTTCACCCGTCCCTTCCGGATGCTGGAGCCCCTGCTGGGCGGCTTCGGCAGCCGCCTGCTGACGGAGTTCCCGGAACCCGTGGACGTGACCCAGCAGGCCCGCCGCGCGGCGGAGGAGCCCCGGGAGGACAACCTGGTCCAGGGCGATGAGCGGGAGAAGCTCAGCCGCCAGCGCCAGCGCAACGCCCTGGAGACGCAGCTGCGCCACGCCGTGGAAACCGAGAACTTCGAGGAAGCCGCCAAGCTCCGGGACCAGCTGCGGTCCCTGCCCCAGGCGTAAGCGTTACGCCGATCAACCGAAAGGAAGTGTAAACTATGATGGAAAATAAATTCACCCCCCGTGCGGAGGAATCCCTGCGGCTGGCCCAGGAGGCCGCCGAGGAAATGGGCCACGGCTATGTGGGCAGTGAGCACCTGCTGCTGGGCCTGATGCGTGAGGAGGAGGGCATTGCCCACCGCGTCCTGGAGGAAGCGGGCCTCACCGATGATATGATCTGCGATGTGCTGCATCGCAGCGTGGGCACCGGCCTTTCCGGCGCGGCTCCCTCCCAGGGGCTGACCCCCCGGGCCAAGAGCGCCGTGGAGCTGGCCGTGTCCGAAGCGTCCCGCACCGGCGCGGGCTATATCGGCACCGAGCATCTGCTGATGGGCCTGCTGCGTGAGGGCAACAACATGGCCATCCGGGTGCTGCGCACCGTGGGCATCGACCCCAAGAAGCTGTACAGCGCCGTGGTGAAGAAGATCAACGAAGCGCCCCGGGCCGCAGCCGCCGCAGGCGGCAATTCCGCCGCTCCCTCCCGGGAGGACGGCAAGAAGGGCGGCGCCCTGGCGGAGTTTACCCGCGATTTGACCGAGGCCGCCCGCAGCGGGAAGCTGGACCCCGTCATCGGCCGGGAAAAGGAGATCGCCCGGGTCATCCAGATCCTGTCCCGCCGCACCAAGAACAACCCCGTGCTGATCGGTGAGCCCGGTGTGGGCAAAACCGCCATCGCCGAGGGCCTGGCCCAGCGCATCGTGGCCGCCGACGTGCCCGAGGACCTGCTGGACAAGCGGGTCCTGTCCCTGGACCTGTCCGGCATGGTGGCCGGTACCAAGTACCGGGGCGAGTTTGAGGAGCGCATCAAGAACACCATCAACGAGGTGAAGAAGGCCGGCAACGTCATCCTGTTCATCGACGAGCTGCACACCATCGTGGGCGCAGGCTCCGCCGAGGGCGCGGTGGACGCCGCCAACATCCTCAAGCCTGCTCTGTCCCGGGGCGAGATCCGGGTCATCGGCGCCACCACCCTCAACGAGTACCGTAAGTACATTGAGAAGGACGCCGCCCTGGAGCGCCGGTTCCAGCCCATCACCGTGGGCGAGCCCTCTCCCGAGGCCACGCTGGAGATCCTGAAGGGCTTGCGGGACAAGTATGAAGCCCACCATCACCTGACCATCACCGACGGGGCCCTGGAGGCCGCCGTGCGGCTGTCCCGCCGGTATATCAACGACCGTTTCCTGCCGGACAAGGCCATCGACCTGATGGACGAGGCCGCCAGCCAGGTGCGTATGGCCGCCGAGTCCGCTTCCCCCGATCTGAAGGATCTGGAGGAGAAGATCGCCGCCCTGCACCGGGAGAAGGAGGAGGCCGTCACCGCCCAGGACTTCGAGAAGGCCGCCCAGCTGCGGGATATCGAGAAGGACTATCAGGAGCAGGTGGAAATTGAGCGCGACAAGTGGCACAAGCAGATGTCCGCCAACCGCGGCACCGTCACCGAGGACGATATCGCCAAGGTGGTGGCCGGCTGGACCGGCATTCCCGTCACCCGCCTGACGGAGGACGAAAGCCAGCGGCTGCTGCAGCTGGAGAAGGTCCTGCATGAGCGGGTGGTGGGCCAGGACGAGGCCGTGGCCGCCGTGGCCAAGGCCATCCGCCGCAGCCGTGTGGGTCTGAAGGACCCCAAGCGGCCCATCGGCTCCTTCCTGTTCCTGGGCCCCACCGGCGTCGGCAAGACCGAGCTGTGCAAGACCCTGGCCGAGGCCATGTTCGGCGACGAGAATGCCATGATCCGCATCGACATGTCCGAGTACATGGAGAAGCACACGGTGTCCCGTCTGGTGGGTTCGCCTCCCGGATACGTGGGTCACGAGGAGGGCGGCCAGCTGACGGAAAAGGTGCGCCGTAAGCCCTATTCCGTGGTGCTGTTCGACGAGATCGAGAAGGCCCACCCCGATGTGTGGAACATCCTGCTGCAAATTCTGGAGGATGGCATTGTCACCGACTCCCAGGGCCGCCGGGTGGACTTCAAGAACACCATCATCGTCATGACCTCCAACGTGGGGGCCAAGAATATTACCGCCGCCGACACGCCTCTGGGCTTTGACGGCAGCGGTGAGGCGGCCAAGCGCACCGAGGAGGAGCGGTTTGCACGCATCAAGGACGCCGTTATGGCGGAGCTGCGCCAGACCTTCCGTCCGGAGTTCCTGAACCGTATCGACGAGATCATCGTGTTCCACCAGCTGACGGAGGAGAACATCCGCAGCATTGCCCGCCGGATGCTGGATACCATCGGCAGCCGCATGGCCGCCCAGGGCATCACCCTCCAGGCGGATGACGATGCCGTGGCCGCTCTGGCCAAGGACGGCTTCGATGCCCGCTACGGCGCCCGTCCCCTGCGCCGCACCCTCCAGAACGAGGTGGAGGACGTGGTGGCCGAACAGATGCTGGATGGTAAGCTCCAGTCCGGCGACACCGCCCACGTCCGTCTGAAGGATGACAAGGTGGTCATCGAAAAGTAAAAATCATGCCCGGCGGCAAAAGCCGCCGGGCATGATTAACTGTCCCAAAAGAGCAAAGCCCTTTTTGAACAAAGTGCTTTACGCCTTCACCAGCTCCACCAGCACCTGCACCATCTTTTCCATAGACGGCACGGGAATGAACTCATGGACGCCGTGGAAGTTTGCGCCGCCGGTGCACAGGTTGGGGCAGGGGATATCCCGCTCCCAGGAGAGCCGCGCCCCGTCGGTGCCGCCCCGGATGGGAACGATCACCGGCTCCACGCCCACGGCCTCCATGGCGGCCTTGGCGTTTTCGATCAGCTCCATATGGGGCCGGATCTTCTCCTTCATGTTGTAGTAGCTGTCCCGCATCTCCAGCCGGAAGGTGCCCTGGCCCCACCGTGCGTTCAGATAGTCCACCAGCCGCTCCACAAAGGCCTTCCGGGCGTTGAACTTCTCCAGGTCGTGGTCCCGGATGATGGCGTGCAGCACCACCTGGCTCTCGTTTCCGGCCAGGTCCGTCACATGGTAGAAGCCCTCGTAGCCCTCCGTGTGGGCGGGAGCCTCCGCCGCAGGCAGCAGGGAGATGAACTGGTTGGCCAACAGGATGGCATTTTTCATCTTGTTCTTGGCGGAGCCGGGATGGATGTTCACGCCCTCCACCGTCAGGGTCACGGCGGCGGCGTTGAAGTTCTCATACTCGATCTCCCCCAGCTCGCCGCCGTCCACGGTGTAGGCCGCCCGGGCGGGGAACTTTTCCGGATCAAAGTGATCGGCGCCCTTGCCCACCTCCTCGTCGGGGGTGAAGCACACGGCGATGGCCCGGTGCGGAACCTCCGGATGGGCCAGCAGGTATTCGCAGGCGGTGACGATCTCCGCCACGCCGGCCTTGTCGTCGGCTCCCAGCAGGGTGGTGCCGTCGGTGACGATCAGCTCCTGACCGATGTACCGCTCCAGGAAGGGGAAGTCCTTCACTTTCAGGCTTCCGGCCTTCTTCAGGGGCAGGTCCCCGCCCTGATAGGTGACGATCTCCGGATGGATGTCCGCCCCGCTGACGGCAGGGGAGGTGTCCATGTGGGCGATGAGGCCCAGGGCCGGAGCCTGGCACCCGGGGGTGGCGGGCAGCAGGGCATACACATAGCCGTTGTCGTCCATGTGGGCCCCCTCCAGGCCCAGCTCCGCCAGCTCCTGGGCCAGATACCGGCCCAGGACCTTCTGGTGGTCGGTGGTGGGGACGGTGTCCGACGTCTCGCTGGAGGTGGTGTCGAAGGACACATATTTCAGAAAACGCTGGGTAACTTCCATGATGGTTTCCCTCCGTAAATTGGATTTGCCCCCAGTATAACACCCCCGCCGCCCCGCCGTCAATCCGGGGGAAGCCGTCCCGGGACAAAGAGGGACGTCCCGGGCAGGGCCGGTTTTGTCCCGGGCGGAAGCGGGACAAAACGAAACAGGCAGATCCGTGCAAAGCGCCCCCGGCGGAAATCCGC
>ERZ773115.2011-NODE-2011-length-17052-cov-23.063246_pt1 | contig 17052 bp, 13 predicted proteins | sample MGYA00511116_ERZ773115 | MGnify/ENA primary metagenome ERZ773115 (study PRJEB29015, sample SAMEA2737869) | human gut metagenome | biome: human gut; feature: human-associated habitat; material: faeces | place: China | collected 2012 ... | reverse complement strand
GTCACAATAATGCCCGGCAGTACCAGCAGCCAATAATATGCCTTATCCGGAATTGTCCATTTACGCAGTGCGACACCCTTTTTCATGCGCTTTACTCCCCCTCTTCTTGCCCTGCGGCAATGAAAAAAGCTGCCAGACCGTGGGCTACGCCTTCGGTCTGGCAGCATCCCTTACGGATTACTTACCCAGAATTTCCTGAACCTCAGCGGTGATTTCCGCGCCGCCCTGCGCCATGTAGTCGGCGACAAAGCTGTCGAAGTATTCGTCAATCGTCTTGCCGTCGGTGTTGCCCATAATCATCTTGATATAGGCATCGGATTCAAGACTCTGCAGGAAGCTGAGGTACTTGTTCATGCTCTTGGTCGTGCCTTGGAACATGGTGCTGACCGGCACAGGCTGTGCCTTCGCCAGTGCGCCGATGCCCACGGTGCACGCCACATAGTTGTTATAGACAGTGATTTCGTCCGCATCGTCCAAGGTGACTGCACGGGGGCTCTTGCCTTCCGCAATCGCGTCGGTCACAGGCACGCCGTACTTGAACATCAGCGTGTACTGGTCTTCGGTGCCCTTGATGAGGCCGTTGGTCACAGTCTGGATGTACTCGCGCATCTGCTCGATGCTGGTGATTTCATGCGTCACCTGACACTTTTCGATGACCTCGTTCATGGGGTAGGTCAGAATCGAGGGTGCATTGGAAGCGTTCATGGGGACATAGGTGTTGTTGGTCTGGTAGGAGATGCCGTCGAAGTTAGAAGCCTCGGTGTCGATGGAGTAGCCGTTGAGCATCATGTCGTAGGCGTAAACGAAGGCTTCGGGGTTGGAGAAGTCCTTGCGCACGACATAGACCACACGAACCGGGTTGCCGGAGACGGAGCGGATTTCTTCGCCTTCCTTGCCGGGCAGCAGGTACGCAGACCAGATGGCTTCCTTGTTCAGGTTGATGTTCGCGCTCAGCACGTCCCAGCAGCCCCACCACGGAGAGAAGACGATGCCCGCCTTTTCTTCGCCGATAACCTGCTTGATGGTGTCCGCGTTCCACGTTGCGAAGTCAGCCGGAATGATGCCCTTGTTGTACCAGTCGTTGAGCATGTTCAGGGCTTCCTTCGCACCGTCCATCAGAGAACCGTAGATGACCGTGCCATCCTCCTGCTTCTGCCACAGACCCAGCGCAGCGCCGCCCACGTTCAGGAACAGGTCGCACATGTTGCCGCTGCCGCCGTAAGCGCCGGAGAAGTTCGGCAGAACCGGGATGCCGTAAGCGTCATCCTTGCCGTTGCCGTCCATGTCGTTCTGCATGAACGCCAGCGCGATTTCTTCCAGATCCGCATAGGTCTTGGGCGCTTCCAGACCCAGCTTGTCCATCCAGTCCTTGCGCAGCCAGCAAAGGCTTGGTCCATCGTCAATATTTGTCTCCGGCAATGCCATCAGCTTACCGTCGAACGTTACATTATCCAGAATCTCACTGCCATAGCTGTTATAAATATCCTTGATCCGGCTGCTGGTACAATCCTCATACACCTGTGTCAGATCCTCAATCAAATCATTGTCCACCAGAAGCTGCAGCATTTCCATATCATTGACCACCATCACATCCGGCAGTTCCCTGGACGCGATCGTCATCGACACGGTTTCCTGATAATTATCGTTTTCGCCTGCCTCAAAGACATCCTTATTCTGAATATTCAGCTGTTTCTTCAGATATCTGGTATAACCATTATCCTCGTAGGTATCCCCTTTCGGTAAATTGGAATTGTTCATTCCGGTCATTTTCCCGAGCGTATATATGACCTCCTCCGGGTACCTTCCAAACGGTGTTGTTTCTGCGGTCTTCCATTCCTGTGTATGTTCCGCCGTATCTGTCTTCTCGGTCTGCTGTTTATTGCAGCCGGTCAGAACAAGGCAGCCCGCCAGAGACAACGCGATCATCCTCTTTAATATATTTTTTATCACTATCTCGAAACTCCTAACTTCGCCATAAGTGCTTCCTGTAAAACCTTAGATACATTTAAATGAGACTTTTCAGCCTCCTGATTTAACCAATTCGGAAGGGTCACATTTCGCCTTACCGCTTTATTGTCCAATCTGTTTCGATACACAACCAGATCCACATCTACCAGTGAAAGAATACTCTTCCCTTCTTCTGAAAATGTTCCTTTGGAAATATCTATTTCAGACATAACAGAAGGTTGTTTAACTTTCTTCCCCTCATCCTCCGCAGTGATACAGCTTAGACCTATCGCATCTCTCGCCATCATCATTGCATCAGCCATAGTGCCTTTAGGTTTTCCCTCTTCATTAGCCTCTGTCAATATTCCAAGATCCGGTACCTCAATCAAAATATTTGTATCAACATCTGTAAAAATCACTGGATATATCACCTTCATATTATCAACCTCCAATAATAATTTATATACTAAGATAATATTCTTATATTATACACACTCTTTACACATCGGTCAATTATTAAATGTGTATTATTTACACATTATTTTAATATTAAAACACGATATTACATTTCCCATCATATGGAAATCTGCAATATCGTGTTCATTCATAGAGGCTGTTTATGTTATCATAGTAGTCTTTCCGCAGCTCCGGAAATTCTCTTTACATTTACCCCTTCACCGCTCCGGTCAGTCCGTCTGTGTAACAACGCTGCATAAACAGGAACAATACAGCAATTGGGATGGATACACAAACCGCACCGGCGGCAAACCGGGTATACCACTGGTAAATGTTTTCCTTTTCCAGCATGTTCCAAAGTCCGATCGCCACGGTGTAATACTTGGCATCCGTACCAATGATGACCTTCGCCAGCACGAAGTCGATCCATGGAGCGATAAACGAGGTCAGCACCGTATACACAATAATGGACTTTGATAATGGGATCGTGATCCGCCGGAACACATTCCATTTCGTGGCTCCGTCAATATACGCTGCCTCATCGATGCTGCGCGGGATCGTATCGAAAAATCCCTTCGCCACATAGAACTGCAGGATACCGGAGCCTCCGGCATACACAAGCACAAGCGATACAAGCTTTAAGACGCCCTGCGTCATGCCGATTCCCTTTAAAATATAGTAAATTGCGATCATTGCCATAAATCCCGGAAACATTCCAAGAACCAATGCCACATTCAGGAGGAGCTTTTTGGACTTAAAGCGGAGCCTTGAAGTCACATAAGCAATTGATACAATGAAAAACGTAGACAAAATACAGGAAAAGATCGCAACCACCAGCGTATTCAAAAACCACTGTGGAAAATTAAATACATCTGTGTCCGTAAAAAGGGACACATAGTTATTGAGTGTCAGCTTATCCGGAAAGAAAGTGCTGGAGTAGGAGCCCTTTCCTGCCCGGAAGGATGTCATGATCACCCAGAACAGAGGAAAAATCCAGATCAATGCCAGAATGGTCAGACACGCATGTACTATAAAATTCGTAAATTTCTTTCGAATGCGGTACTTATTCATTATTGGAATCCCTCCTCATTCTTTAATGCCCCTGTCTTGTGGTACGCCCACAGGGAGAATACAGCCGACAGTATAAATACCATGATCGAGATAACCGCAGCATAATTGTAATCCTTAAAGTCCATGGTCAGCTTATACAGCCAGGTCACTAAAAGATCGGTCTTACCGGCGGTTCCGTTGTTGTAGCTTAACGCTGCCGGAGCACCCTTTGTCAACAGATAAATGACATTAAAGTTATTGATGTTTCCGATAAACTGTGTGATCAGGTATGGCGTTGTCACAAACAGCATATACGGAAGTGTAATCTTGAAAAACTGGACCACCGCATTGGCACCATCCACTCTGGCAGCCTCATAAAGATCCGCCGGAATATTCTGAAGGATACCGGTCACCTGAAGCATTGTATACGGAACACCGACCCACAGGTTTACCACGATGATCGTAATTCTTGCCCAGGTAACGTCGGTCCAGAAAGGAAGACTTTTCTGGATCAGCCCAAGCTGTTTGAGAAGAACATTGATCGAACCCTCGGGCTGCAGCATGGTTCTGATGACCAGAAGTGATACAAACTGAGGAATTGCAATGGACAATACAAAGATAAATCTCCACATACTCTTCCACTTTGTGTCTTGACGATTGATCACAATGGCGAGGATCATTCCCAGTATGTAATTCAAAAATGTTGCAAAAACCGCCCAGACGATCGTCCAGCCAAGCACATGCCAGAATGCTGTTCCAAGTCCGCTGGAGCTGTCTAAAAGTTTTCCAAAGTTGCTGAAACCAACCCAGTCAAATAATTTTCCGGGTGGCTGATGATTTCTGTCGTAATTTGTAAATGCGATCGCCGCCATAAATACAAGCGGAAGTATTGTAAACGCAATAATACAGACGATCGGTCCGGCAAGCAGTGTCTTATGCAGGTTCTGATCAAGCAGAGCCGCCAGATCCTGGCGAAAACTCGGAACTGCTTTGCCTTCCTGCTGTAAAAGCTGTGCCTGATATGCCGATTTCAGAGAGGATCTCCACAAAAGCACAAATGCGATGACTGCAATGATCGCCAAAATTCCATAAAGCAGTATCAACATGGAATTATCACCGGAAGTATACTCATACACCTGTGCCGCTTCATTAAATACTTCCCCGCCTTCATTAGTGCCAAGCGTCGTAAGACCGCCAAGCAGTCCAAATCCACTCACAACCATAAAGGCAATAAACAGAATCTCTGCTGCCAGATATAACAGACCCTTGATGATCTGCTTTCTGCATATATTGCCGGCCCCCATGATAACCGCACTGAGACGGGTAAATATATCCCCATGCCTCAGTGCATTTTTCACGGAAATGACCTTTGCATGATCCATCATATTTGCCATAGGACATTTCTCCTTTATCCCTTACTAATCCTCCGGCCGCTTTTTACTGCAGCACGGATATTACCGGAAATGTGATCTTTACAGACCGTTGCTCAGGATACCCTTTACCATTTCCTTTGTCTTCTTCTCTGCATTTGCCTCTGTTACATCGCCCTGAACGATTTCTTTACCCATCGTCTCTGCCGGTGTCCAGTAGCTTCCCATCTCAGAGAGAAGTGGCTGTACCACTGCCGCATTGGCAATCTCATTTGCCTGTGCCTTGATCACAATATCCTTTGTTACAGCAGAATCAGCTGCAAGTGTTTTATTGATCGGAGCAATTCCTCTTGATTCAAAACGGATCTTCTGACACTCTTCGCCTGCAAGGTAACGTGCAAGTGCAACTGCCACATCCTGATTCTCGCATTTCGGGTTCACACCAATTGCCTTACTTCCGGCGAAGGACTTCATCTGACCTTCCTGTCCGTTAATTGTCACAGTTGGAAGCTGTACAGCTGCAAAATTCTTTCCAAGTGCTTCCTTAATTGCCTTTGCATCCCAGGAACCACTACAGTATGCTCCCAGCTTGCCGTCCTTAAATTTCGCAATACTGCTTCCGTCCTTCTCACAGGAGAACTTCTTGTTCTTTGCAAGATTTACCATGTACTTTGTTGCTGCCACACCGGCGTCGCTGTCCCAGTCGCAGCCTGCAGATGCGTCAGTTCCGTCTCCGAAGAGTGTGCCGCCTGCAGCATAGTAGAACGCTTCAATGTACCAGCTGTTGTCCAGTGGGAATGCAAAGTTTGTAACGCCATTTCCAAGATCCTTGGACATCATCTTATCGAGAGATTTTACCTCGTCCTCGCTGAACTTGCTCTTGTCATAGTACATGAACCATGTATTTGATGTGTACGGAATTCCGTACACACTGCCATCATATATTACGGAGTCGATCATTGCCTTTTCGTTGTTCTCGTTGATCTCATCAACTGTCGTTCCTCCAAGCTTTGAAAGAGCACCTGCTTCAACTAATGTTGGAATCTGGTCATTTGCGTACATATAAACATCCGCTGCCGCATCCACATCCTTTGTCACAACGTCCTTGGCATCTCCCTCGGAGCATACGCCATACTCAAATGTAATATTCCACTCCGGATGCTCTTCATTAAAGGAATCACACATTGCCTTCAGGATACCATCTTTGTAGCCTTTCATTTTTGCCTGATCCTCCTGCGGTCCCCATACCGTCAGTTTCACATCCTTTGTCTCTGTCTTGGCACTGCTTCCGGCATCAGCCGAGCTTGCCTTGTCTCCTGTTGAAGATGTTTTACCACACCCGGTAAAAACCGATGTAACCATTGCTGTTGTCAGCAATAACGCACATAATTTTTTCGCTCTCATAACGAATTCCTCCTCATTCTTTTTCCATGCAGCAGGTTCATTCCTGCTGTATTTATGTGATAAATTCATTATAAAAGCTGGCAAGTTTTGGGTAAATATAAGGTATTTTAGAAACATACAAGATTTTCGTGTTATATGTTGTTTTATGAATTCATGACATGATACATATACACGTCTTCCAGATCAATACTGTCCTTGACCGGCAAAGCCTCCTCCGGCAGTTCATCCCCCACGATGCGCACACGAAGTCCCTCCCGTCTCTGATAAACATTTCCGACACAGTATTTTGTCTGAAGCTGCTCCAGATCCTCCAGCTTACACGGCAGCTCGCCCACCTTTCCCTGCATGCCGTCGATCAGCTCCATCGGCGTCCCCGTTTTACAGATCCTTCCGTCCCGGATCATGATCACATCCTTCGCAATACACTCAATATCGCTCACAACATGCGTGGCAAAAAGCACGATCATTTTCTGCGCCACCGTGGCAATATAATTCCGGATATTGATACGCTCACTTGGATCCAGTCCCGCCGTCGGCTCATCAAGGATCAGAATGCGAGGCTCTCCCAGAAGTGCCTGCGCCAGCAGAACACGCTGCTTCATACCGCCGGAAAAGCCACCCACCTTTTTGCGGCGGACCTCCCACAAATTTACCACCTTCAAAAGCTCCGCAATCTGCTCCCTCGCCCGGGCAGGTGCGATCCCCTTGACTGCCGCCATATATTTTAAAAACTCCTCCGCCGTATAATTATCATACAGTCTCTGCTGCTGTGGCATATATCCGAGAAGCTCCCTGTACTTTGCTCCCAGCGACGTGATCTCATAATCGTTGTACAGAACCTCCCCCTTGTCCCGCTCAATGCTGTCCGTCAATATATTGATCAGCGTGCTTTTGCCCGCTCCGTTCGGTCCAAGCAGTGCATGCACGCCCGCATCCAGCGTAAGACTCACATCGTCCAGTGCTGTTTTATCTCCAAACCGTTTTGTCAGATGAGATATCCTGATCTCCATATGCTTACACACCTTTCCTCTAAAATATATTTCCCAGAAGCAGCGGATTTAACAAAATATAACGCAGAATCTGCACTCCACTCAGATACAAAACCAGCGGCACTGCAAATACAGCAGCCGAATATACCATTGTCATGATGAAGCTTTTGGCGCGCCGGCAGATTAGATAAATGCAGACCATCAACAGCAAAAGACCAATGTAACGCATCGCCAAGATCAAGATCAGATAATCCGCCACCGTCAGTTCCGACAGCTTCATCGGAATATGGGACATGCAGGCAACCGAGCAGTTCCAGCCCTTCGTCCCGAATGCACTTAATATACGATAAAGTTCGCTGCCGTACACCATTGCGAAGATCACAGTAACAAGTCCGGCGCCGATCCACAGCTTCGCACTTCGCAGATCCTTCCTCCCGAGAGGTGTCGTTTTCAGCAGCCGCATCATTCCCGTGTTATACTCGATCGAATAGATGCCTGCCACCGCCAGGATCACCATAAGCACACTCTCCAGCGCCAGCAGTGCATCCCGTTTCCATGCCTCCTCATAACCGGTCAGCTGCTCATAGCCTCTCTCATAATAAAGACCGCCGCCCGGTATGCTGTAGCTGTAGTTTAAATGACTGAGCAGTGACATAAATCCTTTCGTCTTATTTCGTTCCTTGGTGTATCCATACTCGATCCGTGACCGAACCGCCTTCGAGGAGGACTGATGCTTTTCATCGTGAATCTTTTTGTCCATCTCAAGCCGTTCCTGCTGCCATTCCCGGATCTTTGCCGCCGATGCCTTTGTATACGGTCCGGACACCTGATCGACATATTGCTTATAATAGACATCCGAGTCGTCATTATACAGCATGGTAACCGGCTTATAATTCCACAGAATCAAAACCGCAAATCCTGCGACAAACAGAAGCATATGTTGATAATGCAGTATCTTTTTTGTTTCCCCGTAAAATAAACGATAACTGCGAATCTTTCTCTGCCGTTTCCCCTTCGGCAGAATGCGATGTCCGGCACGGGACGTGATCTTCTGCTCACTAAAGATTAACACGGTTGCCGCAAGCAAGAGTGCTCCCGCGATCACACAGACAACAATACTGACGGTAATATAACTGACCGGAAAACCGTACAGACCAATATTCCGATATACTGCCATCATATCCCCCGTATGCAGAAATCCCATGATATTAACATACTTAAAAACCGACAGCCAGCTGTTCTCCGGTATCCCCCAATACAACACACTGCTTATCCCAAGGACCCCTGCAAAGCTGACAAACAGCTTCTGTGTGTTTCCGCAGACCGTCATCAGAAACAGGATCACAAGCATCACCAGAAAATACGCCAGAAGCTTCAGTCCCAAAAACAGGACAATGCTCTGTCCAAGCTCCGCCTTCACGCCGGTGCCGATAAAGCCGCTTACGGACTGCAAACATGCATGCAGATCCCCCAATCCGTAAAGTCTCCACGCCACCAGTATATTTTCCAGATATAAGAGCAAAAGCACCTCCGCCGTGAACATCATCAGCGCCACTGCCTTTTGAAGGATAAATGGTCCTCTTCCCCGTTTCATTGTGCGGATAAAGACATATTCTCCCCGCTCCTTCTCCTGCATAAAGCTGATTGCTGCCGCCGCAAAAAGGACCATCAGCCCGGCGATATCCGTTTGAAAGAACAGAAAGATAATATGCCAGCCTCTGGAAGGCACAACCGCCAGCGTTTCCCCCCGAAACCTGCGCAGCTTCTCCATTACCTTTGCGGCGTCCTTCCTGTCATATTTGCTGGTCTTTCGAAATGCGTCAAACACTTCACTTTGCGAATAGTCCTGCTCTCTCGCATCCAGATAATCATCATAGCTGCCGGCATGGGAAATCTCATCCTGCAGTTCACTGTAACCAATGCGACGCAGATAATCCACATTCTGGTTGTTCGACTTTTTCTCCAGATAACGCTTTGCCTTTTCCGGCTGCATATTCTTTATCTCACGGTACACACTGCGATAGCAGGATACGGTTGCCTCCGTCCATCTATCACGACCGTATTCACTCCGCAGGATCAGGAACAGATTTAACAAAAGTCCCGCCACCACAAATGCAGCTACCGTTCTTTTTTTCCACAGCTTTTTATGTTCTCTCCACATACCGGACGACTCCTTACTTCCATGCGTTGATCTGTTTTGCGACCTCAGAACAGAACTTATTTATCTTCCGCATCGAAATTCTGCCCATCAGACCGTCATACTCATCATCAAAGTTCTTCGCCTGCCAGATATCTTCCCCCTTCTGCAGTGCCGGTATATATACCTCAAGGTCGCCCTCATATCCGTCCGTATCCGGCTGGAAGCCAATCAGCGGAGATGCCGCAGCATTGTAGGACTGCAGATATTTCTTACGATGTGTCGCAGACTCCACATCCGTGTCAAGTTGTGTCGCTGCGATCTGATTTCCAAAATCCGTTCTTCTCCAGATCACACTTAATGCATAATCCTTAGAATAATCACAGACTACATTATTTTTCACCTGATAATTTCCCTTCCGGATATCATACAGCATCAGATCCGCGATCGTCTGATCCGTGTATGCCAGCATCAGAAATGTCTCTGCCTGATCCTTGCAGTTAGACGCAGCCGCCACACCGGTAGACATATTACAATTTGAAAATACAATGTGCTTTGGACGTACCACATAAGCCGAGTGCTTCTTTATTTCCTCACTGCATGGACCGTATCCGATCGTTACCAGCCAGTCTCCCTTTTTCAGTGCCGTCTCTATTTTCTTAACATTCTTATTCGTATTTTCCTGATCGTAAAGTTTGTTTTTTTCTGAGAGCCATCCCTTCTTATACCATTCATTAAATGTCTGATATACGGCACGAACACTCTTATCTTCATACCACAGGGAAGGCTTTTTGCTGTTGCGGTTCAGCGCAAGACCGAGGCAGTAATCACTGTCCGTAAAATCGGACAGGTTTCCTCCCGCCAAATTGGATTGCAGGATCACCGGATATTTCACGCTCTTTACATTTGCATTGGTAAGGATCTTTCCGACCTTTTCCAGCGTATCTGCATCGCCGGCTGATGCTTTATTTTTCAATTTATTGCTGTAAGCAATATAGATTCCTTCATAAGTCTGATTCGAATTTGGGACAGAGTAAATCTCGCGGTTAACCTCAACCTTTTTCCAGTCAAGCTTGCTAAACTGTGCCTTCAGCTTCTTTCCATCGACCGACAAAAACGAGGTCAATGGTTCAAAATAACCGGACTTCAATGTTGCTGCTGCCAGATTATCCGTTACATGGTTTGCCGGTGCCTGCAGAATATCAATCTCCGGATGCTGCTTTGCAATATTGTCAATATCCGAATCCTGTACATTTGTGAAAGCAACCTTAAAATCATACCCCTTTTTCTTTAAATAACTGTTGATCTCCTTAACGGCTTCATCCGATGGCAGATTATTATCATTCACACCCCAGATCACCGTATCGTCCGGATCAATATTTTCTTTATTCTGATCTGCTGCCGCCTCTTCCTTTGATTTCTCCGGGAACTGATATTTTCCCTTTTCCAGCTCCTTGATCGGAATCGCACAGCGTTCCATATGATCATCGCTCCAGAATAGATCCCCATAAATATAATCTCCTGCAACACCCTGCGGATGACAGTCTACAGCCGGAGACGCAATACACGTCTTCCTCGTTGTTTTTCTGTCATAACGATACCAGTCATACTTTTCCCTCTTTTTATTCCATACCACATAAAGAATGCTGTTTTCTGTTGTTACAACTCCCCGATATCCACTGTCACATTCCCTGTGCTTTTCCGTTGCAGGAGAACTGTAGATATGATAACTGTCGCCAGTCGGCAGATTCGTTGCAAGCAAATTTCCGGAATAATCCTGATCATAACACCAGTTTCCGTAAAACGTATTACTGTGATTGCCATCCTGCGGAATGATAGTGTACAGCGATACATCCGACAAAGAAAAATCGCCCCGCATCAAATGCGAATGTTTACTCATATACTTGATCCGGTTTTTATCCGTCATTTTATTATATTTCTTTGGATCAAATCCTGAATCATAGTAAGTATAGTATGCCCATACCCTTTCTGTTCCCATAGACATTGTAGAAATGGTCGGACATGCATTTTTTCCTAACATGCCATCCTCCGAAGATCCTTCCTTCAGATAAATACACTGATAGCTCCAGTCGTTCATATTGATAACATACAGACCGCTCTTCTGGTCAAAGGATCCATATTCAACATATTTTCCCTTTTTGGTATAACGGCCATACTCTATAAATCCGACCACCATATGCATGCCATCGCACAGCATCCCCTGAATGATCATTCCTGTATTTTCTTTTCCCTTGAGAGACAAAATCTTTTTCTGATTGCCACCCGTCAGATCCTGTTTCCAGATTTCCATCGGCGTATTTTCTCCCAGTGGATCCGCCGGTATGTAATAAAGTCTCTCTCCACTCGGAACAAATGCTGCGACATGGTTAAAATCAGCCTCACAGCCGGATGGTTTCATGCTGTCCATTTTATGCTCGCAGTTTGTCTTTGTACATACGATCGACTCCTTACCGCTTGCCGCATCCAGATAATACAGAGCGCCGTTATCCGAGCTGTAATACATACCACAGCTTCCGTACGCCTCACCCATAATATAAGTCGACAGCCCCCGAAAGCTGTGCTGACTTTCCGACGAATCGTTCTCTTTCCCTGTGCCGGTCTGTTTCGTGGACCGCTTTGTCTGACGATCCGGCATATTCTGCACCACAACTGCCCCCAGCAGAAATACAAGACACAGAACAACCGCTGCTATAATTCCCTTTTTCACGTTCGATCTTTTCATGAAATCCCTCCTCTGATATATTCAACGAAACATTTCATATATCAATTTATCGTAATTTCATGATAGCATGGAATCGCCGGCAAAGGGATTAAGAATTCCTTACGTTTTTGAAAGGGCTTTCCGCCGTAAAAATATTCAGAACGTTTTTGGAATGGCTTTTTGCCACAAAATATTCAGATTTATTTCGAAGGTTTTTGTAACAGATTTTCTTTTGCTTTTTCCTGATATTCTTCCGGATAATTCCACGAACTTCCATTATTTTTAAATACAAAATAAGGTTTTCCCGCAACATACTTATAATGATCCAGAGACTTTTTCTCTGCCTTTGTAAATCCACTGGTCTGCACGAGAAAGCTGCGGTTCAGAAAATGGACACCAACCCATCTTCCCTGATCCACGGAAACAAATGTCCACAAAACAGTTTTATAAGTATCCGATACATCCTTGGTGTCTGACAGCTTCTGCGGTCTGCCGGTATAGCTTACTCCGGAAAGTTCCTCGCTTTTCTTGGAACCCGGAAGCCCCACATAACAATGACCTTTTTCCATAAATATCATCTCGCCGCCCGGATAACTGAGCGTATAACAAAAGCCCTTCATTGTCAGTCCATTCGCTGCGATCAAAGCAACACAGACAACAATTACACCAATCAAAATCTTCTGCCATTTTTTCATAAAAATACCTGTCCCTTTCAATGCACCCACAAGTTCAAAACCACAAAAACAAATTTACGTGCAAAAGTCTGTTTCCACACGAACCTCATATATATATTTCATATTTAGTTTGAGTTTAACATTTCCGTCTTTTTTTAACAATCAAATATATTGCGAATTTAGTTCTTTTTATTGCGAATATCATTTTTTCTATGAATTGTATTTATGGTGCATAATTCAAAATTAGCAGTTGCTAATTTTTTCATTTCATCCTATAATTTCATAAGATTAAGTAATTACCATGCGGACATAAATATCGTTTTTCTCGATTTTTCCTTCATGGTAATAAAACAGATACTAGAAAAGAGAGGTTACGAGATGCCTGTTTTTGATTTTAACCAGGAAAAGAAAGATGCCGTAAAGGCAGAGAAGACATACGAGTTAGTATACTCCAGCGAAAGAGTGCCGGATGCTTCCCATCCGATTATGCTTTTGGACAATGGAGAGGAGAAGCTCTCACATCATGCTTCCGGTATGTTTACCGCTCCCACCAAGGGAACCGCATTTGTCTGTGACGATGAGAAGACATCACATGACATTCTTCAGATCGATGCACGTTTTGAGAAGCTGGTCAAATGGCTCGGTGAGAATCATATCATGGTGAAACTTTCCGGTGCCAGCACCGATAAGGGCTATGCCGTTTATAAAATTTACGAAACCGGCGTGGCAATGAGAGGAACGAAGCTTTCCGGCGAGAATGGATTCCTGCAGTTTATGATCGAGCGCCTTTTGCAGAGCGATGCTCCGTCCAAGGAGGTTGTTGATTTCGATCAGATCGAGGATTCGGATGATATGAAGCTGACAAGCATCCAGAGCATCACCGATTATCTGATGTGCGCAGGAAGCACACTGCCGGACAATATCCGTCTCTGGGCGAGACGTAATCTTGCCGTAGCCAAATCTACCGAGGTGACACCGGAGGAACGACGCCACGCACAGCGCGCACTTTCGATCATGTTAAATATCCAGTGGAAGAATACGGATTTCCAGCCGATCGATCCGGTCGAGGCGAGAAGAATCCTGGATGAAGAGTTGTACGGACTTGACAATGTAAAGCAGCGTATCATCGAGACGATCATTCAGATCAATCGTACTCACACACTGCCGGCATACGGTATCCTGCTGATCGGTCCTGCCGGTACCGGTAAATCCCAGATTGCCTATGCCGTGGCAAAGATCCTGAAAATGTCCTGGACGACACTGGAGATGAGTTCGATCAACGATCCGGAGCAGCTTACCGGAAGCTCCCGAATTTACGCAAATGCAAAGCCCGGTCTGATCATGGAAGCATTTGCGAATGCAGAAAGCTCCAACCTCTTGTTTATCATTAACGAGCTTGACAAGGCATCTGCCGGCAAAGGCAATGGAAATCCGGCGGACGTACTGCTGACTCTTTTGGACAATCTCGGATTTACGGACAATTACATCGAATGTAATATTCCGACAACAGGTGTTTATCCGATTGCAACCGCCAACGACAAGGATGCGATCAGCGCACCTTTAATGTCACGTTTTGCCGTGATCGAGCTGCCGGACTACAGCCTGGAAGAGAAGCGTGTGATCTTCACACGTTTTGCAATGCCAAAGGTATTAAAGAGAATCGGACTTCGCAGCGAGGAGATCATGATCACCGATGAGGCATTAGATGAAGTAATGGAGATTTTCAAGGATACCTCCGGCATCCGCGATATCGAGCAGGCGGCAGAACACATTGCTGCAAACGCACTGTACCGTATCGAGGCAGAGAAGATGGTCTGCGTCACCTATACGGCGGAAATGATCCGCGAGCTTTTGAAGTAAGTCATTATTTAAGGTAAAAAATACAGCTCAGATTTCTTACAAATCTGAGCTGTTTATTTTTCTGCAAATATTCAACAGATAATTATTTCGTCTTATCCTTCTTTAACTCGTTCATTCTCATTGCACGAACCTTCAGTGGAAGACCCCATAATGTGATGAATCCCTCTGCATCATGATGATCATACATATCACCTGTTGTGAAGGATGCCAGTGACTCACTGTAAAGAGAATATGGAGAAGTTGTTCCGTTCTTGATGATATTGCCCTTGTAGAGACGAAGCTTAACTTCACCTGTCACATACTGCTGGGTAACATCTACAAATGCAGAGATTGCTTCACGAACCGGTGTAAACCACTTTCCTTCGTATACAATGCTTGCAAGCTTGCTGCCAAGCTCCAGCTTAAGTGCGATCGTATCACGGTCAAGAACAAGCTCCTCAAGCTGCTGATGAGCCTCCATAAGAATAGTTCCACCCGGAGTCTCATATACACCACGGCTCTTCATACCAACAACACGGTTCTCAACGATATCAACAATACCGATACCATGCTTTCCACCGATCGTATTCAGCTCACGGATGATGTCAGCAACCTTCATCTTCTTGCCGTTCAGAGCGGTAGGAACACCCTTCTCAAAGGAAATAGAAAGCTCTACATCCTCATCCGGTGCCTTCTCCGGTGTAACGCCAAGAACAAGCATATGATCATAGTTTGGTGCCTGAGCAGGATCCTCAAGCTCAAGTCCCTCATGGCTGATATGCCAGATATTTCTGTCACGGCTGTAAGACTGATCTGTTCCGAACGGAAGATCAATGCCGTGTGCCTTACAATACTCAATCTCTGCCTCACGGGAATCCATACCCCATCTGTCATCACGCCATGGAGCGATTACCTTGATATCCGGAGCGAGTGCCTTGATACCAAGCTCGAAACGAATCTGATCGTTACCCTTACCGGTTGCACCGTGGCAGATTGCAACAGCATTTTCCTTACGGGCGATCTCTACAAGCTTTGCAGCGATCGTAGGTCTTGCCATAGCAGTTCCCATGAGATATTTATGTTCGTAAACAGCACCAGCCTGTACACATGGCATGATGTAGTTCTCGCAAAGATCATCAACAACATCTTCAATATAAAGCTTGGATGCTCCGGAAAGCTTTGCACGCTCCTCTAATCCATCGAGCTCCTCACCCTGTCCACAGTCGATACAGCAGCAAACAACCTCATAGCCGTATGTTTCCTTTAACCATGGAATAATGGCGGTGGTATCAAGTCCGCCGGAGTACGCTAAAATAACTTTTTCCTTCATGTGATACAGCCCTTTCTGTTATGTATATTTGATCCATTTGTTCCCGGATCATTGACTAAAAACAATATACAACAAAAAATATAGAAACGCAAGTGAAAATTTATACATTCATTATTCATAAAAATGCATAAAGATTATACAAAATGCAGAAAAAGGCTTAATATATAGTATGCTAAAGAAAAAAGATAAAAAATGGTATTGCATAAAAAATAAAACGAATGTATAATTATGCAATATCAAACAGCGTATGAAAAAAGATACTTTACGACTGCGATGAGGTGTATTAATATAGGAAGAAAGATGCTTATGCAGGTATGCCTGTATACAATGACAGATAAGAAATTTTAAAAGGCATATAAAATAAGGATAAGCAGAAAGGACGAAAAAATGATAAGAGCAGGAATTATCGGAGCAACCGGTTATGCAGGAAATGAACTGGTTCGTATTTTAATGGGACATAAAGAAGTGGAGATCAAATGGTATGGATCCCGCAGTTACATAGATAAAAAATATGCGGACGTATATCAAAATATGTTTCAGATCATAGATGCGGTCTGCATGGATGATAATATGGAAGAACTGGCATCACAGGTAGATGTGATTTTTACGGCTACGCCGCAGGGATTATGTGCGTCTCTTGTAAACGAAGAAATTTTGTCAAAGACAAAGATTATAGATTTAAGCGCGGATTTCCGTCTGAAAGACGTAAAAATATACGAGGAATGGTATAAGCTCGAACATAAATCCCCACAGTTTATTGAAGAAGCGGTGTACGGATTATGTGAAGTTAATCGGGAAGATGTGAAGAAGGCCCGTCTCGTGGCGAATCCGGGATGCTATACGACTTGTTCCATTTTGACGGCATATCCGTTGGCAAAAGAAGGGCTGATCGATATGGACACCTTGATCATCGATGCAAAATCAGGAACGTCAGGAGCGGGAAGAGGAGCAAAACTGCCGAATCTTTACTGCGAAGTGAATGAAAATATTAAAGCATACGGAGTGGCGACACACAGACATACGCCCGAAATCGAAGAACAGCTTGGATACGCAGCAGGAGAGAAAGTTGTGTTGAACTTCACACCGCATTTAGTTCCGATGAACAGAGGAATCTTAGCTACAGAATATGCATCA
>ERZ773115.2010-NODE-2010-length-17054-cov-2.880052_pt1 | contig 17054 bp, 16 predicted proteins | sample MGYA00511116_ERZ773115 | MGnify/ENA primary metagenome ERZ773115 (study PRJEB29015, sample SAMEA2737869) | human gut metagenome | biome: human gut; feature: human-associated habitat; material: faeces | place: China | collected 2012 ... | reverse complement strand
CGTCTTCGGCTGCGCGGCCTTTTGGGACGCTTTGGACTTAGGCAGTCAGGCGAGCCTTGACCAGTGCAGAGACCTTGCCGAGATCGGCGCGACCTGCAACCTTAGCCTTGACGGCTCCCATCACCTTGCCCATTGCGGCCATGCCGGAAAGACCAGACTGAGCAATAGCTTCGTCGATGATTGCCCCGATTTCCTCATCGGAAAGCTGCTTGGGGAGATATCCCGAAAGCACATCAATTTCAGCCTGCTCTTTTTGAGCGAGGTCTTCACGGCCGCCCGCACGATACTGCTGGATCGAGTCGCGGCGCTGCTTGACCATCTTGGCAATCACTTCCGTGACCTGCGCATCCGTCGCCTCGATCTTTTCATCGATTTCTCGCTGCTTCACTGCGGCAAGAAGGAGACGAATCGTGCTCAGACGGTCGGCATCATGCGCACGCATGGCGGCCTTCATATCTTCGCGGATTCTCTCTTTAATCATCACCATCCTTGAGCGATATCTAGGAGTTAAGCACCAACAGAAAACTTCTGCTGGGCGAGGAAGAAGCGATTAGTAGAGCTTCTTCGGGAGCATCATGCTGCGCAGGCGCTTGTAATGGCGCTTGACCGCGGCAGCCTTCTTGCGCTTACGTTCTGCGGTGGGCTTTTCATAGAATTCACGCGCACGGAGTTCGGTCAGCAGGCCGGACTTTTCGATGGTGCGCTTAAAGCGGCGCAGGGCGACTTCGAAGGGTTCGTTCTCTTTAACGCGGATAGTAGGCATTCGACACCTAGTTGTGATGACCCGGAAATGTATGAAAATCTTGAGCTGCGTCTGGTTCCGGGGCAAGATGCAGCCAAGTCGAAGCGCGAATTTTCTCATGTTTGGACAGGAGATTCAACGCTTTGAGGCGATTTTTTCCAGTTTTTATTTTGTTAGACGTGCCGAACCCCAATTGCACCTACCCGAACAGCTCTTAAGATGAATGGGATCGCTCTGTCGCCTCTGACCATGATTCGTCTGCCTTTTCTTTTAGGATTTTTTCTGCTCCTGACCGGTTCAGCCCCCTTTGCGGATGCAGCCTCATCGGGCCAAGAACAAGGAGACGGTGGCGTTGTCCATATTGGCATTCAAGAGACGCTTGATCCGGAATTCTTTGTCGACACCCTAGGGCCGACAATGCGGCATCTGCGCAAACGCTTTCCTCATCTCCGATTTCATGCCGAAACCTTTTCAATAGCGGAGCTGTCACAGGCCATCCAAACGAAATCCATCAGCTTTTTCATAGCCGACAGCGGATTATTCACCTTCCTAGCCTCTACAGAACATGCAGACGATTTAGCGACAAGGCAAAACCGCTTTAGTTCTGATCCGGCCAAAAGCACCGGCGCGGTGCTTTTTGTTCGTGCTGACCGCAATGACCTGCAGACGCTTAGCGATCTGCGCGGCCGCAAAATTGCCGCGCAGAATCCCAATGACTTCACCTCTTGGCTTACCTTTCAAGGCGAACTCGTTCGAGCGGGATTTGATCCTAAAAATTTTTGGGGCGCAGAACTATTCACCGAATATGAATATCCCAATGTTCTCGACAGCGTCTCGGCAGGGGAAACGGATGCAGGCCTGTTGGCAGCCTGCGCCTTGGAGGAACAAACGGCGCTGCACGGCTATCGCCTCGAGGACTTTCGTGTACTCCATGAGCAAACCAGCAATGCCCTGCGCTGCCGCCGTTCAACGGCACTGTATCCCGGTCCTGTTTTCGCCTCGCTTCCCCATGCGGACCCCGCATTGACCAAGCAGATTACTTTGGCGCTGCTCACCGAACCGCCGTCCGAAAATGGCAGCGCCTGGGGCATCAGCACTGACAACAGCGAGGCACTCAACCTCTATAAGCTTTTAAAAACAGGGCCTTACTCCTATCTCAATGACACAAATTGGTCCGCATTGTGGGCGAATTATCAAGAATGGATCTTTGCCGCATTCGGACTCCTCATGCTTTTGATCATTCACACGCTTCGAGTGGACCGCTTGGTTGAGCGGCGTACAGCAGAGCTTCAGGCCTCGATAGCTGAACGCGATGCGCTCGAGAAAGCCAATCAAGCCAATGCACAGATGCTCGCGCAAATGGAGCGTGCCGGCATCGTCGCGCAGCTCTCTTCCATGGTGGCGCACGAACTGCGTCAGCCGCTGATGTCGATTATGAATTTCGTCGGCGGCCTCAGCCTGTACATGAGAAAAACTTATCCGGCCGATCCGGTTGTTGCCCAGACCGCCGACGTTATTGTCGAAGAAGCAGAACGCGCCTCAGCGATCGTAGACCGTGTCCGCGGTTACGATAAAACAGCGCATGCTCAAAAAATACCGATTGCCGCCAAAGATCTGATTGCCTCCGCTGTCCGCGCCTTCAGCCATTCGGCTTTATCAAGCGGCGTCACCGTCCGCACGGACTGCCGTACCAATGCATGCGTTTTGGGAGATCCTCTAGAGCTCACATTGGTCATTCTCAATTTCCTCAAAAACGCCGCGGATGCCATGGCGGATGTTTCAGAGAAGGTCATTCACTTGTCTGCCCAGCAATCTGGCGGCAACATTGTTTTTAGGGTTCGTGACTATGGACCTCCGTTAACGAACGAGGTTTTCGAAACGCTCTCTCACCCGACGGTCAGTCACAAGCCTCACGGTTTAGGACTTGGACTGAGTCTCGCCAAAAGCATTGCCGAACGTCACCGCGGGCACATCGACTTTGTTCGTGCTCAGCCCAACGGCCTTATCGCCGTTCTCGAGCTGCCTTGCCTTTTAAATACCAGCCCGAGTGAGGCGGGCACAACCGTTCTCCAAGATAGCGAGCAAAGGAAAACGCACCATGAGTAACGAATTGCTCGATCCCAGACTGCCGCCGTTGGTGCGCATTGTTGACGATGACGATCGAGTGCGCCAATCCGAAGCCTTCGTTTTGCGCCTGGAAGGATTCGATGTGCGTGAGTACAGCAGTGCAGAAGACTTTCTTCACTTTGATGATGTGTCTCGTGCCGGCTGCATTGTGCTCGATATCCGCATGCCTGGCATGAATGGTCTGGAACTGCAGTCAGAACTGCTCCGAACAGGCCGATCACTGCCCATTCTTTTCCTGACGGGCCATGGTGACGTCGCCATGGCCGTTGATGCGCTAAAGCGCGGTGCCGCTGACTTCATTCAAAAACCCGTCAAAGCCGAGCGCCTAGCCGCCCTGACGCATGAGCTCGTTGCCTGGCATCAGCAATACACCCAGCGGCTTACTCAGCGTCGTCACGCCATTGAAAAACTCAAAGCACTCACCCCCAAGGAATTGGAAGTTTGCCGCTTAGCTGCTTCCGGGCTCTCGAATAAAGCGATTGCAAAAGAGCTTTGCATTGCAGAGCAAACAGTACGCATCCACCGATGGAGTGCTGCTAAAAAACTCGGCGGCAGCAGCGCCGTGGCATTCAGCCGTGCTATTGCTGCCGCAGAATCTGAGTAAAGGGACGTTTCAGATTGTGGAATTTAAGAAAGAAGAATTGCAGGTAAGTGATGATATTTCAATGGAAGTATCACAGGCAGAGACGGATATTTCAAAAGAAGCAGGGCAGGCGGAGTCTGATATGCGGCAGGCAGCGGAAGCAGGAGAAGTTGCAAAGGCAGAGATCAATGATGCCGGGAATGGCACTGGGGAGCAGAATCCGGCAGGACAGGAATTAGAAAAACTGCCGGATTATCCGTATGCCGATGAACCGGTTATGAAACCGAAGGTCACAGTGTCGGAATTAAAGAAAATGCAGCAGGATTCGGATTTTGCAGAAACCGCCTATATGCCGGAAAGCTTAAAACAGGCAGTGGATGAACAAAATGAAGATGAATTATTGCCGGAATTTATCGCAGGCAGGAAAAAGACGTTACAGGGAAGCCGGAGAGGTACAGCATATCATCGCGTGATGGAATGTATGGACTATGATACAGAACCCGAAAATACTGCTGTAAAAGCATTTTTAAAGCGGCTTGTAGAGGAAGAAAAGCTTACCAAACAGCAGGCGGACAGTATCCGTGTATCCGATATTGTTGCATTTATGAAAAATCCACTGTTTGAACGGATGAAACGGGCAAAACAGGCAGGTGTTTTTCATACGGAACAACCGTTTGTCTTTATTGATTTATCCGAACAGTCTGATAAATCAAAACAGGACGATACGAACCAACTGGATAAAAACAATGGTGGACAGTTGATCCAGGGTGTTATTGATGTATATTTTGAAGAAGATGGAGGTCTTATTCTGGTGGATTACAAAACGGATAAGGTGTCAAAAAAAGGCGGTGAAGACGAATTGCGCAGGCGGTATGCACTCCAGTTAGAATACTATGCAAAAGCGCTGTCGCAGCTGCTTCAGAAACCTGTAAAGGAAAAAATTATCTATTCATTTTCATTGGGGAAAGATATCGTGCTTGAATAATTTTAATATCATCGTGGGAAACAAAGACAAGACCGTGTTTGTTTTCCACGATTTTTTAGGAAATAAAAGCACAAGAATTAGGAAATCTTTGCAAGCTGTGTACTGTGCTTCATAATGACATCCTTCATAACAAGGATATCAGACTGGATTGATTCAAGCTGGTTTATACCCTGGGAATATCTTTCATATGTAGATACATAGCAGGACTCAATCGTGTTCAGACGTGGAACAACATTCTGTTCCAGTGTGAGGTTAATCTGCGTAAGCTGTGACTGCAAAGAATCCCTTGTTTCGGCAATTTCGGCACGGAGGGAACTTTGCAAAGAATCCCTTGTTTCAGCAATCTCAGCATGCAGGGTTTCACGTGTTTCGGCGATTTCGGCACGAAGAGAACTTTGCAAAGAATCCCTTGTTTCAGCGATTTCAGCACGAAGAGAATTCTGCAAGGAATCCCTTGTTTCAGCAATCTCAGCATGCAGGGCTTCGCGTGTTTCGGCGATTTCGGCACGGAGAGAACTTTGCAAAGAATCCCTTGTTTCAGCAATCTCAGCATGCAGGGTTTCGCGTGTTTCGGCGATTTCGGCACGGAGGGAATTCTGCAAGGAATCCCTTGTTTCGGCGATTTCGGCACGGAGGGAACTTTGCAAAGAATCCCGTGTTTCGGCGATTTCAGTACGAAGAGAATTCTGCATATTTTCCAGCATGCCAGATATTTCCCCTAATAAGTAGGTTACGGTTTTGTTGGATAACTCGTTTGACATATTTTCACCACCTTTCGTATTCTTAGTATACAGATAATAACATACTATAACGCATTTGTCTATATTTATTTGACCGTAATTTCAGATGAAATTTTTATGAAATTTTTAAAGTGTATTTTGTTTTCGGATAACAGTTGTCTTCAAAGAAGGGGTATAGTATAATAATACAAATTGTTTTAATCGCAGATAAGAAATCACTTAGGAATGGAGTTTAGTATGGAAACAGGAAAGGTCATTGAGGCTGCAATTGCTTATTTTGAAAATGATATTCGCAGAATCAGCCATTTGCTGAAAGTATATGGTTTTGCAAAGGCGATTGGAGAGAAGGAACAGCTGGATTTATTTACAATGGAATGTCTGGAAACCGCGGCAGTGCTTCATGATATCGGCATTAAAATATCAGAGGAAAAATATCAATCCAGTGCAGGAAAATATCAGGAACTGGAGGGACCACCGGTAGCTGCTGTGATTTTAAAGAAACTGGAGTTTCCGGCGCCGGTGACAGAGCGGGTGGCATATCTGATTGGACACCATCACACCTATGATAAAATAGAGGGAATGGATTATCAGATTTTAGTTGAGGCAGATTTTCTGGTAAATATCAATGAAGACGGCTTGGACAGCAGTAAGCAGGGGCTGGATTCTATCCGGAAAATCAAAGAAAATATTTTTAAAACGAAAACAGGAACTAAAATATTAGAGTCTATATATCTGAGTAAAGTAAATTAAAAGAAATGGAGAAAAAAATGGCAAATCAGGTCAATAGCAGTACATTTAAAAAGAATCAGTCACAGAAGAAAAAGAATCCGTGGATACCGCTGGTTGTTATCGTAGTTCTTGCGTTGTTAATGGTCTTGTTAAACTATTTTATGTTAGATGTAACCAATGCGGTATATCAGACACAGCAGGAAACCGTACAGACAGAATCAACTACGGCAGAGTAAAACAACAGTCAATAAAAGCAAACAAAAAGGAGAAATTTCTAAAATCAGAAATTTCTCCTTAATTTTTTACGCAATATTTTTATGCGGTAATTGTTGTTCCTGTCTTTCCGGCAAGACTTGATTTTGCCTTGTCAAGGTTTGAAATAACGGCCTTTCTTTCGGAATCAGCAGTTACGAAACGAATGGAAGCGTCAACCTTTGGAAATGTTGTCTTTGCAGGGAAATGACCGGCTTTGATATAAGTGTGTAAGTCGGAAGCAGAAACCTGTTCAAAGACTTTTTCATTTGGTGTTCCTTTTTCAATTGTAAGATTGTCGTATGCTGTCAGGAATAATAAAGTCTGTGCGTTGACCAGTTCTGCCAGTTTGGCAGCAGTGTAGTCCTTTTCAATAATGGCGCTGGCACCTTTTAAATGTGTTCCCTGCTGTAGTACAGGAATACCACCGCCGCCGGCAGCGATTACAATCTGGTCTGCATCAAGCAGTGCCTTTACGGCATCAATTTCATAAATGTCGATTGGCAGTGGAGCAGCGATAATTCTTCTGAATTTACCCGGTTCTTCTTCAACAACATGATTGCCTTTTTCTTCCTCGGCTTCGGCCTCTTCTTTTGACATAAATCTGCCAATGATTTTGGAAGGTTCGCTGAATGCCGCATCAAACGGGTCTACACGGACCTGTGTAATGATTGTAGAAACAGTTTTATAAATGCCGCGGTTTAATAATTCCTCGCGGATTGCATTCTGTAAGTCGTAACCGATATATCCCTCACTCATTGCACCGCAGACGGACATCGGGGCAACGGTTCTGTCGTCTGGATTTAAACGGGCAAATTCAGTCATTGCAGTCTGAATCATGCCGACCTGCGGACCGTTGCTGTGCGTAATGACAATCTGATATTTTTCTTCTACTAAATCTGCAATTGCAGCAGCAGCTTTTTTAACATTTTCCTGCTGTTCCGGGAAAGTTTCACCAAAAGAATTTCTTCCGAGAGCAACAACGATTCTTTTCTTATCCATATTAATCCTCATTTCTGCGCACGCTTTGTAATTCTAAGTTGTATTGCACATAACAGGCTTGTGCCAAGTGCGCAAAGTCACAAATCCTGCAAATGAATTCTGATACTTTATTATAAAATATTTGCAGGGAAAAAGCAAATATTATCAAGCATGAAAAATAAACAGCATTTTTGGCAGATGAGAAATCGCCGGGCGCAAGTAGTAACATTGAAGATATTTACCATATAATAAATACAGATAGGTGGAGGGTAAATAGCTTTGGCGGTATTTACATCGCAGATTTATGACAAAGCTGCTCGAAAGTGAGGAGTTGTATGCAGACAGGAGTTGCAATTGTAGATACAGGAATTTACCGGCATAGAGATTTTGGCAGCCGTATTACCGGTTTCGTTGATTTGGTTCATGGGAAAAACAGCGCTTATGATGATAGCGGACACGGGACACATATCGCGGGAATCATAGGCGGGGACGGGAGTGCATCCCGTGGACGGTATAAAGGAATTGCCCCGCATTCGGCACTGATAGGCGTAAAAGTTCTGGATGCACAGGGAAACGGGAAAATTTCAGATGTGGTGGAAGGACTCCGATGGATTTTAGAACAGAGAGAGCGGTATAATATCCGGGTTGTTAATATTTCGTTCGGAACGGTACCGGACCATGATGTGCAGGAAGAAAAACAGCTTAACCGGCAGGTGGAACAGCTATGGGATGCCGGAATTGTTGTGGTAGCGGCGGCAGGAAACAGCGGACCGGACAGAAATAGTATCACCGCACCGGGAAACTGTAAAAAAATTATAACCGTCGGTTCGTATGACGATACCAATTTTTCGGGTGTACGCGGAAGGAAAGTGCGGTATTATTCCGGCAGAGGACCGACGGAGGAATGTGTGATCAAGCCAGAGGTTGTTGTGACAGGATCCAATATTATTGCGTGCAGCAACCGTAAGGATGCATATGCAAAAAAAAGCGGAACATCAATGTCTGCTCCCATTGTCAGCGGAGCAGTTGCCAGACTTTTAGAGGAAAGACCGGACTATACACCGAAAGGTGTAAAAATGCGGCTGTTAAAGTGCTGTGAGACTATTGCCATTCCGGAAAATCAGCAGGGTTTCGGCGTACTGAACATAGTGAAATTTATAACGAGTGGGTAAAATAGTGTATGGTCATATGGTTTATTTGAAAAAAAACAGGATTTAATGTGATAATACTTATAATTATAAAAATGTGTTATTATAATACAGAATACATTTTTCAGGGGGAATGAGTACAAAAGAAACTGGAGGAGGAAAAATGTACGTTTGCTATTCTAGAAGCAAAAACGAAAGTCATGCAAAAGCCGTTTTGTATCACTTGGAAAATTGGGGATTTACAATGCCTGAAGAAGACGGAGAGAAAAATATTATGAGAGAGGTGACGTATGAACAGGAATGTGAAAGTATCGCAAGGCATCAGGAAGCCGTAGTAGTTTTAACACCGCAGCTGATACAGGATATAACAGCTCTTGTGGAGCTGGATATTTTAAAAAGCAGCTTTGAAAAGGGCAGAATTAAAATTGTTGTATTTTTATACGGGGTTGAATCTTCTACACTGCCGCAAAGACTTTCGTGGCTTGGAAAGGCACAGCTTGTGCGGGTTACGGGAATGGAATCGGTATTTGAGGGAATGTGCCATGCAGTGGCAGTGCGGATTGAGGAGGAGCTGTTTAAACAGGGTGATTTTAACAGCTGTAAGAAGAAATTTTATGCGTTTTTGGCACGGGATGCGTATTTAAAACGCATTTTTCGTGAGTATACAAGTCTGGAAGCGTATGCCGCAGGAACAAAGATTGTGCTTATTTATGCAATGTACTGTTATATTGAAATGAGGTACACAACAAGGATAACGGAGCCGTTTTACGGCAATTGTATCCGTAAACTGTATGAAAATGTAGATTATTATACACAGTGGGGAACATTGCAGTTAAGAATTGCGGAACGCAGTCTGTTTTTAAGCATTTGTCATATGAAAGAAATACCGGAAGAAAAAGCAGTTTAGATTTATGCGCAGGGAAAGAAGATAGGGGAAATAAATAGAACTTGACAAAAGAGTTAGACAGGGCTAACATTATGAAAGAAGTTAGCATTGTCTAACTCTTTTTATGTTACGATAAATGAACATAGTCGGTGAGGAGAAATTTATGTTTTTAGAGATTGAACAATTACGGAAAAGTTATGGAACGGGTGAAAACAAAGTGGAGGTTTTAAAAGGGATACAGCTTGGTGTGGAGAAAGGGAAAATCTGCGTACTGCTGGGACCTTCCGGTTCGGGAAAATCTACACTGCTTAATATCGTAGGAGGCATTGATACGGCAGATTCCGGCAGTGTTACCGTAGCAGGCGAGGTTATGCAGAGCATGAACGACAGGCAGCTGACAGAATACAGAAGAAAGCATTTAGGCTATGTATTTCAGGCATATAATCTTATCGGAAATCTGACGGTACGTGAGAATATCGAAGTCGGCGCATATTTAAGCAGCCGGCCGTTAGATATTGATGAACTGCTTGATGTGCTGGGACTGACAGAACATCAGAACAAAATTCCGAGCCAGTTGTCCGGCGGTCAGCAGCAGCGGACGGCAATCGGCAGGGCAATCGTGAAAAATCCGGATATTCTGCTCTGCGACGAGCCGACCGGCGCCCTCGATTATCATACCTCAAAGGATATTCTAGCACTGATTGAGCGGGTCAATCAGAAATACGGCAATACAATTGTCATAGTCACCCACAATGACGCGATTAAAAATATGGCAGACCAGATTGTAAAGCTCAAAGACGGTCAGATTCAGGATGTTGAAATGAATGCCGCTAAAGTACCGGCGGAGCAGTTAGAGTGGTAAAACGGGGAGGTAAACAGCATGAAAAATCCATTGCGAAAGCGTTTTTTTAGGGAATTAAAGCAGGATTTCGGAAAATATGCCGTGATATTTTTGTTTATAACACTGACAATCGGGTTTATTTCAGGTTTTCTGGTCGCTGATAACAGCATGACCCATGCATACGATGAAAGCTTTGAAAAATACAATATTGAAGACGGCAATTTTGAATTGGAACAAAAGGCAGATGCGGTGCTGCTTAAAAAAGTAGAATCAGAAAATGATGTGGTGCTGTATGAGAACTTTTATAAGGAAGTACCAAAAGCCATCTCAAATGCGACACTGCGTATTTTCGGCGAGAGAAATGATATAAACCTGGTGTGTGTCATGGAAGGCAGAGCACCGCAGAAGGATGGAGAGATTGCACTCGACCGCCTGTTTGCCGAAAACAGGGAATTAAAAATCGGGGATTCGGTTGTTCTTGGCGGAGAGAAGCTTGAGATTGTAGGAACAGTGGCACTGTCCGATTATAGCGCGCAGTTTCAGAACAATTCGGATATGATGTTTGATGCAACAAACTTTGGTGTTGCCATTGTAACGAAAGGTCAGTATGACAAACTGGATGCGGGAACGGAGCATTTCATATATTCATGGAAAAATAATAAGACGGATTTGACGGATTCACAGCAGCGTGATTTGTCCGATGACATTTTAAAACAGCTCGTTTCCCTGCGGGCGGGCATTACCAATATTACACCGGCAGTAGAAAATCAGGCCATTCATTTTACGGGTGATGATATGGGCAGTGATAAGAGCATGATCCAGGTACTTTTATATGTCATCATGGTTATTCTGGCATTTATTTTCAGTGTAACGATTGCAAGCATTATTGAAAAGGAAGCTTCTGAAATCGGTACAATGAGGGCGCTTGGCTTTACCAGAGGTGAACTGCTGCGTCACTATATTACACTTCCGGTTACGGTAACACTGATTTCCTGTGTGCTGGGAAATATATTGGGATATACAGTATTTAAAGATGTCATGGCAGGAATGTATTATCACAGTTACAGTCTTCCGACATATATTACATTGTGGAATCCTTATGCATTTGTGATTACAACGGTTGTGCCGTGCATGATTATGATTGTGGTCAATACAATTGTATTGTATACAAAGTTAAAATTATCACCGCTTAAATTCCTGCGCCACGATTTAAACCACTGGCGTGAGAAAAAGGCAGTGCGCCTGCCAAAGGTTTCTTTTATGGCAAGATTCCGGATGCGTATCCTGATTCAGAACAAGGTAAATTATCTTGTGATGTTTTTAGGCGTAACATTTGCAAGTCTGCTCATTTTCTTCGGACTTTTGATGACACCGCTTTTAGACCACTACGGTATGCTGGTAGAGGAAAATATGATCAGCGATTACCAGTACGTGTTAAAAATGCCGGTGCAGACGAAAAATGAAGCTGCGGAAAAGTATGCGGTCAAGTCACTGATACTGGATAAAACCGACAGAAAATTAAAGGAAGAAATCAATGTCTACGGCATCCGTGAAGATTCAGATTACATTACAGGCATTGAGTTACACAAAAACGGCAACGGGGTCTATGCTTCTGAGGGTATTTTAGAAAAATATAAACTTTCAGTCGGCGATATGCTTGCGCTAAAAGACGAGTACAGCGATGACACCTATGAATTTGAAATCCTTGGCACGTATCCTTATCCGGCATCCTTTACGTTATTTATAAGCAACAGCCGGTTTGAAGAACTGTTTGACAAGGAAGAAGGCTATTTTAACGGATATTTCAGCAATGAAGAACTGACCGATTTGGACAGTAAGGCAGTAGCGGCAACGATTACATATGATGATATGACAAAGGTTGTGCGACAGTTAAAGGATTCCATGGGACAGATGTTCCCGCTGATAACAGTATTTTCCGTATTTATGGCAGTCCTGATTTTCTATCTGCTGTCAAAAATTGTGGTGGAAAAAAATGCAACGGCAATTTCCATGCTGCGTATTTTAGGGTATAATAAATCAGAAACCGCAAAGCTGTATATGATGTCTACCACGATTGCAGCCGTGATTTCTGTATTGTTAAGCCTTGGCATTGCGGCTGTTGTGATGCGGGTGCTTTACGACTATTTTATGCAGGAACTGGCAGGCTGGCTTACCTACTACGTGGACCCGGCAAATTATGTGTGGGCAGTTGTACTGGGAATGGCATCATACGGTGTTTCAGCGGCATTACAGTATCGTAAAATAGGAAAAGTAGGCTTAGAAGCAGCACTCAAGAGGGCAGATTTATAAAAACGACATTACAGTGCTTAATTTGTTAAGAAAAATTTAAGAAGAATCAAAACTCCTTTCTAAGATTTCCTTCCTATACTACATGCATGCTTAGAAAAGGAGGAAGCAATGGAAGCTAATATATTAGTTGTTGAAGATGAAAAAGGAATACGGGATGCCATAACGATTTACTTAAAAAATCAGGGGTATTATGTTTATGAAGCCGAAAACGGCGTACAGGGACTTGAAATGGTAGAAAATCACACCATTCATCTGGCAATCGTAGATATTATGATGCCGGTTATGGATGGAATTACCATGACGATGAAGCTGCGTGAAAAATATGATTTCCCGTTGATATTTTTAAGTGCCAAATCAGAAGACATTGATAAAATCACAGGGTTAAATATCGGTGCAGACGATTATATCACAAAGCCCTTTGGCTCAATGGAACTGCTCGCAAGGGTCCATTCCAATCTGCGTCGGTATGAACAGATTTTGCAGTTAAAAAAAGCAGCATCCGCGTCCCAAAAAGAAACAGAAGAAGCGCATACGCTGACAGCAGGCGGACTGGAACTGGATTTGTATACAAAACAGCTGACGGTGGACGGAAAAAATGTAAAGCTGACACCAAAAGAATACGCGATTTTGGAGCTTTTAATGCGTTCACCGGGCAGGGTTTATTCGGCAGAACAGATTTATGAAAATGTCTGGAAAGAGGAAGCTATAAACACTGAAACCATCATGGTACATGTCCGAAAGCTGCGTGAAAAAATTGAAGTCAATCCCAGAAATCCACGGTATCTGAAAGTGGTGTGGGGTATCGGTTACAAAATTGAAAAATAAAAAACGTTTGCAGGAAGGAGAACGTTTATGGAAAAGAAGAAAAAAAGAGGATTTGTGCTGGGACTTGTGGTACTTTTAAGTATCATTTCAGCCGGCATGATTTTACTGTGTGGAAATGTAAAAAAGGAAACCAAAGATTCGCAGACCGTAGAGGTCAGTGCTGTCAGCAGAGAGCTGCTTTTTTTTATGCTGGACCGGGCAAGGGCAGTCAATAAGGATTATACCGTATTGTCTTTAGGGGAGGATATTCCTTACAGTGTGCGTTCGGAACTTGAATACGTGATGGAAGATAAGCTGCTGACGGCAAGGGAAAATTTACTGAATTCGCCCAATTTTGCATACCGGATTACCAATACGGCAACCGGGGAAAAATCAGAAGGCGGAAATACATCACTTTTTGAAAAGAACCATCAGCTTTACAGTACATTTACGTATGATGCTGACGGCACAGTAACAAGTACAGGCGATTATATATCAACGGATTTTTTATACATGAGTGCGTACCAGCTGTTAAAAAGCGATATTTATATTGTAACGAGCAATGCGCAGGAAACGTATGGAATATACGGAAACAGTATTCCAAAATCCCAGTTACAGGTTCGCATACCGCAGAATTTAAAGGTGGAATTTGCGATTCCTGATAAGCTTACAGAAAGTGACGATATTATTTACAGAAACCGGAGCATAGGTGCACATCAGGGTATAATGGAGGAATTTTTACTCATTACGGGCGGTGTCATGGTATTTTTTATCGGTTTATATATGGTGTTTTATCCGATAAGTGTTGTACAGGAAGTCAATCCGTTTGCGTTTATGCGAAAAATAAAAGCGGAAGTCAAATGGATATTTTTAGGAACTGCCGTTGTGATTGCATATGTAGGCATTACCGTTTTGTCAATGTATGGCATCACCGGAGATTTGCAGAAGGAATTTATCCGGATGGGAATTCCGTATGCGGAAAAAGTGCTTACTGCAATGCAGTTTGCTGCCTATATGCTGACCGGACTGTTTACTGCCATGGGTATTTTTGAAATCAAATATATGCTGACATCAGGTTTTTGCCGGTATTGGAAAGAAGATTCCCTGATCGGAAGCATTTGCAGAAGCATAAAAAGGCACATTGGCAGACTCTCAGAAGTGGATTTAAGTGACAGGCTGGATAGTACGCTTGGCAAATACGTGCTGATACAGACAGTCGTTACCGGACTGATTGCGTGTTTCTGGAGTTTTGGCATCGTGCTTGCACTTATTTACGGTGTTGTTCTGTTTCTCTATATCAGAAAGAAGCTTAAAAAAGTACAGATGGATTATCAGGTATTGTTAAAGGAAGCACACCGGCTGGCAGATGGCAGATTTGATGAAGAACTCACACAGGACGTCGGTATTTTTAATGCGTTGGGCGACGAATTAAAAAATGTCCGTATCGGCTTTGAAAAAGCGGTCAGTGAGGAAATAAAATCGCAGAATATGAAGACGGAGCTGATAAGCAATGTTTCGCACGATTTAAAAACACCGCTGACCGGTATTAAAAACTATGCGGAGCTGCTGGGACAGGACAATGTAAGCGGGCAGGATAAGCAGGTGTATCTGGAAAATTTACAGCATTATATTGACCGGTTAAACAATCTGATTGAGGATTTGTTTGAAGTCAGCAAGGTCAACAGCGGTAATATTGAGTTAAATCCCGTGGAACTGAATGTCGTTGCACTGATACAACAGGCACAGGCGGAAACGGAGGATTTGTTAAAACAGAAAAATCTGACGGTAATTCTTGATGCACCGGAAAACGGTATTGTGCAGGCATTAGACGGTGATAAGACGTACCGTATTTTTGAAAATCTGTTTACCAATATTGCAAAGTACGCACTGCCCGGCACGCGGGTTTATGTGAGTGCCACGGCACAGCCGGATTATACGGAAATTGCATTTAAAAATATTTCAGAAGCACAGATGAATTTTACACCGGAAGAAATCGTGGAGCGTTTTGTGCGCGGGGACAAATCCCGTCACGAAAGCGGAAGCGGCATTGGACTGGCGATTGTGAAAAGCTTCACAGAGGTACAGAACGGAACATTTTCGATTGAGATTGACGGAGATTTATTTAAGGCGGTTGTGCGGTTCAAAGTAAATTGAACTTGCAGAAACGTTGGTATGATTTGCCGGCAGAATGGAGGAGGGTATGAGTATTGATGTTTTAATAGGAATTTTGATTCCGTTTGTGGGGACGGCACTGGGAGCAGCGTGTGTATTTTTCTTAAAAAATCAGATACCGGCGCTGGTGCAGAAAGGGCTGCTGGGTTTTGCTTCCGGCGTTATGGTGGCGGCATCCATGTGGTCACTTTTAATTCCTGCGATTGAAATGAGTGAGGATATGGGGAGAATGGCATTTGTTCCGGGGGCAGTGGGAATTGCCGTCGGCATGGCATTTTTACTGCTTATGGACAGACTGGTGCCGCACCTGCATTTAGGAGCGGAAAAGTCGGAAGGGCTGCCTGTCCATTTAAAAAAAACAACGATGCTTGTCCTTGCGGTAACGCTTCATAACATTCCGGAAGGGATGGCGGTCGGAGTGACGTTTGCGGGAGTAATGACAGAAAATTCGGTAATCTCTCTTGCCGGCGCGCTGGCGCTTTCGATTGGGATTGCAATTCAAAACTTTCCGGAAGGGGCAATTATATCCATGCCTCTGCAAAGTCATGGATTGTCAAAAGGAAAGGCATTTTTATACGGGGCAATGTCCGGCATTGTAGAACCGATTGCGGCGGTGATCACCATTTTTCTGACCGGAATCGCCGTGCCTCTCCTTCCTTATCTTTTGTCTTTTGCGGCAGGAGCCATGATCTATGTCGTTGTAGAAGAACTCATTCCCGAATCTCAGGCCGGAGAACATTCCAATATCGGAACGATCGGAGTGGCGGCAGGCTTTGTTCTGATGATGATACTTGATGTGGCGCTTGGATAAGCGAAAACTTAAGGAAGTTGGGTTAAAGGCTTGATCTGATAACCCATTTCTTTCCATTTTGTCAGTAATTCATCTAAGATGTCGGCGTTTGTTTTTGATGTGCTGTGGAGCAGGACGATCGCGCCTGGGTGGATGCGTTTGAGCAGTTTATCAAACGCTTCTGCTTTTGTAGGCTGATCTGTATCGTACCAGTCGACATAGGCAAGACTCCAGAAAAAAGTTTTGTATCCGAGATCTTGAGCCATTTTTAAGTTTTCTTTGCTGTATTTTCCTTGCGGAGGACGATAGAAACGAACCATATCTTTTCCGGTGGTTTCTTTATATATTTTCTCTACATCCGTTAATTCTTTTTGAAATGATTCAAGAGTTGACATTTGCGACATATCAGGATGATGCCATGTATGGTTTCCTACGATGTGTCCGTCCTTGCACATCCTCTTGACGAGTTCGGGATTTGACTCGATATATGTTCCGACAACGAAAAAAGCAGCGGATACGTCATGCTTTTTTAATACGTCTAAAATTTTTTCTGTGTTTCCGTTTTCGTATCCTGCATCAAATGTAAGATAGAGTATTTTTTCATCTGTATCTTGCATATAATAAGCGTCATACTGTGCAAGTTCATCTGTGGAAGCATTAGCTGTCGGCGGTGTGTTTTCTTCATGAAAACTTAATCCCCAGTTTCCTTCGGCAGCGGCAGAGGTGAGGCTTCCGGCTCCGGCTCCGATCACATAGGATGAGAGAAAAAGAGCGGGAAGTAAGAAAAAAGTTTTTTTAGATATGTTTGAAAACATAGTAGATAAACCTCTTAAGTTTTGTCATATTTATATGAAAAGGCAGGGAAAAGTATGAACAAAACAGAGGTAGACATTTCGAGAAAAGGGGAGTAAAATAAGGCAAATATTATTGTGCGAGGTGATGAGAATGAAAATTTTTGTATATA
>ERZ773115.2008-NODE-2008-length-17060-cov-3.326375_pt1 | contig 17060 bp, 18 predicted proteins | sample MGYA00511116_ERZ773115 | MGnify/ENA primary metagenome ERZ773115 (study PRJEB29015, sample SAMEA2737869) | human gut metagenome | biome: human gut; feature: human-associated habitat; material: faeces | place: China | collected 2012 ... | reverse complement strand
CCGGCCACATGGAAACCGGCCTTGCGGGCCATGTCCAAGGTGTTTTCCAGCACCTCGATGTGGGTGCTCTTTTCCCGCACCACGCCCTTCTTGCCAACCTTCTCCCGGCCTGCCTCAAACTGGGGCTTAATCAGCGCCACCACCTGGCCGTTATCGCTTAAAAGCTCCCGCACCGGAAGCAGTACCTTCGTCAGAGAGATAAAGGCCACGTCGATGGAGGCAAACTGGGGACGCTCATCGATCTGATCAGGAGTCAGGTAACGGATATTGGTTTTCTCCATGCAGACCACACGCGGATCATTGCGAAGTTTCCACGCCAGCTGTCCATGTCCTACATCGACCGAAAACACCTTGACCGCGCCATTCTGCAGCATACAGTCGGTAAATCCGCCTGTGGACGCGCCGACATCCATACAGACCTTTCGATCCAGCGTCACTCCGAAATGCGTCATCGCCTTCTCCAGTTTCAGACCTCCGCGGCTCACATATTTTAAGGTAGATCCACGTACCTCGATCTTCGCATTTTCATCGAAGGTCGTACCCGCCTTGTCTTCTTTCTGATCTTCTACATATACAATCCCGGACATGATGATCGCTTTCGCCTTCTCACGGGATTCTGCCAGACCTCTCTTGACGAGAAGTACATCTAACCGTTCTTTCATTCTATGTTCTTCCTTCCGCTGCTGCCACTCTTTTGTTTCCCATCATGCTTCCGCGTCAGTCTCCAGCACACCTTCACGTTTCAGCTGCGCCAGAATCGAATCACTGTCAATTCCCAGCTCATTCCGGAGCACCGACACATTTCCGTGTTCGACGTAGGCATCCGGCAGCGCTATATTAACTACCTTGATCTGCGGATAATGCTTCTGTACATAATCCGTCACCCGCTCGCCGTAACCGCCGCGCAGGACATTTTCCTCCAGTGTCACGATCGTATGGTGCGTTCCTGCCAGATGGTCGATCACGTCGGTATCCATCGGTTTTACAAACCGCCCGTTGACCAGCGTACACGGCTGCCCGGCACTCTTTAATTTCTCCCGGATATGCTCTGCCGTGCTGACCATGCTTCCGACTGCCAGAAGCGCCGTCCCTCTCTCCTCATACAACATCTCGCTGACGCCATACTCGACCGGTGCCAGAAATTCCTTCAAGCCCCGGTAGGCCTCGCCCCTCGGATAACGGATCGCAATCGGTCCATCGTAGGAGATGGCAAACTGCAGCATCTTTTCCAGTTCCCAGCGGTTCTTCGGCGCCATCACGCTCATATTCGGCACAGAGGAGAGAAATGTCAAATCAAAAATACCCTGATGCGTCTCCCCATCGCTTCCGACCAGTCCCGCGCGATCCACGCAGAACACAACCGGAAGATTCTGGATACAGACATCGTGAATGACCTGATCATATGCCCTCTGTAAAAAGGACGAATACACCGCCACCACCGGTTTCAGACCGGCTGCCGCCATACCCGCCGCCGAGGTAACCGCGTGTTCCTCCGCGATTCCCACATCGAAAAAGCGGCCCGGATATTCTTTCGAGAACCGTTTGAGCCCCGTTCCATCCGGCATCGCCGCCGTCACCGCCACGATCTTCGGATTTTCCGCTGCCAGACGGCAGATTTCTCTGGAAAATACATCTGTATAGCCCGGATGTTCCTTTTTCCGGAGCGGTTTTCCCGTTTCAATATCAAATGGTTCAACTCCGTGAAATGCCGACGGATTCTTCTCCGCCGGACGGTATCCCTTGCCCTTTTTCGTAATCACATGGATCAGCACCGCGCGGTTGATCTTTTTCGCCTCGCTGAAAATACGGATCAACCCCTTAATATCATGTCCATCCACCGGTCCCAGATACGTGATTCCCATATTTTCAAACCACATGCCCGGAATCAGAAGCTGCTTGATGCTGTTCTTTGTCCGGAGCAGCGTGCCGACCAGATCCGAACCGATCATCGGGATCCGCGATAACGTGCCCGCCACATTCTTCTTCAACAGATTGTATCCCTCATCTGCACGAAGATTATTCAGATACCGCGACATACCGCCGACATTTTCCGAAATGGACATATTATTATCATTTAAAACAATAATAAAATTCGTCTTGAGCCGTCCCGCATTGTTGAGCGCCTCATACGCCATGCCGCCGGTCAGCGCGCCGTCCCCGATGACGGAAACGATCGAATAATCCTCGCCCAGCAGATCGCGCCCCTGCGCCATCCCCAGCCCCGCCGAGATCGAAGTTGAACTGTGTCCCGTGTCGAACGCATCGTACGGGCTCTCTTTTCGCTTCGGGAACCCGCTCATCCCGCCGAACTGGCGCAGATCGTCGAATCCGGCCTTTCTTCCGCTTAAAAGCTTGTGCGTGTAAGCCTGATGTCCCACATCCCAGACGATCTTGTCCTTCGGCAGATCGAACGCCAGATGCAGCGCTATCGTAAGCTCCACAACGCCAAGGTTTGAGGCGAGATGACCTCCGGTCTTACTTATCTTTTCGATCAGGAACTGGCGGATCTCTCTCGCGAGCTCCGGATACTGGTCTTCCTTCAGTTTTTTGATGTCCGAAGACTGTTTTATATGATCAAGCAGCATGTTTCCAGACTACTCCCTTACATATTTTTCTTCCTTAGTTTTTCCTGTTTACGAGCATTTCAATAATGTCATACAGAAATTCATTCTTTCCCGGCAGACCGGCAAGTCTTCCCGCTGCCCGGTCGGAAATCTCTTTGACATCCTGTTTTGCCTTCTCAAGACCTTCCAGCGTCACATATGTGGTCTTCTGATTCTTCTCATCGCTTAAAACAGGCTTTCCAAGCTCTTCCTGGGTGCTCGTCACATCGAGGATGTCATCCTGGATCTGGAATGCAAGTCCAACCTCGGACGCCATTGTCTCGACTTCCCGGATCTCCTCATCGGATGCACCGGCAAGGACTGCGCCGATCATCATGGAGGCCTCTAAAAGAGCTCCTGTCTTTAAGCGGTAGATAAAGTCAAGTTTCTCCCTCGGGACCGCCTTTCCGGTCAGCTCCACATCGACGGTCTGTCCACCGATCATACCGTAGATCCCGGTCTTCTCCGCAAGGATCCCGATCGCACGTCCGACCTTCGCAGGGTCCGCTCCCATCGTGAATGCCTTTGAAGCCACCTCAAACGCGTAGATCATCAGTGCATCGCCCGCGAGGACCGCCATATCATATCCGTACGCTTTCCAGGTCGTCAGCTTTCCGCGGCGGTACTCGTCATTGTCCATACACGGAAGATCATCGTGGATCAGTGAGGACGTGTGGATCATCTCCATCGCCGCCATGAACGGCCCGATCTCCGGTCCGTTCCCTCCGAATAAACGGTATACTTCCCGCATCAGCAGCGGTCTCAAACGCTTTCCGCCCGCCTTCACGCTGTAATTCATCGCCTCAAAGATCGTCTTCTGGTGCCCGGTCTCCTCCGGAAGATAAGAATATACGACTGCCTCGGTCTCTGCGACCGCCTGTCTGAACTTTTCCTTAAAACTGTCCGTCATCTTTCGTTCCCTCCGCCTGATCTCCGCTCAAAACAAGGATCCTCTTCTCGATCATTTCGATCTTTTCATTGCAGCTCTTTACGAGCTTCATACCTTCTTCATAGTCCGCAAAAGCTTCTTCCAGGGATCCGTCTCCCTTTTCCAGCCTTCCGATGATCTTATCGATCGCCGCAAACGTCTCCTCTACATTCATCTTTTTTCTTGTCTCGTCATCCATAGTCTTTCCTCACTGCGACAGTTTTTCCTGTCCTGATGTCCTGATGTCATAGTTTTCCACGTTGTTCACGGTCGCTCCGATCCGTCCGTCCTTCACACGGACTGTGATCCGGCTTCCAGGTACTGCCTGTTCCACGGTCTCCAGACGCTTTCCGTCTCCGTCCGTGATAAATCCAAAACCATCGCTGATCTTCTTTAACGGGGAAAGTCCCCAGAGTCTGGCACTCTTCACCGCAAGATTTCTCTTGTCCGCGGCAAGTCGGTCCTTCATCTCTCTCTGAAGCAGCGTCTCAGCATTCTGAAGATCTCTTCTTGCCTCCTGCTGCCTCTGCGCGATCAGCCGGAGCAATGTATCCTCCGCATCTGCCAACCGCTTTTTCTTCTCATTTAACTGGCTCTTCGGATCATAAAACCGAAGCGTCAGCATATCCTGCCTCAGCCTGTTCTTCGTCCGGTCCAGACATGTCGCCATCTCCTTCATCAGACGCTGCTTTCTCGCGTTCAGATCCATCTGGAACTGGAAATAGTCAAACACCGCAAGCTCAGCCGCCGCCGATGGTGTCGGCGCCCGAAGATCCGCCGCATAGTCCGCGATCGTCACATCCGTCTCGTGACCGACCGCCGAGATCACAGGCGTATTGCACGCAAAGATCGCTCTCGCGACCTCCTCCTCGTTAAACGCCCACAGATCCTCGATCGAACCGCCGCCGCGCCCGACGATCAGGACGTCCAGTCCCATCGCATCGAGCGTCCGGATCCCCTTCACGATACTGTCCTTCGCCCCGTCTCCCTGAACCAGAGCCGGGTATAAGATCAGCTGGACATACGGATTTCTCCGGTGTGCGATGTTCATGATATCACGGATCGCCGCCCCCGTCGGAGCCGTCACGATCCCGACCGTCTTCGCAAACCGCGGGATCGACCGCTTATACTGCGGGTCGAACATTCCCATCTCTTCCAGCTCTTTCAGGAGCTTTTCAAACCGCAGATAAAGATCCCCGCGGCCGGAAAGCTCGATCTCCGAAGCATAAAACTGATATTTTCCATCCCGCTCGTAGACATCCACGGTCCCCTTCACGACCACCTGCTGCCCCTCCGTGAGCTTAAACTTAAGCCCGCGCCGCTGGCTTGCGAACATGACAGCCTGAAGTGTTCCGCCTCCGTCTTTCAGCGTGAAATAGATATGTCCGGAACTGTGATACTTACAGTTGGAAACTTCCCCCTTCACCGACAGGCGGCGAAGAAGGAAGTCCTGTGCAAACATATTTTTGATGTATGAATTTACCTGTGTAACAGAGTAAACACCTGCCATCGTTTAATTGCCTTTCTGGATCAGTTTTGCAAGGATACCGTTTACAAACGCCGGAGCTTCATCTCCGCCGAATTTCTTTGCGAGTTCAACTGCTTCGTTGATGGCAACCTTCTCCGGGATCTCCTCGTCATATTTCATCTCAAACACAGCAAGACGCAGGATCGTAAGCTCGACTTTACCCATACGTCTTGTTCTCCAGCCTTCCGCGATCTCGTTGATCTTCTCATCGATCTCCGGGATCAGCTCCATGATCTTCTCGACGCGTTTTTCGAGGTATGCGCGATCCTCTTCTTTCTCAAACGGATCATGAAGGATCTCATCTTTTCCGTCTTCGCCGGTCACATCCTCCTTCGGCGCTTCAAAATATCTCTCTAACTGCTCTTCCTTCTCCTCTGCCGGGTAAAAATCCTGGCAGAACAGCATTTTAAAACAATGTTCTCTGGCTTCCCTTCTGGTCACTTTTCTACCTCCGTTTATCTGAACGGACCGACGGTCTTTTCCGACAGTCCGTGCTGCTCTGATTGTCATTCTCTCTGAACTGCTCTTTTTGCCGCCATGTATCCCGAAAAACTGCCTTTTGCAGCTTCTGCAGATGTGAGCGCAGAACAGAGTACTCCTAATTTAGGATTATACATGAAAATGTATACTTTCACAAGTCCTTATGTGAGAGATGTTTTTTTTATCCTTATAATATGGTATACTCTTTCTGATCCCTTCAGAATTCCAAATTCCCCTCAGAAAGGAAAATAATACAATGGACAAAGTAAAATGTCTGCCGTTCATCATCCTGTGCATGCTATTATCAGGATGCGGCGCTGAGAAAAACACGATTTCAACAGAGACTCCCACAGAAACAGCGATACAAACTTCTGAAATCGAATTAAAAACAGAGACGGAAGACAGTTCTAAAAATGCTACAGAAACAACGGCAGAAAGCAGCTCTGAATCTGAGACAAAATACATTACCATCGACCTGTCCACAGTCAAGGAGACACATCCCACCAGTGATGCCGCCGCTCCTTTTGATTTAAAGATCGTATCCGAAGAAGAAAACGGTATCGATTTTGCAAACGAATGGTACGACAGTAAAGGATTATCCCTCCCCATGACCGGCACCGACTGGAACAGCTTTTATGATGACAACTACCAGTACCTCTGGTCCGGCGAAGATCTTTATATTTTTGAGAACGGTACCGGAAACTGCCTGTATGTCTTAACCTATCCCACCGACAAATGGTACATCAACGGAAATAACGCCTGTCTAAGGGACGGAATCTTCTATGGAGCCAGCGTGACAAACGGCTATGCCCAGCCGGATACCTGTTTCATGTTCGCCTATGATCTGGAAGATAATAAACTCCTCTGGCGAAGCGCTGACCAGACTTATAACTCCATGAACTTTATCGTAAAAGACAATGTCATCCTCTGCGGATACGGCTTCACCTCCGAGGACGACTACCTCTATCAGCTTGATCTTCACACCGGCGAAATCCTCTCCAGCCTGAAACTAAAAAAACAGCCTGATCTCCTCGTGTATCAAGATCATATGCTTTACGTCCATACCTACAGCTATAACTACACCATCGAAATAGAATAAGTTTGCCAAAAAGGGCAGGATCCCCAGTCTCCCGGGAATCCTGCCCTCACGCAGTCACAATCTTTACTTTTCTTCCAGGCTGACTCCGGCAATCTTAATATTCACATCAAGTACCATAAGTCCCGTCATGTTCTCGATCGCGTTCTTAACCTTCTCCTGCACCTTCTCGCAGACGTCCGGAATACTATATCCATATTTCAGATTCAGAGCCATATTTACGCTTACATGCTCCTCCGTAACTTCCACCTTAACGCCTTTGGAAAGGTTCTTCATTCCAAGCTTTCCAACCAGCTCGTTCGTAATATTTCCCGCCATGGAGTCCACGCCGTCAACTTCAGTTGCTGCCAGGCCGGCAATAATTGCCACGACTTCATCCGCAATCCGGACTTCTCCAATTTTGTCCTTCTCATAAACCTTATGACTGCTTCTCTCTGTTTCCGCTGCCACAACAATTACCTCCTGTATATCAAAGATACAGTTATTATACCATTTTCTCCTCTCTTTGCATAGTTCTTTTTCTCATCCTCTGCCATGTTCCCATCACTCCTCCGCATCCAGCAGCGTGATCACGATCCCGTCCGCCCCGATCTCCGTCTTTCTCTTCACGATATCCTCGATCTGCGCCCGCTCCTGGTCCGTGAGCGATGCCGCATTCACAACGACGTCCGCCTTCCCGTCCGTAATGCTGACCACCGGGTCCACAAAGCCCTTCGCCTTGAGAAGTGTCTCCGCCGCATTCTCCTTCTCCGAAACCTCCGTCAGACCGATCAGGTTCTGGATCGCCGTCTGCTTCTCCTCCTCCGAAATCTGGTCACTGTTGATGATCTGCATCAACGTCTCCTTGTTCTTCGCCCGGATCTGCTCCCTTCCAAGCTGAACCCCCGCTATGTACTCAGAGATCCCCGTTCCGCCTGTGAGCACCGCCTCGCCCGGATTCTGGATCCCCGCTGCCGCGGTCTCCTCCCCTGCAGCCTCAGATCCAGAAACCTCCGCACTCTCCGGCACCGCAGCCACCTCATTTCCATCCGGAATCTTCTCCTCGCCGTCTCCGTCCAGACTTGCGATCTCCGTGAGACTTCCATCATCCACTCCGCTCTTCGCCTGATTCTCCGCCAGAATGTCCGAATCGGAAATGTCCATCATCCCCGCCTCGTACACTTCTGCCCCCGCCACTTCCTTCTTCGACGAGTAATTCAGGTATCCCGCCGCCGCGATCATGACTGCCAGTGTCGTGATAATGATCTGATTCCTTCTGAAGATCCGTTTCATCGCAAAACTCCTTCTTTCCCATACTTTCATACTTCCATTCTATGATTCCACGCCAAAAATATGCAGTCCCGGCAGAATACCGATCTATTTTCCCGGCACCATGCACTCATTCCGGACATCCGAAAGTTCCACAGCCGGATCCCGCCCCGGAGAATTTCTTCTCAGGATTCCCCTGCCGCCCGCTTCATCACCTTGATCTTGTTTGCCGGAAGCCCGAGGAGCGCCTCCATGGCCTCCGTGATCTCCGCCCGGATCACCGCGCTTCCTCCCCCGTCCGCGCTGATGATGATCCCTGAGAGTTCCGGCTTCACCTCCTTTTCCATCACCGGAGACTGGCTCTTCCCGTCAAGCACCGTGCTCTCCGACTGATCTTCCTCCCGTATGATCCTGGAACTCCCGGAATCCGCCCCGCTCTCCTCCGTCACCGAGGAGGTGCTGCTCTTATCCACGTGCCAGACTCTCTCCTCCGAGGATTTTAAGACTACCATCACATCCGCCTCCCCGACGCCGTCCACACTCCTTAAAAGTTCCCGGATCCGCCGCTCCAGCTCCGCCTCGTAGGAAACACTCTCCGCCTTTGCTGCCGTCTCCGAACCGGCGCTGGGATCCGCCGCACTCTCATCCCCCACATCGGCCAGGACCTCCGCCGCACGATTCTTCCACCCGGGATCCGTCTTTCCGCTGTCCGGAAGCGAGATCACAAACAAAAGCAGTCCGGAACAGAATAAAAAGAGCACCTTCTCCTTATTTCCTTTTAACATCGACCTCAATGTCCTGTTCTTCCACTCCATAATACGCTCCTATCTTTCTTCTCACCGAGGCGATCCCCGCCCCGGCCTGATCCTGCCTGCCTCTGATCACCAGCTTCACATGGCTGATATTCCCGGCTTCCGCCACATCGACCGAAACACTCTCACATTCCAGCCCGTCTTGCTCCGCCATCGACCGGATATCCGCCTCCGCTGCTTCCCGGTATCGCCCATAAAATTCCCTGATCCGGCGCTCATCTGCCGCCCCCAGCTCTTCCTTCAGCGTCCGGACATCATTCTCAAATGTGATCTTTTCAAAGATTCCCGCCATCGCCGTCTCCATCCCCGTGATCCGTAATACCGGTCCAAACGCCAGAAGGATCATGACCGCGCCAGCAAACAGCCGCAGATATTTCTCATATTTCGGATCCGGCAGAAGGTTCATGACCATCGTCACAAAGATCATGTAAAATACGATGTCACGCACCCAGTTTTCCACTGCTTTCATGCCGTTCACCTCACTTTTCCACCGCTGCTCACACCACTTCCAAAACATCCGTCTGATTTTTCAGACTTCCATACCCGCTCCGCATCTTCAAAACTCCACATTCTCATTTTGTTCATCCAGCATAATACACCGCGTTCGTCGAATAGCTGATCACCGCGATCGTCACGACGAACAGCGCCAGCGAGTACCCGACGATCTTCAGCAGCATCCCATGTCCGGCGGCATTCTGCGTTATACATGCCGTCAGCCGTTTGTCGCACACGGGCTGCATCACGGCTGCCGCCAGATAGTAAAGCACCATAAGGACTGCAAGCTTCACCATCGGAACTGCTGCCAGAAAAAGCAGGACTGCCACTGCCGCTGCTCCGGCTGTATTCTTGATCAGAACCGCCGATCCCAGAAGAAGATCAGAAACCACTCCGGCCCCTGCGCCGACCCCGGGGACTGCCTCGACCGCCCGCATGACCGCCGCGTTTTTCATGGCATCCGCCTGTGGAAGTACCAGCCCCTGGATCAGATGAAATCCCACAACGATCCCGAACATGGTCTTCACCGTCCACCCCACAACCTTTCCCAGAAGCTCCGTCATCACCGAGAACATCTCCTCCCGGAACAGATTTCCGACCAGGGAAATCACCATGTAAAGTTTCATGACCGGCAGAAGGAATCCGGAGACCACCGTCTGGATCACTCCGATGGCTCCGATCGTAAACCCGCAGACAGAGGCGGATGTCACCGCCCCGCCCGCCATCGTCACTGCAAGAAAGTAGGCCGGGAGCAGCACTTTCATGAATCCCAGGATCTCTCCCGTCGTCTCCTCCGCGATCCGGATGCTGGAAAAAAAGCCAGCCGCCAGAAAGGTCTGCACACAGATGCAGATCACATAAAATCCCGTCTCCGACAGCTGGTCGGAGCCAAAGATCCCAAAGAAACCGGAGCAGGCCGCCCCGCACAGGGACAGGATCAGGATCTCCGCGAGAAATGACGCGTTTGTCCTGATTTCCGAAAATAACGCGGAGGCGATCCTGTCTCTTCCATACAAAAAGATTTTCTCCATGTCCCCTGCCCGGATCATGTTCATCAGTTCCCCAAATGTCATTCCCGCCGTTTTCTGTTCCCCGATCCGGTCCAGATAATTCTCGATCTCTGAAAGATCAAGAGCCGTACTCCCCGCATCCTGTGCCCATACTTCCTGCCCGGGATCCCCCGGCTCCGCCGCAAATGCGGGAATTGTCCTAAAAAAGCTCCCCGCAAAAAGCCCCATGATCATGAGCATGAACCGGATCAGCACCGCAGATCCCCTACGTTTTCCCGATCTTTTCATTCCATAAACACCTTCAATGACTCCACGAGTGACAGAACGACCGGCGCGCTCACCGCCAGGATCGCGAGTTTTCCCACCATCTCCACCTGTGTCCCCACCGCCGAATATCCCGCATCCTTACAGATCCCAGACGTGAACTCCGCGATGTAAGTGATCCCCGCCATCCGGAGAAGTGTTGTCAAATACACATGCCGGATCCGGATCCCGTTTCCGATCTCCCGCAAAGTATCGAGAAGGACTCCGAGCTTTGCAAGTCCCAGAAATCCGATCCCGATGGATGCCGCCAGAACGAGATAGACCGCGTACTCCGGCTTCAACGGCTTCAGCTGAGCCGCAAACAGGATCGCCGTAAGCCCCAAAAGCGCTGCCTGTACCACAGACATAGTCATTCCCCCTCACAGTGAAAACAGGTTTTTGATCGTCTCAAACAATTCATAAATATACGGTACGATCCAGAACAGGACCAGAATCAGACCCGCGAGACTCGTGAGAAATGCCTGGTCCTCCCGCCCGCTGTGCTTTAAAACCTGGCACATCACCGAAACCAGGATCCCCACCGCCGCGATCTTAAAGATCAGATTTACCCCCATGTTTCCCCTCCTTTACACAAAGAGCACCAGAATGAAAAGTCCCGCTGCCATTCCAAGCGACCGGTAAAGTTTCGTCCGGCTCTCCGTCTCCTTTTTCAGGAAAGCAAGCGAGTCATCCGCCTGTTCCAGATAGAAAAGGATCGTCCGCTCCTGGGTCGTTTTGTCCGCATATCCGAGATTTTCCCCCAGCGACCGGAGTGCCTGAAGATCCTCGTTTCTCATCGGCAGATCCTCCGGAAGTCTGTCCAGCTCCTCTTTCCATATCTCAGAAAATGATTTTCCGCGTTCTTCCTCCATCCGTTTTTCCACTCTCAGGAAAAAAAGCCCTGCTTCCGCTTCCATCCCGCTTTTCTCGTCCGCAAATCGTGTTCCGACTTCCTTCAGAGCCTCCGGAAGCGTCTCATTCGAGTAGAGGATCCGGCTCTTCAGATAGACCATCATCTGACGGAAGAGCAACAAGATCTTCACCCGCGCTTCCCACTCCCCCGCCATCAGAAAACCGCCCGCCACCACCGCTGCCGCCATGCATAAAAGTCCCACATATTTCATATCTTTTCATTCTCCCATTTTCCGGTCATCCTCAGCTGAGATCGGTAACTGAATACTGCCGCTGCATACCTGTCTTCACAGGTGCTTTTCTCTCTGCATTGACATACAGATTCATCATAGATCTCCGCCACAGTTCCAGGTGTCGGTACCCCAGTGAGGACCACATATCGGGAAAATATCTTTTCGCCCACGATGTCTTTCCACGCCGGACGTTTCATGATGTCCTCCATGTCCGCTCCATGGACCGTGGCGAGGATCCGGCACCCGCATTTCATCGCGTATTTCATCGCCCGGATCTCCTCCTCCCCGCCCGCTTCGTCGACCGCCAGTACCTGCGGTGCCATGGAGCGCAGCATCATGAACATGCCCACGGCTTTCGGACAGCCGTCCATCACATCCGTCCGGGGACCGAGGTCACACTGCGGGACCCCGCCAAAACAGGCCGCGATCTCCGAACGCTCGTCCACCACGGACACGTTTTTCCCGGATCCCCATGATCCCCCGCTGGAAAGTTCCCGGATCAGATCACGCAAAAGGGTAGTCTTTCCGGCTCCCGGCGGGGAGATCACCAGCGTATCAAGAAACTCTTCCCCTGACAGAAGATGCGGCAGCACGGATTTCGCGCATCCTTTTATCTCGTGGGCGATGCGGATGTTTAAGGATGAGATATCCCGGACTGTTTTTACATGTCCGGACTCCACCACTGCTTTTCCCGTGATCCCGATCCGATGTCCGCCGCGGATCGTGAGAAATCCCTGGCTGATCTCCCGCTCGTAGGCATAGAGGGAATGTCTTGCAAAGATTTCCATGAGAGTTCGGATCAGCTCGGAATCCGCCATACTCCCATTCTCGATTCCTGAATTTTCTTTCTCATCTTCTATCCGCAGTAATTCTGGATTTCCACTTTTTTCATCAAAATTCAGGATTTTTTCCCCCTCCGAATCCAGAACGAACACCGGCTTTCCAATCCGTATCCTGATTTCCCGTATTGGTTCTTTCTCCGTGATCACCTGCTCCAGAAATCTCTGGACCATTTCAGCCTTCAATCCGCCATCCTCCCTTCCATTCTGTGATACATCATATGAGACAAGTCCGGAAATATGACTTGGTCGATCTTGTTCTGAAAGTCCGCAATTTTGGGGAGAAAATTGCGTTTTGCTCTAAAAGTCCGCAGTTTGGGGGAGAAAATTACTGTCTTCTGATAAAAAAGCAGATCTACCGGTCAGAAGTATTTCCAACCAGGCAGATCTGCCTTTTTACAATCAACATCCTGTTCTTTCTTAATCTCCGTATACACGGATGATCCCGGAAACCTCCCGCAATACAGACATTCCTTTCACGATCATCAGCGCATCGTTGAAATGTCTCTCCAACACGGAATCCGTGATCACAACGAGCTCCGCAACTCCGTCCCGCGCACGTTTCTGTACGACCTGGGCGATGCTGACATCGTTGTTTCCGAGAACTCCCGCGATATTCGCCAGAGCGCCCGGCTTGTTCGCAACCTGAAGGCGGAGGAAATATCTCGATCTCGTCTCCTCGATCGGTTTTACCGGATAATTCTTATATGCAACACCGCCGTTCCATCCACAGTTATCGTGGACGATATTTCTCATGACAATAATGATATCACCCATGACAGCGCTGGCCGTCGGCATCTTTCCTGCACCGCGTCCCATGAACATCGCGTCATCGCAGGCCTCACCATGGACAAACACTGCGTTGAACGAATCGCGGACTGTCGCGAGCGGATGCTGCTCCGGGATCAGCATCGGGTGAACCTTGACCTCGATCTCATTGTTCACCAGCTTTGTGACACCGAGAAGTTTGATCACATAGCCGAATTCCTTTGCATAGCGGATATCATCGGAGGTGATCTTTGTGATCCCTTCCATGTAGACATCTTTGAATGTCACCTTGGAGTTGAATGCCAGGGAGGACATGATCGCGATCTTTCGTCCCGCATCGTAACCTTCCACATCAGCCGTCGGATCCGCCTCCGCGTAGCCAAGTTCCATCGCCTTCGCGAGCGCTTCCTGATAATCCATTCCCTCTTCCGACATTTTCGTCAGAATGTAGTTCGTGGTCCCGTTGACGATTCCCATGATCTCTGTCAGCATACTTCCTGCAAGACTCTGCTTTAACGGCCGGATGATCGGGATCGCACCGGCAACGGCAGCCTCAAACTGGATATCGCATCCATTATTTTCCGCAAGTGTCAGGATCTCCTGTCCGTACTCCGCGAGCACATCCTTGTTTGCCGTGACAACCTGCTTTCCTGTCTCAAGCGCCTCCACGATATAAGTTCTCGCCGGCTCCACGCCGCCCATCAGTTCGATGACCAGCTGGATTTCATCATCTTCCAGGATTTCCTTCCAGTTGTCCGTCAGGACCTCCTTCGGGATTCCCGGGCGCTCTTTTTTTGTGTTCCTCACCAGGACCTTCTTGATCTCCAGATTAGCTCCCGTTTTCTGAAACATCTCATCCTTTAACATCTCAGAGAGCGCATACACTCCGCTTCCAACCGTTCCGGCACCGAGGAGCGCCGCTTTGATCACCTTTTTCTCTCCCATGGTATTTTTCTCCTTTATCCCGGTCTTCCTTTCCCTGACCAGCGATCAGAAAAGTCTCCGGTTTTCTTTCCACATCTTTCTCCGGTCCGGATACAGGATCCGGTATCGGCAGCGTTTCTGTTTCGCTTCCGCCTCATGGCCGTGCAGCGTGGACATTTGTCTTTATCACAGTGCCGTAATTATACTACAACGTGCTAAAAAAAGCAAGAAAAAAAGCGCATCACAGTTTCCTGCAATGCACTCGTTTCGTTACTTTTCACGGGTAGGAATTTTCTGAACTGAAAATTCCGTATGATACAGTTTTGGTCGCAGATTTTGCCGATTCGGAATGCGGAGCATCGGCAAAATCCTGTTACAGTGCGCGGGCATGGAGAGCCCGTGTACTGTAACGTGAAAAGTGATACGGCGGAATGATTCCTTGACGGGCATGGAAATAGATGGTATAGTGGACGAAATACGGAAAAAAGTAACTGAAAAAATAGGATAGTTATGGAAAGATAAAGGAGTGTTGGAAAATCTCATGGACGATGGCAATTCATGGATAGGAATTGTTCTGTTTGCCGCATCAGTGATCCTGTTTGCGGTGATGTACGGATTCGGTGCGGCCGTTCAGGCCCTGAACACCAGTGCGCTGGAGGATGAGCGCGACGAAGGAAACAAGCGGGCGGAAAAACTTTTAAAGATACAGGAAGACCCGTATCTCTTCATCCGCACGAACCAGCTCGCGACGAGCATCCTGACGCTTGCGATGGGCGCGTCCTCGCTGGCGTTTGTGGTAAAAAAACTCACGGCTTTAATCGGGACGCATACACAGATCCCGCATCCGGCAGCGGTGGGGATCGCCTACATTGCGGGACTCGTCGGGATCGCATTTCTGCTCACGGGGCTCGGGATCGTGATCCCGAAGCGCATCGCGGCAAAGAGCCCGATCCGCTTCTGTTATAAAGTTCTGCCGCTCGTGGAACTTGTGATAAAATGTCTGTTCCCGTTTGCGTGGCTGATGGATCAGTTTGCCTATATTTCCTTAAAGGCAGTTGGGATCGATATCCGCGAGAAGGATGACAACGTGACTGAGGAAGATATCATGTACATGGTCAATGAAGGCCATGAACAGGGCGTTCTGGAGGCCAGCGAGGCGGAGATGATCACGAACATCTTTGAGTTCGACGATAAGGTGGCGGCCGATATCATGACGCACCGGACCGCGGTCATCGCACTCGACGGGGAGATGACGTTAAAGGAAGCACTCGATTTTGTCGTGAAGGAAGCAAATTATTCGAGATTTCCTGTTTATTCCGAAGATATCGACAATATCATCGGCATCCTTCACATGCGCGATATGCTCCACTATACGGATTCCAAGGACCATCTGAACACGCCGATCGCAAAGATCAAGGGACTTTTGAGAAGCCCTCATTTCATCCCCGAGACGAAAAATATCAACGCTCTTTTTAAGGAGATGCAGTCCCAGAAGATCCACATCGAACTTGTGGTGGATGAGTATGGTCAGCTTGCCGGCATCGTCACGATGGAGGACATTCTCGAGGAGATCGTCGGAAATATCCTCGACGAGTACGACAAGGAAGAACCGGACATCGTATCCCGGAAGAACGGTACATATGAGCTCACGGGTCTCACCCTTCTGGACGACGTGGAAGAGACGCTCGGAGTGGAATTTGATAAGGAAGATAAGGACAATTTTGATACCCTGAACGGTTTTATGGTATCGAGGATCGGACATATCCCGAAGGTCGGAGAGAAGGGAAGTGTCCGGATCGGGGATTACCTCTTAAAGATCATGAAGGTGGAGAACAAGGTGATCCAGACCGTTCTCGCGATCCCGCTTCCGAAGGAGAAGAGCGGAACAGAAGCGAAAAACGGGAACGAGATGAATGAGAAAACTGACAGGAAAAAATAAAAAAACATCCTGCGGCCGGTACATTGGGTACTGACTGCAGGATGTTTTTTTTGTTCAACAGGAAATTCCGATGGAACTTCCTGTTAAATAAAAAGGCACTGCGTGCCTAAGATGTGCACTCGCGCGAAGATGATGGTTGTCGCAAGCGACCGCGCTCGGCGCGAGAATGTGCCGAGGCACATTCTTTTTTATTCCTGGCTTCGGAAGTTAACGGTTCCGGTGGCCGGATCCATGGAATCTACGATCGCCAGGGACTCTAAGTGGTAGCCGAGATTTCGGATGACCTGTCCGCCGATCTGGAATCCTTTCTCGATCGCGATGCCGATTCCCTCAACGGTAGCGCCTGCGTCATGGACGATCGAGATCAGTCCCTGAAGCGCGTAGCCGTTCGCAAGGAAGTCGTCGATGATCAGAACGTGATCGTCCGGGGAAAGGAACTTTTTGGAGACGATAACCTGGTTCTTGCATTTATGGGTGAAGGATTCAACTTCCGCCACATACATTTCGCCGTCGAGGTTGATGCTCTGGGATTTCTTTGCAAATACGACCGGCACATGGAAGTGCATCGCCGCGATACAGGCGATACCGATACCGGATGCCTCGATCGTCAGGATCTTGTTGATATTTTCATTGGCAAAACGGCGCTTGAATTCCGCACCCATCTCGTCAAAAAGCTCGATATCCATCTGATGGTTTAAAAAGCTGTCAACCTTTAATACGTTTCCTTCTTTTACCACACCGTCTTTCGCAATGCGTTCTTCTAAAAAGTTCATGTTTTCTCCTCCGTCAATCACTCTTTTTGAGTATCTTTGTATTGTATCCAATTATAGCAATATCGGGGAGAGATTACAAGATAAAAAGCGGCGGGTCGTGGATGAGATAAAAAGTTATTTTTCGCAGGCAGGAATTTTCTGAATTGAAAATTCTGTATCATACAGTAGT